>Ga0210403_10003877_pt1 | contig 13020 bp, 12 predicted proteins | sample IncBWC19MmetaG_FD_150863 | JGI IMG/M metagenome (GOLD analysis project Ga0210403, IMG submission 150863) | Forest soil microbial communities from Barre Woods Harvard Forest LTER site, Petersham, Massachusetts, United States - Inc-BW-C-19-M | ecosystem: Environmental > Terrestrial > Soil >... | reverse complement strand
AGAAGATCAAATTGTGAAGCGCGAGCGTCGTATCGAGGGGATTGCCGAGCACGTTGTTAAAATAAAAATGAGTCAGCCGTTCGCCGTGGGTGAATCCGTTCGGGTGCATCATGATGAACGCGCCGAGTTGCTCGGCCCTGGCAAAGAAGGGGCGGAATTTCGGATCTGACAGTTCCTGGCCATCGACGTTGGTAAGGATCTCGACGCCCTTCAATTTCAGATTGCCCATAATGTACTCGAGTTCGCGGACCGCAAGTTCCGGCTCCTGCAACGTCACAACGCCGAGTCCGACAAACCGATCCGGCTTGCGCGAGCAATATTGCGCGACGCCGTCATTGGCGAGGCGGTGGGCTGCTTCTGCAATCCCGGGATCGATCGAATAATAGCATTGAGGCGGCGCTGGCGCGACGACCTGGATGTCGATGCCCATTTTGTCGAGATCGAACAGGCGGCGGTCGATAGTCGTCATGACCTCGCCGATGTCTTTCTCCTGCTGCGCATTGATTTCCCTGGTCGCGGCATCGGCAAAATGAGCGAGCGGAATGCGTCTGATGTCGATATGCGGTTGGGCCAGCTTGGCGGCCTCGGGAACGACGATATGGGCGTGAATGTCGATCGTGGCCGATGCCGGCCGTCGCGCGAGGCCATCGGCGTCGTGGACACGGGCCGCGGTGCGGCCGTAGCGATTCTTGCGTTCGATCATCGGGTGGACCCTGTTTCTGAATGGATTGTTCGGACGGGACGGCTTTTTCGGACCGGCTGGCTACGATTTTGTCGCGGGCTTCGTGCGCTGGGTCCAGCGGGTCGATATCGCTGTCGCATCGGCATCTCCGAGGCCGGCCGCTTCGGCTTCCTCATAGCAGGCGACCGCGGTTGCCGTAACGGGAAGCTCGGCATGAAGGATCGATGCGAAATGAACCGCGGTGGCCAGGTCCTTTTTGGCCGCGCTGAGGCCAAATGCGGTTTCGCCGAGCGGCGCGCCGCCTAATACTTTGGCAATCGCGGGACCTCGCCCCTTCATGGCGGTCGGCGCACCCGAAGTATCCGTGAGGATGTCGATCAGCCGGTCGGCAGGAAGATTAAGCGGCTTGCAGATGGTCAGGGCTTCGCCAAGTGCTTGCCAATACACCAGCAGCGGTAGGTTGACCGCCAGCTTCATCATTGAGCCCGAGCCGAGTTCACCAACATGTTCGATGCGGCGGCACATCTGTTCGAGGATCGGCATCGCCCGCGCGACATCAACCTTTGTGCCCCCGACCAGCCCAAGCAGTTTGCCTTCCCTCGCCGGGCCGACGGTCCCGCCCACAGGGCATTCGACGAAGGCCGCGCCTTGCTGCAAGACCGAAGCACCGTTCGATTTCATCCTTTCCGGTCGGATCGTGCTCATGTCGATGACGAGCTTGCCGGCGCATTTTGCCTTGAGAAGGCCCTTGGGCATACCGTAAACGGCTTCGGTTGCGGCGTCGTTCAGCAACATCACGATGGTGACTTCGCAGCCTTCAACAAGTTCGGCTGGCGAGCTGACCGACTTTGCGCCTGCATCGACAAGCGGCTTGGTCTTCGCCGCATTTCGATTCCAGACACTGACCTCGTGCCCGACCGACATCAGCCGCTGCGCGATTGCTGATCCCATCCGTCCTGTCCCGCATACGCCGATCTTCATGTTAACCTCGTTTTGACGTTGGATCATTCCGGCCTAGTGGGCGTGATAGAGGCCGAGATTTTGCGCGATCAATTCTTCATTTTCCAAGAGGTCGCATGCACTGCAGGAAGCCACGCAGCGCCCGGTGTTGAGGACGACCGCCTGATCGGCAACGTCGAGCGCCAGCTTGAGATTTTGCTCGACCAGAACGATCGATTGTCCTTCCGCCTTCAGAAGCCGGATGGTGCGGGCGACTTCAGCCACGATCAAAGGCGCAAGTCCCTCCGACGGTTCGTCGAGCAGGAGCACGCGCGGATTTCCCATCAGCGCGCGGCCGATGGCCAACATTTGCAGTTCGCCGCCGGAGAGCGTGCCGGCCATCTGGGCGTGACGTTCTCGCAGCCGTGGGAACATGGCGTAGATCCGCTCGACGTTCCATGGCTTGCCGGTCGTGTTTTCGCGCTGCCGCGCGACAGCGAGGTTTTCCTGCACCGTCAGCGAGGGAAAGATGCGGCGTCCCTGAGGCACCAGGCCGATGCCGAGTTGGGAGATACGTTCGGGGCTGAGCCCTGCAATCGGCTCTCCGAACAGCCGGATTTCGCCCGCCTGCGGCGTCAGAAAGCCAATGATCGTCGAGATACAGGTGGTCTTTCCGGCGCCATTGCGCCCGAGCAACGCTAGTACGCTGCCCGGCGACAAGGAAAAACTCACGCCGTGCAAGACGTGGCTGTCGCCGTAATAGGCATGCACATCGGTGAGGCTAAGTGCGTCAGACGCCAAGGTACACCTCGCGCGTTCGCTCGTCCGCGATCACGGCATCGCGCCTGCCATCGACGATCACGCGGCCATAGTTCAACAGCGTTACCGTCTCAGCCAGGTCAAGGGCGGTGTCCATGTCGTGTTCGATCATGATCACGGTCGTCTCCCGCGGGATCGAGGCGATAAGCGTCTTTACCTGGGATCGCTCTGCATTTGAAAGTCCCGCCAGCGGTTCATCGAGCAGCAGCACGCGCGGCTTTTGCGCCAGCGCCATCGCGAGTTCGACGCGCCGCTTCTCGCCGTAAGCAATTTCGGAGACGGGATGCTTGGCAAGATGCAGCAGCCCGACAGCATCAAGAGTTCTGCGGGCCTCCGTCTCGAGATCGTCGTAGAAGGACAGCGGACGCCACATTTGCCAGCGCGTCGGCCGCAAGCCGAGCAGGCCGAGGGTAACGTTGTGTTCAAGCGTGTCGCCGGTGAACAGTGTGATGATCTGATAGGTTCGCGACAGCCCGGCATGCGCGCGCCTGTAGGGCGAAAGCTGCGTTATGTCGGCGTCGAACAATCTGACGTGTCCCGAATTTGGCCGCATATCGCCGCTGATCTGATTGAATAGCGTGGTCTTTCCGGCGCCGTTCGGTCCGATGATCAGGCGCCGTTCGCCCGGCCGTATCGCGAGAGAAACGTCTTGCGTGACGACGAGCCCGCCGAAGGCCTTCTTCAGGTTGACGACCTCAAGAGCGTAGCCGGATGCCGGCACAGTCATCGCGAGCCTCCCCGCAATCCAGCTATCAGCCTGCTGAATCCTGGAACAAGCCCGCCCGGCATCACCAGCACGATGAACAGGAACACCAGGCCCAACAGCATGTTCCATCGTTCAAGGTAGGCCGAAGCATAGTTCTTCGATAACAGCACCAGCGCGGCGCCGATGGCTGGTCCGCCAATCGTGCCCGAGCCGCCGGCGATAACGCCGAGCAAGCCTTCGGCCGAACTCGTGATCGAGAGCGAAGTCGGATGGATATATTTGTGATAGTAGACGTAAAGCAGGCCGGATACACCGCCCCAGAACCCAGCGTAGACAAAGGTGATCCATCGGATCATCCAGGGATTGAAGCCGAGCGCCGCCATTCGGCGCGGCTGGTCACGCACGCCTTTCAGGGACGAGCCAAACGCCGACGACACGAAGATCGCCATCATCACGAAGGCGAACGAAGCCACAATCAGCGCAAACCAGTAGAACGAGGCGGCACTCTCGAGCGAGATGCCGAACGGCGCCGGCCGGGTCAGACCGGCTATTCCGTTGTCGCCGTTGGTGACGTTCGACATTCGATAGGCGAGGCCCCAGAGTACCTGCGACAAGGCGAGGGTAATCATGAGAAAGCCGAGACCAGTCGCGCGCAGCGCAATGACGCCGAAGAAGGCAGCCATCGCGACGGTACCGGCCATCGAGATGATGGCGGCGGCCCCGTGCCCAAATCCGTACCGGCTTGTCAGCAACGCGGCGGTGTAGGCGGCAACCCCGAGATAAGAGGCATGTCCGAGCGATGTCATTCCGCCAAAGCCGACCAGCAGATTCAGGCTGAGCGCGAAGATCGCCGCGATCAGGATCTGGCTGGCGAGATTGATATAGAAATCGCCTGCAAAAAGAGGTGGGAGCAGAAGCGATCCCGAAATGAGGGCGACACCAATCCACTTCATGCGCCGACGCGCCCGAACAGGCCTTGCGGCCGAAACGCAATGACAAAGATCATCGGCAGAAACAGGATGATATAGGCCAGTTCCGGGAACAGCGCGGTCCCAAACGTATAGATGAACCCGATGATAAAGCTTCCGATGAATGCGCCCAGCAGGCTTCCAATGCCTCCCAGAATGACCACGATCAACGCTAGCGGTAACATGTCGGCATCAAGCCCAGGATAGGCAGAAAGGATCGGTCCACCCAACACGCCACCGGCACCCGCAATGCCCGCGCCCAGACAAAACACAATCGTAAACAGTCTGGACACGGGAATTCCGACGGCGCGCGCCATCTGCCCGTCATCAACGCCGGCGCGGATCATTGCGCCGAGGCGCGTCCGGTCGAGCAAATAGTACAGTACGATCGCTGCGCCGATCGCGCATCCGACCAGCACCAGCCGATAGGTTGGAAAAACAAAGCCAAGGATCCGCGTCGGCGCCTGCAGGTTCTGTGGCGTCGGTACCGGTATCGAATCGCCGCCCCAGAACAGCAGACACGCATCGGAAATGATGAAGGACATGCCCAGCGTCACTAGCACCTGCCCCAGCGGGTTGGCCTTGAGCCGCCTCAACACCAGCCTCTCGAACAGGCCGCCGAGCGCCGCTACCACAAGTCCCGCGCCGATCGCAGTCACCCAGATATTCAGGCCATCCCAGGCGCGCAGCGCCGTCGCTCCGAGATAAGTGCCGAGCATGAAGAAGGCGCCGTGTGTCAGGTTGGCCAGCCGCATCAGGCCGAAGATCAGTGAGAAGCCCGACGAAAGCAGGAACAACAGACCACCGAGCGACAGGCTGTTAAGACCCTGGATGATCCAAAACTGCATCGTCTGCCGATCGGTCTGTTTCTCGCGTCGTTGCTACGCAACGAAAGCCTGAATTATGGCTCCAGGTTCTTTGCCGGCGGATAGTCGCGCGAATAGACCGGATTTTTCAGGAATTCGGTCTTGTCGTAGGTCCAGAACTGCGTGACGTCAGGATAGGTCTTAATCACGGAATTGACCAGGCGGCCGTCGGACTTCGTGACCTTGCGAATGTAGACGTTTCCGATCGCATCGCCGAATTCGTCGAATTTGATGCGACCGCGTATCGTATCCGCGCTGCTGCCGCGGATCGCGCTCATCAGCGCCTTCTTGTCTTCCACATTTCCGTTGATGGTCTTCAGCGCCTCTTCCAGCACCTGGCCCGAGACGTAGGTACTGCCGGCATAGTAGCCGGGGTCGTATTTGAACTGCTTGCGGAAGGCCGGCGCGAACGCCTTGTTGAGGGGATTGTCCAGTTCTGCGGAATACCAGCTGGTGGTCAGAATTCCGAGCGCCTCGTCGCCCATGTTGCGAAGCACGGATTCATCGAGCGCCGTCATGCCGCCTATCACGGCCATCTTCTCCTTCAGGCCGTACTCGATGAATTGACGGAGGAAACGGAATCCGTTGGCCCCGGCAGTACCGAGGAAGATCGCGTCCGCGCTCTTTACCTGAGCGACATAGGTGCCGTAGTCCGGGGTCGCCAGCGGCGTGAAGATTTTCTGGATGATCTTGCCGCCATTATCCTCGAACACGCGCTGAAACCCCGCACACATTTCGTGCCCGTAGGCAAAGTCGTCCGCGATCGTGACGATCTTCCTGTACTTCAGTTCCTTGGCGGAATATTCGGCGAACGGGTAGGCGCATTGCGCCGAAGTCGAGGTCAGCCGGACAAACCATGGGCTCGGACGCCGTTGCGTCATGTCCTCTGCGGCCGCGACGCCGAGGGTGGGAACTGCCTTCTCGGTAAGGTAGTCGGCGATCGCCAGCGCCTCGAAGGCGGCGAGCGGGCCAATGATGCAATGGACGTCGTTCTTCTCGATCAGCTCCTGCGCCTTTGTGCGTGCAGTTGCGGGAACGCCCGCGGTATCCGCAACGATCAGATCGACCTTGCGTCCCGCGAGCGTGTTGTCGCGCTCCTTCAGGAACATGGTCAGGGCGAGATCCATGTCGATGCCGCCGGAGGCTAGCGGTCCGGTCTTGGCGGCCAACAAACCGACGCGGATCGGTCCGCTGCCCTGGGCAAGGATGAGGTTTGGAGCCGCCACGCTGGTGATAGCTGCGCCTGCAACGGTTGAGGCAAACCGGCGTCGCGATATCATCATTCGATCCTCCCAGGACGCTGCAACCAAACATCGGCTCTTGTCGGCCTATTGATTGGGCGATTTATCGGATGGACTCCATAAATGATCAAGTGATAACCGCGCCTGCGTTTTGACGCTCAGAATATTTCCCGGTCCGGGCATGACGGAAGGCGCCCAATCCCGAACTCCCATTGATGCAGTGCGGCACTGCGGCGCTCGGGGGCATCCCCGGGTGTAAGACAGCTACTCTCGGTCGCGACCGCCAGAATGAGGTGCCTTGAGGATGGACTTCTTCAATACTTCAAAGACTGCCGCGGTGTCCTGGTCGCCCAATCCCATCGCTATTGCCTCTTCATAGACCGGCTGGGTCAGCGTAAACAATGGAGTGATGCAGCCGACATCGTCGGCAAATTCGGCAATGATCGCCATGTCCTTTTTCCAGGTCGACACTTTCATGGTCGCAGGCTCATAAACGCGTTCGACCATCATTGGCGCGCGCATCTGAAACATCCGTGAGCCGCCGGCGCCGGGGCCGACCATATCCACCACCATTTTTGGATCCAGCCCGGCGCGCTCCGCGAGGATCATCGCCTCGGCACTCGCGACGTTATGAATGGCTACCAGATGATTGGCGATGAATTTCATGCGGCTGCCATTGCCATACCTGCCGAGATCGGCGCTTTGCTTGGCGAAGTCGGAGAACAGTCCGGCGCAACGCGCAATCGAAGCGCTGTCCCGCTGGCATAGACAACCAGATCGCGCTTCCTGGCTTGTGCCCCGGTTCCGCTCAGCGGACAGTCCAGCGCTATGTGGCCGGCGCTCTTAAGGATGCTTTCAAAAATTAGCTTGTCGGCGATGCTGAGCGTGCTGAGTTCAACGACAATCCGCGGCGGCTGACCGGAATTGGCGATAGCCCGTGCAACGTCAGCGACGGCAGCGGGATTAGGAAGGCTCGTCATGATCACAGGAGCGTCGCGCGCGACCTGAGAGGCGTTATCGGCGATGTTGACGTTATCACGCGAAAGCTCCGCTCGTCGCGCTGCGTCAACATCGAAGCCGATCACCCGCCACCCGCGACTGACAAGGTTGCGGGCGATCGCGCCACCCATGATGCCAAGGCCGACAAGTCCAACCGTCTTATCCATAACAAGTTGTCCCTCGAATTCGATTTGTCGCCGTCTCGGCCATGCCTGGATAGCTGTTGACCGGCGATAAACAAAGCTTCCGACGGTGTCGATCAATCGCTTCTCGATCCGCGTCAACACAAGCTGGATGTACAGCGATCCCAATACAGCCGGCGGTGTGTACCACGACTTACGCGTCGGCACGAAGAATTTTCAGGATAGACGAAGGGAGTGCGTGTGATCTGGTGAGGAAGAAGAGCGGGATGTCTGGAAGCACGCGTCATGGGGCGAGGCCAAGGCGCTACAGTGCCTCAAAACAAAGAGTCTCACTCGGCGCATCGACAGAAACGCAGTCTCCTATGCGTTCGGATTCGGAAAATAGATGTTATGACATAAGTCGGCCAATAACCGAGTATCTCACATCTCCAAGCCTACCCATCTCGGTGATTTACCTCGGGCAGCCAGGACTTTAGAACATTAGGGCGCGAACCTCCTCGTCGATGGCCTGCCATGGCGCATTCAGATTGATCGTGCACACCGAGATCCTTTTGCCCAGGATCTCGTATCGTTCTCTCAAGACGCGGTCGACTTTTGGATAAATCAACATTCCTTCGGGCTCGACGCCACCCGCTGCGGGTGCATTCATCAAGTAGCTTGTCATTTTGTATAGATTTGCACTGTGCACCTTCTTTGCGTCGAAAAATTTCCCGAGCGTTTGTCGGTAACGCTTTGCATCTATGATGCGATCCTCACCCGTCCGCGTGATCGAAATGTCAGTCTGCATTCGCGGAAGCAATAGGAGATCCGGATCGGTCTCACTGGTCGCGCGCCAATTGAGATTCTCACTCCTCAAAAAACGCGACATCACCGGAACAGCGGCTTACAACGCAAAGCGGAGCTCACCATCGCGTATTTGGAGTCCTTGATGAATCACCTTATGGAATTACTTGTTTCGTAAGCCGCAAGGTGCGGGGAAACCAGGTTGCAAGATCGATCTCGCAACTGATTAAAGAAGAAAATATCATTACCAGTCTTTGGTGAGGCTCGAGCTAAACGATGGCAAGCTCGGCTGGATAAGGGCGAGAGCAGCCAGCAATATTCGATGACCTTGCCCCGAAGCTAGACGACATCAAGACAATCACCGTTACTCATGGTCTCGGCGGAGGTGCGTGTGCCAAAGCAGTGGGGTCAAACCTCGGCCGCCAAGGAGGAGGGAGCTACCGAGGCTAGTGTGGTCGATATTGCGCCGAATGCTCGGAGGTCTACCGTGACATCACGATGCAAGCGGAGCCCGTGTCAGGTTCATGGAATAGAACAGAAGCTCCGCTTCAAGCGCCTGGCGAAGGTGTGCGGACTGACGAAATCCGTGCTTCTCGTCCTGGAACATGAGCAAGCAGGTCGGGATATTTCGGCGTTGAAGCGCCGCATACATCCTTTGAGCCTGATTGATCGGAACGACCGGATCGTCCTTGCCGTGGAGAAATATCACTGGAGCCGACAGCCTGTCGGTGAAGTTGATCGGCGAACGATCGTGGTAAAGTGCGCTGTTCGACTGAAACGGCTCAATGAGCCAGTCGGTGTAGTGCAGCTCGAATTTATGAGTCTCGGTGGCGAGTGCGACCAGATCGCTGATTCCATAGTAACTCGCTCCCGCGGCAAATTCGCTATGAAAGGTGAGCCCGCACAACGTCGTATAGCCGCCCGCGCTGCCGCCCGTGACCGCCAACCTTCCGCCGTCGACATCGCCACGAGCGGCAAGGAATTTTGCGCCCGAAATGCAATCCGCGACGTCAATGACGCCCCACTGGCCGTAAAGCCTTTCCCGGTATTTCCTTCCGTACCCGGTGCTTCCGCGATAGTTCACATCGAGGACACCGAATCCCCGACTGGTCCAGAATTGTACCGAAAGATTGAGCGCCGAATCGGTCGCCGTGGTCGGCCCGCCATGGCTCTTCACGAGGAGGGGAGGTCTTTCCGAAGCTGGTGCCTGCCAGTCCGGATTATAGGGAGGATAAAAGAGGGCATGGGCGATTTCGCCGTCGCTTGTTGGGAATTCGATCGGGTGCGGCGTCGAAAAGTAGTTTTGAATTGTTTGCAAGCGATCCGATGGAACCAGCGACTTGATCGGCAACACCACTCCTGTATTCACGTCGACGGTCGCGATTGCCGCCGGTGAGGTCATTGTGGCGCAACGCAGTACGATGGTCGCTGCCGACGCACGCACACCCGACAAGGAGGAAAACTCCATCGGATAGTCGTGAGCGGTGAGTGTCGGTATTTCCAATCGGCCCAGGCGCCACGTACCGCTTTGGACAAACGAGTAGATCAGAACGTCTGGTGACATGAACGCATAAGTCGAGAGTCCGAGGAGCCACTGAGGGACACCGAATTCCGCGTCTCGAGCCAGGACACACTCCACGCCTGAGGCGTTCCAACGATAGAGGTTCCAGAAGTCTGTGCGGTCGGAAATGAAGTAGAGCCGCCCGTCTGGCGACCATTGTGGTTGAAATAACGACTCGGAGACGCCCTGGACTATTTGTTTGTCGGTCAGCCTGCTCGCCTGATCAAGACCCGCGACATTCAGATTAGTGGAAGTCCACGGCATGTTCGGATGTTGCCAGCTCAGCCATGCAAGTTTTGACCCATCCGCGTTGAGCGTCGGCGAGGAATAAAAGTCACATCCGCTATCGAGCGTTGCTTCGCGGCCCGTAGCGATGTCGATGGCGACCAGCGTATGGATCGCTTTGATCACCTGGCCGTTCGGACGCTCCTCTCTTATTGCGATCAGTTGATTTCGTATGACGTCGACGCAAATATCTGCAAACAAGCAGTTCGCGCTAGAGGTGATTTTCGTCGGAGCGCCGCCCGCGACCTGTTGGTAGATCTGATTGTCACCGAAATTGACGAAAAATACGACGTTGTTACTGACAGCAAAGGCGCCGCCACCGTAACTATAGACCTGCGATCTCACGTTGAACGGGGACGGCGTAACGTCTCTGATCGTGCCATCGGCGGCTCTGGCTGCGACAACGTTGCGGCCTTTCTCGAGTGGTCTTCCCTCGATCCAGTAAATATTGTCGCCGTCAATCCGTGGCTCCGATAGTGATCCGGTTTCGGCCACGGCCGCGTCGGCTGTAATGGGGGAGGTCCACGATCCAAAACTATCGGTCTGCTGACCCATGATGATGCCTCTCAAAGCCGATGACGTCCAACCCAAAGTCGGAAGGGCGCTTCGACAAGCAGGAGTTCGCCTCTCGGCGCGGACGACATCTTAGTCCCGCCGACGACCGGCTGTCCTGTCCCAATGAACAGGACGGCAAGCCACTACGTCGCTATTAGACGACCAACATAGCATCTGATGCCGTGGCTACCGATCTTCGCCTTCGCACATTTTGCGAAGGCCTGTGTTGGGGTTCGGGCTGACACCGCGGTGATGAGTCGTTGTCGAACGTCCGTTCTGGTTCGCTTCAGAATAGCTCGCGATGAGCACAACGGGTCCGCTTTACCCCGAGCAGCTGACGCAAGGGAGACGTTGGAGGAGGTCTGCGTCGGGCCATAACCGGACGCACGTTTGAACTGCCAGTGCATGTGCCGCCCGCTTGATCCGCGCCGTCCGTGGAACGCCCAAAGCGTCAGAAAATTTAACTCCGAAGTTTACTGGCCGCGTCCTCTGCGGGACTAACGATGCTTTCGTCCAAACTGGCTAACAAATGCTCGGGGTCATCATACTCAAAGATCCGCAACACCCACGGAAACTTCGTCAAATGGGACAGGCTCACAAACTCGAGATGTCCGCGCAGCAGGATCAGCTGGATAGGTGGGGAGGTAAAATCGGGAACGATCTTGTGAAGCTCCACGCGAACTTCCGTTGCGTCCGTTACATCTGCAATCACAAACCGTGCGAGGCTCGCCAGTGTTTCAATTGTGGGTCTTCAGGGAATCGAGTGGGTGATTTTGGGGGATCATAGCGGCGGAAGCATGCAAGTGAGAACCTTGAGGCGGAGATATTCTTCGTCGCGTAGTCCGTATGCCCGCCTCTGGAAGACGCGGATTTTATTGTTCAGGCCTTCGACGAATCCTAGCGAGACCTTGTTCTCAGGTTTGCAGGTGCCGTCAGGAGGTTGGTAGGAATTGAAGTTGGCGTAGTCTCCGGGGTGTTCAACCTCGAATCGCCTGGCGTTGGCGCGCCGGGCTGGAGACTACGCCATGAAGCAGCATACCACGCCGCCTGATTCCGCGACACCTGCAGCGGAGACGACCTCCCAGCTTTTCGACAACTGGTTTGACCCGATCGAATCCGGCGTCCGCAGCCGGGTGCGTGATTTCATCGAGACGATGATGGAAGAGGAGCTCGACGCGGTGCTGTCGCGACCTCGCTATGGGCGTCTTACGCCGGGGACGGGCAAGGCGGTCGAGGCGGTTAGCGGCCATCGCCACGGCCACCGTTCGCGCTCGCTGCTGGGAACGTTCGGCCCGGTCGAGATAGCGATGCCGCGCGCTCGATTGAACGCTGCGGACGGCAGGACGACCGAATGGAAGAGCAAGGCGCTGAAGGCCTACCAGCGCCGCACGGTCGCAGCCGATAGTTTGATCGCCGCCACCTATCTGGCCGGGACCAACACGCGTCGCGTCCGTCGGGCGTTGACGACGCTGTTTGGCGGCGCGGTGAGCAAGGATACGGTGAGTCGCACCTGGCGCAAGGTGAAGACCGACTGGGATGCCTGGAACGCCCGCTCGCTGGCCGACGAGCCGATCATCCGCCTGATTCTCGATGGCACGGTTGTTCGCGTTCGGCTTGACCGCAAAGCCACTGCGATTGCACTGCTCGTCGTTCTGGGCGTGCGCGCCGACGGACAGAAAGTTCTGCTCGCGATCAAGGGCATGGGCGGTGAAAGCGCCGAAGCTTGGCGCAGTGTGCTCGACGATTTGACCAAGCGCGGTTTGCAGAGGCCAGAATTCCTCATCGTCGATGGCGCACCGGGGCTGGACAGCGCGATCGCCGCGGTTTGGAACGGCGTGCCAGTGCAACGCTGCACTGTGCACAAGCATCGGAACTTGCTCGCGCACGCGCCGGATCGCCTACACGACGAGATCACCGCGGACTACAACGATATGATCTACGCAGAGACAAGCCAAAAGATCGAAGCGCGACGCAAAGCTTTCATCCGCAAATGGCGGATCAAACACCGTGCCGTTGCCGATAGCCTCGAGGAAGCCGGCGCACGCCTGTTCAGCTTCACCCGCCTGCCGCCGGAACAATGGAAGAGCGCGCGCACCACCAATGCGATCGAACGGCTCCACGAGGAGTTCAAGCGACGGATCAAGACCCAAACTGTCCTGCCTTCATCAGAAACCACCGCGATGTTGTTCTGGGCCTTGCTTGCCTCCGGCCAGATCAACATGCGCAAAGTCGACGGATGGAAAACGCTCGCCGAAAAGTCCATCGCTCAGCCAATTGACCTCGCCGCCTGACAAGCTATGTTCAAATTCTCGGAGCCCGCGTCACGCCAATTCCAACCACATTGCTGACGGCACCCAGACAGCAGGACGAGCGTCAGAAAGAAATTGTGCATGGTGTTACTACCTTCAGTCTTGGACGGGCTCCAACGACCCTGGAGGGGCGGAACGCCGTTCATTCCATCACCATCGCATGG
>Ga0210403_10003876_pt1 | contig 13020 bp, 14 predicted proteins | sample IncBWC19MmetaG_FD_150863 | JGI IMG/M metagenome (GOLD analysis project Ga0210403, IMG submission 150863) | Forest soil microbial communities from Barre Woods Harvard Forest LTER site, Petersham, Massachusetts, United States - Inc-BW-C-19-M | ecosystem: Environmental > Terrestrial > Soil >... | reverse complement strand
CATGTCGAGACGCGAGAGGACGCCAATGCCGGGATAGGAGATACGACCACTCGGAAAAACACGTTCCAGTCCGCGCCGCCTTAACGTACCAGCAAAGATATCGGAAAGCTGGTAGTACTCTGGTCGTACGGTGTGTAGTAGCGGGTGTGCGAAGCATGCAGCTCGGAGAGCATGCTATTGATGACCCTGGCCAGCGCCTCTTCGGAGCTCGCCCGCGTGGCGTCCGGCAAGTAACGTTCCCGGACAGCCGACCAATCGAGTCCGTGTAGGTGCGGATCGTAGAACCGGTCTCGCACGGTCTGCCATACCTCCTCGAACGTGGCGACGCGTGCGGGCACGGCTTGGGATGTGGCCGAATCCGCTGCTTCTTGCTGCTCGGCCCACAAAACCGTTGGAGCCAGGGCGGATGCCGCAGCCATTGATGTTACCCGCAAAAAGTGGCGGCGCGACGGTGCTGAGTTGATTACCATCTTCATCGTGCAACCTTGCGATGGAGCTTGTCGCTGCCCCGAAAATCGGACATCTCAGAGCCAGAGGGATGTCTCAAACGGGCCGGAAGCGGCTATTGAACCGGATTTGAGGCTCGCGCACGCCAAGCCGCGCTTTCGTTGGTCACGATCCACGTAATCCTCACGCCGCTGAAGTTCTGAGCGTTACCTCAACGTGCGCTGAAGGTGAGGCCGGCGCGCTCCTTCAGACGCTTGCGCAACGCCGGACCCATCAGCGCGCCCGGCGTCCAGATGCCGCCCTCGCCCTGCACGTCGCGCGCGAGGCAGAGAGCGCTCTCGGCGATCATCTTGCTGGTCGAGCCATAGCCCGGATCGCGGTCGCCCGTGACGACCGCCTCGACCCGTCCGCCATCCGGCAGCTCGCCCAGGAAGAGGATGTCGTAGAAGCCCTTCTCGCGCTCGTCCCGAGTCGGGCCTGCGCCAGGTTTGAGACCGCCGGTCCCGAACAAGGAAACCATCGTGGCGAACGTCTCCGTCGTCACGCGAGCAATTTCCCCAAATCCCGGCGCGACCATCATCTCGTCGTAAACGAAGTCCGTGCCGTAGGGATGACCCAACAGGAAATTCGTGCGGTGCACATTCTTGGTGTTGACCGGCGCCATGGGGAAGGGCACGAGCAACACGTTCATGCTCGGGTCGTATTCGGGGATGAGGCCCGACGGCTGAGACGGCCCGGTGAACCCCGGCGTCAACGCGAAGGGATCGGTCAGCAGCCGGATCAGGGCCGGGTCGCGCGCGGCGGCGGCTAGCGTCGCTCGAGCGCTCGCCGCGGTGCCGCCCGACATGCCGCCTTTCACCTTGCGCAGGCGGGCTTTGACCCGCCGTGCGGGGCGTCCGAATTTCTCGCGCGCCTTGTCCTGCAACGTGAGCACGCCGAGATCGAACGGGATGGAATCGAAGCCGCAGGAGAAGACGATGCGCGCGCCGGTCCGTTTCGCCTCTTCGTGATGGGCGTCGATCATGCGCCGCATCCACGCCGGTTCGCCGCACAGATCGACATAGCCAGTGCCGTTGGCTGCGCAGGCTGCCACAAGCTCGGGACCGTAGAGCTGATAAGGCCCGACCGTCGTGATGATCACGGCCGCACGCTCGCACATCGAACGTAGGCTGGCCGGCTCGGCGGCATCCGCCTTCACCAAAGGCAAATCGTCAGGTGCGCCGATGTCGGCACGCACCTTCTGGAGCTTGTCGGTCGAGCGTCCCGCGATCGCCCAGGACGGAGCATCGTTGCCGCGATAGGACGTCGCCAGATATTCGGCGATGAGACGGCCGGTATAACCCGTCGCGCCATAGACGATGAGGTCGAAGTCCCGCTTCACGACGTTGGTCCTCCTTGAGACCCGGGAGAGCGCTACCCCTTACTCGGACCGGTCTTCCGCCGGCTGGATCGCACCAGCTTGCCTGGCGCACTCATTCGATCACCTCGTCGGCGCGGGCCAAGCAGCGCCTAAGAGGCGGGGATGCCAGGCCATTTTGTGCTGTCCTGGAGCCCGGCGAGGACACGAGAACGCGCAGCAAGTGCCATTTGGGGGGCAGCCGCTTCATTGAACCGTCCCATCGCGTTTGACGGAGGATACCACAGTTCCTGTCTTCGGGCGCGCAACGTCCGGTTGGAGTCAATACGCCATTTTGACCGCGGGCGAGCCACTTCCGGTTTACCTCGATAAGCGGACAGTTTCCGGGCCGGTTGGCATGTCTCAAACGGACCAACGACGGACATTTGTCTCGATTTGCATTAGGCATCCGGCAGCGCGCGCTGGGCCTGACGAAGAAGCACGATTTCATATCGCCGCACGATGATTGAAAGCGCAGATCCCGCGCCAATAAACAATCCCAGCGACACCAGGCTCAGCGTTTCCGAAATCCTGTAGATTTCGCTTCCGACAGCGTGGGCACCGAAGCCGAAGAGACACGCCCAGCAGATGCCCCCCGTGACGTTAAAGAAGAAAAAGCGTCCCGCCGGCATGCCATTTGCGCCAGCAAGCAAAGCCGCAAACATGCGTAGCACCGCGATAAAGCGACCAAAAAACACGACAGCGCTCCCATATCGAAAAAACAGGTATCGACCGATCAGCAATCGGTTTTCATCCAGACGAATGTATCGCCCGTATTTGCGAAGAAGCGGCATTCTGAAGCGGCGCCCGACCGTGTATCCGATCCCGTCTCCGATGATTGCACCTGCAGCGGCCGCGGCTACCACGACAACGATATCGATCTGATCGGTGGCGGCGGCCAGGAGGGCAGCAGCAACAAGGATAGTCTCGCCGGGAAGGGGCACGCCGGCGCTTTCCAGCGCGACGACAACGGAAATGATCCAGGGTCCATGGACCTGGATCAAACGAATCAGAAAACTCGAGAAAGACGCAAGGTCCATCTTCTAAGACTGCCTGCTGCACATCTCTTCTCAATTGCTCCCGGCGGCACGAATTCCATTTCGTTCAGCCGTTGCTCCCGGTCCCCGGCCAATAACCGCTCGAAGCGGCCTGCCATTCCAACAGGCGTTGGGAGAGCGTATCATGCTCCGATGATCCGCTGAACCTGGGAGGGATTTATGCAGTTCAGGACAACCGGACTGTTGTTGCTCGGCGCAATGGCGCTTCCCGCCTCCGGGACCGCACAAACAACCGCCGCTCCTCCGGCAATTACACGAACAGTGATCGCCGCAACCAAACTGCCGACCGTCACGGACGTGCCGGTCCATTTCAAAGCGGTGAGCGTTACCCTTCAGCCGGACGAGAGGAGCAGCGGCTCGGCGGCCAACGGCATCCTCTACCAGATGTCAGGATCGACGGAGGTCGTGCTCGGTGGCGAGGCCAAAATGCTCAACGCCGGAGAAGGGCTGTTCATCGCCGGCGGAAAGACCGCCGCGCTAACGGCCGGCAGTGGAGCGCCGTCGACTTTTCTCCACTTCTTTCTTGTGCCCGCTGGGGAACTGGGTCGGCCTGCTGAGACGGCACCTGCCGTCGTGAGGGAATTGTATCGCACAGCGAGCCCGATCCCCGACCTGAAGTCAGGTAGTTATGATCTCAATCTCACGCGGGTCACATTTCCGGCGCAGATGCCTTCTAACCCGCCCCACCATCGGTCAGGCGCAGCTCTATACTTCATTCTCTCCGGCACCGGGGCCAACACGATTGACGGTAAAACAGAAGCAAGGGGACCGGGCTCCTTGATCTATGAACCGTACGACCTCGTGCACCAATGGGGAAACCCAGGCAATGAGCCGTTGATATTCCTGGCCTTCAACATCAATCCCGAAGGTGTGGCAGCCGTGCTTCCGGGCGCGCCAGTGAAGACCAATAGATAACGAGATAACGGCGCGCGACCCGCCGCAGAAGTGCCTGTGGAAGACTTCATCAATAGCGAATGGTTGCTCGATCGTGAGGATGACGGGGGCGCCCGCTACATCCCGCCCTCCATGCGGCGCCTTGATGTCGCTGCGCTCCTTTTGACTGTGCCGCAATTCAGAGCTGCGCCGAACGTAACCCAGATCTGGCGCCGGCGAATCCGGGTTTATCGGCGCCGAGCGCCGCAGGCCAGTTCGAACACACTTGAGCCTAGATTTGCCCGCTTAGGGTCAAAATGCGAATTGGCGGGGCGGGCAGCTCTTGGCGCGAAGCGGACATTGATGAGGGTATTCATATCCAGTCGGATGCGGACCTTCGTTTCATAAGTCCGTCGGCGCGATTAGGTGGTGTGTGCCGGTTCGCAGCGTTGCCCGCCTAAGCTCTTCCGCCGATCCACGTATTGATGACCTCAAAGTTGCTTCGGAAGGCAACAAGATCGGCGCGATAACCAGGTACGATTGCTCCTAACTCCGCCTCTAGGCCTAAAAACGCTGCAGGTGTTCGAGAGGCCATCGTCAAGGCATCCGGAAGAGTCAGCCCGAGTAATACCACCGCCCTGTGCACTGCCTGCATCATAGTCAAATGAGCGCCGGCAAGTGTGCCATCGGGGCCAACTAGCCGATCGCCCTGAAGGGTGATGCGTCTGCCCTGCAGCAGGAAGTCCATCTCATCCGTGCCGATCAGGGCCATCGCATCTGTGACCAGCATCAGGCGATTGCGTCCCTTGCAACGCATTGCAACGCGCAAATTGGTATTGTCGACGTGAATGCCGTCGCAAATGATTCCAGCAAAAAGGCGTTCATCATCCAGGGCGGCCCCGACCACGCCCGGCTCGCGGGCGGTGAGCTGCGACATGGCGTTGAAAATGTGCGTGATGCCGGTTATGCCGCGATCCGCTGCCTGCCTGATTTGTGTTGCCGTCGCGTCACTATGGCCGGCGGAGATGCGAAAGCCGGCTTCGATGAGGGTATCAAGCAGAGATGGCGGCACGCATTCCGGAGCCAGGGTCACAATAGAGCGACCGCAGTTGCCGATACTAAGCATCGCGGCAAGATCGCGTGGGCTCGGAGTGCGAATAGCGGATTCGAGATGAATGCCTTTGCGAGCCTTGTTGAGCGCAGGGCCCTCCAAGTGAAATCCGAGTACGCCGGGGATTTGCATCGAAGCCGGCGCCGCCGAAGCAAGGCGCTCGATCACGTCAGTGCGATCCGTGATCAGCGTCGGTAAACAGCCGGTCGTCCCCGTCCTGCGGTGAGCCTCAACGATGCGGCGCACGCCTTGCTCGGTCGGCTTATCGTTGAGAAGGACGCCGCCACCGCCATTAACCTGTATATCGATCAGGCCGGGCGCAAGGATGGCGTCCGCGGGAAGGGAGATTGTCGCGGGCGATGGCGCCTGCCCGAAGCTGACGCTCTCGATAAGGCCTCCAGAAATCGTGACCAGCGAGTGCCCTCGCATCGATGTTCCGTCGAACAATTTCGGCGCGGCGATGGTGAAAGGTGGGAGGGGCTGGTTATGGTCCATATCGTTTGTCCGTTCTTGCTACTGTACTATCCATACGGTGGGCGAGCCAAGCTTGCGGGCTGCGGGTTCCCAAGGGTTGCGTGGGACGCAAACCCGATGGACCCGGAACCAAGTTCTGGCGTTGGAACGTCATGATGACGAGAGGCCCTTTGTATCTCGGCGTGGATGGTGGCGGCAGCCGCTGCCGCGCTCGCATCGAGGACGAGCATGGCATCGTCCTGGGCGAGGGCGGCTCAGGGCCGGCAACGACGCGGCTTGGCATCGACGAGGCGTGGCGGTCGATCATACGCGCATGCGAGGCCGCAGCCGATCAGGCCGGATTGGCACGCGAGGAGTTTTCGTTGATGCATGCAGGGATTGGTCTTGCTGGCCTCGGGCGCCGGGGCGCCGAAGCGGCGCTCAAGGAGATCGCGCATCCTTTCCGATCAGTTCGTTTCATTAGTGATGGGCTGGCAGCCTGTCTCGGCGCACATGGTGGCGCGGACGGCGCCATCGTTGTCGCGGGTACCGGCTCCATCGGAGTTGGCTTCATCGGCGGCCGTGAACTCCGCATCGGCGGATACGGCTTTCCAATCTCGGACGAAGGTGGCGGCGCCGACATCGGTTTGCAGGTAATCAGATTAGCGCTAAGTGCATTCGATGAGCGCAGTGAGACATCGCCGCTGCTCGAGGAAGTGCTCGGCGCATTCGACCGCGACCCCTGTCAGGCGGTGGCCTGGTCCGAGCAGGCGACTGCCACTGACTATGCGAGCTTCGCGCCGATCGTGCTGAAGCACGCTGGGCGCGGGGACCCCATCGGTCGGCGCATCGTCGAACACGCAGCCGACGCGATTGGTGATCTGCTCGACATGTTCTTGCGGAGGGGAATCGACCGCCTGTCCCTGGTCGGCGGGTTGTCGGCGTCAATAGCGGCTTGGCTGACGCCCGATCTGCGCGACCGCCTTAAACCTCCCGAAAACGATGCAGTTGCCGGAGCGTTGCTGGTGGCGCATGGGCCCTTTAGGCTAAGCGAGGTTCCCGAGATTCGCGGTTCGACCCTGTGAGAGGCGGATCATCCGATGGCAACTGAAGAAGTCGACCCTCGCTTTGCAGATCTCGACGCCTGGTCGATGACATCGGCGATGGAGGCGATGTGGGAAGGTCAGCTCGCCGCGGTTGCCGCCATTGGGCGAGCCCTTCCTGCTATCACCGAGGCGGCAAACGCGGCAACTCAAGCGCTGGGCGACCGCGGTCGCCTGATCTATGTTGGAGCCGGCACCTCCGGCCGGGTCGCGGTGCAGGACGGAGCCGAGTTGACCCCGACCTTTGCCTGGCCCCAAGAGCGTGTCAAATTCATACTCGCCGGTGGGGAGAGTGCATTTGTCGCCAGCGTCGAAGGAGCTGAAGACGATGTCGCCGACGCTGTCAAACAAGTCGATGCTGCACACCTATCGCCGCACGACGTAGTGATTGCGGTTGCGGCCAGCGGCACAACGCCGTTTACTGTGGCCGCGTTGGAGCAGGCAGGCGTATACCGTGCCGTCACTGTAGGCATTGCCAACAATCGCGGCACCGCGCTGCTTGCATCGGCGAAATATCCGGTTCTGGTCGAGACGGGACGAGAATTGATCGCCGGCTCGACCCGCATGAAAGCAGGCACCGCGCAGAAGGTTGTGCTTAACCTGATCTCGACCGGTATCATGTTGCGCCTCGGCCGCGTCTACCGCGGCATGATGGTCAATATGCAGTTGACGAATGCGAAACTGAAGCGACGCGCAGAGACGATGGTTGCAAATATTGCTGGTTGTAGCGAAGCGCAGGCCGCTAACGCCCTCGCGCAGGCCGATGGGGACATCAAGACGGCTGCTCTGGTGGTGCTGGGGTATGAGAAGGCGGAGGCTGCGAGCATTCTCGCGAGCCATAAGGGCAATCTCCGTCGCGTTATTGATGATCTCAGCTGAAGAGCGGAGCCGATGAACGTCTGGCCTGGAGCAAACATGCAGCCTTTGAGCGACATCGTAGCCGCATCTTCCGCAATGGCGCGAGAGACTTGCGAAAGCGCTGACGTCGTCTCGCAAATTCTGCGCAGACGCCACGCCCTCGCTGAGGTTGCAAGACGTCTGGATGTTGGGGCCTCGCCGCTCGCCGTCCTTTGCGGTCGCGGAAGCTCCGGGCACGCCGGAATGTTCTTGCGCTACCTCATTGAAACACGGCTTCACCTGCCGGTTTCTGCCAGCGCTCCTTCGGTGATCACGGCATTTCGCAAGCCGCTGACGTTGAGAAATGCCCTGTTCCTCGTGATCTCGCAATCCGGGCGCAGTCCTGATCTGGTGGCCGCGACGGAGTCTGCGCGAGCCTCGGGTGCTCGCACGGTTGCGATCGTCAATGCAGTGCCGTCTCCTGTCGCCAGCGCCGCCGAATTTGTGGTGCCGATCGGAGCGGGGCCTGAACATTCCGTCGCGGCGACCAAGACAGTGATCGGCTCGATGGCAGCAGGCGCTGAACTTGTCGCAGAATTGGCTGATGATTCGGTCCTTAGATCGGCGCTCGACCGACTACCCGAGCGCCTTCACCGCGCGCTCTCACTTGACTGGGGCGAAATCTCAGACGATCTCGCCAAAGCATCCGCGGTCTTTGTGGCTTCACGAGGTTTGGGCCTGGGATCGGCTCGCGAAATTGCGCTGAAGCTCGCCGAAATCTTGCGGCTGCCTGCTGTTGGGTTCAGCGTCGCCGAGCTGCAACACGGCCCCCGCGCCGCCTTGTCATCGAATACACCGGTCATCATGATGCGTCTGATGGACGAAACAGCTGCCGCGGTGGATGCGCTTGCCACTGAACTACGCGAGAGCGGGATTTCGGTGCATCTGTGCGGCGGTCCGCGCAGCACGCTGCCGTGGCTTGGGGATGACGAGCCCGCAACCGATGCGATCACGATGCTGATTCCGTTCTATCGCGCGATTGAACGTCTCGCCCGAGAGAGGGGATTCGATCCGGATCATCCGCCCCAATTGAGCAAGATCACCGAGACGTTTTGACCTGCCACCTTAGGCTTGTCACGGTCTTGCAGCTCTACGAGTGCCGTCGCGCCCGAGCCCAGGTCTGCTGAGTCCGCTCGCGCGAAGCTCCGCTCCACGGTCGCAATCGGAGGTGAACCGGACGTGAAACGCGGACCAGCGCTGGCGCCAGTCTCAGGTAACGAAATCCAGATTGAAGGCCTTCGCCTCCGCTATTCGACTTCCGGAGCGGCTTCGATGCGTTGCTGATCGGACTTAATCGTCGCTGTATTTGCGTTCGCCGTTTCGTCCGCGACGAACTTCACTTCTGCTTGGCTAACCACGACATGGGCCGGGTATATGGGGCCTATGGTGCCTATGGTGCTCATATCTCCCTCCTGGTGTTCCAACCAAAGGAGTTTCCGACCAAATTTACAGCCAGTCGTTCAGGCTTTCGTAAGAGGTTCGGTTAACGTCGTCACGATGTGTTGTGGATGTTTGTGACCGGTGGCCCTCCCGTGCGAGGTGGTGGCTGCAGCAGCGCCTTAGTGCTATGCTGGCTTGGGGCATGTGCGGTCCGAGAGCGTGTCCGACAGGCCAAAAAAAAGCGCCTTTACTTTAAAAGACCTGCTGATTGCGCTGGCGATCGCGGCGGGGATGTTGCTTGGCGTTGGCGGACCCACCTCGGCGCAATTTTTTAATTTTGGCGGATCTCAGCAGCAGCCGCAACGCGGTGGCGGCTGGTTCGGTGGCGGCTGGTTTGGCAACGACACGTTTGCGCCGTCTCAGCCGCGCACGCCCCGGCCTCGGCAAACCCGACCGTCCCCGCGCGAGGATTTTTCAAGGGCGCCCCCGTCCGAGAAACGCGATGCGGCCCCGGTGCGCCACATCCTTGTCCTTGGGGACGGCATGGCGGACTGGCTCGCCTATGGTCTCGAAGACGCCTACACTGAACAGCCTGACATCGGCGTGATCCGCAAGGCCAAAAACACTTCGGGTCTGATCAAATACCAGCCCAAGGGCGATCCTTCTGATTGGGCCGCCGCGGCCAAGGTCATTCTCGCGACCGAAAAGCCCGACATTATCGTGGTGATGCTTGGCATCAACGACCGCGTTTCGATGCGCGAGCCGGTCACAGAAAAGAGTGACAAACCCGCCGACAAGAACAACGACAAGAAGGACGCCCACGCCAAAGACGATGCCAAGTCGGACGGCAAGGGCGGCGCCAAGCCGGAGGTGGCGCAGAAGCCAGACGTTGATACCGAGCTGCCGCAGGACGATGCCGACATTGCCAAGGCGCCGCCAGTGAAGAGCGCACGCGCGCCCAACGGCTTCTATGAGTTTCGTGAGGACCGCTGGGGCGAGCTCTACTCGAAGAAGATCGAGGAGATGATCGCGGTGGTGAAGTCGAAGGGGGTACCGGTGATTTGGGTCGGCCTTCCCGCCATTCGTGGGCCGAAGGGCCCCTCCGACATGCTGTTCCTAGATTCGCTCTATCGTGAAGCCGCCGGCAAGGCCGGCATCACCTATGTCGATGTCTGGGACGGCTTTGTCGATGAAGGCGGCCTCCTCCTGGAGAAGGGGCCTGACTTCGAAGGCCAGATCCGCCAGCTGCGTTCTTACGACGGCGTCTTCTTCACCAAAGCCGGTGCGCGCAAGCTCGCCCACTATGTCGAGCGCGAGATCAACCGTCTGCTTGCGGCGCGCTCAGGTCCCATCGCATTGCCGACGGAACCTGCGACGCCTGACATCAACGCCGTGCCCGGCCAGCCCGCGCCGCGCCCGTTGGCCGGACCGATCCTGCCGCTGACGGCGCCGTCGCTTCCCACCGATCAATTGTTCGGCGGCCCGGGAACGCGGCCCGCCGCGGTCGATGCGCTCGCCGCGCGCACGCTGACCAAGGGCGAAGCGCTCAATCCTCCGCCTGGCCGCGCCGACAATTTTACCTGGCCCCGCCGCGAGGTCGGGCGCGAACAGATCAAAGGCGAGGCACCAGTGGCAGCGGTATCGCCCAACAGCTTGCGCGATGTTCGCGCCCAGGTGACGACGCCGGCGTCGCAAAAATTGAATAAGCATCGCCGCTAGGCGCCTTGCTAAGCGAGCGGTCCGCGGAGAGACGCCGGCTTGGCGGCCAAAGAAACGGCCGTGGGTTCTTCCCTTTTGTGAGTAGGCCTTTGACCCCCCGATCGACGTCCAAGGTCTGAACCCTTTGCAGATCAGTCAGACGTTCGAACGACCGTCGAAAAACTTTCGCTTCCTAGGGCAATTTTGGAGGCCGAAAGGGGGCAACGTCCGAAGCCGAAATACATTCCAGGTCGATCTGTGGAGCCCGCGGCGAGTTGCCGACAATTAAGCCGGTACCAAACTGAACGAGGGCGCGGATTCAACCCCGCAACGATGTGGCTGGTTAGCCCGTATTCCTGACCGCCTCTGCAAGCATGGCGTAAAGCTGGCGCTTGGTGAATTCCGTCGGCTGCCGCACGACTAGCTTCCCCGAAGACACCACCTTTGCCACAGGACGGGTACAAGCCAAGGTCGTCGTCCTTCGCTTCGGCACCTGCATAATCCTGGGCTTTGCTGTTGGTGGCTTGCGACCGCGCTTTAGGCCCAACCGCGTTAGCTTGGCGCAGACCGCGTTACGGCTATGGCCGAGACGGCGCGCGATCTGCGCCGCGCTCTGTCCTGAGGCCCAAAGTTCTTTGAGCAGTGCTAAGTGTTCCGCAGCCCAATCCATGGGAGATACTTATACCTTGACCGCCGCCCACGGACTAGTCGTACCGGTTGGCGAGTACGACGCCCGTTTTGGTGCGCGCAGCGTCAGCGGCTAAAGCTCGACCTGCTCGGCGATGTTTAGAGCATCGTCCACCTCAATCCCAAGATATCGAACAGTGCTCTCCAGCTTCGTGTGGCCGAGAAGGAGCTGAACCGCGCGGAGATTGCCGGTTTTACGATAGATCTGGGTGGCCTTGGTGCGCCACATAGAATGCGTGCCATAGCAGACCGATTCCAAGCCAATGCTGTCGACCCAGCGATGCACAAGTCGGGCGTACTGTCGTGTGGATAGGTGAGGGCGGGCATGAAGTCGACTTGGGAACAAATATCGACAGCCAGTTGTCCTAACCGTTCTTAGCGAGGCTTCAACAGAGACCCTTGTCTGCTCCGTGATCTCGAATTGGACTGGTCTGCCCGTCTTCTTTTGAACGATTGTTGCTCGATCCCGCACCTTGCCACCTGAACAGACTTCATCCAAACAAAGCTTAACCAAGTCGCAAGCGCGAAGCTTGCTGTCGATTGCCAAGTTGAAGAGAGCAAGATCGCGCCATTTGCGTGAAATCTCCAGTCGAACGCGAATGGACCAAACGTGCCGGGGTTGGAGCGGCTTCTTTTGACCGACGAGCAATCCCTTGTTCCAAGGTCGCGACCGGTTTTTGCCGACAAGAGTAAGCATGACGATCTCTCCGCCACCCCACCCTCCGCGGCGCTCTGTAGTGAGCGACCAATCTTAACCACAAAATCCGCCATGATCTCACCAAATGCCATTCCTTACGGGCCGCTCTTGGCGCAAAGCGGCCGTTCAAAAGCAAATATCGGCGTGATTTATAAGGAATAGGTAGAGATTCTATCAGTCTGGAATCAGACTCGGGGAGGGGGCGTGCGATTTTCGTGGCACTTGAGAAGGGCTTGGTGTCAACGTCGGCGTTCGCAAACCGCCGAAGTAGGCAACGCCGCAGGGGTGATTTGTCCTGACCAAGCCTGACTCAATCTCCAAATTCTGCTAGGATCACAGACGTGTATGAAAGGATTTCCAATGAAAATGTCCTTTGCACTCGTGATCGCTACGACGCTGGTTTTCTTTCAGATGCCCGCTCGTGCCAGTACCATTTATCCAACCCAGCGGTCGTGTCGCGTGTACGATGACACTTCGTTTATCGGAATTCCGGGTCAGTGTGGAACGATCCTGCCGTTCTACCCGCGCAAACTGTACGTGCGATCTTCGAGAACGCCATCGTATCATTATTACCCAAATTATTATTGCCCATAGCAATGGCGGCTCATGACCGGCGATCAATCCCGACTTCTCAAAGTAGGTGACCGTGTTCGCTGGGGAGCCACGGCAACCGATCTTGGTACAGTAGTCGAAGCGACTTGGAACGGTGTCACCATTGATTGGGATGATGGCAACAGGACTTCAATTCAGCACAACGACATGGCGCATGTAGAGCGGGTGCCAATGAAGGTGTGAGGGTATCATTTCTCATTTCAAGGAAATGATTCATATGAAAAAACCTAAACGAGAAGATGTGGTCACAGAAATCAAATGCCGCGCGTGTGAAGGCACTGGACTTGCCAAAGTAACGCAACCGGTCCAGCAGGGGCGCAAAATATATCCACCGCCCTGTAAGGAATGCTCTGGCAAGGGACGGATTGAAGCGCCGCGTTCTTGAAGAGTCTTGGTTCGCGCCTCGCGCCATCTTAAACGAGCGGATCGCCAAGCGACGCCGCGGCGTCGCGCGGGCTCCCAAGCAAGCATACTCCATATCAGCGACGGCGCCGCGATCAGCAGCATGCACAAGATCGTGACGCGTAATTGTTGGCGGGTTCCCGTCGATCACCTGAACGCCCTTGTCAGGGAAGTCCTCCAACGAAACGAGGTTAGCGCCAGTATCG
>Ga0210403_10003874_pt1 | contig 13022 bp, 5 predicted proteins | sample IncBWC19MmetaG_FD_150863 | JGI IMG/M metagenome (GOLD analysis project Ga0210403, IMG submission 150863) | Forest soil microbial communities from Barre Woods Harvard Forest LTER site, Petersham, Massachusetts, United States - Inc-BW-C-19-M | ecosystem: Environmental > Terrestrial > Soil >... | reverse complement strand
GTGGCAATAACGAAATCGAAACTGGCTGGGTTCACTGGGAGGATCGCCAAGCTTTCAAGGAAACAGTGTCGCCGGCTAACCGCGAGAAGGTGTGGCAGGACTATGTGGTGCTATTCCACGGAATTCTGCCGGGGATCGTCAGCCGGTATTCTGATCCAGTCCCTTACTGGCCAAGCTCGCCTAGCGCAGATTTCGAAGACCCGCCTGATAGTCAAACCAACGGAGACATGCACTACTGGAAGGTGTGGCACGCCCTGGCCCCGATCGAAGAATATACGCACCAGTTTCCGCGATTCATGTCTGAGTACGGATTCCAGTCTTTTCCAGAGATGCGAACGATTCGTTCGTTTGCGAAGCCCGAGGATTTGGATATCCGTTCCGCAACGATGCAGGACCACCAGAAAAACCACGGCGGCAATGAACGCATTTTGACGTACATGCTCCGCTGGTATCCGGAGCCCAAGGATTTTGCTTCATTTGTGTACCTTAGCCAAGTGCTGCAGGCCGAGGCTATTAAAGTAGGCGCGGAGCACTTGAGGAGACAACGTCCTAACACGATGGGATCCCTCTACTGGCAGCTGAATGATTGCTGGCCGGTAGCTTCGTGGGCGAGCATCGATTACTTCGGACGTTGGAAAGCGCTTCAATATTACGCGCGCCGGTTCTACGACGATGTGATTGTGTCGCCTTACGAGCATGACGGGAAGGTGGATGTATACGTTGTATCGGACAAGTTGGAGCCGCTGACGGGGCAAATCCGCACGCGATTGCTCGATTTTTCTGGAGCGGTTTTGCTGGACAAGACTCAGGACGTCCGGGTACCCGCTCAATCCAGCGCAGTGTATTTTACGTTAGAGAAGAAGCAGCTTCTGGCGAATGCGGATCCCAGGAAGACGTTCCTGGTGTTCGATTTGGAAGTTGCGGGACAGAAGGTCTCGCACAATCTGCTCTTCTCCGACGCGATGCACAACATCGATCTTCCTACGGCGCACGTCGATACCTCTTTGGAAAGTAGTGGCGACGGCTATTCCGTGACTCTTCGTTCTCCGACGCTCGCGAGGAGCGTGTATGTTTCTTTCGGCGATTTGGACGTACGGACTTCGGATAACTATTTTGATCTTCTGCCGCGAGAAGCGGTGACGATCGAATTAAAGACATCCGCTTCGCTCGATCAGCTTAAGCAGTCAATACAGGTTTTATCGCTTACCGACGCTTTTCCGGCTGCCGAAACAATGCATTAGAGTATGCATACGCTGCACGACAGCACTACTTGGTGCTCGCGGAGCTTGCCCTCGATTCGTCTAACGTCAGGCTGCCGCGAAGCTCGATGTCCTGGCTCGACCGTCCCACTAGCACGTTGAACTCGCCCGGATCCGCTCGCCATTGTTTTGTAGCTGCGTCGTAGTATGAGAAGGCGCGTCGATCGAGAGTAACGGTCGCCGTCTTCGTTTCGCCAGGTTTGAGATCGATTCGCACGAAGCCTTTCAATTCCTTCGCTGGACGCGGCACTTTCGAGTGCGAATCGGCGACATAAACCTGGGCGACATCAGCGCCCTCGCGGGCGCCCGAATTCCTCATGTCGAACGCTACCTCGTAGAGTGGCACAGACGCTTCGCCGGATGGGCTGGCATTGACGGACTTCACGCGAATGTTGCTGTAGCTGAACGTGGTGTAGGAGAGGCCATAGCCGAAGGGAAAGAGCGGCTTCGTGCCATTGTGCTCGTAGCCTCGATAGCCGACGAAGACGCCTTCTTTGTAAACCACCCGATTTGTGCCGGCGGTAGGATAGTAGCTGTCGTGAACGGGATTGTCTTCCCAGCGTCGCTCAAACGTTGCCGGGAGGCGGCCCGAAGGATTTGCGTCGCCAAAAAGGATGTCTGCGGCAGCCTTTCCTCCTTCTTGTCCCGGATACCAAACCTGCAACAGCGCGGGGGTACGATCGATCCAAGCATTCATGTCCACGCCGCCACCGGAAGTAAGCACGACGACGGTATTCTTGTTCGTCGCGAGCATTTGTTGAATGAGTTCATCTTGTCCAGGGGGCAGCCGAAAAATGCGATCCGCGCCTTCGCTCTCAGATTCGGGGTCAAAGCCGGCTGCGACAATGACAACGTCGGCCTTTGCGGCCAGAGCCTTAGCGTCTGGAGTGACGTATCCTCCCTGTCGCACAATTCCCATGCGCAGATGTGCGCCAATCCATGTCGACCGGCCATGATGCTCCAGGATCACCTTGTGGGGATTCGCGTCGAGCGACAGGTTTGCGACGCCGAGAAGCTCCTTCGAATCGGTCCAATCGTCCAGGACAAGTTTGCCGTCGACAGAGGCGCGATAGTAGCCGCCGTCTTCTCCTGAAGAGCCGACGAATAGATCGTATTTCCCCGCTTCGCGAGGGGTGAAATATCCGGTCCACCGAGCCGAGAGGGGTTGCTCGGGAAGGACGTTTTTCGCGGGCGCACCGAAATCGACGTGCAACTCATTACGGGAAATGATCGCCTGTCCTTGCAAGTCCGGCGTCGCAAAATATTCTGCTTTGAGCCCAGGTGCACCGCCCGACGCCTCGGTTGTAAAGAACGTGCCGTCTGCCAAATCCATCAGGCTCGGCACACCGGGGCTGTAATAGACTTGGGCGGCGCTTCCGAAGTAGTCGCTGATTCCTTGCACGAAGCTCACCGCTTGAAACGGCAGCACACGAGCGCTGCCCCCACCAACAGGGACAGGGGGATACGCGCCCGGGCCCACCACCACAACGGATTTGACGCCTTCTTTCTTCAAGGGCAGCAAGTTGTTCTCGTTCTTGAGTAACACGGCGCCTTCCAGGGCGGCATCGAGCGCGACCTGGTCGCCTTCGCGGTTGTAGCGTGGAATCGAAAGATCAGTCTGGTCACGGTCGAGCCATCCAAACCGAATTGCTGTGCGAAGAATGCGGCGAACCTTGTCGTCGATCGTCGCGACGCTGACCAAACCCTGCTGAATTGCGGGAAGTAGCTTTTCGCGGTTGAAGAACAAGCCTGAGGGCATCTCAAGATCGAGCCCACCGTTGGCTGCGGCTACGGCGTCGTAGGTTGACGTCCAGTCGGACATCAGGATACCGCTGAAACCCCACTCTCCCTTGAGGATGTCGATGTTGGCGTGCTTATTTTGGGAGAGATGACTTCCGTTCAGGAGGTTGTAGGAATCCATCACAGCACCGACGTGGGCTTGTTTTACGGCAGCCTCGAACGCCGGAAGATAAATCTCGCGGATCGTGCGCTCGTCAACAATCGCATCTGTATTGTGGCGGTCAAACTCTGAATTATTTGCCAGGAAATGCTTTACGGTGGCGCTGACGCCCTCGCTCTGCATTCCCTCGATATACCCGACCACAATCTGCGAAGCGAGATACGGATCCTCGCCCAGGTATTCGAAGTTTCGGCCGTTCATCGGAGCGCGATAAATATTGACGCCCGGTCCGAGCATAAAGTGAACTCCCTTCGCGCGCGCGTCCCTTCCAATTTCCTTCCCGACGCGGCTGGCCAATGCGGGATCCCATGACGCCGCCAAGCCAATCCCGCCTGCCATCGCGGTGGCAGGCCCGTAGTTGCGAACACCGAGAGGCCCGTCCGCCATCTTGAATGGCGGCAACCCCAGCCGGGGGAGAGAACGGATGAACATGTCGTCAACTCCGCCAAGCATGTCAACCTTCTCTTCGAGCGTCATCCGACTAAGAATGGCGTTCACGCGTTGCTCGACATCATCCGCTGCCGACGAAGCAGCCGGAGCCGTCGCATACGAAGCCCACATAAAGACAAGCGCGAGCGCAACAGCGAGTTTGCGCAACGGATAGAGTCGGTTCATTGGCACTTTTCTCATGGGCTCTCCAGTTCGGTTGAACTTTTTGACGACGTCACCTGCCGCTATGGCCGTGTCCCATCTGACTCCGTTCGCTTACTTCTGCGAATCTTGAGTTTGGCTGGCAGATTTTTGCAATCTGCGAAATGATTCCATCTCCTGGCTCGCTTCAGCGGACTTACCCTGCTTGCGATACAGGCCAGCCAGACCGAAATGCGCCTGCGCGGCAAGTGGGGTTTCTTTTTCCAGTTTGAGAACACGAATCCATGATTTTTCCGCGAGGGCGTCATCGCCATCGAGCGACGCAGCCTTGCCGAGCTGGTAAAGCGTCTCCGGCATGTCCTGCCTCAATTGGTCAGAACGAACGAGCGCCAGGCGCGCGTCATGGAACTTGCCCAGCTGCAAGAGCGCTTCGCCGAGGCGGTAGGCCGCTTCCGCACTTCCGGGCTGCGCCTCGGTTTCCAGACGAAACTGTTCCTCAGCTTTATCCCATTGCTGGGCTCGAGCGTAGAGCTCGCCGAGTTCGAGATGCAGATTCGCTGTCTGAGGACGCAAACGCAGCGCTTCGAGAAATTCTTTTTCCGCATTGGGCAGGTCGCGAAGCGCGGCGTAGTCCTGAGCCATCATCTGATGGGCGCGCGCGGAATCGGGGAAGCGCGCCTCCAATTCGTCGAAAACCTGTTTGGAGAGAAGGCCTGATGCCCGACCGTAGTAATAGAGGAGATCCGGGTCATCCGGGTGTTTCGCCAGCGCCTTTTGTAAAACGGACACAGCCTCGGGCAGTCTTCCTGCTTCGAGTAGCGCGATGCCAAGTGCGTCTTCTACCTTCGCCTTCTCAAGGTGTGGAATTGCTTCGACGGCATACCCTTGCGCGAGAAGCGCATAGCCAAGTAGCTGGTGGCCTCCTTCGATGTTCGGGCTCAGCGCGAGCGCGCGCTTAAGAGGCGCGACTGCGGAGGCGTAAGCGCGTTGCTCGATGTATGCCTGACCGAGATCTAGAAATGCAGGAGCAAGCGTGGGATCCGACTCGGTAGCTTTTTTGAATTCCGACACAGCCAAATCCAGCTGGCCTTTTTTGTCCGCTTCGATTCCAGCATGCAGATGCTGGACAGCCTCGGAGGAGGAGGCCTGAAAGGCTAGCCAAATTGCCAGCGCGACTCCAATCATGCTTTCTCCGGCTCGCGGACTTCGAGAAATTGATTCGCTTTCACATCTTCGAGGACCTGGCGTGTGCCCGACGGCCAGCGAACCTCCACCTTAGCCGTTTCCGCCGCGCCGAGACCGAAATGAAGTCGCTTGTCGCTGGCAGAGATGTAGCTCCCCGCTGTCGTTGCAAATCGCGTTTGGCCGTTTACCCGGACGCGAGCACCGATACCGTCACGATTGCTCTGTGTGCCGCGCAGGGTGATTGAGAGCCAATGGCCAGTACCGCCGTGATTGAAGAATACAAGAGGCTTTCCGCCGAGCGAGGTGACCACCGCATCCATCCATCCGTCATTATTCAAATCGCCAAACGCTGCGCCGCGGCCTGCGATCGGAGTTTCCGTCCCAGGATCAGAGCGCTCGAATCTTCCTTTGTGGTTCAGAGCCAGCAGAGGAGGCTGTTTGTAGCGCAGCATGTGGTCAATTCCTTCCACATTGTCCAGCACGTGGCTCTGCGCGACGAAGAGGTCCTTCCAGCCGTCATTATCGAAATCCTCGAGTCCCACACCCCATCCGGAGCTAGCCGCGGAAATCAGCCCGAGACCAGACTCAAGGCTTCTGTAGCTGAAAAGCCCTCCGCCGTCATTGTGGAAGAGCGCATAAACCTCTCTAGGAAGCACGGTCACCAGGATGTCCGGCCTGCCGTCATTGTCGTAGTCCTGGAACACGGTGCCCATACCCGACAGAGGCTTGCCATCGGCGGTGAGGGACGCGCCCGCCTCCAAGCCGCACTCGCGAAACGTCCCATTTCCATTGTTGTGAAAGAGGAACTGGCGCATGCCGTCGTTCGCGACAAAGATGTCTGTAAACCCGTCCTCATCGTAATCGGCAAACGAGACGCCAAGAGAGCGGCCCTTTAGCGACCCTATGCCAGAGCGAAGGCTTACGTCTTCAAACGTGCCGTCACCACGATTGCGATAGAGGATATTCGTCGTAGAAGGGAACTCGGCTGGCGGGCAATACGTCTGCCACTCACCACCGCAGATCTTGCTGTGTTGGGTATCCCACTCCATATACCGCGTGACAAACAAATCGAGATGACCGTCGTTATCGTAGTCGAAGAACCCGGCTGAACAAGACCAACCGCCCGCTGCTACACCCGCCTTTGCAGTGACGTCTGTGAACGTTCCGTCGCCGTTATTGTGATAGAGGGTGTTCTTCCCATAGTTCGTGACGTACAGATCCGGATACCCATCATTGTCGTAGTCGCCTACGGCTACGCCCATTCCGTAGTTTCCATCTCCGGCATTCGCCAGCCCCGCTGCTTGTGTGACATCAGTGAAACTGCCGTCGGGATTCTGGCGGTACAGGCGATTCCAATACTGCGATTCGTGACGGTCGAACAATTCCGGTCCCCGCACGGGATCCGCAAGGCGACCGCTGTTCACGAGAAAAATATCGAGCAGGCCGTCGTTGTTGTAGTCGAAAAGGGCGACGCCGCCTCCCATGGTTTCGATCAGATACTTCTGGCGCGTGGGTGAATTCAGATGAGTGAAATCCAAGCCGCGAGGAAGCTTTGCATCGAAGATTGGCACGGCCAGGCCTAGCAGAGAAAGTCTGTGGATGAAATCTCGTCGGCTGATTCTTCTCATTCGTTGTTATGAGAACAAGCCTAGCAGAACTCGCACACCATTTGAATCGGCGCTTGATGCGTTCCAGCGTAGGGACCTGCCGCCGGACTTCATAAATCGTGCTCGCACTGGGGGAAGTGGGCGGCTTTGCGCACCCGGATACTGATTTCCTGAGAGTGAGACGGAACCCTTCCTGAGAACTTGCTGCAAAAAAAGTGGGTGCCGGGGTGGACGGCACCCACTCTCATTCCACTTTCCTGCTAGAACAGGAACTTCAATGCGAACTGAATGAGTCTCGGGTTGTTCAATTGGCTGTTCACAACCCCGAAACTCGCGTTCCCCAATTTTGTAACCGGATCAAAGCAGCAAGAGGTGTTCGGGGGCCCAAATTGGACGCGATTGAAGGCGTTGAAAAATTCGGTTCGGAACTGAAGTCCAAGCCGATTGTCCGGGCCGAAATTTGTCGTTTTGTATAACGCAATGTCCCAGTTATTGATCCCTGCGCCTCGGAGAGTGGCGTCGACACGCGGTTCGTTACCGAATGCCCAATCCCCTGGTGCCGAGAAGCAGGTGGGGTTGAACCAATTGATTCCGTTGTTGTTGGGACTAGGGACGTGCGCTGTGCTCTTATTGCATCCCGGAACAAAATCCGGGCGCAGTTGAAAGTTTTGGGAGAAGCCCGCGCTTGAAAGAGACGTGGAGCCGCCAAACGAAATTGGCAGCGGAAAGCCCTTTTGAAAGGTTGTGACACCATCAACCCCCCAGCCAGAAACGACCTTCCCGACGACGCCGGAAGCATCTGACATGTACTTCTGTCCGCGACCAAACGGCAGGTCATAAACATAGCTGATCACCAAGCGCTGGGATACATCCTGCGAGGAGAGCGACCTCTCACCTTTGAGGTTGTTCCAGTCTTGAACTTGGCCTACGCCACTTTCGAGCCACGTTGTTAGAGTGTCCGTGTTGCTTAGGAGCTTAGCATTGGTGTAGGCGGCAAGAAATGAACCGCCACCCGTAAACCGCTTTGTTACAGTGAGTTGGAAAGAATTATAGTTGCTGCCGCAGCAACCCTCCCCAACGAGGGACATACCGGTGTATTCGGGATAGGGACGATCCAATTGGCCCGCAAAAATCGTCGGGTTCTGGGTCGGATTTAACCCGCTGACAGTCGTAATACCCACGAATGGGTTCGGGATCTTCTGAGTGATTGTAACCGGCTGCCCCGCCGCCTCTTGTTGTGCAGCCTGGGCGTAAAACGAATCGGGAATATTGTTAATTGAGACGTTATTGGGATTCGACAAATGCACGCCTCGGGACCCGGCATATGCCGCATCGACAAAGAACCCCCACGGCAATTCTCTCTGAAGGTCCACGTTGAACTGCTGCACATACCCCGGCTTATAGTCTCTGTAGGGACCTTCAAAAGGATTCGCACCGGCGTCATTCGCCGAAACGTTACCATCCCTCGTGAGCGGAACATTGACATTCGGGCCGAACGGGCCGTTTGTCGGGCAATTTAACGTTCCCGTGGGTGCACCCGCCGTGAAGGTACAGTTTGTTGCAGTGAGCGAGCTGTTAGGAGTAATCCCGCCGTTTGTGGTGGCGACCCAGAGCGTTGACGCAGTGTTGATGGGGTCGTTGCTTGGGTTCAGGTTGAACAATAACCAATTCGGAATGAAGAAGACGCCGTAACCAGCGCGGATGACGGTCTTCTGGTCCCAGCTATAAGCAACCCCTAGGCGCGGCATTACTTCCTTCTTGTACAAAGGTACGGAGGTGCGACCGGAATTGGCCCCGGTGCCAACGAAGAAAACATCCCCTGGGCACGGGCTGCCTGGAACCCCCAAACCCGTTGCGGGATTTTGCTGGCAACCCGTCACAGTGCGATTCGACGCAACCGGGTCCCAATAAGTAGAAAGATCATGACGTACCGACCAATTTCCCGGCAAATCGTAACGCAATCCATATGTGACCGTTAGCTTTTGTGTGGCTCTCCACGTATCTCCAAAATAAAAGCCCCGATACGTCTCCTTTTGCGCCACAACCGTCGGGACCTGCGCTTCACCGTAGTTGTGGTTGAACACACTCGACTGGTTCAATCCGTATCCCAGCAGGAAATCGGCGAAGGAAATGCCGGTGCCTGCCGTGGGCGAGAGGGCCTTGTCGCTCGTCCAGTGCCCATCAAAAGCGAAGGCGCCGCTGGCAATGTTCGTCTGGGCGTAGTTATCGTAGGTCTCTATTAGCTGACCGCCAAATACCCACGAGTGGCGTCCCTTGATCCATGTAAGGCTCGGCGAGAAGGCGAATTGCGTGTCGTGGTCAGTGATGAAGCTTTGGCCTTGCGAACAAGTAACGGTCGGATCCTGCGGCGTGAAGCAAGGCGTGAAGGGCGACCGGGCGGCGGCGAGAATTTCATCGTTGTAGGACGATGGCCAGCCATATTGAGTCAGATCGAAACTGGAGTTCGACGGAGAACGCAGGTAATGGAAGCGGCTGGCGCTGAAGTTGAGGTTCAGAATCAGATTCGGCCTGATGATGTTGTTGTAGTCGATCGCAGCGGCGTTTGTCTGATACGTTTCAGAACATTTGTCAGCGCACAACCCTGTCTTGAAGGGATCTAATGGTAAGTCCTTAAGGTTCCAAAAGTTATAGCGGCCAAAAATATGCTGATTCGCGGTCAGATTGTGATCTACACGAGCGACGTATTGATTGGCATCTCCGCCTGAGGCTCCGGCCGCCGTGTAGTTGGACGTGTCATTGTCGTTGGTGGGCATCGGTATGAATTTCAGTTCTGTGAGGGCTGCAGGGCTAATCCTTGCCATGGGAATCGTGTTGCCAGGGAATTGAGTTCGGGCGCAATTTCCGGCTGAGGGAGCCGCGACGCACGCCGCACTCACGCTGAGCGGATCGAAAATTGGATGAGTCGCTGCTGGGAATATGCCGGACCGCTCGTCCACGGTGGGCACTGTCGTAGTAAATACTGAGGATGCCCGTTGACGGTAGGCGTCCCACGCGAAGAAAAAGAACGTCTTGTCCTTGATAATTGGGCCGCCAACTGTGGCGCCGTACTGGTTCTGCACGTAGGGAGGATTTGTCGCCAAAAAAAACGGCTTTGAATTGAGAACTTTGTTGCGGAAATATTCGTACAATTGGCCGTGGTATTGGTTGGTGCCACCTTTCGTGCTGAGATTGACGACTCCGCCGGCAAACTTGCCCCATTCCGGCCCCAGGTTGTTGTACTGCACCTTGAATTCAGAGATCGAGTCCTGATCGGGAAGCAGAACAGGCAGGTTGATATAGCCGATGTTTACTGGTTGTCCGTCGAGATATTCGGCGCTCTGGTTGCCGAACGAACCGCCTACCTGGTAATTGCCCCAGCTGAACGGATTTGGACCCACTGGCGAGTTGCCGGCTGCGGTGCCCGAGCCGTTGCCATCCGCGATGGCCGCGGGAGAAAGCGTGATCAGGGTGAAAACGTTGCGACCGTTAAGAGGAATCTCGTTAGTTTTGCGCTCGTCAATCACTTGGCCGAGCGATGTGGACGTGGGCGTTAGAAGCGGGGTCTCCGCTGTTATTTCAACTGTCTGCGTGACCGCGCCTACCTCCATCGGGATGTCGATGCGAACAGCCTGTTGCACCTGGACGATGACGGGATCTCGCTTGAAGTGCTTGAAGCCTTGCTTTTCGACTTCCAAAACGTAGGAACCCGGAGTTAGGTTCACGAATGAATACAGTCCATCCGGGCCGGTTGTCACAGTTTGCTTCGCCTCGGTGGCGCTGCTTGTCAGCGTGACCGTCGCGTCGGGCATCGCCGCGCCTGAAGCGTCCGTCACCGATCCGGAAATAGAACCGAAAGTCGATTGTGCGGCGACGGGAGCGCTGAACGGAGCAAGGCAACAGAGAGCAAGAAGCACAGCCAGTGAAGACACAACGAGATTACGAACACATAGATTGCGCATTTTCCTCATCCTCCCACCCCAGAAGGCACTAAGGTCGCAACGCCTAGTTGCTTGCAAGCCGTCTAACAGTTCGCCACTTAACCAGCAAACATAGCCGCTTCATTTTGATAAACATTTCAAATTCGACTGATTAAATCAATGGATGCGAATTTAGCGACAAGTGCCTACCTCTTGTCAAGTAAAAATAACGATTTTCTAACTGAGTATTTACACTTATTGAGAACTATCCGGATTGTTGGAAGATTCTCGCCTGTGCGAGGCTGGCATGCGACAAGCAGGCGCCACAACCGCCTAAGCGGCGTCGAGTGATGCCGTTCTGGCACTTCGGGAGCCGTAGAATGCGAAATAGGCGATGTATATATAGCAAAGCGCGGGCAGGAAGAAGGCATGGTGAATTCCAATCCGATCCGCGAACACTCCTTGCAGCTCGGGGATGATCGCGCCGCCGACGATGGCCGCCACCAAGACTCCCGAGCCCGCCTCTGTGAGGGGGCCGAGGCCTTCGATGGAGAGGGTAAAGATGCTTGGAAACATCACGGAATTGAAAAACCCGATCGCAAGGATGCTCCATACGGCCACCGAGCCCAGACTGAGCATAGAAGTGCTGACCAGCAAAAACGCCGCGATCGCTGCGGCGCCAAGCACGATGCCCGTGCGCACTTTTTGCAGCACGCTCGATCCAATGAAGCGCCCGATCATTGCGCCTCCCCAGTAGAGCGAGACGTATCGAGCCGCAGTCTTAACGGACATCGCGCCAATTTCCGGCCGGCTGAGATAGTTCACAAGAAAACTTCCGATCGCAACCTCCGCCCCTACATACACAAAGATTCCGATCGCTCCGAGAACGAGGCGGCGATGGTGCCACACGCTGTCCTTGATGCCGCTGATCGATGCACTCTTTCTAGCCGCGGCGAAGGCTGGCAGGTTAAATTTGGAAATTGCCACGCCTAACAGAAGCAGCGTCAGGGCCAGCCCCAAATATGGCAATTTTACTGACGAGGCTTCGTGCAGTCGGTACGCATCGCGGGCAAGCTGCGGCATCGCTCGCATTTCCTCGGAGGTCTTCGGCGCGCTGCTCAAAATGAACAGACTGCCGAACAATGGCGCGATGGTGGTCCCAAGGGAGTTGAACGCTTGGGCCAGATTTAAGCGGCTAGCGGCCGTCTTCGGAGGACCGAGAACTGCAACATACGGATTCGCGGAGACTTGCAAAACCGTCATCCCTGCTGCGAGTACAATCAGTGCCGCCAGAAATAAAGGAAAAGATGGAACGCTAGCTGCCGGAATAAAGAGTGCAGCGCCGAGGGCCATCGTCAGAAGGCCAACCGTCATCGATCGTTTGTAGCCGGTATGCTCGATAAGCTTGCCGGAGGGAATCGCGAAAATGAAGTAGGCAGAGAAAAAGCAAAACTGGATCAGAATCACTTCAGCGTAGTTCAGATCAAAAATCGATTTCAGATGCGGCACTAAAATATCGTTCAGGCTTGTGAGCAGCCCCCACATGAAGAACAAAGTTGTGACCATCGCCATAGCGGTGCGATCGGTCGACGTCAATGTTCCAACGGCTATGGGCTCGCTTACACTTGGTGTCGTCATCGAAACTAGGGTTCTCCTCGCATGCTGCGTTGCACAAACGTCAACGCAGGGAAAATCTCACCATTCTGCAAACGACGTGTTAATCTCCACCCCTTTGAATCCTGTCTCTCGAGGCGTCGCACAAGTTAGCGCTGCGTTCACAGCGAAGCCGGATTGTACGTCCACGATGCCCCCGAAGACACACAGATTAGGGTTCAGGTGATGTCTTAGTGAACGCGCCCTGTGGCTGGCCGTCCTTCATGAAGAGCGTGAGAAATTGAGCCTGCCGAAATCGAAGAACTCTCTTGTCGTGGGAGTAGACGTTGGAGGAACAAAGGTCGCGGCCGCCCTTGTGGACTCTACGGGCCAGATTCGCGCTCGCAGCCGTTCGAATATGGTGGCGAGTGGAACCGCCTCGGAGGGCCTGGACGCAGTAGCGTCGATCATTCGCAAGCTGATTAGCGATTCGGCGTTTGCTCCTGACGTCCGCGCAATTGGTATCTGCGCGCCAGGGCCGCTCGACCCGGAGGCGGGAATCGTAATCAACCCGCCCAATGTCCCGTGCTGGCGGAATTACCCGCTTGTCGCCGAGGTCGAGCGAATTTTTCAAATGCCTGTGAAACTTGACAATGACGCGAATGCTGCAGCGCTGGCCGAGGCCACGTGGGGCGCCGGACGGCTGTATCGGTCGGTCTTTTACGTTGGTATCGGCACCGGGATTGGTACGGGAATAGTATTCGATGGGCGAATCCTGCACGGGGCTTCCGGTGCGGCCGGAGAAGGCGGCCACATGGGAATTGATTTGCGCGGCCCGCGCTGCAACTGCGGCAAGCGAGGCTGTATCGAGGTGTTTGCGTCTGGTCCGGCTATCGCCGTGAGAGCGCGG
>Ga0210403_10003872_pt1 | contig 13027 bp, 11 predicted proteins | sample IncBWC19MmetaG_FD_150863 | JGI IMG/M metagenome (GOLD analysis project Ga0210403, IMG submission 150863) | Forest soil microbial communities from Barre Woods Harvard Forest LTER site, Petersham, Massachusetts, United States - Inc-BW-C-19-M | ecosystem: Environmental > Terrestrial > Soil >... | reverse complement strand
GTACGAAGGTGGGGCGGTGTGGCGGATTGAATTGATCTCGCCGGCGTGGGCGAAAGAAGAAGCAATTAATCATGAAATCAGAGAGTACATCGGGAGTCACGACGCTCTGCCAGCAATAGCTTCTCGCCGTGCTATGTCCGTGATGATAGTGCGCGAGCCCATATAAAGCACAAACGCGAGCGCTGTAGAAAGTACCGGAATAATCAGCATGGCTTGCTGAAGGCCTGTGGCGCGGAAAGTTTCCGTAACGGTGGCTGAACCCGCCAGTGCAGCGGCGTGATGCGCCAACACATCGCTCAACTTGCCGGTGAGCAGCGGTCCGAGGGACGCGCCGCACATGTACATTGCCATAAAATAAATCGCCATCGCTGCACCGCGCTGGTTCGGGGCAACTATATCCTGTATCGCCGAGTACACCAGCCCGTAGTACGTCGTGAGGGCAGAGTACGTTAGTGCCAGGAACGCCATCGCCACGAACAAAGAGCCCGCGGGCTGAAGAATTCCCGCACATGCAAACGGAATGGCCACTAGAGCCATGCCGGCGGCGCAAAGCATGCGGCCGTCTTTGCGACGCTGGACGATGAAATCGCCCAGATAGCCCGCAAGAGTTCCCCCGCTGACGCCTCCGGCAAGAAAAACGACGCCCGTTGCGATGCCGGATTTCGCCAGCGACAGGCCGTGGACTCGGCTGAGAAACGCCGGCAAGAAAGTTCCGATGGCATACATGCTGAAATTCAGCAGCGCGCCGGAGGCGATGATCCACAACAGCGTCGGGATGCGCAGCAGATTCCACATCGAACCATGTGCCAGTGGTGCGCGATGGCCCTCGCTGGCGCCGCGCTCCGGTTCCTGGAGCATCAGTAAAGCGGGAACCAGCAGCAACGCCGGGACCGCCGCAAATACCATTGCGGCTCGCCAGCCATACGCCTGTGCTATCGGGCCGCTGAAGAAAAAACCAAGTGCGCCGCCGACTGGCACCCCGAGCATGAAAAGCGCGAGCACTCGAGAGCGTCTGGTCGGTGGAAACAGATCGCCGAGCCAGCTCGTCGAGGTCGGCGCGCAAGTTGCTTCGCCGACTCCAACGCCAACACGGGAAACGAACAGTGTCGCGTAGGTGGTGGCGAGGCCTGCGGAAGCCGTCATCGCGGTCCATATGACGACTCCCCAGGCCAGGAGCTTTTTGCGGCTGGCAGAATCAGCGATGCGCCCGAGAGGCACGCCAACAATGGCATAGATCCAGATGAAGGCGCTGCCGAGAAGGCCGATCTGGCTGTCGTTGAGGTGGAACTCCTTACGCATGGGCTCGACGAGTGCTCCGGGGACGTGGCGGTCGTAGAAATTGAGGATATTGATGGCGAAGAGCACCACCACGGAGAACCAGAGACTCTGCTGCTGTGATTTCTGTGGCAAGAGGAGAGCATGCTAGCACAGGCGGCTTGGGTTGTGGTTCGGGACTGGTGGCTAGCCGGAGACTCCAAGTTTAAGCCAGGGAAGGGGTTCGACATCATCGGTATAGGGTCAAGTGCAGATAACGCGGCAAACGGAAAAGTGGGGCTGGATCGATGTCCGATTAGCCAGTAGTTGACCCTCGAAAGACCGCCCCCCCGAGTTGACAAGCGGAGCAAAGCAGTGCATTATACATTGCATGGCTGAGTATTCTACAAAGCAGGACCCCAAAAGTTCTGACGGTCGCTCCCTTGAGCCTTGGGAAGCGCAACTTCGTAAGGGGTCTCTAGAGATGGCCATTTTGGCCAGCCTATGGACGGACAAAAAATACGGACTAGAGATCCTTCGCGCCCTCGATGGCAAATCAAGTTTGGCGCTCGCAGAAGGCACGCTTTACTTAATTTTGAATCGCCTAAAGACCGACGGCCTCGTTGAATCCGAGTGGGTGGATGCTGGGACCGGTCATCCACGCAAGTACTACTGGTTGACTAAAGTGGGCAAGGAACGGCTTCGGGCGATGGCCCGATTCTGGATTCAGTTCTCTGCGGACCTAGGTGCATTGCTTGAACCACTGAGTGACCGAAAGGAGAAACGCAGTGTCTACCAATAGCGTGACCGAATCTGTCGATGAATACTGCAAGCGTCTTTGGAAGGCCTTGCACAAACTGCCGACTCCAGAAAGAGAAGATTTCATCCGCGAAGTGCGGAGTCATATTTGGGAGCGAGTGGAAGCAGAGCCAGAAGTAACCGCTGACGTTCTGACCAAGATATTCCGGGAAGTCGGCGAGCCGAAGGAACTCGCCTCTGAGTACCGAACCCAAGCTATGCTTCACGAAGCAACGCGCAGCGATGCACCATGGGTCCTGCGACCATGGGTCCTGCTGCGTGCGACCCTGCGTTGGGGAGTGACAAGCCTTGCAGGACTGGTAGCGTTCCTGGTCACAGTGATTGGGTACGGCTGCACTGTGGTTTTCTATCTTTGCGCATTGCTAAAACCAGTCTTTCCCACACACATTGGACTCTGGCTTGCAGCGCAGCACACGCTCAGCCTTGGTTATTGGAATGGCCGACTGTCGGGGGCAGAAGTCTACGGAATGTCCGTGAGGCCGCCGATATCCTTCGTATTGCTCGGCACATTAGGACCAACAGGCGGACCCATTCGCGAGCTCCTTGGGTACTGGCTCATCCCCATCGGCTTTTTGTGCAGCGCGCTCTTCTTTCTCGCGACTTCAATGTTCACAAGATGGTTCATCGCCAGGTTTAACCGCAAAAAGAAGTGGACTGCGTCACTCTTTCATGCGAGCTCGATACCGCAGAGTAGCTGAGACTAACAGTTCAACGTAGGACTCCAAGCTAGTGTTGCGTCGACCCTTTGAACCGGCACGACTCTCCAGAACTTCTTTCGATCATCCAACAGGGATGATTTGTAGGCCGAGTCGAGCGGCTTTCTTCCTGAGAAACTCGACTTGTTGTTGGCGATTCCTTCGCTCGGTAGTATTCCGCACCTTTGTCTACGTACTGCTGACCGTACTTGAGCATTCGATAGACCAATCGGGCTAAGCGGTGAGCCATGGCCGTGATGGCTTTGGGAGCAGCTAGTTTGCTGCGTAAGCGTCGGTAGCGCTGAGGCTTCCAGGCGCAGGGCGGTGATGTGTGGGTACTGGACCTTAGCCGAGGCAGACTGCTATTTGGCAGTACATTTCCTTGCTTTCCCACCCAGATACATTGCCTTGCGAACTTGTTCACGCTGACCGTCACCGACGCCAGTGGGGGGACAGCCAGCAGGTAACGCTAGCCCTTCGCCAGCACAACACAGTAAAATACCCGCCGGTACGGTGCCGATGCTGTCCGCATTTTGCGGGCGTGTGTGGCGATTGAATCGAGGGGGCCTTATGGCTGTTTCGCGCCGAAAATTGCTTCGACAGATTGGTGTAGGGGCGTTTGTGGGTGCTGCGGTGCCGGCGCTTCGCGGTTTTGAGCGGGTTGCTGGCGGTACGGGGCAGCCGCGGGTGGCGACGGCGGAGGATCCGGTCCTTCTTTACCGTAATGAGAATCCGTATGGGCCTTCGGAAAAAGTGCTGGCCGTGTTGCGTGAATCGGCGGCTAGCGGCAATCGCTATCCGCGGACGGAGTATGACACGCTGACCGCGAAGCTGGCCGCGATGCATAGAGTGAAGCCGGAGCAGATTGTGCTGGCGTGCGGATCGGGCGAAATTCTGGCGATGGCGGCGCTGGCGTATTTAAAGTCGGGGAAAAAGCTGGTGCAGGCGGTGCCGACGTTTCCATCGCTGGGGAGGCTGGCGCAGGGGGCGGGCGTGGAAGTGGCGAGCGTTCCGCTGAACAAGCGATACGAGCACGATCTGGGAGCGATGCTGGAGGCGGCACGGACGTCGACGGGATTGGTGTACATCGTGAATCCGAATAATCCCACGGGGACCATCACGCCGCGCAAAGATATCGAGGCGTTCATCGCGAGGCTGCCCGCGGATGTAACGGTGCTGATCGACGAGGCGTACCAACACTTTGTTACGCCGAATGAGGCGTACGAATCGTTCCTGGACCGGCATTACGACGATCCGCGGCTGATTGTTTCGCGAACGTTTTCAAAAATTTATGGTTTGGCGGGGATGCGGATTGGCTACGCCGTGGCTTCGCCGGAAATGGCGAAACGGCTGCCAGCGGGATTTCCCAACTGGAGCGTCAGCGTGGTTTCGGCGCGGGCGGCGTCGGCGGCGCTGGACGACGCGGAGTACGTGCGGCTGGGCATCAAGCGGAACACGGACGACCGGCAGGAGTTCCTGAACCAGGTGAACGAACGGATGCTGCGGGCGATTGATTCGCAGACGAATTTTGTGATGGTGAATCCGATGCGGTCGCCGGACGAAGTGATCGAGCACCTGAAGAAGAATCATATCCTGATCGGGCCGAAGTATCCGGTGCTGGACAAATATATCCGCGTGTCGCTGGGCACGCCCGAAGAGATGCAGGCGTTCTGGCGCGCGTGGGATTTAATGCCGCCGACCGGCAAGATGGCGATGTAGCCGGCGGCTGAAGCATTCCGCGAGCCTTCCGGTTGTATAAGGTATTTACCTGCAACATCCCGTTTGTCCTTCCCTGTGTTGCATCGATGACACGCATCCGCGCCGGGTGGGGGCTTGTTCCGCTCGCGGAACCTCAGGGAATTGGAAGATCAAGAATGTGAGGGGCGGCGACGACTGCGCAAAGAATCAAAAATTATTGTGTCCTCGAGCTGAAATTTGCATCGAATTGCAGGTTGAGCAGGGCATTGCCTACCGCTTGAACTTGGCATGGCAAGCGCATTGTTCGGGGTCACCATGCGAAACACAACAGATTGTCCCGTTTTTTCCGTAGTATCCAGCAAAACATCATTAAGCCTTTTCGGAGTTTCGAGAAAATGCATGCGGCGTTGCGCGAAGGCGTGCGCACGGATGCGAAGAGTTGCCTTCGTGTTTGCATTGGCGCTGATGTGTTTCCCTCCGGCGTGGGCGCAGAACGCTCCCTCGCAGGAGCAGAATGCCTCACTGTTCGGACTGCCGTCGCGGCAACACCTGTTGGGGGATTGGGGCGGCGAGCGGACGGCGCTGGCCGAGAAGGGCCTGACGTTCGATTTTTTCTACATCAGCGACATGGAAGCGAACCCGACGGGAGGTTTGCAGCAGACGCAGGCCGGATGGATGAGAATTCGCGGCACGATGGACTTTAGTTTCGATCGGCTGATTTCGTGGCAGGGGTTGAGTATACATGCGACGGGGCTGTGGCAGTCGGGCGGCAATCTGGGCGCACAGATTGGGACGCTGGCCAATCCGAGCGACCTGGTCAGCGCGCACACCACGCGCCTGGATTCATTTTGGGTGCAGCAACTGCTTTTCAGCGACAAGCTGCGGATTCGCGCGGGGCAACTGGCCGGTTTGGATTTTTACGGCAATCAGGACTATGGAGGCCCGTGGTTGATTGAGCCGATGGGTTATGCGTTCGGAAACCTGTTCGGTTCGATCTTTGAGTCGTTCAATCCCGCGGGCACGCCCGGCGCCGAGATCAAGTTTGCGCCCACAAAGAGTTTTTATGTGAAGTCGGCGGTGATGTCCGGGAACCGCGATCCGTATCATCAGGACCCAACAGGAACGAATTTCGAGATCAAGAATTCTGCGAATTTCCTGTTTGAGGCGGGTTATCTGCTGCATCCGCCGGACGGCGGCACGAGCGGCACGGCGGGCGCTTCTGCCACGAAAACGTATCCGGGTAGTTATAAGTTCGGCGGGATTTACAATGGCGGGAAATTTCCCGACGCCGCGGGGATTATGAGCAGCGGCAATTACCTGATTTACGGGATGGCGAGCCAGGCGGTATTCCGGACGGATCCGGGTTCGAACCGTGGGCTGGATGTTACAGCCGGTTTTGATTACAGCCCCGGAGACGTGGCGCGCGAAAATGTGCAGGTGACGGTCGGCGGGCGGTTCAACGCGCCGTTTGCCAACCGTCAACGCGACAGAGTGGGCGTGGCGCTGGTGTACAGCAAGATCAGCGATTCGTTTTCGAATTTCGGAACTTTGCTGGGCAGGGCGCCGCTGGGCTCGGAAAAAGCGGTGGAGTTGAACTACTCGCTGCAAATCACACCTTACTGGTACGTGCAACCCGTGTTTCAATACTACGTCGATGTGGGCGCGAATGGGGCTTTGCCAAACGCACCGGTGCTGGGATTCCGAACGAAAGTAAATTTCTGATTAGTGGGAGCGCCATGAAGTCCAGAACCGAAGAGTTGAAGAACATCGCGGGGCAGAAGTTTGACCTTTGCATCATCGGCGGTGGGGCAACAGGCGCTGCTTGCGCGCTAGATGCGCAGTTGCGCGGGATACGGACTGTGCTGGTGGAGGCGGGCGATTACGCCGGGGCAACCTCCAGCGCGGCCACCAAGATTATTCACGGGGGGGTGCGTTACCTGGAAGAGGCGATTAAAGGTGCGGATCTGCAGGAGTATCACGTGTTGGTGCGGGCGTTGCACGAGCGCGTGCGAATGCTGGAGAATGCGCCGCATCTGACGCGGGTGATGGAGTTCCTGGTGCCGAGCTACCGGTGGGTCGACGTCGCGTACCTGGATATCGGGCTGAAGATTTACGACTGGCTGGCGGGAGAGGGGCGGATTTCCCCGAGCAAGTTTCTTTCGCTGGAAGAAACGCTGAAGAGGATGCCGGAGCTGAATCAGAAAGGGCTCGTTGGCGGCGTGGTGTATGCTGACGGGCAGTTTGACGACGCGCGGTACAACATGATGCTGGTGCAAAGTTTTACGGTTGCGGGCGGAAATGCGCTGAATCACGCGCGAGTGACGGATTTCCGGCGTGATGCGAATAAGAAGCTTTCCGGCGTGGTGGTGAAGGAACAATTCACCGGTCAGACGTTTACCGTTGACGCCACGGTGATTGTGAACGCCACCGGGCCGGTTGCGGACATTGTCCGGCAGTTGGCGACGCCAAGTGTGGGGAAGCGCATGCGGCCGAGCAAGGGCGCGCACATCCTGTTGCCACTGGAAGTATTTCCGACGAAGGACGCGCTGTTGGTCCCGAAAACAGAGGACGGGCGCGTGCTGTTCGCGGTGCCGTGGAATGACCGGCTGCTGGTGGGAACAACGGACGAAGAGGTGTCCGTGGATGTAGAGCTGGTGGTTACGAAAGCGGATGTGGAGTACATGCTGCGGCAGCTGAACCAGTATCTGGCGCGGCCGGTCACGCCGGATGAGATTGTTAGCGGCTTTGCGGGCGCGCGGCCACTGGTGGGTTCGGAAGGCGACGTGGACACGAAGAAACTGGCGCGCGACGACGTGATCGAAATAGACGCGGCGAGCGGGCTGATCAGCATCATGGGCGGCAAATGGACAACGCACCGCGCGATGGCCGAGGATACGATTCACCAGGTGCAAAAATCTCTGGGCGCGGCGCAGACGGAATCACTGACGCGCAATCACGTGCTCTACGGCGGCGAAGGATTCACGGAGGACTATCGCGACAAGCTGGCGCACCGGCACGGGCTTTCGGACGCGACGGCGCGGCACCTGACGGCGAAATTCGGAACGGCGGCAGAAAAGGTGCTCGCGGAGGCACGGGAAAATCCCGCGCTGCTGAAGCCGCTGATCCCCAGCTTTCCGGCGATGGGGGCGGAAGTGCTGTATGCGGTCCGGCATGAGATGGCGGCGACGATTGAGGACGTGCTGGCGCGGCGCGTCGGGATGCAGCTGCATGCCTGGCGCGACGCGATTGAGGCCGCGCCGGTGGTTGGCTCGCTGATGGCGGCGGAATTGCATTGGGATGGCGCGGCGGAGAGCGCGGCCGTTCAGCAGTACGTGGAAAAGATCAATCACTTGCTGGACTCGGCGGGATTGTCTCGCAACCGGCCTTCGGCAAAGGCGGGTGCTTCCGGAGTGAGCTCGAGCACTGGTTCGGCGGCGCACTGAGAGCGCGGAACGAATCAGAATCTGAGGAGGAGTGCAGTGGCTAATTATATTGGTGCGATTGATCAGGGGACGACGAGCACGCGGTTCATCGTATTTGACCGGGGTGGCCGCGTCATTTCCGTGTCACAGAAGGAACACGAACAGATTTATCCGAATCCCGGATGGGTGGAGCACAACCCGGATGAAGTGTGGCAACGGACGCGCGAAGTGATTGCGGGGGCGATGGCGAGCGGAAATTTGAAACCGCAGGACCTGGCCGCGATCGGTATTACCAACCAGCGCGAGACGACCGTGGTGTGGAACCGCAAGACCGGCAAAGCGCTGGCGAACGCGCTGGTGTGGCAGGACACGCGGGTGGCGGATTACGTGAGCGAGTTGGCGAAATCCGGCGGGCAGGATCGCTTTCGCGCAAAGACCGGGTTGCCGCTGACGACCTATTTCAGCGGATTGAAAATCCGGTGGATTCTGGAAAACGTGAAGGGCGTGCGGGAGATGGCGGAGTCCGGCGACGCCATCTTCGGGAACATTGACAGCTTTCTGGTGTGGCACCTGACGGGCGGCCCTAACGGCGGCGTTCACATCACCGACGTGACGAACGCCAGCCGGACGCAGTTGATGAACATGGAGACACTGGACTGGGACAAGGGAATGCTGGAGGCGTTTGGAATTCCGGCGGCGATGCTCCCCAAGATTCGGTCGAGTAGTGAAAAGTATGGGGTTGCGAATGAGCCGTCGATCAAAGACGTGGCGATTTCGGGAATCCTTGGCGACCAGCAAGCGGCGCTGGTAGGCCAGACCTGCTTTGAGGCGGGCGAGGCGAAAAATACGTACGGCACCGGCTGCTTTTTGCTGATGAACACCGGCACGCGGAAAGTGGATTCGAAATCCGGGCTGCTGACGACGATGGGATACAAGTTCGGCGACCAGCCGGCGCACTACGCGCTGGAAGGAAGCATCGCGATCACCGGGGCGCTGGTGCAATGGGTGCGTGACAACCTGGGCTTGATTGAAAAGAGCGCGGACATCGAGAGGCTGGCGCGGACGGTGAACGACAACGGAGGCGTTTATTTTGTTCCCGCATTTTCCGGGCTATACGCTCCTTACTGGAAGGACAGCGCGCGCGGCGTGATTACCGGGTTGACGCGTTATGCCAACAAGGGGCATATAGCGCGGGCCGTGCTGGAATCCACGGCGTATCAGACGCGCGACGTGTTGGAAGCGATGGAAAAGGATTCGGGGATTAACCTGGACGTGTTGCGGACGGACGGCGGCATGGTAAGCGATGAACTGCTGATGCAGTTTCAGGCGGACATTCTGGACCGGCCGGTGGTGAGGCCGGTGACGAAGGACGCGACGACGGCGCTAGGTGCGGCGTATGCGGCCGGGCTGGCCGTGGGCTACTTCAAGGACCTGAAGGATCTGCGCGCGAACTGGGCGGTGGACCACACGTGGAAGCCGAATCTGCAGAACGGAAGGCGCGAGGAGATGTACGGCCTGTGGAAGAAGGCGGTAACCCGCTCGTTCGATTGGGTGAGCTGAGTTTCATTTAATCCGGGAGACACTCGATGCTGGCAAAATGTTTCGGCGAGTTCATGGGCACGCTGATCTTGATACTGTTAGGCGACGGCGTGGTGGCGGGCGTGCTGCTGAAGCGGTCGAAAGCGGAGGGCGCGGGCTGGATGGTGATTACGACCGGCTGGGCGCTGGCGGTGATGGCGGGAGTTTTTGTGGCCATCGCGTGCGGAAGCAGCGACGCGCATCTGAACCCCGCGGTGACGCTGGGTTTTGCGGTGTCGTCAGGCCAATTTGAAAAGCTTGCTCCATACATTGTGGCGCAGATGGCGGGTGCGTTCGTGGGCGCGGCGCTGGTCTGGGTGCAATTCCTGCCGCATTGGAAAGAGACGCCGGACCAGGGGCTGAAGCTAGCGGTTTTTTGCACGGCGCCGGCGATCCGTAACTTCGTGACGAACATGATTAGCGAGATTATTGGAACGTTTGTGCTGGTGTTTGTGGTGGGCGCGATTTTTTCAAAGGCGGTTGCTGCCGCGGGGCCGGCGGCGGGGCTTGGGCCGTATCTTGTTGGCGCGTTGGTGTGGGGCATTGGGCTTTCGCTCGGTGGAACGACGGGCTATGCAATCAATCCCGCGCGAGATTTGGGGCCGCGGCTGGCTCACACCGTGCTGCCCATTGCGGGCAAGGGTGGCGCGGACTGGGGCTACGCGATTGTTCCGGTGATTGGGCCGCTTATCGGCGGCGGGCTGGCTGGTGCGCTGCTGCGGGTCATCGGCATTTAATCGCAACTGTGTGGCGGCGTTCGTGGTTTGTGGTTGAGGCGATGCCGGAGAGGGGAATTGGCCATGAAGAAATTTATTAACCGTCCGGAAAATGCGGTGGAGGAGATGCTGGAAGGGCTGGCGGTGCTGAGTCCGGGGCTGGTGCGATTGGCTGGGCACAAGGTTTTGGTTCGCGCGGATGCGGATCGGATTCGCGACAAGCAGGTGGCCATTCTCTCCGGCGGGGGCAGCGGGCATGAACCCGCGCACGCGGGTTACGTTGGGGAAGGCATGCTGAGCGCGGGTATCGCGGGGGAAGTGTTCACGTCGCCGGATACGGACTCGGTTCATGCTGCGATTAAGGCGGTGGCCGGCAAGCCGGGAGCGCTGCTGGTGGTGAAGAATTACACCGGGGACCGGCTGAATTTTGGTTTGGCGGCGGAGATGGCGCGGTCGGAGGGAATTGCCGTTGAAATGATTATTGTGGACGACGACGTGGCGTTGGATAACAAGACGCAATTTGCGGGAGCGCGCGGGCTGGCCGGGACGATTTTCGTGCACAAACTGGTGGGAGCCGCGGCCGCGGAGGGGAAGAGTCTGGCTGAGGTTGCGGCGATCGGCAGAGGCGCGATCAAGTCGCTGGCGACGATGGGCGTTTCCTTCTCCGCGGGGACTTCACCGGCGGTTGGAAAGCCGAGCTTTGAACTGGCCGAGGACGAGATGGAATTGGGGCTGGGGATCCACGGAGAGCCCGGCGTAACGCGCACGCGAATTCAGCCCGCGGATGAGCTGACCGAGACGCTGCTGAACCAGATTCTGAAGCACGGCAATTTCGGAAACGAGCGGCGCGTGGCAGTGATGATCAACAATCTTGGCGCGACCACGGCGATGGAGCTGGCGATCGTGGCCCGGCATGCGATGGCGATTCTGGAAAAAAAGGGATACACCGTCGAACGGCTGTATGCGGGGACATTGTTGTCGTCGCTCGACATGGCTGGCATTTCGATTTCGGTGCTTGGCGTCGATGATGCCTCGCTGAGGTGGCTGGACGCGCAGACTTCGGCACTTGCGTGGCCGAACGCGTCGAAGCAACGGCCGGGCAAGCTGGAAGCGCAATTGGCGGCGAGCGCGGCGGCGGCCCCGAGTTCGGTGACAGCGAGAAATGCGCAGACAGAGGCGGGCAGGAAAATAAAACGGGCGATCGAAGCCGCATGCGAGGCATTGATTGAGGCGGAAGGGGAACTGACGGAGATGGATCGCATTGTGGGCGATGGCGATCTGGGCGCGAGCATGAAGCGTGCGTCGACAGTTGTGCAGGAGTCGGTGGATCTGTACCCGCTCGACGAAGCGCCCGCCACGATGAAGGCGCTGGGGCAGACGCTGCGGAGCGCATTGGGGGGATCGTCGGGGCCGCTCTACAGTGTGTTTTTTCTACGGTGCGGCAACGTGCTGGAGAATTCCAGCTGGACGAGCCTGGAGCAATGGGCAAACGCGGCCGAGGAAGGCGTACGCGCGATCAGCGAATTGGGCGGCGCGAAACCCGGCGACCGGACGATGCTGGATGCGTTATACCCGTTAGTGGCGGCGTTGAAGAATGCGGGAGCGAACGCTTCGCGTGAAGTATTGCGGGCAGCCGTGGAAGAGGCGAAGCGCGGGGCAGACGCGACGGCGAAGATGTTGCCGCACCTGGGGAGATCGAGTTACCTGGGGAATCGAGTGATTGGACACGCGGACCCTGGAGCGGCGGCAGTGGCGATATGGTTGCGCGCGGTGGTGGAAGCGCTATTTGCGGAGGGAGAGCCGCAGCGGCGAACGATGTCTCGCGCGGGCGATTGAATCGGGCGGCTGGCTCTTAAGGGCAAGTTGCGCGTCGATTGGTTGTCAAAAGAGTGAGGTTTTCGGAATTGATGGATTAGACCTGGATGCCCACAAAGGTCGAACAGATTTGAGTCAGTGAAAATTGATAGACGTTCGGGCTTGTGCGCCGGGAATCAATCCCCTTGAAAACCAAATGTGAAGGATTGCAGCGGAAGTGCCTTTGCTAAGGAAAAACTCGTCGTTCATTTCGCGGCGGATTGCCGGTCGAACGCGATTAGCACGCGAATCGGTGGGCAACATGCAATTTTCCTGTGAATGGAAGGAGGTAAGGGTCATGGGAACGACACTGGCAAATATTGATTGCACGCGGGGGGGCTGGTATCCGCGCTTATCAGGCGGACGTGAAGGAATTCGTGGACGTGGTGAAGCGGCGACTGGGCGCATTTCATCAGCAGGCGTTGCGGCGGCTGGGCAATGCGGCGGACGCGGAAGATGCGGTGCAGGACGCGTTATTGTCGGCGTTTACACACCTGGATCAGTTCAAGGGGCAGGCGCAGATGTCCACGTGGTTGACGACGATCGTGATCAATTCGGCGCGGATGAAGCTGCGGCGGCGGCCGCGACAATTGCACATCCCGCTGGAACATCGGGATGAAGACCGCGAGCAGTTTAAATTCGCGGAAACGCTTTCCGATCACCGGCCTAACCCTGAGCAAATATGCCGCAAGGGAGAATTTGGGGAGCGCCTCGCCGAGTGTTCAGCGCGGTTGTCGCCATGTTTGCGCAAGACGTTTGAGCTGCGTGACGTGGAGGGATTGAGCATTTGCGAGGCGGCAAATGGTGATGGAAGTGCCGCGTGGCACGATGAAGGCGAGGCTGGCCCGGGCGCGCACCGGCATGAAAGAGATGGTGCGAAAGAGCTTGGGCAAAAAAGCGCGTAGGGGCGAAGGGGTGGACCATGTCGCAGTGAGGGCGCCGGGGCTAATTCGGTGGAGCGACGGCGCGATGGCTTGGACGTCTGACGACA
>Ga0210403_10003870_pt1 | contig 13033 bp, 10 predicted proteins | sample IncBWC19MmetaG_FD_150863 | JGI IMG/M metagenome (GOLD analysis project Ga0210403, IMG submission 150863) | Forest soil microbial communities from Barre Woods Harvard Forest LTER site, Petersham, Massachusetts, United States - Inc-BW-C-19-M | ecosystem: Environmental > Terrestrial > Soil >... | reverse complement strand
ATCAGGTTGCCAGCCGAAAATGTTGGCTCCCGGGTTGCCATTGTTACCGCCCGGAGGCGTAATCCCGCCCGGACCGCTCCAGTAGGGAACATTCGCGTGACGATGATTGAACTCCCAGCGGAACGTAATGTACTGGCTTGGCATGTAATCGTAAGTTCCCGAAATGTCCCAGGCTTTGAAGGGATCGCCAGGATTTTCAGTGAAATACGGAGTGCCAGAGGTTGCTGTGGCACCGTTGATCGGAGGCAGCAGCACAAGGTAGCGGCCGGTGTTGTTGATTTTTCCGCCCCCGACGGTGATCGCGTAGCGATCCTTGTGAAACCATGCGCGGTTATAGACCATATATCCGAGGAAGCTCTGCTTGTAGGAAATGATCTGTCCCGCAGAGTTCCTTTGATTGGTCGTGCAGTTTACGCCCCCGCCGGTTTCACAACCGACATCTCCCGTGAGACTAAAAGCGAGCTTGTCGAGGAACCGCTCCGGATGATCGTAGTACTTGACTTCAACACTGTCGTCAGTGTGCATCCGCGTTCGGTTGGGAATGCCGAAGGCGTCGGCTCCGACGCCGTAATTGTTGGAAAGGATCGAAAGCCATGGTGTCGGACGCCATAAAACTTGACCGCCAAGCCCCAATCGTCCGTTGGACCGGGCGTAGGATTGCCAACCGTTGATGATCCATGGCTCGATCTTGAGTTTCTCCGTCGGAAAAACCTGAATTCGCATTCCCGTGAAGAACCAAGGTGTGTTGGAAGAAACGTATGACGGTTGATAGGCCCAGTTGTCGAAGTTGTAGTAGCTGAAAAGTCCCACGTATGACATGAAAATGCCGCCATCGACGTTGATGCCGTGCAAGGCGTCAAAGTGATAACCACCGTACGCTTCGGACACATAGCGGTAAGCATCGGCCAGGTTCCACTGGCCGCGCGAATAGCTGGCATCGTTACGCGGGGTGGTTTCAGAATACATGCCGAACTGCGTCATTAAGCGAGCACGGACGTGATCGTAATGAAAATCGCCGCCCACTCCCAGTTGCGTAAGCCCTATTTCATTGGAACGGAAGATCTCGCTCGACCCGCCGATGGTGTCGTCCTTGGGATGATTGAAGTCGTACGTGTATTCGACGTCCGCCCGAATTTCTGGTGTGAAGAACTTGGAATCAAAGGCTGCTTCCTTGGTGCGCGGGTTACCGGTTAACCAGGTCCAGTCGGCGAAGGCGAACGGCTCGGCCTTCGTGTCCTTTGCAGCCTTAGTCTTGCTGTCGGAGTTGCCCTTCTGCTGGTCGACGGTCTGTGAAGGAGAAATAGAGCTACTCACGAGTTGGTTTCTGACACTTGAGGGAGGTTGAACGGGATCTCTCGCCATCGCATCGGAGGACCGCCCCTTCAGTCGGGACTCGAGTTCTTGGATCCGGGCGCGCATTCTGTCGAGTTCCTCAATAATCTGCGCGTCGGTGGAGTCAGAAGCTGCGCCTGCGTTTACACCAGATTCCTTCGAATTGTCCAGCCGAGAGTTGGCCAGTTCCAGCTGCTGGTCGGATTGTGCTAACGCCTGCAATGAGAAAAAGAGCACTATGAACACGAACCCAACGCCAAACTTGGTTACGAAAACGAATCGCAGCGGCTTCTTTTGTTCGGTTTTCAACCCGCACCATACCTTTCTGCCATTGACGCCCTTTTTAGCCGAGTACTCTCATTCAAAAACAAATTGCATAAAGCTGGTCTAAAAAGTTCATAAAAAAGTCGTAAAGATGCGAACGACTGTGAAAGAGTCGGTCGTACTGGTTTTCGCCCAATTGCGGTGTCACAGAAGGAGTCGTTGTCTGGTCGATTGACTTCAGCAGCCCCATTCGGCGGTGCCCGGCTTTGCGAAATATTGCCTTGGAGCTTCCTGCTCGTGAGCCGTGGCTGACAATTCAAGCAAAGCCAGCCGGGCGGCCGCAATCAACCGGCTCTTTTCCTGAGCCGGAATGCGGTCCCAGCTATCAGCGGTTGCTTTCTCTGAGCAGTCGAAGTACGGGGCCAGCGCTTGGTGATAACGGTGAAAGAGTTGTGCCAGTTGTTCTGGTGCTACTTCCTGAATCGACATCAGATGTTCCCCCTTCTCAATCTTGTGAAAACTGCATTGTCGGGTATCTCGGTGATTTGCAATGCGGCGCGGGAGCGGAAGGTTTTGGATGGCGGCGTGCTATGTACTGAGAGCTTGTCCACCCGTACCCGAGGAGGTTTGGGAGTGCGGTGTCCGGTAAATCGAGGCTTGCACTCTTGCCATAATGCAAACAGGAATCGCACATAGAACGCCGTCCCTGCCGTGCACAACATCGTTACCATGGGTATCAGTAGCATGCTCACTTCTCGGCGGGAACCTTAACGCATTCCCACGCACCTGGATTGCTTCAATCATTGGACACGAAGACCCATAAAGTTCGGATAAAAGGTTGATAAAGAATTCGTAAAGCTGCGCCGAGCAGCCAGAATGGAAGTTGTCCGAAGTATGATCGAATGGGGAGCAGTCGTTTGCGAGTCAAAGCTCACTGTCCAGGCTCAAATCGGTACCCGACCCAGGGCTCGGTGACGATATAGCGTGGCACAGCTTCGTCCAGTTCGAGCTTCTTGCGCAAGTGACCTATACAGACGCGCAAATATTCCGTCTGCTCCACACTATTCGGACCCCAGACGGCCGCCAGCAGAGCCCGGTGTGTGATGACCCTGTCAGGATTCCTTGCGAGGTACACGAGAACATCGAACTCTTTCGGAGTAAGCCGTACCTCCTGACTTCGCACTTCCACGCGTCGGCCTGGAATGTCGATGTGAAAATCGCCGACGTCGATTACAGGGGTATCAGACTGCTCATCAATGTGAGTTCTACGAAGAGCCGCACGTACTCGCGCCAATAGCTCATTTATGCTGAAGGGCTTTGTGACGTAGTCGTCCGCGCCTGCATCGAGCGCTTCCACCTTGATCGCTTCTTCGCCCTTTACTGAGAGGACGATAATCGGAATACGAGATTCGCTTCGTATCTGCCTGCAAAGCTCCAGTCCATCCATGTTGGGCATTCGCAAATCGGTGATTACGAGATCCGGAAACCAGGTTTTCATCTCCAGAAGCGCCTGCATGCCGTCGGATGCAGTTCGAATTCCGTAGCCTTGCGCAGACAGAGAGGTTTTGAGCACTCGCGTAATCTGAGCCTCGTCATCGACCACCAAGATGTTCCGCTTGCCGTCTGGATTGACCATGTGACTCACTTCATTTCCTGTGTGACGATGTGTACGTCTACAGGCGGAGCGTCGCGCAAGAATTTATGGATCGCTGAAAGATAGAGATACCGCTTCCATCCTTTCTGAGCCGATCGTCCGAACACGACCTGGGTGACGTGGTGCTCTCTTACGATCTTTGCAACTTCTTCTGCGACGTTTTTTCCCTTTGATCGAATCACCTTGGCTCCGAGATTTTCGGCAAATCGTAAGTTCTGTGCCAGGCTCCTTTGATCCTGTGGATCCTCGTCGGCGCCAACGTCGATGTACAAGACGTACAGTTCCGCATCGATGCGCTGGGCCATCCGTCCCGCGCGTGCGATCAGATATTGCGCCGCGGGGCTGGAACTGACACACACCGCAATTCTCTCGCGCAGTGCAAGAGTCTTGCTTGACCCTTCGCGTTCCAGATACGACTCAAGGCTCCGGTCGACTGCCCCGGCGACCTGTTGCAACGCCAGTTCGCGCAGCGCGATCAAGTTGCCCGGCCGGAAAAAGTGTCCGAGCGCCCTTTCTGCCCGGTCGAGCGGATAGATATCCCCGCGTCGCATCCTCGTCTGCAGGGCCTCCGGCGTCAGGTCAGCCAGCACGATTTCGTTGACCTTTTGCATGACCCAGTCAGGCACAGCCTCGCGAACCTGCACTCCGGTAATGTTGAGGACGGTTGGAATCAGGCTCTCAATGTGCTGCACGTTCATGGTGGACAGCACATCGATTTGCGCATCCAGCAAATCCATCACGTCCTGATACCGCTTGGAATGTTGGGTACCCTCGATATTCGTGTGGGCCAGTTCATCCACCAGCACAACCTGGGGCTTCCGCGCCAGGATCGCGTCGAGGTCCATCTCATCGAAAGTTGCACCTCGGTACTGGATCTTGCGCCGAGGCACTGTTTCCAACTTAGCTGCCAATTCCGCAATTCCCGTCCGCCCGTGAGTTTCCACAATTCCGATGACCACGTCTTCGCCGCGGCTGTGACGACGGATTCCTTCACTGAGCATGTTGAATGTTTTGCCGACGCCAGGCGCGTAGCCCAAGAAGAGCTTGAAAACCGGCTGTCTCTTGCGTGGCGTGGTTTCCTCCAGCCACTGTTCGGGTGTCTTGGGCATGCGTATGTATTATCCTCGTAACCGTTCAGAAGTCGAGTTGGAATCCTCGCACATGAAACGACAGCTTAACAATCCGGTCGTACGGCTATTTGGTTGCCTGTTGATTCTCTCGGGAATTGTGTTGCTCTTCTCGCGATGGCTGCACGTGAACCCGACGACAGTCGGATTCAGCTTCCTGCTTGCTGTCTTGCTGATCTCTACTACCTGGGGCTTGCGCTATGCAATCTTCACCGCGTTTGTCGCAACCGCAGCCTACAATTTGTTCTTCTTGCCGCCGCTCTTCCGGTTCACCATCGCCGATCCGCAGAACTGGATCGCGCTTGTGGCTTTTCTGGTTACTGCCGGCGTGGCCAGCCAACTCTCGGAGCGAGCTCGGCGCGGAACAGAGTATGCGGACCAGCGCAGAAGGGAAGTGGAAAGGTTGTACGCATTCAGCCAGCAGTTGTGGTTGAGCGAGAATGTGTTCGAACTGCTGAATGTCATTCCGAAACATCTGGCGGACTCATTCGATGTCAGCGGCGCGGCCCTTTTCCTCGAAGGCAAGCAGGAGACGTATTTTGTGGATGACCGCAGCCGAACGCTCTTCCCGAGCGACCAGCTGAAATCGATCAGCGATCGTGGAGAACCGGTTCTGGACCGTCAGCAGCACGTCTGCTATATGCCAGTGCGCATGGGAGTCAGATCTGTCGGCGCTCTGGGGATGGCGGGATGCGACCTTTCGCGAGAGAGCCTGGAGGCGATTGGCAGTCTGGTCGCGATCGCGATCGAGCGCGCCAACACTGTGGAAAAACTAACGCGAAGTGAAGCCGCCCGCGAGAGTGATCGGCTTCGTTCGGTCTTGTTGGACTCTGTCACTCATGAGTTCCGGACACCGCTCACTTCCATTAAGGCGTCAGCCGAAACACTTCTCTCTAATGCGAATCTCGACCCAGCACAGCGTACCGATCTGCTTCAGGTAATCAATGAAGAAAGCGACCGGCTCAATCGCCTGGTCGGCGAGGCCGGGGAGGTTGCTCAACTGGATGCCCACCAACTCCATTTTCAATTCGAACCGCATCAGATGCGCGAGGCTGTCGATCAAGCCATCAAGAATTCTCAGCCCGCATTGCGCAGCCATCCGCTTGAAATCTCCATCTCTCCCAAACTCCCGCTGGTTCGCATGGATCTCGAACGAATCACCGAGGTGATCTCGCAGCTTCTGGATAATGCAGGAAAGTATTCCTCAGCGAAGGCTCCTATTCGCATCACTGTCGAGGCGGAGGGATCGGAAGTGATCACGAGTGTGGCGGATCAAGGTCCCGGCATCGACGAGATGGAACAGGAAATGATCTTCGAGAAGTTTTATCGCGGCCGAGACCAGCGCATGCTGATGCCCGGAACAGGAATGGGACTTCCGATTGCGAAAGCGATCGTCGAATTGCACGGAGGCAAGATCGGTGTGATCAGTCAGCTCGGCCGAGGCTCCGTGTTCCATTTTTCATTGCCTGCAGAGTAGTCATTTGTGGTTCCCGCTATTTGGGGTGCTGGCGGGAACACACCTCGGACAAGTGGACAATACAACCGATGACGACGTAAAGTCTGCACGTGATCAGCCGCACCAGTCGGGATCTTCTGCATGTACACGCCGAGCAGCACGGTGGAAGGACAGCGGTCGTCGATTCGCAGGGAGCGTTCACCTATCGGGACCTGCTTGATGTGTCGTCGCGCGTGGCCACCGGGCTACTTGCCGGCCGGGAGGATCTACACCAAGCTCGCGTGGCGTTTCTGGTGACGCCGGGGTTTCCGTGGGTCGCCCTGCAGTGGGGCATTTGGCGGGCGGGTGGCGTCGCCGTTCCGTTGCCGCTAAATTCCACGAAGCCTGAGCTGGAATATCTTATCGACGACTCTGCAACATCGACATTGTTGTTCGACGCCTCTGCTGCCGCCCTTCTGGAGCCGATCGCCGCCGCTCGTAGGATTCGCGTATTTCCTTGCGAGCATCTGTTCGATTTTCAGACGGCGCCGCGACTGCCGGAAGTTACCAGCGAGCGGCGCGCGATGATTCTCTACACCAGTGGCACGACGAGCCGGCCGAAGGGCGTGGTCACTACTCATGCGAATATTACTGCGCAAATCATGAGCCTGGTGCAAGCTTGGGAATGGTCCGCTGACGATGCTATCTTGCTTTGCCTGCCGCTGCATCACGTGCACGGAATCATCAACGTTATGTCTTGCGCGCTGTGGTCGGGGGCGACTTGCCACATGCTTCCGCGGTTCGATGCAAATGCCGTCTGGGACCGCATCGCCGATGGCAGACTCACCTTGTTCATGGCGGTGCCGACCATATACGCGAAGCTCATCGCTGCCTGGGAGTCAGCCTCGCCAGCCCGCCGCGCGGAGCTAACACAGGCATGCGCCAGATTGCGCCTGATGGTGTCCGGTTCAGCAGCGTTGCCGGTGAGCACTCTGCAACGCTGGAAGGAAATCAGCGGCCACGCTCTGCTTGAGCGTTACGGCATGACGGAGATCGGCATGGCCCTGTCGAATCCGTTGCTGGGTGAGCGGGTTCCCGGCAGCGTCGGTACACCGCTGCCGGGCGTCGAAGTTCAGCTTGTGGGAGATGATGGTAATCCGGTTCCACCCGCAACGCCGGGTGAAATCAAAGTCTGTGGCCCGAACGTTTTCGCGGAATACTGGGGCCAGCCCAACGCGACACGCGATGCCTTCCGCGACGGCTGGTTTCGCACTGGCGACACTGCGGTGGTCGAGGGCGGTGTGTATCGCATTCTGGGCCGGACGAACGTGGACATCCTCAAGACTGGCGGGCATAAGGTATCAGCGCTCGAGATTGAGGAGGCGCTGCGCGCACATCCTGCGGTGCGGGAATGTGCCGTAGTCGGCGTGCCCGATCAAGATTGGGGAGAGCGCGTCGCTGCGGCGGTGGTACTGCACGATGGCGTCGCCTTGGATCTCTCGTCTTTGCGCGCATGGGCCAAGGAATCACTGGCCTCGCACAAGCTGCCTTCCCGCCTTCTCGTGCTGGATGCCCTTCCTCGCAATGCGATGGGGAAGGTAATGAAGCCCGCACTGGTAGCGATGTTTAAGAGCCCGGGAAGCGATCCCGTAGCGTAGATAGTCCTGCCAGCGATGCATGTTATGCTCCTGCCCACTGAGGAGAAAACAGCGTGGCAGTTGGAGTAGCGAATCGCCCGGTCCACACGAAGCTTTCACGCGAGCAAATCACTGGCTTCTGGGGCGCATGGGCTGGATGGACGCTCGACGGCATGGATTCGGTGATCTACGCACTGGTCCTCAGTCCCGCGCTCATGGAACTGCTTCCGAAGTCTGGCTACGAAGCCTCTCCAGCCAACGTCGGGTTCGCTGGATCGATTCTGTTTGCTCTCTTCCTTGTGGGATGGGGACTATCTCTGATTTGGGGACCGATTGCCGACAGGTTCGGGCGCACCCGCGTGCTCGCCGCCACCATCTTTGTTTATGCCACATTCACGGGCCTGGCTGCGTTATCGCAGACGGTGTGGCAGTTGGGATTGTTCCGACTGCTCGCGGGAATTGGCATCGGTGGCGAGTGGGCGCTGGCGGGAACCTACGTAGCCGAAGCGTGGCCGGAAGACCGCCGCAAAATGGGCGCGGGATATTTGCAGACTGGCTACTATGCCGGTTTTTTCCTGGCGTCCGCCCTTAACTATACGATCGCAGCACGCTATGGCTGGCGTGCCATGTTCTGGTGCGGGCTGACGCCCGTCGTCGTGGCTGCGTTGGTTCTGTTGCGAGTGAAAGAACCCGAGCGCTGGCAAAAAGACACGAAGGTGAAAACTGAGGGCGGACTTTCGTCTCTGCGCCGAATTTTCCACCCTCCTTACACAAGGCGCACGCTGGTCAACACTCTTCTGCTGGCGTCGGCCATTTGCGGCTTGTGGGCGGCAGCCGTATATGCGCCGACGGCGGTTGTCAGCCTGGCAAAACGTGAGGGCTTGTCACAAGCGCAAGCCATGCGGACATCTTCTTTCGGAATGGGGTTGCTATCGTTGGGGACGATCCTTGGATGCCTGGCGGTCCCTCCATTGGCCGAACGAATTGGCCGCAAGCGAACTCTCGCTTTCTACTTTCTCGGCATGGCAATTTGTATTCTGCTGAGCTTTGGCTGGGCGTTCTACCTGGCACACGGATTACGCCAATTCATCGCAGTGCTATTCTTCCTGGGCTTCTTTGGCGGGAACTTCACGATCTTCAGTCTCTGGCTGCCAGAGCAATACCCGACCGCGGTTCGCGCGACCGCATTTGCCTTCACTACTTCATTCGGACGTTTCATCGCCGCCGGAGTGAACTTCGCTCTGGGAGCGCTGGTGAGCCGGATCGGAACTCTCGGCAAGCCGGTTGCGTTTACAGCGATTGCTTTTGGAATTGGTTTGTTGGTTATTCCCCTTGCGGTGGAAACTCGGGGAAGAGTTCTGCCTGACTAATGCGCGGTATTCGCCAAACCAAGATAGTTGCCGTAGCCAACGATCATTGTCGATGCAACCAGCAGAAATAGTGCTAAAGCAAGGAGTGATCCGGCGCGCGCACCGGCGCCTTTCCACTCTTTGAAGCCGATTCCCCAAAGGCTGCTGAAGATGATGATGCTGGCCATGTGCAGCGTCCAACTGGAGAAACCATAGCGTCCCATCTGGCTCTCGCCCATGGTGTAGAAGAAGAATTGGAAGTACCAGGTTGTGCCCGCCAAAGCACAGAGAAGATAGTTAGGAAGCATGGGCGCTTGGACGACGACCGGCGGCGGTGCTTCCGACATCAGGGCAACCCGAGTACCTCCCGGATGCGACGAGCCGATGTGCTCCACCACTTCGCGGCTGGGCGCATCGAACGCAGTCTCGATGATCGGTTCGTCCTTACGCCCGTTCACTCGAATCTGCGAATCGAAGAACTGATAGCCAGTTTTGTTGCGGGTGAGAAGGATCAGGCACCAGATGAAGTTTGTGAGGAAGCCTCCCACCAAGACTACGATCAACACCGGCAATCCCTGCCAGAGTTTGGCGGTACCGTGCTGCAAAGTGAGAATCTTGATGGGTTTTCCGGCGTCCAGGCCATAAGCGAAGCAGGCGCTCATGACACCGGAAAGAACAGCGACGCCAATCCCTTTGCGCAGATCAAACTCCTTTATGGTGGCTCGCTGCTGCTCGGGTGACATGACGCGCTCTTTGGATATGCCTGCCAGACCAGCCGCGGTAATTCCTGCGAGACAGACGAAAATTCCAAGAAGAATCACGCGGCCGGAGCTTGTCCCCACGACATGAGTCATGAATTCACCATGGAAAATTGGGGGGATGAGCGTGCCAAATGCAGCGCAAAGCCCAAGCACGACCGCCATTCCTAGCGACAGGCCGAGGTAACGCATGGTGAGGCCGAAGGTGAGCCCGCCCACGCCCCACAACAGTCCGAAGAAGAAGGCCCAGAAAAGCGCGGACGCGGGTGCGTGGCCCAACACCGCGAATAGATCTTTGGTGAGCAATGAAGCGAGAATCCATGGGGCGATGATCCAGCTGAAAAATCCCCCTGCCAGCCAGTACGTCTCCCATGCCCAGTGCTTCACGCCCTTATAGGGAACGTAGAAGCTGCCCGAAGCGAGGCCGCCGAGCCAGTGAAAAAGGACTCCCAGTGCCGGGTTTGGATTCATTTATTCCCCAAGTCTGACTTAAAGGTGGAACACTTCTTCTAATGGACGCATCGCGCGATCGGGGAGAACTCCATCGGGCTGAACAAAGAAGTCGCCCATTTCCCGCTGCCATCTTTCGTTCACATCGCGGCGGGACATCCCCGCGCGTGCGCGCTCAAAGTCCTCAGTCTCCAGATATCCGACGAGAAGACCATCATCCCGCAGGAACAGCGAGTAATTCCCCCATCCGGTTTCCCGGAGAGCAGCTTGCATCTCGGGCCACACCTGGCGATGGCGTCTTTTGTACTCTTCCAGCCGCTCCGGCTTGACCTGCAACACAAAGCAGATGCGCTGCATCCTCAGCTCCTTAACAAAAATCACCTAACGAAGATAGGCTTCTGATAAGCCACCATCTACCGGGATCACATGTCCAGTCGTCTTGCCGCTCTGATCTCCGGCCAGCCAGACGATCGCATTCGCGCAGTCTTGCGGAAGAATGGGGCTCTTAGTCAGCGTGCGTTGCGCGTAGAAATAGGCCAGCTTACCGCGCAGTTCCTCGGTCGTCTCGGACTCTGAGAATTCAATCTTGTATTTCTCAAGAGATTGCATGACGCGATCGCGAGGGAACATTGTCGATCCAGCGACCACGGTTGCCGGGGCAATCCCGTTCACCCGTACATGCGGACTGAGCTTGATGGCGAGTTCGCGAATCAAGTGATTCAAAGCCGTCTTGCTCGTGTCGTAGGCCTCACTGCCTTTCTTGGGGACCACTGCATTCGCCGAACTGGTAAGCACCATCGTGACAGGCAGGCTTTGATCTTTGAATACCCAATCGGTTTGGCGGGCTATGAGGTAATTCCCGGTTACATTCACCAGAAACGTCTTAGCCCATTGCGCTTCAGAAAGCTCTCCATCAGGACCGGGCACAGGATAAATCGCTGCGGTGTTCACAACGATATCAATGCCGCCAAACTTCGAAATTGTGAATCGGACCGCTTCGGCTAGAGACTGCGATGAACTGAGATCAACGGCAGTCGCAGCTACAAATTCTGTAGAAGAATGGCCCCCGACCTCCTCAGCTACTTTGTTGGCGCCTGTCAGATCGAAGTCGGCGACAACAACGTGGCCTCCCCTGCGTCCGAGGAGTAGGGCTACTTCACGGCCGATTCCGCTGGCTCCGCCGATGACGAGCGCGATCTTCCGGCTGAACTCGGCTTCGGCAGGCATACGCTGGAGTTTGGCCTCTTCCAGAGCCCAATACTCGATGCGGAACGCCTCCGACCGTGGCAACGCAACGTAGTTGTGAAATTCAGTGAATTGTTTGGACTGCTCCCCAGTCCGTGCCTGTGGCACGGGATGGGAGACTGTCCCGTCCTCCAGAGCATTAGCTCCCGCCATCACATGGATGGCGTTGATAAAGAACTCAGTCGTGATCCGGGCTTCCTTCTTATTCTTGCCGAAACCGAACAGGCCCAATCCGGGGATGACAACGACCGACGGATTCGAATCGCGGAGCTTGGGCGACTCGCTGGTGGCCCACTCTTCGTAATACTTCTTATAGCCGGCACGGTAGCCGGCGACCTCATTCTGGATACGATTCTTGAGGGCTTGAACGTCTTCTTTCGCAGAGTTCCAATCGATGAACCACGGACTGACTCTTGTTCGCAAGAAGTGGTCGGGACAACTGGTTCCAAGAGAGCTCAATTCCTTGGCCCACCTCGATCCGGCAAAGGCTAGCGCATCGTCATCATCGGCGTAATGCGCGACGACTCGGCGGTTCGAGGAAACCGTGCCGCGCAATGCAGGAAGAATTTGTGTGGCGATGGCGTTGTGGTCTTGAACCGGGGAATGCTCAATTCCACCGAACTGAGAGCCTTTCTTTGCCTGATGCTGTTGGATGAATTCGCCCATCTGGTCGATGGTGTGGACGCTGTTCAGATAGCAGTCCCGTTGCGTCATTCCCCACGTGAACAGACCGTGGCCTCCGAGGATCAGTCCTTCGGCGCCGGGGTTCTCTTTGACGGCTCGTTCAATGAGCAGCGCCAGTTCAAAGCCTGGCCGTTGCCACGGAACCCAGGCGATTTTACGACCGAATTCCTTATTGAATTGATCCAGCTTACGTTTGCCATTTGCGCTGGCAGCCAGTGCAATCGCCCAGTCGGGATGCAGATGATCGACATGCGTGAAGGGAAGAAATGCATGCAAAGGAGTATCGATTGACGCCGCAACGCGATTCTCGCCAAAGGCTGAGAGAGGATAGTAGCGCACCATCTCATCCTCATACTTCTCCCCGCGGTACAGTTCTTTCAAGTGCTCGAGGCGATCGAGATAAAGAAGAGCGAATCCAGACTCGGTAATCGAGCCGATGTCGCCGCCACTGCCCTTGACTGCCAGCACGCGGACCGGTTTTCCGGTAAAAGGGTCGGGTAGATCGATCTTCGAGCTTGTGTTTCCACCGCCGAAATTGGTGATGCGGAGATCCGCGCCCAACAAATTGGAGCGGTATCGCAAAAGAGCCAGCTGATTGTCGCCTAGTTCGCGGGCCTGCTGCTCATTCCAGAGATCCTTCAAGTATGTTGTTTCTTTGATTTCAGGCATAAGTCATCTCGCAATACTGTTCGAATCGCTCGCTCTGGTGCTCCCACTTGTCGGTCTCGACAGGCTCGAAGACCTCTGTAGGGAAGGATCGATCAATGATGCTGCGGACCTGGAGAAGCGACGAAGCTTCGCCGGTTGCCAGAATTTGTATAGCGATGTTACCGAGGGCGGTGGCCTCGGCCGGACCAGCCAGCACCCTTTTCCCCGTCGCATCCGCAGTGAACTGATTGAGCAATCGATTCTTCGAGCCGCCGCCGATCACGCGAACCTGATCGATGCGTTTCCCGCAAAGCTGCTCCAAACTGCGCAAAACCAGCCGATACTTCAGAGCCAGACTTTCGAGGATGCATCGCACATATGCGCCCGGAGTTGCCGGCGTGGGCTGATGGGTCTTCCGGCAGAATTGGTCAATGGCCGTGAGCATATCGG
>Ga0210403_10003869_pt1 | contig 13034 bp, 13 predicted proteins | sample IncBWC19MmetaG_FD_150863 | JGI IMG/M metagenome (GOLD analysis project Ga0210403, IMG submission 150863) | Forest soil microbial communities from Barre Woods Harvard Forest LTER site, Petersham, Massachusetts, United States - Inc-BW-C-19-M | ecosystem: Environmental > Terrestrial > Soil >... | reverse complement strand
TCTGTCGTGGTGAAGTACCGCTCATTTCTAGAACGCCTCTCCTTGTCCGCCGCTACGATCAACTTACATCTTTCCGCGATTCGGAGGCTGGCCGATGAGTCTGCAGAGAGCGGCTGGCTGAGCCCGGAATTCAGCTATACCACTCCGTGCCGTGTTTGCCGGAAATAATATATAGTTTCCGGATTCAGAAATGCGGCGCGTAGACTTTTCGGTAAGACGGTGTTCAAAGTGGTGATTTAGGCGGGCGACGAAAAGATTCCTCGTCCTGCCAAAGATAGATGGTGCTGCTATGTGCCATGGGTTCTGGAAATTGGTGTTGCTCTCGGTGGTGTTATTGATGAGCGCAGGATGCCGAAGACCTGCGACAAAATCGATAAGGCCGGAAAGTCCCACGACCGAACGTCCCATCCAAATGCCGGGTACCTATACCGCCCCGGACGTTGAGCGAGGGAAACGTGCGCCTGAACAACCCGTCTCGCAAGACATTCTGGCCGGCCTGCCGATGGGTCGCATCCTGTTTGCCTGTCCTTCTGAGATGCGAGTAGAAGCCTCCGAAAGAGTTGAAGTGCGGATCTCGGGCAATCCAAAAGAAGATATCGTTGACGGATTGGAGGAAAGGGGCGTACCAAGAGAGACCGCTGCAAAGATCTCACCGGTTATGAAAGTTACGCTGACACCGGATGAAGGCGGCGTTTTCGACGTCAAGGCGCTCAGCGAAGATGAGCAACTGGTGAGTGGAGATGGTTTTTCGCAATGGGTGTGGTCCGTGACCCCGCTGAAATCAGGAAAACACAATCTGTACCTGACGGCGAGTGCGGTGCTGAACGTTCCAGGATTCGGGCCGCAGAAGAGAGAGATTCCTGTGCTCACGCAGGCGGTACAGGTGCGCGCCGATGTGGCCTATTCAGCCGGCCAGTTCTGGCATTCCAACTGGCAGTGGTTTTCGACCACGCTGCTGATTCCGGTTGGCCTCTGGTTGTGGAAGAAAAGAAGCAAGAGGCAGGCATGAAAACAGTTCTCCTATTTCTGCTGTTGCTCGGAACGGGCGCACTCACCTGCGCAGAGGCGCAGTCCTACGACGCTCTCAACGATAAGGGTTGGCAACAGTGGAAAGCCAGAGACTATGCCGGCGCGGCGAAGACCATCGAGCAGGCTTTGCAGATGGCGCAAGCCTCGCATGACGTGGATAAGCAACTCAAAATGCAGCAGTGGCTTTGCTCGGCGTACGAGTTGATGGGCGACACTCCCAACGCAATCAAGCACGGCGAGGGAACGCTGGCGTTTTACAGGCAAAACCGTCAACACTTTCAGGACAAAGACTCAGAGACTGAAGAATATCTGCTGCGTTTTCTTGGTGACCTTTATGTTAAGCAAGGCAACTTCGCCGTGGGCGTGAAGGACTTGCGTGCCAGCCTTGCCCTTTGCCAGGCTCCCAAGGTTGATTGCGGAGCAAACACAGGGCGCATTCTACGAGATCTGGGCATAGGTATCTATCTCACAGGTGATGCCAAAGGCGCTGAACAGATGCTGCGCGAGGCGGTGCAGTCCTCTCATGCCTTCAACGCTCAAATGGCGACGAACCCTTCAGAGGCTCCAACATCGGACCTGGAAATGGAAGCTCTCCGGTGGCTCGAACGGGTGCTCGTAGCACAGCACCGAACCGATGAGGCGCTGGAAATTGCGCAGCGATGCCGCGCAGGTGCGTTGAGCCTGACGCTGACGAATCGCCTGGGTAGGCCATTCAAGGAAGCGTCCGCGGCTCCAAACGTAAGCCAGATCAAGAGTATTGCCCATGATGAAAATGCCACGCTGGTAGAATACTCGGTCGTCTACAAATCTGATCCGGTCATTCCGCTGGAATTCAGCGATTTTGAGATGCTGCCCGCGGCGGAGCTTTATATATGGGTCGTTCGTCCATCGGGAGCGATTGACTTCCGGCAGGCGAATTTTGGAGCGACAGGACTGCCGATTGCCGCGATGGTGAAGGATGTACGCAATGCTATCACATCGAACGGCAACGCTGCCGTGCAGGAAAAGTTGTTGCAGCGAGCCTATCAATTGCTCATTGCGCCGATTGAGGGGCTGCTTCCCGCCGATCCGCAAGCGCGGATTCTCTTCATTCCGCAAGATACGTTGTACCTGCTGCCTTTCTCGGCGCTTAAGGACTCCACGGGCAAATACCTGATTGAGAAGCACACGATTGCGAGCGAAATTTCATTGGGTGTTCTTCACCTCAGTAGGCAGCAGTTTCAACGGGTTCCCAGTCAATCTATGGCGGTGCTGGTGATTGGGAATCCCACGATGCCACCCGGATATCCGCCCTTGCCTGGAGCGAAGAAGGAAGCGGATGCAGTAGCCAGTCTGCTTTCAACGTCGGCATTGACGGGCGGGCAAGCCACCAAGGCCGCTGTGATTGCCCGGGTGAGTGACGCACGCATCCTCCACTTTGCGACGCACGGGCTGTTGAACGCGCAAGAGGCTCAATTCAGCGCGCTGGTGTTGGCGCCGGATCGGAGCGACTCAGGGTTTCTGCCTGCGGTAGAAATTCGCAATTTGAAGCTTCACGCGGAAGTAGCTGTGCTGAGCGCTTGCGATACCGGAGAAGGAAAGCTAACCGGAGACGGGGTGGTGGGGCTGGGACGCTCCTTCGTGGAAGCTGGAGTGCCGACGCTGCTGGTCTCGCTTTGGTCGATTCCCGATGCTCCGACGGCGGCCCTGATGGTTGAGTTCTATAAGAATATCCGGCAGGGCATGGATAAAGCCCAGGCGATGCGAATGGCGATGCTCGCGACCAGCAGGCAGTTCCCCGATCCGCGTGCATGGGCGGCCTTCACAGTGTTGGGAGTCCCGGACGCGTCGGCGGCGCTTCGCTCGGTCCACGGCGTTCCCGCAATGCATGCTGCAGTGAACGATGCACCGATGTTTGCCATACCGGCGGACGCGCAGAATTACCACCAGGATGCGGGGCAGAATTTCGACTTCATGACGTCGACTAGTCTGGCGGGAGTGATCGCCTTTTACCGGCAGGCCTTCCGGAGCAAGGACTACCGGGAAGATCCTGCGCAGACGTCGATTGAAAAGAAGAGTTTCACCCTGGCTTTTATCGGCCCATGGAAGGACAAGGTGCTTTTGGTGCAAGGGAGCGACATCAACGGAGCTAGTGTAATTAGTGTCGGATTGTACCCGAAACGATGAAAGGTGGCAGGCTGACGAGCCTTGCAGTTCAGTTAGCCATTATATAAATAAGCTTCTGGTTACCAATTCGTCTTCAATAAGTGGCTATGTACCCATTTTGGGAACAAGTGTATAATAAAGGCGTGTCTTTCGAGGCTTGGCCGTGAGAGTGATTGCGCGGAAAACCCTAAGGCAGTTCGTGGACAGCCTCAAAGGCAGCAAGGATCAGAAGGCGGTTAGATCAGCGCTCGAGGCATGGTTTCATGAGGCCATTCGCGCTGACTGGAACAGTCCGGCGGATGTTTTAAGGGCCTATGCGAATGCCAGCATTGTGGGACCGGACAGAGTGGTCTTCAATATCAAAGGGAATGATTACCGGTTGGTAGTGGCCATCAACTATCGTCACCAGATCGTGTTCATCAAATGGATTGGAACGCATGGGGAGTACGACAAGATTGACGTAAAGACGGTGAGATATGGACATCAAGCCCATTAGAGGAAAAGCCGATTACGAGCGGGCACTGCGCCGGGTGGAGGAGTTGTGGAATGCCTCCGAGGGTTCGACAGAAAGCGACGAGTTGGACATTCTGGCCACCTTGATCGAGGCATATGAGCGTGAACACTATCCGATAGAACTCCCCGATCCGATCGAAGCGATCAAGTTCCGATTGGAACAGAAAGGCAAAGACTCGCGCGCATTGATCGGGGTCATCGGCCAACGAACGCGTGTATATGAGGTTATGCAGGGCAAGAGGTCTCTGTCGCTGAACATGATTCGTAATTTGCGCGAGAAACTCGACATCCCGGCGGAGGTTCTCATCCAGTCGGCGGGGAGAGGACGCAAGGTTGATGTCCATCGGAGTTCAGCGAGACTCAGACGAACCAGCATCCAAAAATCGGCAAGAAACATAAGCAAAACCGCAAAAAAACCGTTGCGCTAAACTTGCGCTAACCGATGGGGAATGACGGGCAACGACGGGCAATGACGGGCAGTTAAGTCGTTGAAAAGATTGCTAAGTCGTTTGCTTAGAGAGTCAGGGCGCCGTTTCGTAATCGGCAGGTCGCGAGTTCAACTCTCGCCCTCGGCTCCAATATCCCCTTAGAAGACAAAGACTTAGCGGACTCACTGAATTGTCTCTGTCCCATTCGTTGCAAGGTCGTTGGAAATTCCGAGGTTTTCGCTCAGCGTATCCATCGCGCTCACCTGCGATTTATTCACGCTCTTTGATGTAAATGTTTTGAGTTATCCCGATGTTGCTGTGGCGAAGAATCGCCTGGATGGTTTTGTCGTCCACGCCGAGGTCGTGAAGGTTTGTCGCGACACCCCGGCGAAATGCGTGCCAGCCGTGCCAGTGGGGAAGGGAATTGTCACGTTGATAGGCGTGGCCTTCGGGTTTGTGCTCATCCTCCTGCTTCTTGCAAACGGTGCAGCGCGAAAGCGCCGGCGCAATGGCGCGCTTCACGAGGTTATCGAGGTTCAGGGGCTTTCCAGTTCCACCTTGAAAGATCGGGCCGACTGCGAGTTGCCCCATGCGTTGCCGGTGAGCTCCGAGTGCGTCTGCCAATTGCTTCACAATTGGGATCGCGGCCTTTCTGCGCTTGGTCTTTGGTTCATTGACCACGCTATTCCAAACAGACTGCTTAACGCTCAGTTCTTTGCCGTCGAAATTTTCCCAGCGAGCCCCGCGCAGCTCAGCCTTGCACAGTCCAGTGAGCCCGGCCGTTATTATAATTGTTATTTATCAGCTTTATACTAAGGAATATATTAAATAATTGTGTCAACATTGAAGAGGCAACGTATCCACGCATTGGAGTCGACCGCCAAGATTAAGGGCGCATTTGGAATGAACGACATTCGAGTAGGTCGCGTAATATGTTACATTGATGACAATCAGCCATGGTGAAGTTTTGGCGCAAGGACAACGTTCCCAGCCCAGCGACAGCCTTGTTGTGCCACATCGTTTCGGAGCGACTGCGGGCAGCTCGTGCGCTGGTTTCGTCTGTCCAAGGGGAGACGCGTTCAAGGAGCGGCGACTCTGATCGGCTCGGGCAAGTTCAAAAAAAAGCGATTTTGGGTGCAAGGTTGGGTGCAGCTATGTACGCGAAGCTTCAATTCCTGGTGCATCTTCTGTATCCCGAGCGTGAACCATGCGCCAAACGCCGTCTCTGTTTACCTGATGTCGATCTTCCGTGGGGCGTAACCGAAGTAGAAGGTGAGCAAGCTAAGGCACTGGATGTCTGCCTGGATGAGATCGAGCCCTGTCGGTCGTTCTTTTTGGGCATCCTGGGCGAGTGCTGCGGATGCGAGCCTTCTCGGTACGGATTGCTGTCGAACTACGCGACGACTGGCTGCGGCAATGACTAAGCTCGGCAAATACGAGATCATCGCCGAGATCGGGCGCGGAGCCATGGGCGCTGTCTACAAAGCCCGAGACCCGCTGATTGATCGTTTAGTGGCCCTAAAGACGATCACCGGCGGTCCTAGCGCCCAGTCGAATTTACTCGACCGTTTTTATCAGGAAGCGCGTGCGGCCGGAGCTCTGCAGCATCCCAACATCGTCACGATTTACGAACTTGGTCACGAAAAAAATACTGCGTTTATCGCCATGGAGTATCTGGAAGGGGAGACCCTCGACCGGATTATCGAACAGCACCAGGTGCTTCCTTTGTCCGTCAAGCTTGGATACATCGTGCGCGTGTGCGATGCGCTGGCCTATGCGCATCAGCACAACGTGGTTCATCGCGACGTGAAGCCGGCCAACATCATGGTCACCAAGGAAGGTGTAGTGAAGGTGGTGGACTTCGGCATCGCGCGGCTCACGGATATGTCCATGACGCAGCCGAATATGATGATTGGTACATTCGCGTATATGTCTCCGCAGTTGTACAAAGGCGAGCGGGCGGATGCGCGATCCGATATTTGGGCTCTGGGCGTGTCGCTTTATGAACTGCTGGCGTACAAACGGCCGTTTACGGGCGATAGCGTAGCCGAGCTGATGTTCCACATCACTCATGAGAAGCCCGAGGAGCTTTTGGGGCTGTCGCCAGAGTGCACCGAAGAGCTGGTGCCGATCGTCAACAAAATGCTGGAGAAGAAAAGCGAGGATCGATACCAGTCGATGGGGGACTTGCTCCACGCGATCGAGCCAATCTGGAAAGCCGCACAGCAGGCTACCGTGTCGGGATTGCTGGCCGACTGCCAGCAGTTGTTGGTGGCGAAAGACCTGCAGCGCGCGCAGGCGCTGCTCCGCAAGGCCTTGCACATAGATGTAGGGAACACCCAGGCAAAGAGTATGTTGGAAAATGTCTCGGTGGAGCTCAGCAGGACGGAGATTCTGCCGAGGCTGGAAGAGCTCGTGAGCCGGGCCCAGGGACTTTTGACGGCCGGGCATTTGCGCGAAGCCAAGGCGGAAGCGCAGGCGGCGCTGATGCTTGATTCGAAACATGAGCCTGCGCACAAGCTGCTTGCGGAAGTGGAAATTGCCGTAGCGAAAGCGCAGGAGTTGGAGCAGAAACTGAAATTGACCAAACAGCGGCTGGCCGAAGGGGCGCTTACAGAGGCGGCGGCCGCTTTGGGGCAGGCCCTGGAACTCGACGATGCCAACTTGCAGGCGCACGAATTAAAGAAGCAGATCGAAGAAGAGCAAGTGCGCCGGGAAAGGCGGAAGGAGCTGTCCACTGCGCTCGCGCGCGATGCAGGTCTTCTCCCGCCTGCGGGGATTCCGTCAGCTGACGTGCTCGAATCGAGAATCCTGGATTCAACCGTTTGGCCCACACTTGCTGGCGCCACTAGGATCGAACCCCCGCCAACGCTGATTTCCACGCCAGACTCGCTCGGATCAGAAAGTCAGAGCTCAGGCTTTAAGCCTTCGCCTCCGAGCTTCCAAACCGAACCTCCCGATAGAACCATAATTATAAGCGGCCCAGATCCACTTTTCCCGAGAGTCCACTTGGTCTTTACCTCTAGCGCCGATAATTTTCTGGTGGGTCGAACTGTGACAATCAAAGAAATTCCCTTTCTCATTGGGCGTGCTGCACCTCACTTGGCCATTGCTTCTGATGCCGCGTTGTCTAGAGAACATGCGGTTATTGACTGGGACGGAAGCTCGTTCACACTCTCTGATCTGGAGAGTACGAACGGCACCTACCTGGACGGAAGACGTGTGTTGGCAGACCGGAAGGAATCACTGTTCTTTGGAGCAACAATCCGCCTCAGTAGGTCGACGGTTTTGACTTTTTCATCCGACGACGTATCAGAATTACCTGATTTTACGGGCCAGGTCATCGACAAACGATTCCGACTCACAAAATTGATACGTGCTAGCGTGAAGGCCGCTGTGTACGAAGCAAGCGACAATAGGCTGCCCCAGCCAGCGGCGGTAAAACTACTCTCCCCGAGCCTTGTGTCGTATCCGGGCTATTTGGAGCAGTTTAATCGTGAAGCCCAAACCGCTGCCACACTTCATCATCCGCACATCTGCAAGATCGTCGATCATGGCCAGACCCCGCTTGACTTGGGGAGGGGCAAGATCTGCCAAGTTAACTACATCTGTATGGAAATGCTGGACGGAGGCAGTTTATCTGACAAGCTGGCAGCAGAAGGCCACATCGATTTTGAACGAGTCAATCTGTGGCTGAATCCTCTGTGCGATGCTCTAAATTATATGCACCTGCAAGGAGTGATTCACAGTGGCCTTAAACCGACTTCTATCGTCTTTGATAAAAATGGTTCCCCTTATCTCACCGACTTTGCCATAGCGAACACTCTTCGAGAGGGCGGGCGGCCAGCTCTACTAGGCGCCCCCGATTTTCTGTCTCCTGAACAATGGGATGGGCTGGCGTCCACACGAGCAAGCGATCAATATGCGTTAGGGGTGCTTACATACCTCATGCTGACCGGCACTCGGCCCTATGAGGCCCAACATGATCCTGACAATCGACGAAAAAATTTCGCGCGAGGTCACGTCCCTGCCCACGAACAAGCCTCACGGAGTGGCGCTGGTGAGCTCCCGCGAGCGGTTTCGGATGTACTCAAACGTGCTCTCTCCGTTAAACCGGAAGACCGGTACTCATCCGTGTGGGACTTTTTCTTGGCATTTCGGAAATCTATGTCAAATCCTGTGTCGCGTCGAGCTGGCACGCCTCGTGCCTTCATTAGTTACAGGCGTAATTTGAGCGCCGGATGGGCCGTGCTTTTCGCTAGGGAGCTGAGCGAGAAACACAAAATATCCGTGTTCGTTGACACACAAAGAATTGACACTGCCGTCCGGCTTCCTGTAAAGATTCTCAACGCAATTCAGGATTGCGACATATTCGTGTGCCTCCTTGGCAAGAGCACGCTTCGGTCGAACTGGGTACAGGAAGAGATCCGGCTAGCCTGGCAAAATAATAAACCCATGGTTCCGGTGTTTCAGGAGAGTTTCGCACCGCCGAGTGAGACCACGGGTATTCAGCCGCACGTTGCAGCGCTGATGAGTTACGAAGGCGTCTACCTACTCGATCGCAGAAACATTCATATAGATTATTCGGTCAGCGAATTAGCCAAAATTATAAATTCCTCAACAGGAACAGAAAAAGATAATGCTCCTACAGGGGATCGATAACTAAGGATGAGCCGACTGTCGGGCGTCTGGAGGACCAAATCGCTTGGGATGACCAACTCATCGCGATCACCCCGGAACCGGTGATCGGAGTGTCCCGTAACACTTATCGGCATGGTGTCACTACCAATAATCCTGTCCCTGGCGAATTGATACGGTGGAGGGACAGTAGCGGCTCGGAGGAGTGGCGAGATTCGGAGCTCCGAGCGGACCGCCGCCCGTCCCTGACCCGCTCCGGTTGAAGCATGCCGCCCGATAACCAATTTCGTACAGCATAAATCGCCGCGAAATTTCGACATTGTCTGCCACGAGCTTCTCACCTACCGACGTTTCCAACAGGAATGAATTTGTGCCGTCAGCGGATGCGTAGACGTGGAGCCTTCTAGTTTTGGCAGAACCCTGTTTGGAAAATGTGGCGTGATAGACGTTACCGCCCTTGTTAAACCTCGGCGCGGCGGGTGGAAGGTTGCGATCTTCCCATCTGATTATTTCTCCCAGCGGGACGCTTTGGCCGTGTCTCCTTCGCACGTGCAGCCGCAACGGACAAGACCCGTGTGGAATTTCGACGATATCCAGTTCACCGCAATCGACCTCACGAGGCTTGGGGATTTGACCCAGCGCGGGGCGTGAACAACGTCACGATGTTGGCGTCGCTAACTTCCACAGTCAGCGGCGTGCTGGGCCAGCCTCTATTACCTTCTGTAACGGAGACGCAGGCTCCGAGGTGACGGCGTTGTCTCCGCGTTTCGTTCTGCTGGAGTGAGTGGGCGTCTCGTGTTCGCCGCAATCTGCTCAAGGTGTTTGTTGCGCTCGTCATCAAGTTCGGCGGTAAGACGGACGTTCTCTTCGCGGAGATCGTTCGCCCTGCGGCGTTCGCCTCAGCAGAATGGCTCAGTTCAAGCAACGCGAGAATCGGCACGGCGACAGTCGCCAGCGCAACTATGAAGTCTTGCCACCACGGGCGCAAGGCCAGCACTTTCACGATATCTGAAAACAGAAATACGATGGCGAGAAACCAAACAACCGCAAACGAACCGACGATTGCCCATCTGGTCGGGGCGTGATCGTAGGTCCACCAGATTCCTGGTTTTTCGGTGCTCATCGTCGAAGCATAGCAGTGCCAGTAACGCGCTACAATGTTGAGCGATGTCACCACTGCCCGACACTGAGCGCCAAATTATCACCCTAGTTGTCCGTCGATTCGCGGAAGCGAGGATGCCCACGGAGCGGAAGGAAATATTGAGTAGATTTAAGCCGTATGGGCCAGATGCTATTCAACGGTTGACTTCGCTTAACGTGCTAAACGAACTTCAGTCGAGAGAACTGATTCCACGGCCTGTTGCCTTCCATTTATGCGGAATGCCAAACGCGAGAGACGAAGCAAAAAGGACGTTTGAAAAACTTGCGCCCATTCTTCAACGCATATATGAAAACCCGCCAGCGCAATCGACTACCGAGGTTTTGCTACATGACTTGGAACGAGATTGGCCGGAGGCACATGCAAATCCCATCCTGATGTGGCTTGGGTTGTACCAATATTTTGAAATGGGTTTGATCGGAATCTGGATGTGGAACAAGGGGCCGACTGAAATCCAACAATTCCATATTAATGATGGCATCATGGGCGTTGACATCGCGAGTCACTGGGAAGAGTACATTGGAAAGCACGCAGACCGGATTGAAACTCAATATCGGCAAAACAACGCGCGGAAATTCCTCCAAGGGTTGTCTGATTTGGGCAATCGTTCCGAAAATTCTGCTGTACCGCCAATGAAGTGGTCTGAGCTATCCGAAAAACTGGGTATCACAGTGAATGAACGGAACCGCATTGTCCACGAATTGCTGAGAGAGGGTCTCATTCGCAAACAGCCGCCAGAATCAGATATGTTGGCCATTACCCGAAAAGGCAAGGCGAACCTTTCATTCGATCCACTTCAAGGTGGTCCAGAGGAGTCTGACGAGATGGTCCCCAAAATGATCTCTGCGAACTCGCGCAAAGTGTTTCTAGTTCATGGGCATGACGACGCGGTTAAACAGAGTGTCGCGAGGTTCCTAGAAAAATTAGGACTGGAAACAGTTATTTTGGACGAGCGGCCGAACAGAAGCCGCACGGCTTGTCGGTGGGCAGTAAGGCAGATGTAGCGAAATTTCTGTGCGTCTCGCCGGGAGAGATAGACCAAGTTTTGGATCAGCAGCGCCGGTTCTATATGCCGAGGCAACGAACCAAGGCAGACGGCACGATACGTACGCTGCACGAACCAACTGGGCCACTGATGCTTCTTCAGCAAAAGGTCAAGAACCACATTTTGGATGCTGTTGGCTTGCTCGACTGCATCCACGGCGGCGTTAGGGGTCGTTCGCAGATTACCAATGCCATCCCACACGTCCGAAAAGAAGTAGTCTTTACGTTGGACATTAAGGATTTCTTTCCAAGTGTAAGCTCATCGAGCGTTCGAGCCATATTTCGAGTCCTCGGCTTTGGCGAAGAGGCAGCCACTGTATTAACTCGACTTGTCGTGTGGGAATCGCACTTACCACAGGGCGCTCCGACCAGCACAGGCATCGCGAACCTTGCGATGACGAGGGTCGATATCAGACTGCGTTCGCTTGCGCGTCAACAAGGATTCGACTATACGAGGTATATTGACGACCTGGCGTTGTCCGGCTCACGTCGTCTCCTTGATTTTCGTCGGTTGATTATCAGAATCGTCGAGACCGAGGGCTTTCGAGTAAACCCGCACAAGATTCGAACGATGCACTCAGGCATGCGCCAAGTGGTCGCCGGAGTAATCGTAAATCGCAAGCTGAACCTGTCACGCGAACAGAGGGACAAAATTCGCCAAAATGTCATTCGCTTCGCTTCGACTCCTAAGCGATTCCGGAAGAACCAAGACAGAATTCGAGGTCACCTTTCATGGCTATCTTCTGTCAACGCACCGCTCGGGAAGCGATTGAGAGCGCGCATCGAGGACTTCTAACGCCCATAGTGCTGACTTGCGCTTGCAGTACGTCCCCCCACCAGTTCCGCGCAACCGAGTATATAGTTTTGAATCAATGACTTGCGCGTTTTCAATTGCTGCCCGGAGTACAACTGTCCATACCGAAAATGTTATCCAGCTCGAACACTGGCGAAGGCGTTAGCCAGCCAGAAGCCTCGTCCGTGCTTTCCGTGCTCTCACGGAATTCTTTGCCGCTGGTTTCCACTTACGATCCACGAGACCGCATGGGAACGCGAGAATTAGGTGGGGGTAGGCGGAAAGTCTGCCTCTGTCCCACCCAAGCACAGAACCGGTGGGACAGTGATTTGGGACGGGCAGCACGAACGCGGACATTTCACGGACATTCTGCCAATTGGAAGATTATGAGGTGGATGTAAGTGAAAAATATGGCGCGCCCGGGGGGACTCGAACTCCCGACCTTTTGGTTCGTAGGGGGATTTCGGGATACACGCCAACACACACAGTACAATAAGAGCCAATGAAATCAACGCGAAAGACGAAAAATTTTAGGCTGGTTTCGGATGGCGTTGTACACCGTTCACGGACAATTACACGGACAAAATATCAGCCCTGCATGCGGTCGCTGAGAGTAAATCCCCAGACAAGAAAACAAAACATTGCGAAGAAGATGAGCCCAAGCCACCAAGGGCTGAACGGAAGCGGGAAGAGTAAAAACAGCAGCCACCACGCTAGCTTGTCCGGGAAGCGCTTCGGGCCATCGCCAACTTTTTGCACGGAACCTAACCTACCATACGGCTCGCCTCACGGGTATCGTTCTTCCTCACAATCAAGCCCATCACCATCATGCGCGCGGCCATTTTCGCGTGATTTTAGCGCACGTCCTCACGCGCAGCACTGCTTTTCCTTCTGATTGCAAGATAGTACCAAACTCTAAGTGCTGCTGCTGGTGTCGCTTACAGGGGAACGCGCCATTTATCTCGCTGTTGAGTTGGACCGAAGTTGCAACGAGTGATCCGAAGCCCCAACAAATCCTGTCTGGGGAGCGAAGCTCAGGATGGCCAAGCCATTATTCGCGGGCACCGTTGCCCGAGTGATCGAAAGCAGGTTACCTACAGCATCGTAGTTGTACGCGTTGCAACATCGGCTGGATTTAGATCATCCGAATTTTTAGGGGAGGTGCTGCTGTCTCCCCGCTGCCCCCCTGACAAGAAGGTTTCAAAGCGCTTTACTGAAAACCCGTTGTAATCCCCCAAAACCCTGGCGAGGCTGCGCGAGGCAACGCCCGTTGACAGCATAGACT
>Ga0210403_10003868_pt1 | contig 13034 bp, 12 predicted proteins | sample IncBWC19MmetaG_FD_150863 | JGI IMG/M metagenome (GOLD analysis project Ga0210403, IMG submission 150863) | Forest soil microbial communities from Barre Woods Harvard Forest LTER site, Petersham, Massachusetts, United States - Inc-BW-C-19-M | ecosystem: Environmental > Terrestrial > Soil >... | reverse complement strand
AGCGAATAGCCCAGCGCGAAAAACAGCGCACATACGCCGACCAGGCCGAAAAACAGGACGAGAAGCTTTCCTGTCCCCAGCGTTATCTCAGTATCTTCCGACGAAGCCATAGTTCCACTCCCCCACGATGCTCGTGTAGCAGCGGGCGCCGTTCGCCCGCCAGCCCTGAAGCCGAGGGATCCCGCCAGCGCGAAGCGCTGTGGCCCTCAACTCAACTCTGAAACTGCAATTACGCTGTCTTTGCCGGGGCCGGCTTGTCGCCGTCCGCCTTCCCCAGCAACTTCTGAATTCCCGAGAAGAAATCCACCGGCACCGGGAACACGACGGTCGTATTCTTCTCGACACCGATCTCCGTCAGCGTCTGCAGATAGCGCAACTGCACGCTGACCGGTTCGCTCGAAAGCAAGTGTGCTGCATCCACCAGTCGCTGCGCCGCCGAGAACTCGCCTTCAGCGTGAATGATTTTCGACCGCTTCTCGCGCTCGGCCTCAGCCTGCTTCGCCATGGCACGCAGCATCGACTCCGGCATATCGACCTGCTTGACCTCCACGTTGGTCACTTTCACGCCCCACGGCGACGTATGTGTGTCTAGAATGCTTTGCAGCCGCAGATTGATTTTGTCACGATGGGCCAGTAGTTCGTCCAGTTCCTGTTCGCCCAGGACCGACCGTAACGTGGTCTGAGCGAACTGCGAAGTCTGATACACATAATTCGAGACTTCCACGACCGCCTTGCGCGGCTCGATCACGCGCAGAAAGATCACGGCATTCACTTTCAGCGTGACGTTGTCGCGGGTGATGATGTCCTGTGGAGGCACTTCCAGCGCCTCTTGTCTGAGTGAAACCCGCACCATGCGATCGATCGGCGAGAAGACCAGAATGACTCCCGGACCTTTGGCCGACGGTAACAACCGCCCGAGGCGGAAAATCACGCCGCGTTCGTATTCCGCAAGTATCTTGATGGAACTGAGTAGGTAAATGACAACGATGACGGCGATGATCGTTCCAAAGCCAAAGCCGAATGCTTCCACAAGCGCCTCCACGATCGGGCCGCTACGGCCCTACCGCGGATTGTATAGCAGCCGCGCAGGCCCGGAGGCCAAATTGCAAAAGGGAAAGTTGCTTGGCTTGATGCCGGAGCATGCGTCGCGCCTGGAGGCATTTCAAAAACGTATTGTCATCCTGAGGCGCAGTTTTCGCGCCGAAGGACCTGTGCACCTCGCCGGCAGGTTACATAGGTCCTTCGGCCTGCAAATACGCGGGTCACAGGATGACAAGAATATTTGGAGTATTACTGCGCTTTCGCCATTTGAATCCGGCTGGCGTCGACTTTCACGTCACGCTGGATCTCCATCTCGATTGAGGTGCCAACTGGAAGCTTCACTTCCGGCCCATGCTTCAGCAGCGCCCACGCTACGCCACCCGCGATTCCAGCCAAGCCACCATACCGGGCGCCGTTGAAGCCTCCAGCGGCCGCTCCGCCGATGCTGCCCACCGTTCCTCCCACCGCCGCGCCTTTGGCCGCATCCTCGACCCGCTTGCTGGTGTCCTTGTCCTGCTGGATTGTCCCTTCCGAGTCCTTCACGCCTTTGTCATCGGCTCCGGGCGTGTTATTGATCGATCCCGGCAACATCACCGTGTAGCCGCTGGGATAAATCATCGACGTGAAATGAATCAGCAACTCAGCACGCTTCTTGGAGCGGCCCGCTTGCTCGGTATGCATGATCTTGCCCTGGATGTAGGTTCCCGCGGGAATCAGGATGTGATCCTTCAACACGAACGGAAACGCGGTCTGGGCGTACACGGGATCGCCTTCGCGGGCGTTCTTGGTAGAGATGGCCTGCGCCAGCAGCAGTGGGACTTTAGTCCCAGACGGGATCACGGCGACGTGGGGATCGGGTGCCTCTTCGAGGCTGGCGGCAGCCGGGGCCGAAGTCATATCGCCGCCTTTGTCGCTTTGAGGCGCGCTTGTGCTTTGGGGAGGCAGCTTCGCCCTCGTCTGTTCCGCGGACTGCCCAAACGCCATTCCTGAAACCAGCAGCAATGTCAAAATTGTGCGCATCCCGCACCTCCAGGACGTCGATCGTACCCCCCAAGCTTACTACGGCTTTAGCCGCTAGGATGCACGATTACAAGCCCGGAGTTATCCGCCTGTGTGGCGCGGGCGCTCCCGCTCGCGAAGGTTTTAGGCACAAATCGGAGGCACGGCCTGCGAGAAGGTGGTTACCACGACTCCAAGTAGTAGCGGGGTCCGGGGGTGCCCGACTCGCCAGTTTTCGACGTCACCGATTGTCGCAGCAGTCCGGTCACTTCCCGGTCAAGTGCGTGGAGTTCTTCCTCGCCAAGGTTGGTGAACCGAAACGGCTGCAAATATCCCACGCCACCACGCATGGGAAACATCATTTCTGCGGTGGCCCGCACCGCCCCGGAACTAAGGTAAATGGTCAAATCCACCCAGGCGCGCTCTTCGAGGTAGACCCCAAGGTCCAGCAATCCCCCTGTGATGGAGAGTTGCCTTAGCTTGGCGGGCAACTGTCGACCGTTCTCCAGCCGAATCACGGCTGAGATGGTCCCACGAAGACTCACGCGCGGGGCCCGCCTTGAAGGGCGGCGTTGAAAGAAATGAGTCATGACATCTTCCAGCAATTCCGTTGGCGACGGCGCGATCGCGTGCCCATGGCCCAGTGTGAGGCCTAGTGCGAGAGACTACCGCCGTGCAAATCGGGTTGGACGGCTGCCACGAGCAGGCGGTTCGTCCGGTGCATCATTTTCCAGTCGTACTCGTAAGCCGTTCCACAACCGAGGCATATCTGATAGTGACGTCCACTGTCGTCAATGCGCGGCCAAGAGAAACGGTGCGTACAACCCTGACGAAGGAGCAACTTCAAGAATTTCACGAGCTCACCTGATTCCGGTTCTTCCATTGATCGAGCCAACGGGAGAAAAAGGGTTTATGTTGATCGCCCAGCAATCCTTGCAGTGTAGACAAGAGAATTTTCGGTGGTTGCGACTTGGTCAAAAACGAGTCCACAGCGCGCAGTTTGTTCTTGGGCAACGGTCCGTACGCCGATAAAAGCATGATCGGGACATGCGAGTTGATGCGCTTGATCTTCTCAGCCACCACGTCCCCGTTCATCCCGGGCATCTGATAGTCGACGACCACCGCATCCACGTTGCGCGAGAGAAACAGCTTCAGCCCTTCGTCTCCGCCGCTGGCTTCCAGGACCTCATAGCCGTTCTGCTCGAGCAGCATCTTACGGCCGATGAGCCCGTTCCAGTGGTCGTCAATGCAGAGAATGGTGGCCTTCGCGCGAGACATGATTTTTCAGATTCCCAATCAGCCAGAGTGGATTTGTTCAACAGCGTCACTCCCCGGCCAGGAAGTTACGATGGCTGAACTACGAAGTGGTGGGCAAATAGATTCTGGATCCGTCCCCGCACATTTTCAAATTACGAACGGTCACCTAGGAGAACAGTTACCCTGTCCAATTGGAAGAACGCGGGAAGGCAAGATCCGGATCGAACACTCTTGTCATCCTCAGGTCCGCGCAGTTTGCGGACCGAAGGACCTATGCAACTTGCCGAGAGAGTACATAGGTCCTTCAGCGCAAAGAACGTGCCTCCGGATGCACCCATATTTATCTCTGCTCAGACTTTAGTTTGGCGATCTTTTCTTTTGCGACCTGTTCGAGCCGAGTCTTGAATTGGTCGCCGTTTGTGTCGGCGGGAAGCAACTCCAGGCATTTCTGCTCGGCAGCCAGCGCGAGTTCATTCTTTCCGGGCGGCCAGGTATCCATCGCTTAAGCTGTCCTGGGCATTCGCCGATGCGGGATACGGTGCGACCCACGATTGCACCTCCGAAGGATTCCGAAGCAGAAACTGTCAGGTCTCGAATGCGCCCGTCAAGAATAGCCTAGTCCCTTCAAGAAGACGGAGAATGTTAACCCCGATGATGGCCTGAACGTGTGGCGCGGGCGCTTCCGCCCGCGAGGTTTTGGAAACTATTCCTTCAGCTTCAGATAGCGACTCTGCACGAATCCAACGATCTTGCCGTACGGTAATAGGGTAGACTCCTTGCGGAGCGCGGCATACCAAACCGCATCACCGGATAAATCCTCCACCGAGTCCGCCCACATTGGCGTGAAAAGCCAGCCCAAATATGGAGTCAGCGGATAAGGCTGATCGGCCCCATCGAGAAGCCTGCATCCCCCACCTACTCCCAGTTCGCTATCCGTGACAAGGTCAGAATCTTCAGTGAGTAGAAAGGTCACCGCAGAAGTCTCCCGATCCCAAGCGATCTTGAACAGCATCCTCTTGATGGTGACCGTGGCACAGGGATCGCGGTGATTAACGTCTGTAAGGCACGTTTCGGAATGCGCTCTTGCACTTAGCACCCAAGATGGCGCACGCGAACCAAGTGCAGGCAGCCGCTTCTCTTGGCCATGAGCGTGCACCGCGCAAATCACGAGTACAGCCGAGCAGACCACGCAAGAACGCTCGCTACCAAAGGTCATCCTGGCGACTCACTTGTAAATCAAATACTTCTCCCGCACTTTCCCAAACTTCTGCAACTCATCCATCCATTCCTGCGAAACGCGCCGCGGATCCTGCCCGGCTACCAGCGCGTCGTACGCGCTCTGATTCACCAGCAATCCCTGCATCTTGTCGATCTTGAAATCGGCGGCGTAAAGCTTGTGCAGAGCCGCGGCCAGTTCAATCCCCAGCTCTGGTGCGTCGAAGCCGTTGCGGTCCGTAATGATGATATTTACTCCCTGGCACGCCTGTCCGCTGTAGTTGCTCGATGTGGGCGTGAACGTAGTCGCCACAAACCGCACGCCCGCAATCCCGCGCATGTTCAGGTAAGCGGCCAGTTCCCTGCTCTTCATCCATGGCGCTCCGACCAACTCAAACGGAGTGTCCGTTCCGCGACCGACTGACACGTTCGTGCCCTCAATCAGCCCCGTACCCGGATACAGTGCCGCCTCGGTCACACTGCGCAAATTGGGCGACGGATTCACCCACGTCAGCCCGGTCGAATCGAACCAGTCACCGCGCTGCCAGCCGTCCATCGGAACGACGGTCAGCTTGGCGTTGATGCCGCGCTCGGTGTTGAACATTTTAGCCAGCTCGCCCATGGTCATCCCGTGACGCACGGGCACCGTCCAGTAATTCGTGAAGCTCTCGTGTCCAGCATCTGCCGGTGGACCCTGGACGAACGAACCAGTGATCGGGTTGGGCCGGTCGAGCACAAAGATCTCAATCCCCGCTTTGGCCGCCGATTCCAGGAAATATCCCAACGTCGTTTCGTAGGTGTAGTAGCGTACGCCGGCGTCCTGAATATCGAAGACGATTGCATCCAGGCTGCGCAGGACCTCCGGCGGCGGACGCCGCGCCGCATCGCTCCCGCCATACACGCTGTAGACGGACACGCCAGTCGCCGCGTCTTTCGAGTTGTTGATATCGGTGGTGTCGAGCGTGCCGGTGACGCCGTGCTCGGGACTAAAGATGGCGTCGAGCGAAACTCCCGGCGCCGCCGCGAGTACATCAATGGTGCGCTTCCCCGACGCGTCGACCCCAGTCTGATTCGTGACCAGCCCGATGTGCCGCTTCGCCTCAGGTGCAGCCCCAGCCGGCTTCAGCACATCAAAGCCATGCTCCGCGAGTACATCGATTCCCGTCTTCACGGTTCCATTTCGCGCGCCCATGCGACGTGCCGCGCTGAAGGCTTCGTTATAGCCTGTAATGCTCTTCCATCGGAGATCTTCTTTTTCATCGGCAGTCAGGGGCAGAGCCGCCGCGACTTCAGTCGCGACCTTCGAACGCAGTCCGATCGCATTTCCTTTTCCGCGCGGATGCACGGAATTGGTCAGCAGAATGACATAAGCATGCGTTGTCGGATCGATCCAGATCGATGTTCCTGTGAACCCGGTGTGTCCAAACGAGCCCACCGGGAAAAGATCACCGCGATTCGAAGAAAACGGAGAATCGATGTCCCATCCGAAACCGCGCAGAACGGGCGCCGACGGCGGCTGCTCGGGAGAAGTCATCTTCGCAACCGCTTCTGGCGACAGGATTCCATCCCCGCCATCCAGCAGGGCTTGCGCGAATTTCGCCAGATCGTCTCCGGTCGAAAAGAGACCTGCATGCCCGGCCACGCCACCCATGCGCCGCGCCGTGGGGTCGTGTGCCACGCCGTGCAGCATTTTTTCTTTCTCGTCATACTGAGTGGGCGCAATCTTCGCCCGCCACGCTGCCGGAGGCACATACCGCGTATGCGTCATCTTGAGCGGCGTAAAGATGTGCTGCGCCGCGTAGGCGTCGAGCGTCTCTCCCGAGACCTTCTCGACGAGCGCACCCAGCATGATGAAGTTGATGTCGCTGTAAACAAAACCCGATCCCGGAGTCGTTTCCGGAGGCATGACACAGGCGAGCTGATATGCCGTCTGCTTCCCTTCCCACGGGGTATCCAGATCCAGGTCCGGCGCAAGCCCGGAATAGTGCGTCAGCAGCTGTCGAATGGTGATGTCGTCTTTCCCATTCTGCGCGAACTCGGGAATATATTTCGCGACCGGATCGTTCATCCGCACCTTACCCTGCTCCATCAACTGCATGACAGCAGTGGTGGTGGCGATGACCTTGGTCAGCGAGGCCAGATCGAAGATGGTGTCAAGCGTCATCAGTTCGCGCTTCGGCTCGAGCGAGCGGTGGCCATACGCCTTGCGATAAATCACCTTGCCGTCGTGGCCCACCACCAGCACCGCGCCGGGAATGTTGTTATCAGCAATCGCCTGTTGGATGACGGCATCGACAGCGCTCAACTTGACAGGATTGGAGCTTGTGGCCGAGGCAGGCGCGGAGTGAGTCTGGTCCGGCGCGAGAAGCCCAGCAAGGCTACTCTTTTCCGCTTGAAGAGCCGGAACCCACACGGCGCAGGCCAATGACACGCATAAAATGACAGTAGAGAAAAAGACGTTAGACCGTTCACGCAGGAATACGAAAACACTTTTGGGCATCGGTTTGAACCTGAAGAAGCGATGGTTTGACTTTACACAACCCGGCAGCAAGCCTCAACAAACGCAGGTAATCGCGCGGATGCCTCTATCTTCGCCGGGCAGTGAGATGGCTTTACCCTGCTCCAGCAACTCTGCTATAACCCGCGAGGATCAGAATTTCAAGCGAGCAAGCCGATTCCCAACCGCACCCCAACTCTAGACCCGGCATTCGACCAGCAGGAGCAGCAGTTCTCGGCCGCGTTTTGCATTCTTCGCGAAGCCATCGCGGAGCATGCGTTCCCCGCAGCGTCGCTGGCAGTGACGTACGCGGGGAGACTTGTAGCCCTGAAATCCTTCGGCAGCTTTGTCTACGAAGAGGACCTCGAGGGTGCCCCGTCCTTGTCGCGTTCTTTGGGACAGGGCGGGGATTTTGACTTACCTGTTCAACCAACCACCCTGTTCGACCTGGCATCGGTCACCAAGGTGGTCGCGACGACAGCCATGGCGATGATCCTTTACGAGCGCGGCCTACTGGAACTGGACGCTGCCGTGTCAGGCGCTGTTCCAGAATTCCTGGCAGGCAACGACCCACGAAGGGGCGAGGTGACCTTCCGCATGCTTCTAGCGCACTCGTCGGGACTTCCGGCGTACGAAAAACTCTTCCTGAAGACGCAGAGTCACGACGAATTACTGAAGGCGGCTTTCTCGATGCCGCTGACAGCTGACCCCGGGACGCGCGCGGAATACAGCGACATCGGATTCATCATTCTGGGCGTGGCGCTCGAGCGTATTGCGGGAGAGCCCCTCGACACCTTTTGCCGACGCGAAATCTTCGGACCGCTAGGCATGTCGAATACGACCTTCAACCCGCCGCGAGAGCTTCGCTCCAAAATTCCACCTACGGCCGACGAGCGCGAGGGCGACGCCAGCCCCGAGAAACCACGCAGCACATTTCGCAAACGCATCATCCAGGGCGAAGTACAGGACGAAAACGCGTTCTTCCTGGGAGGCGTGGCGGGGCATGCGGGCCTATTCTCGACCGCCGAAGATGTGGCGTGCTTCGCGCACGTCATGATTTCGGGTGGAAGTCCCATCTTGCGGCCCGAGACGATCGGATTGTTCACACAGCGCGAGCCCACTCCTTCTGGAACATCGCGCGCGCTCGGCTGGGACACACCCTCTGCACCTTCACAATCGGGCACACACTTCGGACCTCACTCCTACGGCCATCTTGGGTATACAGGAACTTCGCTGTGGATCGATCCGGATCAGCAACTGTCGATTACGCTTCTGACCAATCGCACCTGGCCGGATTGCTCGAATCCAGCCATCAAGCAAGTGCGGCCGCGAGTCCACGACGCGGTAATTGAAGCTGTCGAGGAAAAAGGATAATGGCCTCAGAACGACCTTGGGAGCAAATCAAGCAAATCAAGCGATGCGGTATCTACCTTCTCCCCGATGGCATCTACGTCGTTGGCACTGCCAGAACTGTTCCAGGCTTCTGCATCGAGTCGGAACCTATCTTCAAGCTTGAACGCAAGACTTCGACAGTCCAACTGGGAGAGGCGGTCATCGCAGCGTTGAAGGCTTTCCGCATCGACGTCGCTTCCCCGGACCCGGGCAGTAGGAACACCAGCCCGCTATTGGCAAGGACCCATATGAGATCATGGAAGCAACTAGAGCGCACGGCACTGCTTGTCGAGATCTCCTTCGATGGCGACGCAGTTCAGGTGATGCCCACTACGCGAGATCTTGATCGAGGAGGCTACCAGCACCGGCCTGATTTCTCTTGCGAATGCGGACTTAAGCCGGAAGACATCGGTGCGACTTCATTCCGCGTTCTGGAATGCTGTTCTTAAACTGTTCAATGAACGCGAGCGTACGGCCTCCTGCCTTTCGAGGGGAGGACCAATCGCACATCTCGCAGCAACCCGGACGCAGTGGAAAGGCTAGGGACTTGACTCGAACCGGTTCGACAAAATCTGACCTTCGTCAACTTCCGACCGAACAAATCCTGAGTACGGCGGCGAATCTCGACCAGATGTCGTCGCTAGAAATCGTGCGGCTCATCAATGACGAAGACGCGACGGTCGCGGCGGCAGTGCGCCGGGCGCTTCCGCAGGTCGCGCGCGCCATCGATGTGGTAGCCGACGGACTGCGGCACGGCGGACGCCTGATCTACGTTGGGGCAGGTACCAGCGGACGACTGGGGGCACTCGACGCATCCGAAATTCCCCCTACATTCAACACCAGCCCTCGGACGGTGCAGTACATGATGGCGGGAGGAGCCAGGGCGCTTGGAGCGTCGACCGAGGCGAGCGAAGACGACACGGCGATGGCCGTGCAGGAGATGAAGAAGCGGAAACCCGGCCGGCATGACGTAGTCCTTGGTATCGCCACCAGTGGTCGCACCCCATTCACTATCGCGGCGGTCGAATATGCCCGCAGTCGCGGAGCACGCACGATCGCGCTCACCTGCAATCGCAATTCTCCTCTGGAACGTGCCTCGGAATTTGCCATTGTGACTGAAGTCGGTCCAGAGGTCCTCGCTGGGTCGTCGCGCATGAAAGCCGGCACGGCACACAAGATGGTCCTGAACATGATTTCGACCGGTGCGATGACACGACTGGGCTACGTGTACGGCACGCTGATGGTGAATGTGTGGACGAAGAACGAAAAGTTAGTACAGCGCGCGATACGCATCGTCGAGCAGGCGACGGCAACAGATCACCAGACCGCTGCTCGCGCTTTGCGAGATAGCGGTAACCGCACACCGGTAGCGGTCGTGATGCTGGCCGCAGGTGTCTCGCGCTCGAAAGCGGCCGGCGCGTTGAAGAAGACTTGTGGCCACGTCCGCCAAGCCATTACGATGGCGAAATCCGACAAGTAATCAGTAATCTATCGGGATTCCTCCCGCGCTCGCAGGTACGCCTCAACTTCCTTCTTCTCCGCATGGGCTGCCCATCCTGCGGGTGTCCCGCCGAATATGATGTCTTTCACATCGAGTCTCGCGCCGCGTTCCACCAGGAGCTTGACCACATCCAGATGCCCGTTTCCGGCTGCCTGGTGTAATGGCGTCGAGTGGGAATGCCCGCCGACCGGGTTGAATCGATTCGGATCTTCGTCAGCATCCAGCAACAGCCGCACGATTTCCAGGTGCCCATACTGCGAGGCAAGGCCGAGAGCCAAGTGACGGTGTTCCGAAGCCGCGTTTGGAAGCAAATGTTGAGCATCTTCTGAACGGCCGAGCGCCGCGGCCAACGGGAGGGTGATTCTAGCCCCACGCGCCAGTAGCGCATCGACGGCCTGCAATTCGAAAAGGACGGCCGCGGTCTCCGCGGTGCTATTCGGATCCGCTCCACGGTCGCAAAGCAGGTTGATCAGATCCATCTGCACGCCGCATTCGCGAGGGATACTTCCGGTCGCAACCAACATCAGCGTCTCATTGAGTGACGATTCCTCTACTCCCGCGTCGAGAATAACTTTTGTGATTTCTACGATGTTTTTGGGCAACTTGCCGTGTCGTACCGGGTTCTCGGCCACAAATTCCAGCAGTGTAGGATTGCGAAAGTAGTTTCCACCTTCGAAGGCGACATGCCGGCGTGCGAGATCCGGGTGCCGCTTGAGATGCGCTCGCAACCCTTCCGCATCGCCGGCATCGAGGAATTCAACCGCACGGCGAAATCCGGGGTCTTCAATTCGTTCGTGATGCGGAAGGTTGAGATGATCGCCAGGCTTGGGTTGCTCAACGCGCCGCTTCAGTTTCGTCCAGCTCGAAAATCCACACTCACGCGCAATCGTGAGTTGCGCATCGCTCAGATTCAAATCTGTGGCGAATATTTCGGCATCCGAAGCTTTCGCCCAGCACGGATGAAACTCCCGGATTCGCTGGGCTACGGCAGGGTCTTGCGCGGCGTGCCCCTTCAGCACGTCCTTCGCTTGGTACTTGAGGTGCTGGAGGCTCGGCTTTTCGGGAAGAGGTCTTACGGGCATAACGAACTTCCTTTCGTGCGCCCGAGGTCCGCATAGTTCTGGGCAGAAAGTCAGTTCGTAACCTGAATTGTCGAATGCAAGGTGGACTTCTGTCCTCTCCGCGGACGGGCAGCGCCCTTTTGCGCTAACCGGGATGTTAGCACAGCCCCGAGGATCACCCGACTGTATTCTCACAAAACCTTCAGGGGGTTAAAGTGCACTCTGTGATCGGTGCTGGCGCTTGCTCGCATCCCTCGCGGGGCGTCAGCAGTGGCCAGCCCTGGCGGAGGACATAATCCAACCACGCTCCCGCCACCTGCGAAGTCAGTACTGCCGCGACCACCAATGTCGTGTAAAAACCGGGGCTGATGATTCCCGCATCGAACGCCACGCTGGCCAGCACGATGCCGGGCCCACCCCTCGCGTTCGTCGTCACTGCGAGGTTCATCAGATCCAGCCCGCGGAATCCGGCCAGCCGTCCCGCCAACGTCACCGATAGAATCTTGACCGCGCAGCTTCCCACCAGGAATGCGGCAATCATTCCCAGCGAGGTGCTGTGAATCAAGTCCAGTTTCAGCCCAACAATCGCGAAGTACACGGGGATCAGCACTGCAAAAGAAAATTTTCCGATCGCGTCCAGCGCCCCGGCGAATATCCGCCGCTTCTTGTGAACTACCGCGAAGCCCGCCAGAAATGCGGCAAATACGAGGCTGACGTTCAGGGCTCCGGCCACGACGCAATATGCCAGCATGACGGCCATCGCGTATCCGACCGGAGAATGCCGCGCAAACATATTGAACCTGGACTTATTGATCCTCTTCACCACACGGGGGATCAGGGTTAATCCCAATCCAAAGAAAACGATCGTGGCCAGCAACTGGTAGAACATCTGCCGTGGGTGCAGAGCGGATTTTCCTGCCAGCGCCGTGGCCACCGCCAAGGCAAGCCAGAGAACAATATCCTCCAGCACCGCAACACCGAGCACCAGGCGCGCAAAGCGGGTATGCAGAATCTTTAGGTCTGAAAATATCTTCGACACGACCGGCACGGAAGTAACGGCAACGCCGACCGCCAGAATGATAATGAGAGCCGCCCGGTTGCCATTCGGACCAGCAAGCGATGGCCGGACTAACCAAGGGCCGAGAACCAACGCCAACGCGAACGGAATCCCCGTGCCCACGATCGTGAGCCATCCGACTTCGCGCCGTTCTTCGCGCGTGAACAGTTGCTGTGTTTCCGCTCCTGAGAGAAACATCAGCAGCAACAAGCCCAGCCAGTAGACAAACTGATAGACGTTCTGCTGCCGACCAGTGGCATTCGTGATCCACGATGTCGCGGCAAACCGCCCGAAGACCGCGGGGCCAAGCACCACACCCGCCAGAATCTCGCCGACTACTCTAGGCTGATGGAGTTTGGAAAAAACGTATCCGAGCACCTGCGCGAGCGACACCATGAGCAGAAGAAGGAACAACAAAGAAGTGAGATCAGAGTTCGACAAGGGTTCGCCCGCCCCTTGGATGCACTCAGCAAACCAGGGTTTGCCGACTGGGGATTTTCCCTAGATGCGCTGTGGTGGTCGTGGTTTCTACCTTCGTATCGGCTGGAGCTTGAGCTTTGACTTTCGTCCCTGTACTACCGTTCCATGACAGGCAACAATCCGAAAACGGAAATCCCGTTACAATCAAAATTCAGTGTTCATTCCAGGACTCATCCATGGATAAGTTTGTGATTCGCGGGGGAGAGCCGCTCTTGGGTACGGTCCGCGTAAGCGGCGCCAAGAATGCGGCTCTTCCCTGCATGGCCGCCGCCCTGCTGACCGATCAACCGGTTATTCTTGAGAATATTCCGCAGGTCCGTGACATTCAGACCACGCGGAACCTGCTGGCGGCGATGGGCGCCGAAGTCGAACTCGGCTACGGACGCGCGCACCATCGCACGACAATTCATTGCGAGAATCTCGCCACCCCCGAGGCGTCGTATGAGCTGGTAAAGACGATGCGAGCGTCGACGCTAGTGCTGGGACCGCTGGTCGCACGTTGCGGACGCGCGCACGTATCCCTTCCCGGAGGAT
>Ga0210403_10003867_pt1 | contig 13035 bp, 13 predicted proteins | sample IncBWC19MmetaG_FD_150863 | JGI IMG/M metagenome (GOLD analysis project Ga0210403, IMG submission 150863) | Forest soil microbial communities from Barre Woods Harvard Forest LTER site, Petersham, Massachusetts, United States - Inc-BW-C-19-M | ecosystem: Environmental > Terrestrial > Soil >... | reverse complement strand
GCGGCAGTATCCACCGGCAAAGTTTGTTTTTGCTGAGCCCGGACGCACGGGGCAGGCAATGGACTCGATCGTGTCAGCGGGATGCATTGTTTCTGGAAGTAGCGTGCGCAATAGCGTGCTTTCTCCGGACGTTCGCGTCAATTCTTACAGCGATATCGACGCTAGCATCCTGTTTTCTCACGTGAATATTGGAAGACATTGCCGCATCCGCAACGCGATCATTGACCGCGATGTACACATCCCGGAAGGAACGACGATTGGCTACGATCCCGAAGCGGATAGGCAGAAGTACTTCGTAACCGACAGCGGAATCACGGTGGCGACTCGCGACTATTCGCTTTTCGAAAATCCAGTTACGGTCGACTACTTCACCAGCGAGTAGGACGCACCCTTCACATCCCGCAAATTTGTCATCCTGAGCGAAGTCGAAGGATCCCTATCAGATAGTCCTGCGCTCTCGGCAGACATTTTTATACCGCTCCGTTGGCGGACGAGGGCGTCCGCCCCACACAATCCTTTACGCTCCGCGCTTGGCCTTCAACTCCACTAATAGGCGCTCGATCTTGTCTTCTTTTTCCAGCGCAGCGAGTCGGTCTTCTACGTCGTCGGCGGCCATTTCCGACTTGGCCTGGCTTGACGCCTGCGAGTGCGCGACTTTGTGCTTCATGCGATCGAATGCCGCGCCGCTTGATCCGTTTCCAGAGGCCATCTTCGCATCGCTGGCCTTTGAAACTGCCCGTGCGCGGCGGTGTTGGGCGATCAGCAGATCTGCTTTGCCTTGTGCCTCAGCCAGTTTTTGCTCCAGTTGCCTCAATGCGATCTTCAAGTTTTCCACCTGCGCTTTCTGATCGGAGACTTGCTGCGCGAATCCGTCGCAGAGATCGCGATAGCTTTCAACTCGCTGCAAGGCGGCGCGGGCAAGATCGTCCTGCTTTTTGTCCACTGCGAGTTCTGCCTTTCGTGTCCACTCGGCGACTTTCTCTTCATTTTCTTTTCGCTTCTTGTCGAGTAAATGTTGGTCAGCAATGGCAATGGCCACCTGTGTCTTAACTTGCAGAAGCTGGTTCTGCATGTCGAGTATCACCTGCTTGATCATCTTTTCCGGATGCTCAGCCTTGTCGATGAGATCGTTTAGGTTGGCCCGGACTAACGTTGAAACCCTCTCTAGTAGTGCCATGGTAGACTCCTTTGGAAAATCAGCTTTTAGCCCAACAGCTGCCGGTCGGGCCACCGGTTTTGGGAGGGCACGGCTTCCAGCCGTGCCGTTAGCCCTTACATCGAGCATGGCGGCATGGCTGAAGCCATGCCCTCCCTTTCACGAAACTGCGAACTTCACTTCTGCGCCTGATCTGACCTTGTGTAGCCTGCTGAATCTCTGCCGAAGTGGCTCGGTATCAGCAGGCCAACTCCTGCGCCGATGGCCAGCCAAGGTCCGACGTGGCCGAGCGCTACGCCAATTGCGGTTCCTATCCCCACTCCGATTGCGATGCCCAATCCTGCGGATATCGGTCTGCGAGTCATGCTTGTGCCTCCTTCCAAGGCATTTTTCTTCCGCTTATTTGCTGTCTCCCTTTGCAGGCGGAAGAACGTCGGGCGGCTTTGGCCCCTTGTCGCCGATCATCCGCACTTTCCCAAGTAAGTCACTCATGCTCATGCCTGACAGGGTTTCGAAGAGCGCCGGCACCTGTGCCGCCATCTTTGTGAGATCTCCGGTGATTTTGTTCAGCCCTGCTGCGTCTCCGTTTCCAGTTGAAACCACCGTAATTTTGTCCACGTTCGCAAGAGGAGCCGCCAATGCCTTCACAATTTCTGGAAGGCTGGTGAACAATTTATCGATTACCGCGGCTTGGTTGTACTCCTGATAAGCCTCGGCTTTCACATTCATCGCCTTAGCTTCCGCTTCGCCTTTCTTGAAAATAATTTCGGCTTCTGCTTCGCCCTGTGCGCGGATGGAAGACGCGTGGCCTTCCGCTTCTGCGATCAACCGCTGCTTTTCCGCCGCAGCCAGCGTTTCGATGCGCTGTCGCTGGATCTCGGCCTGCTTGAGGACCGTTGCGATGAGTTCCTTTTCGACACGATTAATCTCAGCTTCCTGCACTTTGACTTGCTGCTCTTTTTCTACCTGTTGAACCTTCACCTGCTCAGCGATGACTTGCTGTTGCATGATGTTGGTCTGGATGTCATAAGCTTTGTCTGCCTGTGCTTGCTGGCGCTTCGTGACTTCGAGGAATTGCGCACGCTTGACTTCCAGGTCGCGTTGCGACTCGGCTTGTTTGGCCAGAGAAAGAGTTTCCGCGAGCACACGCTCTTGATCGGCTTGCGCCTTGGCGACAGCGGATTCGCGTTGAGCCAACGCGCGCTTAATAGCTGTGTCGCGGTCAGCTTCGGCTGTCGCAACATCGGCATCGCGTTTGATGCGCGCGACATCGGGTTTGCCCATGTTAGTGATGTATTCGTTCTTGTCGCGGACTTCTTTGATGGTGAAGGAAATCACTTCGAGCCCCATCTTGTTCATATCTTCCGCGCACGTTGAACGCATGCGGTCGGAGACCATCTCTGGCTGCTTCACGATTTCTTCCACCGTGAGCTGACCGATAATTCCTCGCAGGTGGCCTTCCATAACCAAGCGAATCAGGCCTTCGCGCTCCTGGTCCGTTTTCGTGAGGAACTGTTCCGACGCGGTCAATATCGACTCCATGTCCGACTTGACCTTGATCTGCGCCACGGCCTCGACCGTTACGGCTACGCCTTGCTTGGTGTAAAGGTCTTGTTGCGGCGCGACATCGAACGACATCAACTCAAGGGAAAGCTCGCGGCAAATCTGGACCATCGGAAACACCAGCGTGCCGTGTCCTTTCACCACGCGAGTTCCGCCAAGACCGTACACGATGAGTGCCTCGTGCGGTCCCGCTGTGCGATAAAGCCTAGCCATCCCGCTCATCAGCAGCAGGATGACCATCACTCCGAGGCCAACGAAGATCCAAATTTCCAACATGCCTGACAAGCCGAACATATTGCCTCCGTAAGGACGGGCGAGGACGCCCGTCAGTCCATAGAATTAGTGCGCGAACTGCTTCAAGACATCGAGGTCATGAATAATCCGTCGTGGATCGCGATGTCCGAGAAAAACCTGTCCAGTCCCAGTCTTGATGCGAACACCAGTGTTGCTCCAAACATAAGCGCGGCAATCGCCCAAGCCGCGGATACCATAGCCGCCAAGGATGCTCCAGTGATCCGCGGCGTACTCACGAATCTGACCGGCTGGGATTGACTGCAAACGGAAGCCGAAGGTTCGAATTTCGAGACCAGCATTGCTGAAGATGTATTGGAATCCGTTCCAGGCAAGGAGTGCGGCGAGAAAAAGAACGGCAGCGCCGATACCCATACCAATTCGTAGACCCACGTTCCGCGAAACAACTGTTATCGCCAATTCAATTGCTGCTGGAATTCCAAGGATTAAACCCAACACAGGGGAGGCATGAACTTCCTCGGCCAGCACGGGTCCAGATGGTAAGTCCTGGCCGCGCTTCTTGCCCAGAGTGCCCGCGACCAAGGCCACCGATGCGATAACAACGGCGATCAGCACCGGCCACGGACGGACCGGATTTCCATGCAGGTTGTAATTGAGGATCGATTCATTCGCGTACACCATCACTCCGACCAGCACGTACGAGAATCCAAGCATTGCCCATGAAAACGCTCCGCTCTTTCGCCCTAGCGTGAGGACGATCGTGAAAACTACCAACATGACGGTGGTGACGACTAGGCCGAAGACCAACGAGTTTTCAGGCGGCATCCAGCCGTTGGCACGACCAGCCGCGTCGAAATGCGTTGCCAAGCGCGATGGCAATCGGTCCCACGCCAGCCAATAGCTCAAAGCGACGGCCGGCAGCGCTAACCACATCATCGCAATCAGTGCTTTCCACAGGGGGCGATTCATAGTTCGTTCTTTCTTGGAGAGGCCGCCGTGTCGCTCTCAGCGGTGCTCAGTTCCTCGCCACACAATTCGCTCCACAACTTAACGTATGCGATTCCCTTTTCGTAGCGAGTCACCACGACGTCGACTCCTTTCGCGATGGGGGAATCGCCGTCTGATCGCGCCCCGCACGTGCGCCGGGTTCCTTCCTGGGAGTAAATAATTTCCCCTGTACCTCCGGGACGAATCCGGGACCGACGTGCGTCCCAGACGCCACACATTTCGAAATCAGCCGGATCTAAATTCTCGTTCTCGGATGTCAACACTCGATTCAGAAAGAGAAAAATGATCCCCGCTCCAAATAAGCCGCTCAGCGTGGAAAACCCTAATCCGAGCAAAATCCAAAAACTCGAATATTTCGTGAGTAAGTATCCGGTTCCGCCGAACCACGCAAGAAACGCGGTGATGGTTACGAAATTAAATGCGGACGCCATAATCGCGTGGCCATGATTCACTCCGCCTTCGGGGTGGGCGCCGGTGCCATGCGCTGAACCGGCGTGCGAAATGCCCGCATGCGCATGAGGGAAATGCGGCACATGCATCCGCCAGCGCGCGCCTCCCGAGATGACCGACAGCACGCTGAAGATAATCCCGACGACGAAACAAATCAGATAGAAATCTGCCCACGTCATACGGAGCATCCTTCCCGGGCGCGAGGCTCTTTTTCCCTTTGCGGCTTCAACGTGTCGAGCAGTCGGTCCGCCAGCCCTGGAGTATCCAATATCGCCCCCAACAATACGAAACATCGCCGAGTATCTTTTTCGCGGGCCGCTTTGATCATTGCATCGCTTACTTCAGGATCTTTGGCGAAACGTTCCGCGCCCTGCAACAACCAGACATCGAGTTGTCCCTCCGTGGTCCGCAGGTCGGATATCAACTCGGTGTGATAACCCTCAGGATCATCCACCAGGAATCCAGGGTGGACTTTGAAAAACTTCGCCAGCACGGCTCGCGTGGATTGCGTCATGTGCGGACGGCTCCCCCCCTCGATCTGCGAGAGATAAGACTGGCTGATGTTCTTGCCTTTCTCCTTGTGAATGGCATGGACCAATTCCAGCTGAGTAAGGGGACGGCCCAACCCGCGCAGCGAGCCTTCCACCTCCCGAAGGTAACGAAGTTTTTCCCCCAGCTTCATATTGCTAATTGCAATAGTAATATCGCATATTGTGATTTGTCAAGGAATGAATTGGTTGTATTTTCATGAATTTGCGCCTCGCCCATCACGCTTGTTCCCGCTTGCCTGTTCTAGAATGGCTGCTCTTGCTAGCCTCCGCCGAACTCGATCGATTGCGTGTGGTGCTGGTATCCACGCGCAACCCCCTGAACATTGGTGCTGCCGCGCGTGCCATGAGCAATTTTGGATTTCTGCGGCTGCGAGTTGTAAATCCCTACGACCCGGCGTTTCGCGAGGCTAAGTCTGCCGTGGGTGCTTCAAAAGTGTTGATCCGCGCCAAAGCATATCCGAGTGTGGCAGAGGCGGTGGCTGATTGCGCCCTCGTAGTCGGAACCACGGCGGCTTGCGACCGTGAATTACAGCATCCCTTGCGCCGGCTGGAATATGGTTCCCGCACGATCCGAAAGCATCTGCAGTCAGGGCGCGCCGCCCTGCTCTTCGGTTCGGAAAAGCGCGGGCTCTCGAACCATGACCTGAGCTACTGTCATTGGCTGATGCGCATTCCGACGAGCGAACTGAATTTCTCCATGAACCTTGGGCAGGCGGTCGCAGTGTGCTTGTATGAGTTGGTTCGGGACTCTAAGACTCCGCAGGTGGAAAAGCTTAAGGTGGCAAGTGCCGGTGAGCTTGAACGCATCACGTCGATACTTCTGGATGCGATGCGTTTCAGCGGGTACTTGAAACGGCGTCCCATCGCGGACGTCGATCAGAGAATTCGCCGCATGGTTCTTCGTCTGAGGCTCCCTGCCCGCGACACGATTCTTTGGCTCGGAATTCTGCGGCAAATCTTGTGGAAGTTGCGATCCGACGAGAACTGAGCGAGCCCCATTCACCATCTTCGCGAGTAACGAATCGATTACCGCCGCGGTGCTGAGCTCCGGCGGGCAGGTGAGGACATCCTTCGACTTCGCTCAGGACAGGCTCTTCCCCTACCTCATCTCCTATACAATCAGCCTCGATGAAGCTTGGCGCTAAAGCGGTTTTGTTCTCGGTCCTGCTGTTGGGGTTCGCCTCGCTTCTCCGCGCCGAGTCTGTTTCGCAATTCAAACCCACTGGCTATGTTAACGACTTCGCTCACGTTGTTGATCCGAACACTGCCGCCGAACTCGAAGACATTTGCCGCCAGATTGACGAAAAGGCGCACGCGCAGATTGCGGTGGTCACAATCAATTCGCTCGACGGATCTGACATTGAGAGCTACGCGGTAGACCTATTCAAGAAATGGGGCATTGGCAGCAAGTCCACCGATCGCGGTGTGCTCATCTTGTTGGCTGTGAAGGATCGTCAATATCGGATCGAAGTCGGCTACGGACTCGAGCCAATTCTTCCGGACGGTAAAGTTGGCGGGTTTGGCCGCGAGACGGTTCCAAATCTTCGCGCCAACGATTACAGTGGCGCGCTGTTGCTGATGACTTCCCGCGTGGCCGAGGTGATCGCTCTAGACGCCGGAATCCAACTTATTGGCAATCAGCTGCCTGCACCCGCCCCGACCGAAAATCAGCCGAGCGGCAGAATATCGCTCGGTAAAATTGTTATCTTCCTCATTATTTTGATTATTGTGCTTTTCACCCCGCTGCGGAGCGTGCTTTTCTGGATGCTCCTGTCTGGCTTGGGTGGTGGGTCAAGAGGCGGCGGCGGGTATGGCGGCGGAGGTGGATTCGGCGGAGGTGGCGGAGGGTTTGGGGGCTTCGGCGGAGGAAGTTCTGGTGGCGGCGGCGCCAGCGGAAGCTGGTAAAGAAATCAGCGAGGTTTGCAATGGTTCCTGAAAAACAGATAGGCGAGTTCGTTGACAAGATGCGCACCGCAGCGGGCGAAAATCTGGCGAGCGTGATTCTCTACGGGTCTGCCGCGATGGGAGAGTTTGATCCAGACTTTTCGAATGTGAATCTGCTCTGTATTTTGCGGGACACTTCATTCGCGAAGCTGTCGATAATTACCCAGGTGGTGAAGTGGTGGGTGGAGAAAAAGCATCATCCGCCGCTTGTTCTTGCCGCCGGTGAAATAGGTCGATCTGCTGACGTCTTTTCTATTGAGTTTCTGGATATGAAACTGCGCCATCGGGTGCTTTTCGGGGAGGACCTGCTGAGCCGTCTGGAAATTCCAATGCATTTGCATCGGGTGCAATTGGAGTACGAGCTGCGCGAGAAGACCATTCTGCTGCGTCAGCAACTTCTGCTGAACTCGGGTCGGCCACGAGAACTTTGGGAACTGCTGTTACGCTCATTGCCAGCGTTTACTACGCTTTTCCGGCATGCATCGATCGCTTCAGGAGATACGGCCTCCGCAGCAGTGTCATTGTCGAAAAGAGATACGGTTCAGACCCTGGCTGCCCGCGTGAAATTTGACCCTTCGCCCTTTCTACAGCTACTCGATATTCGCGAGCACAAGGCGGAGCAGAAGGATTTCGAGATAAGCGATATTTGTGGGCGCTATTTACTTGCGGTTCAGCAAGTAGCTGCTGTGGTGGATACAATGTTAGATTCGCCAAAGTAGGATAGGCTCTTCAGATTCTGCGTTGCAGTACTAAGGAGAACTAATGGCCAAAACATGGATCATCATCATCGTGGTCGTACTGATATTGCTCGGAATCTTCGGACAATATATCGGAGTGAGAAACACTCTGGTCGCCAAAAATGAAGCGGTGAAGGCGGCTTGGTCCCAGGTGGATATCGTTCTGCAACGTCGAGCTGACTTGATTCCTAACCTCGTCGAAACCGTGAAGGGGTATGCGCAACAAGAGCAGACAGTGTTTGGGGACATTGCCAAGGCACGCTCGGCGCTGCTTTCCGCAGGCACTCCTAGCGATAAAATTGCTGCCAATCAGCAGCTCGATGGCGCGCTCGGACGGCTGCTCGCCATTTCAGAGAACTATCCGCAGTTGAAGTCCAACGAGAATTTTCTACGCCTTCAGGACGAACTGGCCGGAACTGAAAATCGCATCGCGGTGGAGCGAAAGAGATATAACGACGCTCTGCAAGACTACAACACATACATTCAGCAGTTCCCAGCGAGTATCTATGCGAAGTGGGCTGGATTTAAGGCGAATGACGCATATTTCACGGCGTCAGAAGGATCACGGCAAGTGCCGAAAGTGAATTTCGCGCCGGGCTCAACGACGGCGCCTCAGCCGGCTCCAGCGAGGTAGTTGCAATTTCCGGAGAGGTCTCCGTGCAGGCCGATTACGCGGTTGAACTTGGAGCGCAGGATGAAGTTCTCGAACTGCCATGGGCGGCGCACGATCAGGGGCTGCAATACTACGACCTGAAGCGCCAGCCCGAGCTCTTAGTAGAGGTACAGGAAGCTCAAGCCACGCCTGAGTTAGGAGAATTCTTGGCGGCGATTAATTCTCCTGCGAGTATTCTGGAAACTGCGAAGTGCGACGTTTGGTCTTCCACGGAGATGAATCCGGAGGAAGACATTTTCGCGGCCGCACTAAAATTCGGGTCCTATGTCGATTTGATTTTTAGCGAGCAGTCCCGGCGGTTTTCGCTCATGGACCATGAGGACCTGACGAGTAATCTTACGCAACTCTTGAAAAGGGCTCCCGAGATTCCCGCCTCTGCCGAATTCCTGATCCGCCGCTGTTACTACAATTACGCAAATGACCGGATGCAAGACGGTTTCTACATAACTGCCTACGTATTTGGCTATGGCGACGACGAGCGTCGCGCGCGTAAACAGTGGGCCATAGGATTAAAACTCGTGGAAAACGCGATGCTGCAATTGTCGAAAAATGTGGGCTAAACCCAACGTCGCTCCAAATTGATAAACTTCCCCGCGTCGTTTAAGGAAACACTTCTCCTCGGGGACTCTATCGGGAGGGCCCGACTTTCAGTCGTGCCGTGGATGGTTTGTCTTACTTCGGCACGACTGAAAGTCTTGCCCTCCCGTATCTTCTTGCTTCAATTCGCGCGCGCCGGTTTTTGCAACAGCCATCGGAAACGTTCGGACTTGAATCGTGTCCGCAACGTCGAGAGTAAAAGCATCGCCAGAAAAATTATTAACAGGCCTGCCGAAGCCGTTCGAATGTCGACAGCACGTCTCGGGAGGATGGAAAAGCGTCCGTAGACAAATTCGATGTGCACCCAGTAAACCAGTAAGGAAGTTTTCCCCAGTTGAATTAGTGGGCTGAATCTCCAGCGCCCTCCGCCCCATCGGCACCAGGCATAACCGGTCGATAGAATCAAGAGCAAGATGCCTACTCGGATTAAGAAGAAGCTCGGACTAGTGTGCCAAAAATCATCTGTTGCATAGAGACGGTAGGGTGCTTCCTCCAGCCAGTGCCCGAGCAACATGAGTACTAAGCCCGCAATACCCGCGAATGCAAAAATGCGTGCTCCAAGTTTTGTCGCCCAATCGCTTGCCAACAAAAATCCAATTGCCAGGCCGAAGAACGCAAACGCGGACCACGGGAAAATCGGGAAGAGCCAGGCTTGAGGTTCTCCAAGATTGTGTACACCGTTGACGTAAGACTCAATCGGCCACGGCATCCAGCGCGGACGCCATGAGGTCCATAAGAGGGGGCTGAGAAGCGAGATCGTCAGCGCAATCGCGGCTGAAGTTGCGATGCCAACACGCCATAGCTGCCCATGATAGCTGGAAAAGATGATCCAGGACGTTAGACCCATCAGCATTATGGAGACGCCAATCTCGTTCAAGATGTCGACTCGGAGAAGATCGCTCCCGGGTGCCCATCCCCACGCGATGGCGTACTCTTGCAACCGAAAAAGGAATGCAAGGGCCAGAATCTCCGCGCCTCGTCGAACAATTGCGCCTGCAATTTGGGCGGCGGACGATCCTTTGCGGCGAAGTTTATCCGAAACCAGGGCAACTGAGATTCCCGCGAGGAACAAAAACAGAGGCGCTGGTAGGGTTCCGACAATCTGCGACCACATGAAAAAAGTGCTCTCTCGCGCCTCGGCGCTCAGCCATGCATCGTAACAATGAGTCTGAAACATCAGCACGCAGGCAAGGCCGCGTAGCCAATCAATGTAAGCGAGACGAGTTGAGGCAGAGCCAGTCATCTTTGTTTCCCAGGTCTTGCAACGGCGGCGAGACCTGTGGCGCCCGACGAACAATTAGGAATCAGACAGAGTAAGACAGGATATCTTTTCTCGACATGGATACTTCGCAAAAAGAAAACCGGCGGGTTTCGCCGCCGGCTGAGAACATCACGAGAGGATGTCACTTCTGCTGAGGTGCCGGCATCGGCTGCATGGGCACTGATTGGTCCGGCATCGCAGGTTGCGCTGACATACCGCTTGTACCCGATCCAACTGCCGGACCGACTGCGGCACCGATGGATTCGCCAGAAACCACCATTTCCACACGACGATTTTGTTGCCGCCCCGTGGAGGTGCTGTTGGATGCTATCGGATTATCTGGTCCGAAGCCTTGCGTTGTCATCGATGTCCCCGCGACTCCCTGTTGGGACAAGTAGGATTCGACAGCAGCAGCCCTTTCCCTGGAGAGCCTCTCGTTGAATGCAAGGGTTCCCGTACTATCTGTATAACCGTCGATCTCGATGCGAATGTCCGGATATGCCAGCAAGATTCCGGCGACTTTAGCCAGCCGCTCACGCGCCTCCGGCCTTAGGTTCGCTTTGGCGGTATCGAACAACACATCCGGCATGCTCACGATAAGCCCACGGGCGGAGTCGCGCGTCTGCAGAACCTGATTCAGTTGCTGCAACAAGCGAGCACGAAGTTGACTTGTCTGTGCTTCGGCCTGTTGTTGTGCGAATTCCGCCTGATGCCTGGCTGCGTCCGCCTGCGCCTTGGCGTGCTCCGCAGCAGTGCGCTCTGCTTCAGCCTGCTGTCGTTGCCGAGCTTCGGTCTGGGCCGCGAGTTGAGCTTGCTGCGCCGCCACCTGTGCCTGCGCCGCTGCTTGTTGCTGAGCTTCCGCTTCCTCGCGCTGAGTCTTAGCTGCGGCTTCGGCGTCTTCCGTCCGTTTCCGGGCGTCATCCCGTTCCTTTTGCGCGAATTCGTCCTGCTCCGCCTTTAAAGTCATCACCCGGGCTTCCTCGGCGGTCTGCGTGGCGTCGCGGGCGACGGTGCCGATCGGGCTCGTGCCTTGGTGGCGGCGATAGTAATCTTCAGCCTGGTCCAACAACCTCTGTGCCTTTGCGTACGTCGACGCGGCATACCGTTCGGCGTGAGCGTCGCGCGCAATGCGGAGGGCGTTCCGGGCCTCAAGCAGATCGAGCGGAATTTTGCTGTCAACTCCAAAGATAGGCTGGGGGACCTCCGAAACCTGCGCCGCGTAAATGTGTCGCGGCAGCAATTCGTATTTCACCACGACCGGTTCAACTCCGCCTTTAGTGTCCGCACGAACAATGTCTTGTGCCACAACAAAGTCGCTGGGTTGCGAAACTGCGAAATATGGCTCGGCGGTCAGGATTAGTGCAAACGCTTGCAAATCTGCGGTTACTTTGAGATTTCCGTGATCGTCTTTGAGCACCAGTTCGCCAAGATTTCTCGGGCCTCCTTGCGGGGTGATCGCCCAGAGCACATAGGTGAGATAGGTCAAGCCAAATGTTGTCGCCGGCCGAACGTGATCAAAGGAGGCATCAATCTCAACCCTACCGGTTCGGCTCTCAACCCTGGCTTCGCCCTTCACTTCCGGCATAAGGTCGGTGCCTCGAAGGTCGACGTGCGTGGATCCAGTCTTCCGGTAATCCACGGCTTGCGAGCTTCGTGTGATGACGCGAATGTGATATCCGGAATCGTAATCTCCTGTAACTTCACCGTCTTGGCAGACGGCTGGCAATGCCATCAAAGCCATGGTTAGGCCGATAGCCGATGAAACTCGCAGAAAACCGGAAGCGAACGATTTCATGATGGGTATCCTTTCCCCGCTGAGGGCTCACCAAACGAATGCGCGGGTCCACGGTACAAAAAACTGCCCATTAAAGTAGATAGCTGGTTAGATCGGGAGTCGATCAGGAAAATACAGTAGGCGGATGAATAAGTTACCGGACACAGAACTGGTCGGATTGTCCTCAGAAGGGTCGTCTTTGCAACAGTCGCAAGCGCGGCGGACCCCCCAAGGAGAACTTTACTTAGTTGCCAACGCCTCCGGCGACTTTGCGCTGGATCGAGTTACTACTGGCAGCTCATCTCCCCGCAGATACTTTTCTTTCGCTGCTCGCATTTCTGGCATAGCCGCATATGGTTTGCTGTAGTCATTATTTGCATTCCAGAAGAGGAAGCCGATTCCGCCCTTTTCCTTTGCCGTCAAAACCTGGGTTTCGATGTATTTTGGCGAATATGTCTTCGTTCTCCAGGCGAACGCCTGGAGCCATGGACGAATAACTACGCCGCTTCCGTTTGTGATCGTTATAAAGCGATCCATGGATTCGCCAATAAAGTGCTCGGGCGCGTCCCCGGGATGCGCAATGCCATCCATCCCAAAAAAGTGTGACGGATAGATCATGGGTGAAAGGACATCGCAATATTTAGCCATTCCCACAATGTCCTGCCCGGTGTGTGCTAAATCCACGGGTCTTTGCCAGGCCATTATTCCGAACACGTCCAAGGAAAGCAGTACGCCAGTGGGATGGAGTTCCCCATAAGCACGTTCGAGGAAATCGGTTATTACGTCAGAACGGTGCCATTCTGGATGCTTTGTCTGGAAGTAGAAGCTGGCATCCTTCTGATCGCCCTCGGCGGGGAAACGAACGTAGTCGAACTGAATTTCATCGGCGCCAGCCTCGGCCGCCTTCTTGGCTAATGCGATGTCATATTCCTGCACTCTCGGCTGGGATGGATCCGTCCAAACCAGCTTGCCGTTTTCACGCCAAGGCTCCCCGGTCCGGCGCGACTTAACGGCGAGCTCTGGGTGGGCCACAACTAATCGCTCATCCCGAAAAATCGCGACTCTCGCG
>Ga0210403_10003866_pt1 | contig 13035 bp, 12 predicted proteins | sample IncBWC19MmetaG_FD_150863 | JGI IMG/M metagenome (GOLD analysis project Ga0210403, IMG submission 150863) | Forest soil microbial communities from Barre Woods Harvard Forest LTER site, Petersham, Massachusetts, United States - Inc-BW-C-19-M | ecosystem: Environmental > Terrestrial > Soil >... | reverse complement strand
CGTCGTTTGCTTGTTTGTCGTTTGTTTGTTCGTCGTTTGTTTGTTCAACCAGGGCACGTAGTAGTCGGGCACTTCTTCAAACGCATTCAGCGCCACGATGTCGAACAGGTCGAGATTGATTCCGTGGGCCTTCACGCCGTCGGCGATGCCCTGCAGCTCCTGCTGATATTCGGATTCAATATGCGGCCACAGCACCCGCCGGGCCGTGGTGCGGAAGAATTCCCAATCGCGCTGGGTCTGGTGCGTGTCGAACAACTTGATTGCCTCAAGCGCGTCGGCAATCTCGGGCGCGAGCAGGTAGCCGTGCTGAAAGCCGACATCCGCGGGCGAGCCTTCGAGATGAACGTAGGTCCAGCCACCCTGCTGGAAGCGGTAGGCCTTCTGCAGCCGGGCGTCGGCTGGGATGGCGGATGGGTTGGCGGCGGCGAACGCGGCGCAGGTTAGAGAGATAAAGATCGCGATCCCGCGGATGCGGTGAGAGAAATCCCTTGGCATGATGTCCTCGGCGGCGTATTTGTGCGGACACATTCTACCGCATGCTCTGGCATCCTCACCGGTCAATGAGCGCCACGACGACGGTGCACCCGCGGGTTCGCGACAATCAACCCAGATAGTCTCAGTCTGTGCGCAGCGCCTTCAGTGGATCCGTCGAAGCGGCTCGATGTGCCGGGAGAATACTGGCGGCCGCGCCGCAAACCCCGAGCGCAAGAATTGAAAACCCGAACACCTGCGGATCCCAGCTGCGTATCTCGTATAGCTGCGCGGCCATCAGGCGTCCCGCGCCGATGGCCAGAGGAATTCCAATCAATAAACCGATCGCCATTTGCAGAAATGCTCCCCGCAGGACCAGTCGCACAATGTTCAGCCGGTCGGCTCCGAGAGCCATGCGCACGCCGATCTCGCCGGTTCGACGCGCCACCGTGTAGGCCGTCAGGCCATAGAGGCCGATGGCCGCCCACCGTCCGGCGATGGTGCCGAACGTGCCGGCCCACTGCGCGACCATGCGCTGCTGGTCAAAATTTGAGGCCACCTGCTCGTTCATACTTTGCACCGTAATGATAGTAAGGTTGGGATCAACAGCGGCGAGTGCTTTACGAAGCTGCGGCTCGAGATTGTACGTATCGCCGCGTACCAGCAGCTGGATACTGCTTACGAAATGCGTTTGCTTCTCGCCATGCTGCATCATAGCGTTTGCATAATGGACCCTCTGCTCCAGCGGTACGAAAAACATGGGCTTTGCGGGCTGGTCTGGATCGTTGTACTTGGCGTCACGCACTACGCCGACGATCTCAAACGTACTCGCATATCGGGAGTTGTCCATACCAAAGTGTTTGCCGATGGGATCTTCGTTGGGGAAGTATTTCCTGACGAGCGATTCATTCACAATCGCCACCGGGCGCGAGGCGCTGGAATCGCTCTCCGCGAAATCGCGCCCGCGCACCATGCGCTGTCCGACGGTCGAAAAATACTGCTGGCTCACCCGGTCCCAGGACACACCCTCCGCCTGCGTAGCCGTTGGATCGCCCCTCCCTTCTATGGCAATCAATTCACCCCAGTTATTGCCGCTGAGCGGACTCCAGGCCGCCAGGCTTGCGCTCTGCACATTCGGCAACCGCACCAGTCCATCTTCGATTGCGCGATAAAGCGCGTCGAGGTGTTCGGGAGTGTAACTGTCCAGAGGCGGATTGATCTGAATACTGATGCGATTTTGGACGGCAAAACCAAAATCCTGACTCTCCAGATTCCGCAAACTCACCGCCAGCAATCCGGCGCAGGTCAGCAGAACCAGAGATAGCGCCGCTTGGCTGACCACCAGTACCTTTTGCGGCAACGATGCTCCGGCGCGAGTGCCGCGGCCTGCCCCATGCAGGGCCTCCGCTGGATCGGAGCGCGAAGCCAGCCACGCCGGCACCACCCCAAACAGCACACCGGTCAGGAGTGAAAGCGCAAACGCAAATCCCAGTACCGGCAGCGCAGGCGCGGCACTGATGGGCGTAAAGGTCGCGCTGTGAAACGCCAGGGCCAGCATCAGACGCGCTCCCACGTATGCCACCCCTAGTCCCGCGATGCCGCCGAGCACCGACAGCAGCACTGCCTCCGTCAACTGCTGGCGAATCAGTCTGGTTCGCGAAGCTCCGAGCGCCAGGCATACCGCCGTCTGGGCGCGGCGGGTGGCTCCGCGCGCCAGCAGAAGATTGGCGATATTGGCGGACGCGATCAGCAGTAATGTTCCACAAACCATCAGGAGAATACGCAGACTCGCGCCGTAGTCTTCCCTTAAAGATGTGACACCGCCTCCGGCCGGAGCCAGCCGGATGAATTTTTGGTGAATCGTAGGATCAACCTGCGGTTTGAATTCGGCGGGTATCTCATCTTCGTCGCGGAGCCAGTGTTGAAGCACGAGCGTCAGCCGGGCGGGAAGCGCTTGCACGCTGGCACCCGGCTTCAACCTGCCAATGGCATACAGCCACTGCGACTGATTCGTTCGCATGCGCGCATTCTGGCCGTCGAACAAAATCTCCTGTTGCAGGGGCAGCCAGAAGTCCGGCGGATCGCTTCGCAGTGTCTCGCCAAAAAATCCCGGAGGGGTAATCCCAATCAACGTGACCGGCCGTCCTTGCACGAAGAATGTGGACCCGACAATCCCCGGGTCTGAGCCATAAGCCTGCTGCCAGGTGCGATAGCTGATCATCGCCACCGGAGGGGCCGACTGTTGATCGTCCGAGTTGCTGATAACCCGTCCGGCAAAGGCCCCGAGGCCAAAAATATGGAAGTAACTCCCGCTCACGTACTCGGCCCGCAAGGGACGTGCCTCGCGGTCTTTGGCTTCCTGCCGAATGCTGTAGATCCCGGGCGCGGCCTGAAAAGCGGTGGTTTCCTCGAACTCGGGTGCCGCCGCCGCGAGACGCTGGTAGAGCGGATAAGAGAACAGGCTCCAGTCATCGTCCTCCCAACCCTCGACACAGCACTCCTCGGTATCGCCAATGCGATACAACTGAGCGGGATCGGCGACCGGCAACGACGTCAGCATAATGGCTGCGTCAGGGTGAAGATCGCGGTGGTCGCACCGATGCCGATGGCCAGGGTAAGTAATGCAGTCAACGTAAACGCAGGAGCATGGCGCAGCTGCCGGAGAGCGTAGCGGATGTCTTGTAGAAGGGTTTGCACGCGGGTATCCTCTGGCGGATTATACGTCGATCCAAACGCGTTGGTTCCACGAGGTAAACCCATGAGTTTTCAACTGGCACCACTGTTGGGGAAACCGCCCCCATTATGCTCATTGGCACCTGCGTAGGCGTTTTGCGGCGAGGAATCCTCTGCTATCATGCCGGCCCAACGATCAACTTTGTTTCTCAGGAGGGCACAGATGTCGTCCACTCGACGAGAAGTGCTTTTTCTGCTTTCGGGATTGGTTTCGAGCGCAGTTCAATTAGAAGGGTTGCCGAGCCAGGGTTTGTCGAAGCACGACAATTCCCTTCCCTCGGCTACATACCCGTTCAGCGAACTGCCCGTGAGCATTGCTGACGGCGGCGCGGCGATCCGCCCGGTTCTGAAAGGCAAACTGGCCACGTCCGAGTCGCTGGAAGTGCACGAAACCACATTACCGCCCGGCGGGATGCCGCACGCCCCACATCACCACGTGCACAGCGAAATGTGGCTCATTCGGGAAGGTACGGTACAGCTCACGATCAACGGCACAAGTCATGTTATGGGGCCGGGCTCGGTAGGATTTGTTCATTCCAACGACGAGCACGGCATTAAGAATGTCGGCACGACGCCGGCCACTTATTTTGTTGTGGCTGTGGGACCGGGAGCGGACGCCCAATAGTCCGCCGCATCCTTAGATGTCCGTTCGCTGATCGGGATGCCGGCTCAGATACCAGCACGGCAACCATCCCTGATGCGGAAACAGAGAGTTCACGCAGGTCCAGGGCTGCGGCGGATCGAAGGTTAGCGTCGTCTTTCCGTTTTTCTGCAGCACGGCCGTGTAGTGATTCACCGTCACCGTACCGTAGGCGTTCCGGTTGATTGCCGCTCGCACCCGAAGAACAAGATAGTCCAGACCATACGTCAGAGCCAGTGCGCCCACCACGGTAAGAATCGAGGTCACGAAGATTCGCCGCAGCCGTCGCTTAAGATCTGACGCAGAGATCTGGGTCACGACGCCCGATTATATGCCCTCGTGCTTTATCCCATCTCACGTTGACAACTCGGCCATCCGACAGGCAAACTACCGCATTCGCCGGGAATTCGCTCTGGCGAGCGCCTGCTGCGGTTTTGCGGCATTATCGCCGTCCAGGCCGTATAATCACTGTTCACTTCGTCCATGGCCATGACCGAGCAACGGGTCTCGTACACGCTCGACTCCTCATTGGAGACGATCGACAATGCGGAGGCGAAGGCCACACGAGTTGCCACGGAACTCGGTTTTCCTGACGATGAGATCATGCAGATTTCCATGGCCGTGCGCGAGGGCGCGGTCAATGCGGTCTTGCACGGCAACGCGTATGCCCCAGACAAGAAAGTAACCCTCGCCTTTGAGCGTGCGGGAGGCGACCTGATTATTACCATTCGGGACCAGGGTCGGGGGATGGATTTGAGCAAGATTCCCAACCCTTTGGCGCCGGAAAACCTGCTCAAGACGTCGGGCCGCGGAATTTTTCTTATGCGCTCGTTTATGGATGTGGTCGAAATTCGGCCCACCGCAACGGGCACCGAACTCAAATTAATCAAGCACGTCCACGGGCCAACCGCGGGCGGCAAGGAGGCTTCCCAGTGAGTATGAAGGTTGGTAGTCGGCAAGTGGATGGAGTTACGATTGTGGACTGCAGCGGCCGCATCACCCTCGGCGAAGGCAGCGTGATTCTCCGCGACACAGTGCGCGAACTGCTGGGCAAGGGCAACAAGAAGATCGTTCTGAATCTGCAGGACGTCAACTACATTGACAGCTCCGGCATCGGCGAACTGGTCAGCGCCTTCACCACCACCAAGAATCAAGGCGGCGAGCTTAAGCTTCTGAACCTGACCAAGAAGGTCAACGACCTGCTCCAGATCACCAAGCTCTACACCGTTTTCGACGTGAAAGACGACGAAGCCTCGGCGGTCAAGTCGTTCAAGTAGACGCGTTCTCTGCGGGCGGTTCACTGCTAAGATCATTTACCGGGTGCCCCATTTCTCGCGCTTTTCGCGAGAAGTGGGGACTTTGCGAAGTTTCATTCTGGAACCACACAGCGAATAATTCTGCCTCCGACACAGACTTTCTCCCGCAGTCTTCCTACAATCAGGGCATGTGGCGATCCAGTCTGATACTTCTGCTGTCCGGGCCTCTGCTCTCCGCCTCGGACTGCATTCCTATTCACGAAGCGAGCCGGCACGTCGGCGAAACCAAGTGTGTCGCGGGCAAGGTTCTCAAAATAAAAGTGGGGGCGCGAGGCGTTCACTTTCTCGACTTCTGTGAAGATCAAATGGCGTGTCCCTTCACCGTCGTGGTCTTCCCCTCCGGACTGAAAGATGTTGGCGACATCCGCCGGCTGGAAGGCCGCATGATTGAGATTCATGGAGACGTCAAACTCTACGACGGCCGCGCGGAAATCATCCTCAACCGTATCGGCCAGATCACCGGCGGCGCCGCCATGATTCCCCCGCTCCCCAAGAATTACGACGTCGAAAATCGCGGCCACTACAGCGCCGGACACCTGCGCCCCGCAAAGAAACCGGCGAAGGTCAAAGCCAAGCCGAACACGACCGCGACGTACGGGAATGATGTCGAGGGGGAAGATCCGCAGTAGACGGGGAAGGAAGAACCTGCGAGTCGAACTGTACAAGATGGCTGATTTCGCCAACCAACCGATGCTTGGTGTCTAATGTGAGTATGAGCCACCTTGCCAACATGTTCCGCCTCGCGGCGTTCCTTGTTCTGGTCTGCGCTTCTTTGCTGGCACAGGATTCAAAGCGCGCTGGGATTATCCGAGGCATCGTCCTAGACGCAACTGATCAACCGGTCGAGGACGCGACGGTCAAAGCAAATTTCACAGGCGGTTTCAGTGGAATAGTCCCGAGTTCACGCACAGACAAGTCGGGCCACTTCGTCATACAACATCTTGTGTCGGGGGAGTGGTACGTTACAGCTTCGAAGGAGCAGGAAGGCTATCCAGACGAAAGCAATGCGTTTTACAGTGGGTTCGGTTTAACCCCGGTGACTGTTGACTTGGAGGAAGATTATCGGGAGCAGTTTGTTACTGTATATCTCGGACAGAAAGCTGGCAGCGTCTCTGGCACGATTGCTGATGCTGAAACTGGCAAGCCCGTTGAACCGTGCGCTCGACTTCAGTGGAAAAACGTGCCGGCCATTTCCTGGAGTGGGTACGGACTCATAAAATCCAAGTTTTATTTGCTGGTTCCAGCAGAGACGGACATCACTCTGATGATCTGGGCCTGGGGCTACGAGCCGTGGGTTTACAAAAACGATGACGGGGATGATGCCCTGCGAGTTCACTCGTCGGACCAGTTGAAGTTCCAGGTACGGTTAACTCCCAACCATGACAAAGCACGCCAGCCCACTGACGAGGAACTGAAGAAAATCCGCAAATCGATCTCAGCCGGTGGCTGCGCTGATGTGCCCCCGCAGAGATAATGGTCGCAAAAATCCTAATACCAGTCATCCGCGCATAACCAGCGCTCACACCATCCCCTTGCGCAATTCCTCCAGCGGATACTTGGTCCCCCGCCACTCGATCCCGTCGTTCCGCAGCGTCAGCACCATCGAGCGCAGCAGGGTGTAGATAAACAGCGCCGAGCTTACAGGATGTAGCAGGAAGTAATACGGTGGCACCCCCGACCGCCGCGACATCCCGACGTAAACCACGAACAACGAACTCAGAGCCACCGCGTATGGTAGACGCGCCCATCCATGCGCCAGAAAAACGCCGAGAAACGGACCGAAATTCAGGAACGCCAACCCCAACGCTGAAATCACAGTGCGCCACCACTGAAACGACAGAACCGCAAAAAAATTCTTGGTCAGATTATTCACGATCCCCATCGCGCCTTTGGCCCAGCGGAGCGAAATTAAATCGCCGCCAAACACGTTGCGCTGCGCGAAGCCGGCCTTCTTCACAACCTTTCCCAGCTTCATATCGTCGAGCACTTCCATGCGCAGCGCTTCGTACGTCCCAACCGCGTCGTACCCCCGGCGCCGTACCAGGTTGAAGGCGCCCACGCCCATGTGATCGTCGGTGCTGGGATCGGCCACTTTCCACGGGCGATGGCCGAACATGAACATCGTCTGGAAGAAAGCGATCATCATGTACTCGCCCGGCCGCTTCATGATCATCCGCGGAAACAGCACGACATGATCTGCCGGAACGCTCTCAGCGTAAGCCAGCGCGCGGCGCAGCGAGTCGGGCTTGAAGAGCACATCGGCATCGGTGAAGAGCAGCCAGTCGCCAGTCGCCTGATTAGCCGCCGTCCACATAGCATGCGTTTTTCCCAGCCAGCCAGGCGGCAGTTCGGTGTGATGAACGACCCGCAACACACACGGGTGCCCCATCCTTGTCTCTCCGTTTTTTGGAGAGACAGAGCTTGCCCTGAGCTTGTCGAAGGGGTGGGGATTTTGACTATGACTCTCCGCGACTCGCTCCATGATCTCGCCCGTGGAATCGGTCGAGCGGTCGTTGACCGCAATCACTTCATAGTTGTCGTAGTCGAGCGCCAGCAGTGTATTCAGCGCCTGCTCAATGCTCTCTTCTTCGTTGCGGGCTGGAACGATGATGGAAACGCGAGGATTCCCCGTGGGCAACACGGGATTCCGGTCCCACTCCGGTCGTGACACGTCGGCCACGCTGGGCATGCCCAGGGCAGCGTCCACGATGCGGGAAAACCACGCCAGCGCGAGAATCGTTCCCGCAATCCAATGAAAGTAATGCATCCCGCCTAGGTCTTCCCCACCCCGGAGCCGCCGCCAATCGCGACCGGCGGCGCAAATTTCATCCCATAAAACAGTATGGCAGAAGAAATCCCCATCGCGATCACGGGAAGAATAAACGCCGACTGCAACGAGTGTTTGTCAGCCACCCATCCCATCATGGCCGGCGATGGCATGTCGCCCAGAAAATGGATGATAAGAATATTGACCGACAACGTCGTGGCACGAATGTGCGCCCCCACGGAATTGATGACCGCCGCGTTGAGCGGAGCGGTATTGAGCAGGAGGAAAAACGCCGCCACTGCGATCGCAGGGATCATGACTGGCCCTTTTGCAAACAGCGCCACTATCATGACCGGCACGCCCAGCAGCATACTCGCCGCCGACACCAGATAGTAGGAGCCCTTCATCCGCGGCAGCAAATAGTCTCCCAGCCACCCGCCCGCGAGCGCCGCAAGAATTCCGTCCACAACAATGATAATGCCGAAAGCAAGGTTCGCTGCCTCCAGGGTGTACCCGCGTTCGCTGAACAGGAACTTCGGTATCCACACCTGGATTCCGCCCAGTGAAAAGGTCATGGCAGCCATGCCCAGGGTCGCGGTCAGGAACGCCGGATTGCGCGCCAGACCGAGTACGGTCCCGCGCTCCGGTGTTTCCTTCAGCGAATCAAACTGCCCGCGCTCCGGTTCCTTCAGAAATAAGACCGCCACAGAGAGCAGGAATCCAGGCGCAGCTGCCACGTAGAACGGGAATCGCCAGCCATGATGTGGGGCCAGATACCCGCCCAGCAGGTAGCCTCCGGCAGAACCGACGGGAATTGCCAGGTAAAACACACCAAGGATCCGGCCGCGAATTCTCTCCGCGAACAGATCGGCGACGAAGGTGGGCGCGATGGTGACGAACGTCGCCTCGCCCACGCCGACCAGCGTGTGCCGGATCAACAATTCCGTATACGTATGCGTGACGGCCGTCAACAGCGTGAGACCGCTCCAGAAGATTCCGCCGAGCGCGATGATAATTTTGCGCGAGTAGCGGTCCGCCAGCGGCCCGACAAACGGCGCCGCAATGGTGTAAAAACCCAAAAATGCGGTGGTCAGGTATCCGATCTGCAGGTTGGTTACGTGAAACTCGCTCTGGATCAGCGGCTGCACCGCAAACAGCACATTGCGATCCACGTAATTGAGCAGATTGAGCGCCGTCAGGACAATCAGCGCGGTGCGGGGATCAGGATCAGTCTTGGCCACGGAAGGAGCGAATATAGCACGGCGGCACGTTCAGCTTCACCGTCCCTTCGGTCTCGGCCACTTCGCCACAATCGTTGTCGAAATCCCGCCGCGCGGACGGAACTCGCCTCGCACTTCCGCCCACACTGGTTTCGCCCACTTCACCACGTCTTCCAGAACCTGGTTGACCACGTTCTCCTGAAAAATTCCGAGATTCCGGTAGCACTGCAGATATTCCTTCAGCGACTTCAATTCCAGACAACTCTTATCCGGCATGTAGCGGATGGCGAGCACTCCAAAATCGGGCAGCCCGGTCTTAGGACACACCGAGGTGAACTCGGGATCATCCACCACGATTTCGTATCCCGGAAATTGATTGGGCCAGGTCTCAATCTCCGGAAACTTCGCGTCGAGACCCGCGGCCGCGTGCTCAGGCGTATAACGAGGCGATTTAGCCATGCCGTTATTGTAGCGTTTCGCAGATTCGGCACGAAGCCAAGGCGGCGTTCAATTTGAGTCCCTCCGCCGAGTTCGCGGAGAGATTCAAGGTGAGCCGCCACCCACAGTAAATGTCGAGCCGAACATGAAGCCGAATTCCCGCAGCCCGCATCCAATCTGACACCGTGCTGGAAGCGTCTTCGGGTATCTGTCGCCGCCTCCGCAATGGTAAATTACTACTTACAGTTATTCCTGCCGCAGCCTGAAAGACAACTGGTTGGCATCGACGAACAATTCGCATACGCCGTCCCGAGGGCGGTGGATTTGGCTCGCGTTCGCATTGCTGGCTGTCCTGGCGGTCCTGTACTCCTATTTCCACCAGACTCCCGTGAAAGTACGCGCGGTCGCCGTTGAACGAGGGCCCATCCGCAGCCTGGTTTCCACCAACGGAAAGATTGAGCCCATTCAGAATTTCGAGGCGCACGCTCCCATCGCGACCACGGTAAAAAGCCTGCTGGTCAAGGAGGGCGATCACGTGCGCAAGGGCCAGCTGCTGCTGCAACTCGACGACGCCGACATTCGCACGCAGGCCGCCCGCGCCCGAGCTCAGCTCAAGGCCGCGCAAGCCAATCAGTCCGCCCTTACGCACGAAGGCACACAAGAAGAAGTGCTGACGTTGAATGCGGAACTGGTCAAGGCCCGCGGCGCTCGCGATGTCGCCCAGCACAAACTCGATGCCCTGCACCGCCTGCAACAAGATGGCGCAGCCTCGCCGGGTGAGATTCGACAGGCAGAAGGCGCGCTGCAAAGCGCTCAGGCTGACGTCACCTTGCTGGAGCAAAAACAGAAGGATCGTTACTCCAAACCGGAAGCCGCGCGCATCGAAGCTCAGACCGCGGAAGCGCAGGCCGCCTACGACGCCGCCGAAGACGCGCTGCTCAAGTCCAGCAGGCGTGCCCCCTTCGACGGCATCGTCTATTCCCTTCCCGTCAAGCAGGGGGCTTTTGTACAGGCGGGCGACTTGCTCCTGCAGGAAGCCGACCTTTCGCGGGTGCGGGTTCGAGCCTTCGTCGACGAACCGGATGTAGGCCGTCTGCAGGCCGGACAACGAGTTGAGATTACCTGGGACGCGATTCCCGGCCGCATCTGGACCGGCAGCGTCGACACGGTGCCTTCGACGGTCCGGTTGCGCCTCTCCAGAAATGTCGGCGAGACCACCTGCGTGGTCGACAACAAAGATCTACGCCTGCTGCCCGACGTCAACGTCGGCGTCACCATAGTGGTTGCCGAGCACAGCAACGTTCTGACCCTGCAACGCGACGCTCTGCGCATCGATGAGAGCAAGCCTTACGTTTACCGCATCGTCGACAACCACCTGAAGCGCCAGACGATTGAGTTCTCCCTGCAGAATCTGACCAGGGTCGAGATCACCTCCGGTCTGTCCGAAGGGGACTTGGTTGCCTTGCCCGCCGAGGACAAGCCACTGTTTGAGGGCGCAGCCGTCAAGGTGGTTCCGTAGATTCTAGTTCCTTAGATTTTTGGAGGCGCAAGAATCGGCGTACGAATTCCGCGAATATGGGCTCCACAACGAATGCGATTTAGAACCCTTGCGTCGCTCGGTCTTTGTTCCCTGCTCCTGCAGTCGGCGTATGCAGCTACGTCTTCCAAAGATCTGCTCGCGGCCGGTCGCGTCGATGAGACCATTCAAACCCTGGAGCGGCAGCTGACCGGCGCCCCGCCCGACGCCGAAGCCTACAATCTGCTTTGCCGCGCTTATTTCATGATCGACGAATGGGACCGCGGCATTGCGGCTTGCGAACGCGCGCACAATCTTGATCCTCAGAACAGCCTTTATCATCTTTGGCTGGGCCGCGTCTATGGAGAGAAGGCCGACCGCGCTGGATTTCTCTCCGCGGCTGGCCTCGCAAAAAAAGTCCGCGTCGAGTTCGAGCGAGCCGTCGAACTCGATCCCAAGAATGTGGAAGCCCGGGTGGACCTGGCGGAGTTTTATTTCTCCGCTCCCGGCATCGTCGGCGGAGGCAAGGACAAAGCCCGCGCTCAGGCGGAGGCAATGGCGGCCTTCAATCCCGCCGTGGCTCACTACATTTCCGGGCGCATCGCGGAGAGCGAGAAAAACAGCGCAGCCGCCGAGCGCGAGTTCCGGGCCGCCATCGAAGCCAGTCACGGAACCGCGCACGCCTGGCTGCACCTGGCGCAGTTCCTGGCTCATGCGAATCGTCTCGACGAGATGCAGCAGGCGCTCCGCAGCATGGAGTCCAGCCCGGTCGACCGCGCCGAAGCGCTCATGGACGGCGCCAGTCTTCTGCTGCGCACCGGTCGTGACTATGCCATGGCCGTTCGGCTGCTGCGCCGCTATCTCTCAAACGGTCCTGTCGAGGGAGGTCCGGCCTTTAAGGCTCACGATCTGCTTGGCCAACTCCTCGAAAAGCAAGGCGACCCTCGGGCTGCCGCCGAGGAATACCGCGCCGCCCTGGCTCTGTCTCACACCTACGCCCGAGCTCGGGAACATTTGAAGCAGGTTGACCATTGAGGCCGTTGCGAAAAGATGGCCACTCTCACTTTTCGAGACCTGCGGATTTTGCGGGAACCCCACTCTCGATCCGTTGGAAAGCCGCTCCGTCGATCCCGCTTGGCATTTAGAATTTCGCTGACATCCCATGGTTCATGAAATCATTTCCAGATCACTCTGAAAGGGACGCAATGAAAACTTCGGGCCTTGGTGCGCACACCGCAAAGTGGATTCTGGCAGTCGTGCTACTTCCCTGCTCGCTGCTGGCCGAACCTGTCCCTCTCAAACGCGTGGTGGAGCTTGCCCTGTCTCACGCCACCGGGACGGCCATCGCCGCGGCCGATGTGGCGAACGCATCCGCAAACTATGAAGAGCTCCGCAACCATTACATCCCTCAACTCACCACGGGAGCCGGTCTCGGGTACTCCTACGGATTTCCCCTCGCCCTGGAGGGATCCGCGCCGTCACTGTTCACGGTCAATGCACAGTCTGCGCTGCTCAATCCTGCCTTGCGCGATTTCCTGCGCGCGGCCAAAGCCGATTCCGCTGTTGCCGCTATGAAAACCAAAGACCAGCGCAACCAGATCATTCAAGACGCTGTGCTGAGTTACGCCGAGCTCGCCAAATGGGAACAGCGCCTGACCCGCCTCCAGGAAACCGAGGAAGCGGCCAACAAGCTGCAGGCTGCGGTCGCCGAGCGCGTCAAAGAAGGCATTGACACCGAGGTCGAGGGCACACGGGCCCGCCTCTCTGCCGCTCGCGTCCGCTTGCGCATCGCCGAGGCACGAGGAGCGGCCGACGTGCTGCGCGAGCACCTTTCCAAACTCACGGGGCTCGCTGCCGCGGATATTCAAACCGACCCGGACTCGATCCCCGCTCCCCCAACCGCGCCCCTGAAAGAAGAGACCGCAAAAGACGCT
>Ga0210403_10003864_pt1 | contig 13038 bp, 10 predicted proteins | sample IncBWC19MmetaG_FD_150863 | JGI IMG/M metagenome (GOLD analysis project Ga0210403, IMG submission 150863) | Forest soil microbial communities from Barre Woods Harvard Forest LTER site, Petersham, Massachusetts, United States - Inc-BW-C-19-M | ecosystem: Environmental > Terrestrial > Soil >... | reverse complement strand
GTTTGAAAGACAAGGTCGCCATCGTCGTCGGCGCAGGCCAGAGCCCTGGCGAGGGCATGGGCAACGGCCGCGCCACCGCACTGACCTTCGCGCGTGAAGGCGCAAAAGTGCTGTGCGTCGATCATCACCTGGATTCCGCGCAGGAAACCGTCGACATGATCCGGGAAAAGCAGGGCACGGCGGCGGCGTTCAAGGCCGACGTCACCAAAAACGCCGAGATCCAGGCGATGGTCGACGACGTCATGAAGCGCTGGGGCCGGATCGACGTGCTGCACAACAATGTCGGCGTCAGCCTGGCCGGCGGCGACGCCGAGTTGCTCACAATTACGGAAGAGGCCTTCGACCGCTGTGTCGCGATTAACCTCAAGAGCTGCATCCTCGCCGCCAAGCACGTGATCCCGATCATGCGCCAACAAAAGAGCGGCGCCATCATCAACATTTCCTCGATGGCGGCGATCACGACCTACCCCTACGTCGCCTACAAGGCCACCAAGACGGCGATGATCGCCTTCACCGAGCAGCTCGCCTATCAGAATGCCGAATACGGCATCCGCGCCAACGTGATCCTGCCGGGTTTGATGAACACGCCGATGGCGGTCGATACGCGCGCCCGCGAATGGCACAAGACCCGCGCCGAGGTCGAGGCCGAGCGCGACAGCAAAGTGCCGCTGCGCAGGAAGATGGGCACAGGCTGGGACGTCGCCAACGCCGCGCTGTTCCTCGCCTCGGACGAAGCCAACTTCATCACGGGCGTGACGTTGCCGGTCGATGGCGGCTCCAGCGTCAGGAGGGGTTGAGGCGACATTTTATCGACGGAACTATTCCGACTTCACGTTCATATGTCAGGCGGGCGCGTCTTTTGATGCGCCTGCATTTTTGCAAGAAGGCATTTTGGCAAGAAAGAATCCGCAAACCGTCCCGGAATAGAACGCTGCCTCGAGCGTCGTCGATGCAGACCAGATGCGCGGACAATTCCACGGAATGACGAAAGCGTGATCGACGGCGAGGCGAATAAATCCCCCCGCCAACCGTCCACAGAACGAACCCCAAACACGGAGACAGGGATGTTGCGATTCCTTAGGCCGAACCTCGGCATGACCATCATTGGCGCCCGCGTGCTGCTTGCCTTCGCGGCTTCGCCCTTCGTGCTCGCGCACGAAGCGCATCCGCAGCCGCAGCCACCGGCCGCGAGCGACGAGGCCGCGTTCCTGAAAGAGAACGAGGTTGCGATGAACAAGATGATGAACGACATGGCGGCGAAGCCGACCGGCGACATCGACCGCGATTTCGTCGCGATGATGACGCCGCACCACCAGGGCGCGATCGACATGGCCGTGATCGAGTTGCGCTACGGCAAGAACGAGACGCTCCGGCGCCTCGCGCAGGAGATCATCGTCGACCAGATGCAGGAAATCGACGCGATGAAGCTCGCGATCGGCGACAAGGTTTCGACCTCCGCACCGGCGCCAACGCAACCGACTGCGGCACTAGCCGCGGCAAATCACGACCACATGGGCATGCACATGGACATGTCCAACGGCATGAAGAAATAGGAGCTGAAGATGAAGAACTGGCTTTCAAAGGGATTTTTGCTCGCCGGCACCATGCTCGCGACCTGCACGGCGGCGAGCGCCGGCCAGATCCCGGGCGCGGCGTCCGCCGCCGACATTCCGATCAGTCACCACGACCGCGTCTACGCGGCCGAGCAATTCTCCAACACCGTGTCGGTCACCGACCCCGTCGACAACAAGCTGCTCGGCGTGATCAAGCTCGGCGATCCCCAGCCCTTCAATTTCAGCCCGCTCTACAAGGGCCAGGTGCTGGTCCACGGCATCGGCTATTCGCCGGATCACCGCACGCTGGCGGTGGTGTCGATCGGATCGAATTCGGTCAGCTTCATCGATACCGCCACCAACGAAGTCAAGCATGTCACCTATGTCGGCCGCTCGCCGCATGAAGCATTCTTCACGCCGGACGGCAAGGAGGTCTGGGTCACCGTACGCGGCGAGAACTACATCTCGGTGATCGATCCGAAAACCTTCACCGAGAAGACCCGCATCACCACGCCGGCCGGCCCGGGCATGCAGATCTTCTCGCCGGACGGCAAGTACGGCTATATCTGCTCGTCGTTCAATCCGGAAACCGATGTCGTCACCGTCGCCGATCACAAGATCGTCGCCAAGGTGAAGCAGGAAAGTCCGTTCTGCCCAAATATCGCGGCTAGTCCCGACGGGCAGCAGGTCTGGTTCACACTGAAGGACACCGGCAAGACCCAGGTGTTCAACGCCAAACCGCCGTTCAACCTGATCAAGACCCTCGACACCGGTCCGATCACCAACCATGTCAATTTCGCGCACACCGCCAAGGGCACTTTTGCCTATGTCACAGTCGGCGGCGCGAACGAGGTCAAGGTGTTCCGCACGGACGACTTCTCGCAAGTCGCCACGATCCCGGTCGGCAATCTGCCGCATGGCGTCTGGCCCTCGGGCGATGGTACGCGCGTCTATATCGGGCTTGAAAACGCCGACGCGCTGGCCGCTATCGACACCGCCACGAATACGGTGATCGCCAACATCCCGATCGGACAGGCGCCGCAGGCGATCGCCTATGTTCCCGACGCCGCGCCGAATCCTGACGACCGACGGAACCTGCAGGCGCTCGGCGTCGCAGGACGAGCCGCGCATCTTGCTCTTGCGTCCAGATCGGGAGCGAAGGACGGCAAAGCGCCGACCAGCGTATCCCTGTTCGACCAGGGTCTGATCCAGGTGGTTCAGGCCTCCGTCACCGGCCTCGAGCCCAAGGAGAAATATGTGCTGGCGCTCGCCGAACGTGCCGACGGCAGCGGCGCCGTCGAGCCCCTCGCCGCCTTCATGACCAACCCCGCAGGATCGGCTATTGTCAACGCGACCGGCCCGATCCGGCAGCTCGTCCAGAGCGAGGCAGAGGCCGAGCGGCGATACCTGGTGATCGCGCCGGGCGACGCCGCGAAATTCGGTGAGGCCGTCCAGGTTCAAACGCGGTGATAGGCATCCTTCGACCAAACCAGACCTGGAGCTGCATGCCGTGAACGACATGCTGCTCCAGGTCGAACCGTTGATCCCGGCGTTGCGCCGCTACGCGCGCGCACTCGTGCGCAATCATGCGACGGCCGACGACCTGGTGCAGGATTGCCTGGAGCGAGCCGTCAGCCGCTGGCATCAGCGACGGGAAGGCGATGCGCGGCCGTGGCTGTTCACGATCCTGCATAATCTGGCGGTCAACCAGTTCCGCCAGGCCAAGACACGCGGCCAGCACGTGACGATCGAGGAGACCAGCGAGAGCGATCTTGGCGAAGACGCCGTTCAGGAACGAAAGCTTATGTATCAGGATGTATTAAACAAGCTCGCCAGATTGCCCGAAGACCAGCGCGCCGTGCTGCTGCTGGTTGCGGTGGAAGACCTTTCATATGCAGATGCTGCGAAAGTGCTTAATATCCCCGTCGGTACCGTGATGTCGCGGCTCTCGCGGGCGCGCGAAAGGCTGCAGCAGGAAATCGAGGGAACCGCGAATCCGCCATCTGCGAATGTCGTGCCGCTGCGGAGTTTGAAATGAGTCAACGTCCAATCACCGAGGACGATCTTCACGCCTATGTGGACCGCGTGCTCGAACCCGAGCGGCAGGTGGAGGTGGCAAGTTATCTAGAAGCGCATCCCGACGTGGCAAAGCGCGTTACCGCGTTCTCGGATCAGCGTGATCTGCTGCGGACCGCGCTCGCGCCGATCGCGGACGAGCCGCTGCCGGCCGAGCTCAATCTGTCGCGCATCATCGAGAACCGCCGGCGGCGGCGTTCGCCGGCGTGGTGGGCGGTCGCAGCGATGCTGCTGGTGAGCATTGGCGGCATAAGTGGCTGGATCGCGCGTGGTTCGATGGAAGTGCCCTCAAGCGGATTGGCCGCGCTCGCACAGGAGGCCGCCTACTCCTACAACGTTTACGCGCCGGATCGGGTGCGGCCGGTCGAGATCAGGGCCTCCGACAGCGCGCAGCTCGTGCAATGGGCCTCCAACCGGCTGCATCAGCCGGTCAAGGTGCCCGATCTTGCCACGGCGGGCTATCGGCTGATGGGTGGTCGCGTCGTCGCGACATCGCATGGGCCGGCGGCGATGTTCATGTACGACGACGATCACGGCGAGCGGCTGGTGGTGCTGACCCGCCCGATGGCGACGGACCAGGGCGCGCCGATGACGCCGCAAAGGAGCGGCGACGTCGCGGGTTTTGCCTGGGCCGATGGCGGCATGGGCTATAGCCTGGTCGGCCAGTCGCCGACGGAAGCCTTGCGGCCGATCGCCAATGAAGTCCGCCGGCAAGCCCGGACGATCTGAGATCGTCCGGGCTGCGTCACTTTGCTTCGGAAATCCGGCTGTGTTTCCTGCCATAGGCAAAATAGATCGCGAGCCCGACGGCGAGCCACACCGCAAGCCGCAGCCAGGTGTCGAGCGGCAGGCCGCACATCAGGAAGATCGAGGTCGCAGCCCCCGCCGGGCCGACGAACCAGATCGCCGGCGCGCGGAATGGCCGATGCATGCCGGGATTGATGAAGCGCAGCACCAGCGTGCCGATCGAGACGATCGCAAAGGCGAGCAGCGTACCGATGCTCACGAGCTCCCCGACCAGGCCGATCGGAAACAGGCCGGCCAGCACCGCCGCGGCGATGCCGGAGATGATGGTCGAGACATAGGGCGTCTGGAAGCGCGGATGGATTTTCGCCGCACTTGGCGGCAACAGGCCGTCATGGGCCATGGCGCGGAAGATGCGGGGCTGGCCGAGCAGCGAAACCAGGATGACCGAGGTGAGACCCAGCACGATGCCGAGCTTGATCAGCGGCGACAGCCAGGTGATGCCGGCGGCGTTGATGCCGACCGCGATCGGATCAGGCACGTTCAATTTGTCGAACGGAACGACGCCGGTCAGCACGAAGCCGACGGTGACATAGAGAATGGTGCTGATGATGAGCGAGCCCATGATCCCGATCGGCATGTCGCGCATCGGCCGCTTGGCCTCCTGCGCGGCGGTGGAGACCGCGTCGAAGCCGATGAAAGCGAAGAACACCACGGCCGCACCGCGCACCACGCCGGAAAAGCCATAGACACCGATGCCGGCATTGGGCGGGATGAAATTCCCGTCGGGATTGGACGCGGTCACCCAGTTCGAAAAGGAGAACGAGGGCGCGGCAAAGATGATGAAGAGGCCGATCACGATCAGCTTGATCGCGACAATCACATCGTTGATGCGCGAGGATTCCCGGATGCCGATCACGAGCAGGATGGTCATCGCGATGACGATGGCCATCGCCGGCATATTGAGGATCGCACCCGTCGTCGACCAGGTGTGGCTGTCGGCATCAAAGGCGAGCGGCGCGGAGACGAATCGCGCGGGGATGTTGATCCCCAAATCCTTCGCGAAGCTGACGACATAGGCCGACCATCCGATCGCGACCGTCCCGGCGCCGATCGCATATTCCAGGATCAGGTCCCAGCCGATGATCCAGGCAATCAGCTCGCCCATCGTCGCATAGGCATAGGTGTAGGCGCTGCCCGAGATCGGCACGCTCGAGGACATCTCGGCATAGCAAAGGCCGGCAAAGGCGCAGGCGACCGCGCCGAGCATGAACGACAGCGTCACCGCGGGGCCGGCATTTGCGGCGGCGGCATGACCGGTCAGGACAAAAATGCCGGCGCCGATGATGCCGCCAATGCCGAGCCCGACCAGATTGATCGCCGACAGCACACGCTTGAGCGGCTGCACCTCGCTGCCGGCATCGGCGTGGGAGGCTTCCGCCAGCAGCGCGACAATGGATTTCCGCGTCCAGACGTCGGTCAAAGCACCCGCCTTCCCCAAGGTCATCGGTTTGATGGCCGGCTGGATCGTAGCGTTGTCATCTCCCGAAATAAACAACGCGCTCGGAACTTCCCGGGCAAAGTGGCGCTTGGCGCCGATTTCTGGCAGGAAGGACTTTACCGTCGCAGCGATGAGAGGTGATGCATGAGCACCAAGGGATCCGACCTTCTGGTCGCCGCGCTGGAAAACGAGGGCGTGCAACGCATTTTCGGACTTCCGGGCGAGGAGAATCTCGCCGTCGTTGAATCCTTACGCAAATCGCGCATCGAGCTGGTGCTGACGCGCCATGAGCAGGCTGCCTCCTTCATGGCGGCGACCCAGGGGCGGCTAACCGGCGCGCCCGGCGTCTGCCTTTCCACGCTCGGCCCTGGCGCGCTGAATTTCACCACCGGCGCGGCCTATGCCTATCTCGGCGCCATGCCGATGGTGATCATCACCGGCCAGAAGGCGATCAAGAGCGCGCGTCAGGCGCGTTTCCAGCTCGTCGATATCGTCGGTTCGATGCGGCCGATCACCAAGATGACCCGGCAGATCGTCTCGGCCGACGCCATTCCCGCCATGGTCCGTGATGCGTTCCGCGTCGCGATGGAAGAACGGCCCGGCCCCGTCCATCTTGAACTGCCGGAGGATATCGCCGCGGAAGATTGCGCCGCTTCGTTGATTCCGACGCATCCGATTCTGCGGCCGGTCCCCTCGCCCGCGGCGGTCAAAAGCGCCGTCGAGTTGATCCTCGCCGCGAAACGCCCGCTGATCATGATTGGAGCGGCGGGAAACCGGCCGCGGCTGGTCGAGACGCTGTCCGATTTCGTGCGCCGCACGCAAATCCCCTTCTTCAACACGCAGATGGGCAAGGGCGCGGTTACCGGAAATTCCGAGCTTTACCTCGGCACCGCCGCGCTTTCAGAGCGCGACTACGTCCATGAGGCGATCGAGCGTGCCGATCTCATCATCGCGATCGGGCACGACACGGTCGAAAAGCCACCGTTCCTGATGGGCGCAAGCGGCGACCCCAAGGTGGTCTATGTCGGCTATGTCTCCGCGACCGTCGAACAGGTCTTCCATCCCGATGCGGAAGTGATCGGCGACATCGGTGCGACGGTAGCCGCGCTCGCCGACGCGCTGCATCAGCGGGTCAAGCCGGCGGGCGAATTCCTCAAGCTGCGCGATGAAATTCTCGGCCATCTCAACGAGCGGGCCGAGGACGATCGTTTTCCGGTCATCCCGCAGCGCCTGGTCCACGACGTGCGCAAGGTCGTGCCCGAGGACGGCATCGTCTGCCTCGACAACGGCATGTACAAGATCTGGTTCGCGCGCAACTACCGCACGACGGTTGCCAACACGCTGCTGCTGGACAACGCGCTCGCGACCATGGGCGCGGGCCTGCCCTCCGCGATTTCGGCCAAATGCCTCAATCCCGGCAAGCGCGTGCTCGCGGTGTGCGGCGATGGCGGGTTCATGATGAACAGCCAGGAGATGGAGACTGCGGTGCGTCTCAAGCTCGACCTGGTCGTGCTGGTCATCGAGGACAACGCCTATGGCATGATCCGGTGGAAACAGGCGGTCGATCATTTTGCCGATTTCGGCATGACCTTTGGCAATCCGGATTTCGTGGCCTATGCGAATTCCTACGGCGCGTATGGACACCGGGTCAAGGCAACGGCCGATTTGATCCCGACGCTGGAGCAGGCCTTCACCCAAGGCGGCGTGCATCTCGTCGCGGTGCCGATCGACTACAGCGAGAACATGCGCGTGCTGGTCGAGGAGCTCGGCAACCGGAGCATCGGATAGACGGCTTTAGTGACTAACTCTCCAGATCGTTCCGTTGCCGTCCTCGGAAAACAGCAGCGCGCCGTCATGAGCGACGGCCACGCCGACCGGCCGGCCCCAGACTTCCTTGTCGTCGACGACAAAGCCGGTGACAAAATCCTCATATTCGCCGGTCGGCACGCCGTCCTTGAGGCGGATGCGAATGACTTTGTAACCGGTCCGCTTCGATCGGTTCCACGAGCCGTGCTCGGCCGCAAAGGCATCGCCGCGATATTCCGCGGGAAAGCTGTTGCCGTCATAGAAGGTCATCCCGAGCGAGGCCGAATGCGCTTGCAGCAGCACATCGGGGACCGTGATCTTGTCCTTCAGATCAGGGCGAGCGCCGGGATGGCGTGGGTCCTGATTGTCGCCGATGTAGAACCACGGCCAGCCGTAAAAGGCGTTCTCCTTCACGCGCGTGACATAGTCCGGCACGAGGTCATCGCCGAGACTGTCGCGCTCGTTGGTCGAGCACCACGCCGTGCCGTTCGGCTGCATCGCAAGGCCAACGCAATTGCGGATGCCGGTCGCGAACAGCTTCCGGTTCTTGCCGTCAGGATCGAACACCAGCACCGCGGCACGGTCGGTCTCGTCGCCCCAGGCGGCACCCAACGGCTGCTTGCTACGCCAGGCATCGATCCCGCCCGGCGGCTGTCCCATGCCCTCGGCGTCATTGCTGGCGGAGCCGACCGAAACGAGCATCCGCTTGTTGTCGGGCGTGAAGACGATGTCACGGGTCGAATGCGCGTAACCTGCCGGAAGCTTGGCCACGATGGTTTCGGGCTTACCCGACGCTTTCACGTCGCCCGAATGATAGGGAAAGCGAATGACGCTGTCGGTGTTGGCGACATAGACCCATTGCGGGTTATCGCCGCTCGGAAAGAAGGTAATACCGAACGGGCGATTGAGGCCACTTGCAAAAATCTCGTTCGTGCTGGGCTTCGCCGCGCCATCGGCGGCACGGAGAACGCGGATGCGGCCTGCGCGGGTTTCGGCAACGAAGATGTCGCCATTCGGCGCGACGCGGATGATGCGCGGACCGCTCAGGCCTTCGGCAAACAATTCTATTTTAAACCCCGGCGGCACCTGCGGCGCGGCGCTGGGGGGCCTTGGCACTACTCGCGAGACACTAGCGGCCGACGCCGTCGCACCGGGTTGCGGCAGATCCTTCGGCCTGATCAGGCGGACCGTACCCGGCTTGTCCTGTTGCCAGCTTCCATAAGCTTCCTTGCCTTCGCGCACGCCGGTTTGCGCACAAGCCACGTCGATGAAGGTGATCAGAACGAAAGATGTAACGGCAACGGTCCGAATCGAGCTGCTTGGCATTCTGTTATTTCCTCGCCGGCTCATCGGCCCGCTGGCGGGAGCATAATGGCTGTCGATGTCAAATGTTCGGATTGGCCCGATCAACTTGTTCGTGAGCGAACGCAATCAAGAGAGGGCGCCGAGCACACCGCGGGTGGCCTGATCGATCTCGTCGACATAGCGCCGTCTTGCATGGGTTTCGGTCAAAAAGCCGATCACCTTGCGGCTGTCCGCCGACTCCAGCACGGCCAGCACCTCGGCCTCGGCGTCGTCGAACAGCTTCATCGCGGTCTTGACATTCATTTCCGGCAGCAGCGCGATGTCGGTGTAGCGCGCCAGCTCGACGACCTGGATGTCATCGGCGATGGTGTCGAGCTCGCCGGAAAACAGATCCGGCAGCGGCACCAGTCCGCAATAATCGTCATTGTTGTTGACCACCACGACCGCGGCCCGCGAGCCCAGCGCGAATTCGCGTCGGCACGCGGCAATCGTCGTGCTCGAGGGCACCTTGCCGACGTCGGTTCGCATCATGCGCTCGACGGTGAGATTGCGCAGCCAGCCGACGTCGTTGGCGCTGCGGATGGTCTCGCCGCGCAGATGCAGGCGCCAGGTCGAAAACGAATGCCCGAACATGAATCGCACGAAGATGCTGGTGACGATGCATCCCGCAAGCACCACGGCGGTGACATCGACGCTGCGCGTCATCTCCAGCACCAGGAACGACATCGTCAGCGGGCCGCCAACGATCGCGACCCCGAGCGTCGCCATGCCCGTGAGCATGCTGACCATGGGATCGACGGTGAAGCCGAGACCCGTCCACACCAGCACCGCGGCAAAGAATTTTCCCAGCATGCTGCCGACGAACAGAGACGCGAAGAACAGGCCGCCGCGGAATCCGGAGGCGAGCGAAACCAGGCAGGCGACCAGCTTCAGCGCAATGACGGTCGCGATAAAGCCGATTGCCATCTCGCGGTGCAGGTTGAGCACCATCGCGCCGTGGCCGGCCGCAAGCACCTGCGGCGTGATAATCGCCATGCCGCCGACGCAGAGGCCGCCGATCACCGGCCTGAGCCAGACCGGAAGCCATTTTTGCGCGAACACGCGCTCGAACAGCGAGGAGCTGCGCATCACCAGGATGCCGATGATGGCGACGATCAGCGCAAGCCCGATCAGCGCCAGATATTGCTCGAGACCGACGCTGCCGACATGCGGCACTTCCAGCGAATAAGGCGCGCCGCCGAGATATTCCGCGGTCAGCGCGCCCGCGAGCGAAGCGGCGAGAATCGGCGCCGCGCTCGCCACCGCATAGACGCCGACGATCAGCTCGCAGGCGTAGAAGGCGCCGGTGATCGGCGCGCCGAAGGCAGCCGCAATCGCGGCCGCAGCCCCGCAGCCGACGATCAAGCGCAAATCGTTGCGCCTGAGATTGAGGAACTGCCCGATCAGCGAAGCGGCGCCCGCTCCGATCTGGGTATAGCCGGCTTCGAGGCCGACGGAGGCGCCGCAGCCGTTGGAGATCAGCGTCTGGCCGCTGACGACCACGCTGTCACGCGCCGACAGTCTGCCGCCGCGCAAGGCATTCGCCTCGATCGGGTCCACCGCGTTCGATATCTTCAGGCGTCGCCGCGACCACTCCATGATACCCAGCGAAAGCCCGCCCAGGGCCGGCGCGAGCAGCGCGATGATCGGATTGACGTAATCATTGGCGCTCAGGCGCACGTCGATGCGAATGCCGTAGATCAGGACATGTGCGATCTGCGCGATCTCGCTCATGAGGGTGACGACCGCGCCGGCAATGACGCCAATCACCAGCGCGAGCGGGATCAGGTAGAACTCGTTGCTGCGCAACAGCGCGCGCACCGTGGTCAAGGCCCGGTTCGAACCGCGTCTTCGATGGATGATCTCAGTGATCTGCGAATCCACCGGCAATCCCTACCCGTCTCCGTCACGCATCGGCGTGACCATAGCCCGCCATTTTCAGGCGCACCCGTTCAATCTCGTCCTTTGGCAGCAGCGGCGGCTCGCCGAGCTGCAGGCAGCCATGATACTGCCGCGCCAGCGTTTCGACTTCGACCGCGAGCCACATCGCTTTCGACAGCGACGAACCGATCGCTATCATGCCATGATGGCCGAGCAGGCAGGCGAAGCGCCCGCGCAGCGCGGTCAGCGCATGCTGCGACAACTCCGGCGTGCCATAAGTGGCGTATGGCGCGCAACGGATGTTCTCGCCGCCGGCGACCGCGATCATGTAGTGAATCGCCGGGATTTCCAGCCCCATGATCGCGAGAATGGTGCAATAGGTCGGATGCGAATGGACCACGGCATGGACATCGTTGCGCGAACGCAGGATGTCGAGATGAAACCGCCATTCGCTCGACGGCTTTTGCTCCGGCGCATGCGAGCCATTCATGTCCATGAACACGATCTGGTCCGGCGTCATGGATTCGTAGGGCGTGCCGGTCGGCGTGATCAGCAGGCCATCGCCGTCGCGGAGGCTGATATTGCCCGAGGTACCCTGGTTGATGCCGAGTGCGTTCATCCGGCGGCACGCGTCGATGATGGCCTGCCGTTTCTCGTTCTCGTCTCGGGTCATCGCGCTCTCGGCCGGGTTTGCGAGGCAGGCCCCGGAGCACCGGCAGATGCAGGGGCCCGTGAGGCAGATAAGGGGGTAACCCAGAGCGGGTCAAGCCACCCGTAACATGTTGGCAGACCTGGATGAATGACCCGTGAATCGGCTCAGGCGGGGCGGTCCGGAACGGCGGCTTCCGCAAAGGTTGCCATGTGGTTATGCAGCGCGCAGGCCAGCCGCAGGATCGGCAGCGCGAGTGCTGCGCCGGAGCCCTCGCCGAGCCGCAAATCGAGGTCGAGCAAGGGCTGCGCGCCCAGGGCGTCGAGCACCAGCCGATGCCCCTGTTCCGCCGAACGGTGCGAGAAGATGAGATAAGGGCGACAGGACGGATTGAGGCGCGACGCCGCGAGGGCCGCAACCGATACGATGAAGCCATCGACCAGCACCGGAATACGGCGCTGCGCGGCCGCGATGATTGCGCCTGTGATCGCCGCGATCTCCAGGCCACCGACAGCGCAGAGGATTTTCTGCGGCGATGCGTTCATGAGGCCGTGATATGCCAGCGCATGATCGATGATGCCGGCCTTGCGTTCGCGGCCGGCGCTATCGAGCCCCGTACCGAGGCCGGTGATCCCTTCGGCGCTGGTTCCAAGCAACGCCGCAGCGATCGCCGCGGCCGACGTGGTGTTGCCGATGCCCATTTCGCCAAGAATGAGGAGATCGGGCTCGGCTCCCGCAGCACGCGTCACCGCGCGCATGCCGCAGTCGAGGGCAAAGGCAAGATCGGAGGATTCCAGCGCGGCGGCCTTGCTGAAATCGCGGCTGCCTCGGCGCGGCTTGTCGGTGACAATGCCCGGCATCGGCGTCTCCGCCAGCGTGCCGGCATCGACGACTTCGAGGGCGCAGCCGAGTTCCCGCGCCAGCACCGAAATCGCCGCCCCGCCGGCGGTGAAATTCGCCATCATCGCAATCGTCACCTCCTGCGGATAGGCGGAGACGCCCTGCGCGGCGATGCCATGATCGCCGGCGAAGACGATGATCGGCGCGCGATGGGCGCGCGACTTTTCGGTGTGCTGCAATCCCGCAAGCTCGATGGCGAGCGTCTCCAGCCGGCCGAGCGCGCCGGTCGGCTTGGTGAGCTGGCCCTGGCGCGCCGCAGCCGCGTTGCGATGGACGGCGGACGAGGCAGGACATGGCTGAGTGACCCATTCGGGAAGCATGGCGTGACCCTAGATCGAAACGCGTTTGAGAATATAGCTGTCCATGATCCAACCATGCCGCGCCCGCGCCGCCGCGCGCGCTTCGACGATCCTTGCGCCGACCTCAGCCAACGGCCCAGACAAAATGATCTGGTTCGGCATGCCCAAATAGGCGCCCCACCAGATGTGAAGCCCGACCGGGTCGAGCGACTGGAATGCCGTGCCGCCATCAAGCATGACGACCACGGTCTCCACGCCCGCCGGCCAGCCGTTCTCGCGCAACTG
>Ga0210403_10003863_pt1 | contig 13039 bp, 18 predicted proteins | sample IncBWC19MmetaG_FD_150863 | JGI IMG/M metagenome (GOLD analysis project Ga0210403, IMG submission 150863) | Forest soil microbial communities from Barre Woods Harvard Forest LTER site, Petersham, Massachusetts, United States - Inc-BW-C-19-M | ecosystem: Environmental > Terrestrial > Soil >... | reverse complement strand
CAGATTTAATGTCGGCCGCAGTGGGTGCTCCAGATTTACCCTCCGAACCCAATTGTCGGGATTCCGCTTGCCGAGGTTGCCACAGCGAATGGCCAATGAGCGCAATCAACAAAGCGAACAAACTCAATGTAACAATTTTCATGACCCCTCCAGGCAGTAGCCTGACTGGGCGGATTCTAGTATGCTACCATTAATTGTCAACTGTTATACTATATATGACCGGAACCCGGCCCACGACCATGACAGCGGATAAGAGCTTTGGCGCGATCTCCAACCCGACCTTGTCCTCTCCTAAAATCGTCACTGCTATTGAACACATACGGCGAATGCGCGGAGGGTCGCAACCGCATCTGATGCGCTGTTCTGATGGCCACTACTATGTGGTCAAGTTCAAAAACAACCCTCAATGCCCAAGAGTCCTAGTGAACGAGTATATTGCAGGCAAGCTTGCAAAGCTTCTCGGATTGCCGTGCCCCAATATTTGTCTCATCGAGGTGAAGGAAGACCTTATTCGCCTCACGTCTGACCTTTCAATCCATTGCCCTCGGAGCACCTATCCGGTTACATCCGGTCTTGCCTTTGGGTCGCAGTTCCCATCATGGCGAAGCGGCAAGAAAAGAATTCTGCTTCCTGTGTTGGAACTTCGTGCAGCGTTCGGGTGGGGTCGAGTAGAGAACTTATCCGATATGCTGGGTATCCTGATGTTCGACAAATGGACCTCTAACACTGATACGAGGCAGATAGTATGTGTGGAGCACCCGACGGTGTTGAGCAGGACTTTGCATCTGTTCATGATCGACAATGGTTTTTGTTTTGGCGGTCGCGAGTGGAGTTTTAAAGATTTACCTGGCTACGGCCTCTACCTCGATAGAAGCATATATGCAACTTTTCAGAATCTTCAAACGCTTGAGCCTTGGTTGAACCGATTGGAAGCGAATGTGAGCTTAGAGAAGCTTACCGAGATTACCGAAGAAATACCAAGCACTTGGATTAAAGACGACCGGGACGATCTTCTAAGAATGGTCGAGTGTCTGTATGAGCGTAAGAAAAAAGTTTTGGCCCTGGTTCGTCTGAGCTTGAATTTGGTGAACAGAGGCACCTGCATTGAGCACGCTCGGGCAGCGGGAGCTGACTGATTTAACGAGATTTCCCGAGTGTGTAAACCAGGCTGATGATGACACGCGTATTCCCCTGGCCTTGAATCGATCTGTTGGGGGCGAAGTAGCTAGAATGTAGATAGTCTGCGCCCACCCTAAGAACGGTTGATCTTGAAAGTCTCGTGTCCACCCCGGGGCCAACTGACCAAGCGAGTCTGTTTGTTTCACCCAGTAGAAAGGAACCGTTGGTTTCTGGGATGACACCCGTGATTCGTGCTGCCCCGATGAGCGCGTGAGTATAAATTGAGAATCGCCTGCGGCGTACCGGATAGAAGACTGGCCCTCCGAGGTAGGCCAGCACGTCACCGTGATGATCGAGACCGAACGCTCCGTAGGCTCTGGTATAGCTCGTCTCCACTTTAATTCCGATTCGACGGGTGAACTCAGTCGTAACGCCAGAAGCAACACCGTTCTGACTAATTCGCCCTGCGGACGGGACTTCGCTGTTGAGATAAGCGTATCCAATGCTAACGCTCACCGCTGGACCAATGCCTGCAAATCGGGGTTCCTGTGCAGCGCAGGAAGGGCTATTGGATACAATGTGTGATGCCAAGGCAAACAAGATGCCACACCTCAGCAGGGTTGAGGAAGTCATGCGGGAAATCCCAGCAGTTGTTTTGCCAGTCATCGGTCAATTGACTCAAAAGTCCGACAATCCGAGGAGCGTAGTAGGGACGATTGGAATTACTACTTTCGAGTCAGCAATGTGACAAGGTTTCAAAATGGAATTCCCAACCGACTTGCGTATCAAATCCAGGCGTTCAACGCTGTACTCTCGAAAACTATCGTACCTGTTGGAGTTTTCTGCTCTTGTACTCAATCCACCTGGGCCGCCTTTCGGGAATCGGATTCGGCAGGGCAGCTTGCCGTAAGGCTTCGAAACTCGTAGGACTGGATTGCTGCTCCTCTTTGAAGATTTGCTCATCTAAGCAGGCCCACAGGTTCGCAAATTGCGTCAACGCAAGGTGGCCTTCATTGGATCTCTCCCTGATTGCACCTAAATGCCTTAGCTGTTCCACTTCGCTTTTATCCTTGGCGAGTTCCAATATGGGACCGATTACCCCAAATGAGTCAACAACCCGTTCGCATAGTTTAGACAATTCCAGCCAAGTATCCCAATCGATAGCATGTGTACCCGAGGGCCTTGTCAGCGGAGGGAACTCACACCTCCCCTCTCCCTCGTAGAACAGTTCGTGGAGGGGCACTAGAAGTGCCACAGCCCACTTTTCAAGAATTTGGATCCTTGGCATTCGATTGCCACTTTCAAATTGGGTCCAGTAGTGACGTGGGACGCACGTTAACCTTTCGAGATCCCTTAAGGAAACGTGCCTTGATTCACGGATAGTCCGCAGTCGCTCCCCGAGACGCATACGTGACCTCTCTTAACAATTTTGGGTTCAACCGAGCGAGAACTGTGGGTCATCGTGTGCCCTCCACAGTTTCCCGTCCGTCACAACCTAATCGGCGTCGCTTACTTGAACATTGACCAGAACAATGCGGCGCCAAATAGACCGGCAAGCATCAGCGTTCCAATCGTCACTTGAGGAAGGTTTGGGATCGTCCGTATCTGGGCAGGGTGCATACGTCCTCCAAATCGGAAGGAACAATAGGGTAAGGCGGGTTATTTGTCAAGAATAATACATACATATAGAGGTACTTTTATTGAGGGTTATAGACATGGTAACGGCAGCGAGATTCTTAACTTAACTACTTTCATTTGCGGACCGGCCCATTTGGGGCGACACTCCCATACAACCTCCTTCGTAGGGACGCGAGCATTGGCCCGCAGCTCATGATTCAAATCGGGACCATCTTCCCGCAATGGGTGCCACAACTTTAATCAAAACGGAATAAGTCCTTTGTGCTAACTAGCAATTCATTGGAGGAGCGCATGCAAAACATCAGAACCGACTCGTGGGGAGTCTGGGGAATGTCTGATGATCTTGCGCAAATTTGTTTTGACCTTAGTTGTAAGTTCGGTCCTTTACGTTTCTGGACCCGCCCAGGAGGTCTTTCCTGGTCGCTCGACAATTCCGCCTTCTTCGAAACACGAGCAGGATTTTAGCGAGGTCGTTGTTCCTATTACCTCGGTAAAATTCGCTCCCGTGCCAAAACTCGGTATTACGGGGAAGCTCGGCCCTGGTTTCGACATGGATGCTAAGTTTGGTACTGGATTTTGCCTGGACCCCGCGTGCCGTTTCATCGTAACCAACTATCACGTAGCTGCGAGCACGAGTGTTCGTAAAATAAAAGGAGAGAGGGTTTTCCAGCGGTATCTTGCCACAGGTCCGCACGATGAGGGCGCAACTCTGAATACCCTTGCCAACGGAGATGTACTTCCGTTCGCCATGAAACGGGACCTTGCGATCTTCGAGTTACGGCACCCGCTGCCCCATCTTCATGGGCTTACTTTCGATCTCGATGAACTCGATGTTGGCCAGGAAGTAGCCATCTACGGGTATCCCAAAGGAATTATCAATCCGGCCCGCAAACTGACCCGATTCCCCGCTACATTCAGAGGCCCAACCACTTCAGGCCTTCTGGCGTTTGACTATCAGTTGTCCACCGACAAACCAATTCGAATAGGCGGAGCAAGCGGGGGCATCGTCGTTGACAGGAAAACCGAAAAGATACTGGGCATTCTGAATGGCACCACTGAAACGATGGCGCTGGCTGTACCTGTTCAAACGCTGTTTGAGTTCGTGAGCAAAGTACAGCCGTTCCTTGCACAGAGAATCTTTGCGACCGCTAATGATGTATCACCTGTCTCAGCAGACCTTTACCCAAAATTCGCGCCACCCTCCGACCACAATCCACAATTCATACCAGTCCGTTCTGACGGGCTACAACACCGACCGGAGGAACCTGCCGAAATCAAACTCTTGCGAGAACGTGCTCAACTTTTGGCAGACAGCATGCGCAATTTTGTCGCAGTGCAGACCTTTGAATGGGGTTCGGGAAACAAGGAACCCGCTGCACTGGCAGAGTACGAAGTCCAGGTTATCGACGGCGCTCAACGATTCCGCGAGTATCCTGATGGCAACAAGGAGTTGGAGGAAGTACCTTTTCCGCCTCTGAATGGTTGGATGCTCGCGTCTAACGAATGGTCAGTGCTGCCTTCGATGGTGGGGACGGAATTACACCTAAAGATTCATCAAGCTGCCGACGTAGTTGTGAACGAGAGACGAATCAAGGTCTTTCAATATTATGCCAGCGTCGAGGATAACTTATGTCCTTTCGCGCCCGTGGTGGATTTTGGTTTCTTTAGAATCAGCAAGACCGTCGCTGTCGCATGTTATGGCGAAGTATGGACGGACGAGGATACGAACATAGTCCGAATGTCGAGGCATTCGGAGCTTTCTGACAAATTGAAGGCATATCGAGGATGGGAGGAGTGTCAAGTTGTCCTTACCTACGGTTGGCTCAAGCAAGCGGAGGGGCCTCCTGCGCTTGTTCCTCTAACCATTTTTGCGGAAGCTAGCTACAAGAAGAAGCACGTTTACTGGTGTCGCGGTCAGTTCACGAACTACCAGGTGTTCGCCAGTCGGGCGAAGATGCTCGCAGCAAAGTAATTCTGTCTTGGATTTTAAGGGCGCTTCCGGGATTCGATGAGCGATTGCCAGAAGACAGTTAGAAGTGCGTCTTCGAGAGAGATCAACATGATCGAATATTACCGCCCAGCCACGCCGGACGATTGCCGATTTAACGCGAGTACTGGCCGGCACTTTTCCGGCAATCTCACCAAGAGCTAAGCCGTACTTCTGTATAAAACTGCACAGCATTCCGAGCATCCCGACTGCTAACCTACTCGTACGGTGACAGCCATTAATGAGCCGCCCTATTTCTAGGGGAACCTAGACTCTGGCAAGCTGTGCTTGGTTTTTCGGATTCTTCGACCGGGAAGTTCGCGAGTCGCTCTGATTACTCCTTTGGCTAGGAAGTTAGGAAAAATGTGGTCAAAATCTCACTGAACGGCAAGTGCAAAGACATTCAAGTGATTCCCAATAATGGCTTTCCAGTTCGATGTAAGGTCCGCGTTGAACTGAGTCGCGATATTCAGCTGACCTATCCCATTCACGAAATCGAGCTTTTCGTGCCAGCAGAATATGCCACGCTGTTAGAAGTCGGTCTGCCGCTTACTGTCACTCTCGACCAAACTCACGCTTGAAAAGGCGGCGACCAGTCACCTCCCGTGCGAGTTTGAATGCGAAGACAGCTTGATTGTGCTGTGCCCCGGCGACAGAGTGCTGGCGCAGTCTATTCCTAAGTCGGCGCGTTCTGCCAACGCACAGATGATTGTTGCCTTCGCTGAGAAGGTATATACATTTCTCGGGCAATTTGCTTGGAAGGGCTGTCATTTTGAGAGGATTCATCTGCATCAGTTGTTCGAATGAAGGGTGTAACGTCTCTACGAATTGTTTGAAGGCTGGGTCCATGCGCTGAGTGAGCCTCTCCATTGAATTTGTCCAGGCTAATTCTTAGCGGAACAAGCTGTTATGAAAAGCAAGATATTCTCGGGATGGCAGGTTGCTAGATTCACGCGGAAGTCGGATGGCTCGTCCGTGCAATTGATAGTAATCTCGCCCGTTCTCAAACTCCTCCCGGATTCGACCGCTAACGAGAACCTTCAACTGGTCGGCGTCCACAGTCATATAGCCCTGATCGAACAATGTGTGGAGATCGCTACGCAACAGTAGGCCGTTTTCAGGCTGATGTGGTCCACCTGCACTGTAAGGCTTAATGTGAACGGCATCGAGTACTGGCAGTGTACGCTCTCCGCTGATTGTGCACCGTCGCTCATATACGTCTGTCACGATCACCCTGAATGCGCCCTGGCCAAGCCGAGGCCGCACAAGCATTGGCTGTCCATAGCGACTCTCAACCGCTGCCACAGTCGCGGGTCCGGGGTTGAGATTTGCATTGGCCTCTGTGCTTAGCCTCTCTGTCACCGCTCGCCAGAGAGCCTCGCCCGAGGACGCGTCTTCGCTGCTGTAACCTTTTCCCTGAACGATGTTCAAACTGAAATCGGACGGAATCGGAATCCAATTTGCCTCGTTGAAAAAGAATGGTTCTGCGAGCAAGATGCAGCCGACTGATGGGTTGTCCATTGGTCCAATTGGTGATCGTCTGTATCTCGCGATTCTGTCTCGCATTTCTAACAGAGATCGAACGCCGTTGCCTTCTCCGAAGGACTCCCAAGCAAGCGAGATTGGCAACTGGACGAACCGCGTGAAGAACCCTCCGCCGACAATGAAATTGCGCGGTGCGTGAAGCTTGAACAGAAACATTTCACCAATCTGTAGAGCTTTGAAGGGTGTTGCTGACGATGGACGCCAGAAATTCACTTCTTCTACGCGAGGCTTGGACGCATGCAATAAAAACCAATCGTAATCGGTAACTGCGACGAAGAAGTTCATCGGGCTATCTGGAGCAAAACGCTGTGGCGGTGATAGTCAAGATATTGCCGCTGGCCTTCACTGAACTTTTCGACGTTGACCGAGCGATCGGTTTCGACTCCCATTCTCTGCAACGACGGCTTATGTGCAACTGGCGAGATGATGAGATCACCTGAATCCTCGAACCCAATAAATCCCCGGTCGAACAGATGGTCGATGCTAGGAGTCAACAGCAGGCCATTTTCTCCGTTCAACCGCTCTTCATTGGAGGAATCTCGCCACGGTTTGCAATGGCTTGCCAAGAGATGACTCAGGTTATCAACTCCTGTTATCCGGCAGCGAGTTTCGATCTCCATCACGCGCTGCTTAAAAAGACCTTGGCCACGCCGCGCCCTGACAATTGCCTCCCGATCTGTCTCATTCACAGAGACATCGGTCTGGACCTGCTCTTCGAGCCTCCGTTCCCAAACATCGAGGTCATCGCCTGTGACCATTCTTTCATTTTGCAGAGAAACGAGATCTGCCGAACTCTCAACCAGTGGTCGGACCTCGTTTCCAATCAAACTGCTGAGTACCTCCGCGAAGTTCAACGATAATTCCGTCAGATAGATAGACTGGATGCCGTTACCGTTAGCTTGGAGTGGTGAATAGCGGTCAGGCAAAACGGCCCTCAAGACCTCCATGTGATCTTTGGGGCGAATTTTGTTGAGGAGAGGAACGAAGGACACGTTCACGCGCCATCCGATAGATGCTGCCTTCCCACCCGGCTACCGTGAACGCAGATGTGCCAACATGGATTTCTGGCATGGCGAAATTCTATAGAATCGCGTCTCCAAACTAAAGTCTCGCGCCCGTATGAACCAGCTTCGCCTTACTCCTTTGCCTTCCTCATCACTTCGCACGCATCTTTTACTGCATTTCCGAGTTCTCTGGTGGAGTTGCTGAATATGTCGTCGCCGTCTCTATTGAAGACCGCAATCTTATTGCGATGAGCTAACAAACCTTTACCGCCTTCATGGTCTAGTGTCATCACAAAATCGGCCTTTCCCAGGTTGTTCGTGACGGTCAATTCAGGGCACCGTTGATTTATGGTTTTGATGATCTCTGCCGTTTGCGGACGGGCACCGCCAGAGAACGAACTAGCTCCACCCCAACCATTCTTGTTTCCTCCTCCGCCACCGCTTCCCCGCGTCTCCCATGATTGGCTATCGGTGACGAAAACGCGGACTTTGCCATCGCTTGGCTCCGAGGTCGGCACTGGGTCAGCAGGCGCGGCAGCAACTGGAACTGTGTCGAGCATGGCTGCGACTACTTTTGGCGAAACACCCGCCTTCTTCAAATCCAGCAGATCATTGTCTGAAAGTTGGAAATCGCAAGTGCCATGTTTGATTCGAGCAATGATAATGTCATCGTCCAGACCGAGTTTTGCCATCTCGACAACGCGTGCATTTGTGATTTTTGCTGATGATGGCGCTGACTGTGTCGTTGCAGGGGTAGAAGCAGTCACTGCAACTGGCTGAGTAGGCACCTGAGCGTGGGCCATAGGGCTGAATGTGAGAAGTGTGAACAGAGAGATGCAAGATGTGCGGCGTGACGACATGGGTTCTCCTTTGGGATACTTGTAACGATGGTATCGCATCTCACGGGATTGCAGGGTGGACTGTTGCGAAAAAGCTACCTCTACTGCATCCAACGAAACTGCACTGGCGTCTCGCTCTTCAGCTTCTTGACACGCTCCAAGACCTCCTCGCCTGTCAGAATTCCTTTCTCCGCCAGTAGTTCGAAGATCGCCTCAGTTAAGAACATGTTGTAATACGAAATCTCCTGAATCGTTGTCGTGACAGCGCCTGTCTTATCGTCGTGCTTCATCGCGGCCTCCTCACTCTTGACACATCGTAGCTCTCTAGGATATGTAGGCTGCAGTAAACACGTCCTCCCTGCTGTTGTCAAGGAGACTTCCAATGAAAACCATTCTCTCGCCGCTCTTCGTGCAGCCGCGTCGTTCATCTCTTTTGCTGCTGATGCTGGTTTGTCTCATTTTTGCATTAGTGCTCGCGCTGGTAATCATCCAACCTGCGCTGGCTCAGAAAAACTTGACCGCAGCCGAGGCGAAAGATCACGTCGGTGAAACGGCGACTGTTTGCGGCAATGTCGTCAGCACCCGGTATGCAGCTTCAGCAAAGGGACAGCCGACCTTCCTTAACCTGGACAATCCGTACCCAAATCAAATCTTCACAATCGTGATCTGGGGAAACAATCGGAGCCAGTTTGGTAGGCCGGAGATTGAATACAGTGAAAAGCGAATCTGTGTGACAGGGAAAATCACGGAATACCGAGGTATTCCTGAAGTCATCGCAGAATCTCCGGCGCGAATCAGGGTTGAGCCGAGGAGCTAGCGCACCCAGCTTTCTCTCATGTAACGCATAACAAAAATAAACATTGAGTGGGGGTGGAAGTCCGGCACCCGGCATTCACAAATCAGATGGTTCCATCTGTGGGTCCTCTTCTACATCTACGAACTACCCCACTTGTTTGATCGTGATGTGCTCAGAATATCCGTTGGGAAGTTCTTTGTGACAATGTTCGCAACTCAAACCCGCAACCGCCAACCCCCTAGCACTTGCGGAATCGTCGGCAGTAATCGTTATCATGTTTACGGTTTGCTTGAGACATTCCGGCTCAGGGCAATTGAACCAATACTGAACTTCGAATATCGCCATGACAGTCCACCTCCTTTGTTGCCGCGCTTTTGAAACTGGTTTGGGTTACAATTCGCCAAACTGCACGGGGAATAAAGAGCCTTCATTTTATGGAGTGTCAAGGCGAGAAGTAAATATGCTAGTGACTAATGAATTTAGCGGTCGCCGTTATCTGATTTCTGTCGTGGAGGTGAACAAACAAATTACCGTTCGACCCGACGTATCATCGGAAGCTGATCTGATATTTCCTTCTGTGAGTTTTGACAACATCCGACTTGAAGCCGCCGTGTACAACTTGAGGAATAGTTTCCTCGCACAAGTTTTATCTAAACCAGTTCTCGTCGTGAATGTGGATGACCAAGACGGCACGATCACGAAGAAGGCTTTTTCCGATTTAATGGGCGCTCTTATTCAGATCGAAAACATTGATGACCTTCTCGATAAACGGAAGTTAGAGCACATATTTGAGATATATGACTTCGAAGCGGTTGGCAAACAGATTTGGTCTTTGTTCCATTTGAGCAACATCATGCATGTTTTCATTTTCGAGGTTCAATGACAGCCTCTCGCAAAAAGAAACCGGACTCTGAATTCCCACCCGAAATCCGGGCGATCTGGCACGCCGCGCCCAACCTAACGCTCCGCCCAAGGTTTCGCAGGGCGAGCGCCGACAAAGTTTTCGCGCATATCAAACAAGACAAATGTGAACGATGCCTCGCTGTCGTTCGGCAATTACAGCATGAAATGAACCTGATTATTTATCTGACGAGAGGCAGGAACTAAGTCTCGAATCAGGGAAAGACCCTAATCGCTCTTCAGGTGTTCCCTGCATTGCTCCGCCATCTTTGCGGCTGCATACTTCCCCGCAACGTACATACCCAATTGAAAGTTACGTGACCGAGGGACGCTCTTCCTCCGAGGGGCGTCCCTCCCCTGACCCAATTACTTCTTGGTCCGAATCACACCCACCGCAACTCCCCGCCGTTCCCGCTCCGGCAGCTTTGATCGCGCCTTTTCCGCCTGATCTTTCGTTTTGAATGGTTTCGATAACGGCGTGAACTGACCTCCGACGTATTTGAATAAGAGCCCTGCTCAATGATTTTGGGCATTTCGAACTTATAGCACGTCGGTACTATAGTGCCCAGCCCAGCGCAGAACCTCACACCGACAGCCGAGTAGAATGTCCCTTAACCCGCGTCTTATGAGGATTTCTTTAACTTCTGGACTGCTTCCAACCAAAATGCGCGGTCGGTTGGGAATTCGCCTTCTCTCTCTGTTCGTTTTGTTTCGACATACTTTTTCGCCCGTTCGATAAATTCTCTTTGTGTTTTCTCATCTTTAATTCCGGCATCGGTATTTCGGTCGTAAAGTGGCGGTGAGCCTGAGTTAGGGTCCCAGTTTCTCTTGATGCCATTACAGCCAGTGCAACAAGGGACCAAGTTTAGCGGGGCATTTTCTAGTTCGGGGTACGCACGCTTGGGGAGTAAATGGTCCGTTGTCCCCAGGGCGTTCGTTACAGAGCGAATTTCGATGAGGTTCGTTCCGCAGTAAACACATTGTCCTTCGTGGAGGAGCCATCCCATCAAGTCCGGCGTGGGAAACGCTGGCCAATATCTTTGTCCTTTCTTTCCCAAAGCTTCAGCGATTCGACGTAGCTTGTCCATGTCGCTCATTTCAGTCCTCCTACATTGATTTAGTCTTGGTCGCGGCACTTAACAAGTGTTAACGTTCGGCATCGTAGCACTAAGGGTGCCCGGTTTGCTTGCGGAAGAATCACTTCCGGCACTCCCATGCTACGCCGCAGCACCGGGCCACTTCTTATCAATCCTGTGCTTCGCCACAATTCTAAGCGCACTGAAAAATAGCACGCTTCCCTGCCACGCCGGCTGTCCCGTCCAGGTTAGCCCTTCACCCTCGAGCGCCAAGAATCTCTCCGGAAGAACGCCCGCGCGGTATATCTATATATAAGGATGGAGGAACCCGGACGTTTTCGCGACGCCGTTGGTTCGGATTAGGCAGCCCGATCGTACCGGTGGTGTAACCCTCCCAGTCGCACATGAGAGAGGACGCGACCTGAGGCTAGGGTGCGAGTTCTTCCGTCTGGCGTTCCCTTCCCCAGTCCGAGATGCGTGCGGTCCTTGTGGTAGTAGCGAATATACTCAGAGAGCAGGCGTTTCAAGTGGCGTTCGTCGACTGCGATGACGTGATCCAGGAGATCACGGCGGCAACTCCCTACCCAGCGCTCTGCCACTCCATTCTGCCAAGGACTTTCGAACGAAGTGCGGACAGGATTCACGCTCAGGGCTCGAACCGCTGCGGGGACTTCCAGTCCATACTTGGCATCACGATCAAAGATGACGAACCTCGGAGCGGATCCAAATGGAAATGCTTCTCGCAACTGCTGAACGATCCACATGCTTGTCGGATGCTTTGTGACATTGAAGTGCAGGATGCGCCGACGATCGTGACTGATGACGAAGAAGCAATAGAGCACGCTGAAGGTGATCGTCGGAACAGTGAAGAAGTCCATCGCGGCAATCGCTTCCCGGTGATTACGGAGAAAGGTAAGCCAGTGCTTGGCCGGCTCCGGATCTCGAGGTGCCCGTTTCATCCAACGCGAGATCGTTCGCTCAGAAACTTCAAAACCGAGCATGAGAAGCTCGCCATGAATGCGTGGCGCTCCCCAGGTTGGGTTCTCAACAACCATCCGGAAAATCAATTCTCGAACCTCCTTCGAGGTTTGTCGTCTCCCGATGGGCCGCCTGACTCTGGAGATCAGCTTCCAGTACAAACGGAATCCGCCCCTGTGCCAACGCACCACGGTTTCGGGCGTGACCGCAATCAGGGATTGTTGCCATCCGGACCAGAATCGCCGGACGGCGACCCAGAAGAGCTTGTCGAGCAAATCTAGTCTTGGCCGCGGGTGCCGACGCTTCATGACGGCGAGTTGTTGACGTAGCACCAGATTCTCGAGTAACAGGCTCCGACGGGCGCGCAAGAGGCGAACCAGCGTTCCTAGGCACAGGCCGATGAATCGAAACATGGCTAGGAGTTATAACAGAACACTGAGGGAGGGCGGCTATGTCATTGATTTCACAGTCAGCCAGAGTTTTGGCGAACCACAAGTATTAATAGTGGGAGAGAGGCGCAAGTCGGGTTTGGGCCGTGGCTCACATCGATTGTGAAATATGGTTTTTCCTGCCTCGGGCCTAGGGCAGTGGTGACCGCGGCGGTGCCCGGAGTCATTTGGGTTAAACCTGACTTTCCCTCGCGTCACTTTTTTCCTGCCCATTGCGGGCGTTCCGAAATTTAAGTCTGACATCGTCAAGAATGCCCCCAGGTTTCTGCCATACCTCTCGCCTTAATCGACTTGACAATTACCTTCGTTTAGAGGATATTGCCCCGCAAATCTCCCGCTGTGCTCTGCCCTTCAACGCTCGCGGCACGGCGCGGACCTTCATCTCACGGGCCCACTGCACTCTCACAAAAGGGGCAATCACATGCCACAAAAGTATTGCTACCAGATCGAACAGGCGATAGAAGACAACGTCTCTCAACAGGTTGAACAGTGCGTCGAGCAGAGTTGCAATTGGTGGTGCCTCTGCTGCAACAAGTGGTTGTGTGCTCTGGTTTGGGTTGTTGTGACTGTGGTGAACTGGGTCCTCACAACCGTCTGCGTGATCCTAGGTGATATTTTCGATCTGGTCGTTGCCGTCCTAACGGGTGTCTGGAACATCATCGTCGGTATTTTTACCTGGAATTGGTCTCGCGTGTGGGATGCCTTAAC
>Ga0210403_10003862_pt1 | contig 13040 bp, 16 predicted proteins | sample IncBWC19MmetaG_FD_150863 | JGI IMG/M metagenome (GOLD analysis project Ga0210403, IMG submission 150863) | Forest soil microbial communities from Barre Woods Harvard Forest LTER site, Petersham, Massachusetts, United States - Inc-BW-C-19-M | ecosystem: Environmental > Terrestrial > Soil >... | reverse complement strand
ATTTTTCGAAAAAATATGTGGGAAACGCCCGGAATCGGCCCGGTTTACGCCGTGTTTTCGCCTGTTCGTCCGGCCGGGGATGGTGCGTTTCAACTGCCCGTAGTGTCTTACGATGTACTACATCGCTACAGGTTGTGCTTTCGTTCCTTTTCAGCGGGGTTTTCAATTTCGCACATCATTTTCATTTCGGAACACTTTAGACTGCGGAAGCTCTGGATCCGCTTCTGCAGTGTAACCACTGCCGCCCGAATCGCACCGGTCACTCAATCTACGTTACAATTTTCCTTTCCTCAGGAGCCAACATGCCAACGCGCGAAGACGCCTGGAAGATCGTCTGCGAATTCACTCAATCCGAAAGCCTCCGCAAACACATGATGGCCGTCGAAACCTGCGTTCGCGCTTATGCCCGCAAGCATGGTGCAGACGAAAACACCTGGGGCCTGGCCGCGCTGCTTCACGACTTCGACTACGAGCGCTGGCCCAACGCCGAACATGCCGCCGACCGCGAGCACCCCGCGGAAGGAGCGAAAATTCTGCGGGAGCGCGGCTACTCCGAGGAGATCGTCCGCGCAATTCTCTCGCACGCCGATTACTCGGGCGTGCCGCGCCAGTCGCCGCTTGAGCACACGCTTTTCGCCTGTGACGAACTGGCGGGCTTTCTCGTCGCGTGCACACTGGTGCGGCCTTCGAAAAGCATTCTTGATCTCGAAGCCAGCTCGGTTAAGAAACGGATGAAAGATAAAGCTTTCGCCCGCGGTGTGTCCCGCGAAGACGTCGTCAAAGGCGCGGAAGAGCTTGGAGTCCCTCTCGACGAGCACATTAGCTTTTGCATTGCCGCCCTGCGAGAAAACGCCGACGCCCTCGGCATCCGGGGGACACTGTAGCGGCCACGTTCAAGTGGGCCATCTCGCATTTGTGGCGCTTGGTCGATTGGGTTTAGTGGGTAAAAGCGGAAGCTTTGCTTCCGCACTCAAAAGCCAAGTGGCGGGCTCTCACCGCACCGTCATACTCCCACCAGCTTCGGCGGCGTCAGATATGCCCAGCGCTCTACCAGTTGCCGGTGGGCAATACGCCAGATCACAATCCCGGAAAATTCATACTTCTTCCCTGTCGAAGCTTCCGTTCCACTCCAGCGATTTTTCACGACAACCCGGTCGTCTTCCGCGACCATGTCCAGGATGTCGACATGCATGTCCGGAAATTTCTTCAACGCCCCGCCCACGTAGGCGATTGCTCCCTCGGGTCCGGGTGGCATTCCGGGCGGCACGTCCGTCCCGCGGTCCACAAACTCAGGCGCGAAATTCACGTTTCCGATATTGAGGTTCTTGCGGTTCACGAACTCTTCGAAGTGATTGCGCACAAACTCCCGCAATTCGTCGTGCGTCATCCCTGTCTTCGGATTCACCGCTCCCATCGGCTGCGTCGTTGCCATTCGTTTTTTCTCCCCCACTTTATATTTTCCATTTTCTAATTTCTGCCGTTATGCGCCCGCGGCCTGGCTGCGGAAGATATCCTTGTTCTCGTTCAGGTATTGATCGAGCTTGATCGGTGCGCGTCCCAGGAATTCTTTGATCGGCGGAGCCACGTCGGCACCTTTTCCGGCTACCGTGTAATACTGCTGAAGTTCCAGCAGCGCGTTCACCTGCCATTCGGGCATGCCGAGATCCAGCATGGCTTTGCCTTGCGCGGCTTCTGGAATGTTCACAAATTGCACCGTGCGTCCCGCAGCCCGCGAAATCTTCGCGGCGATCTCCGTGCACGAAAATGCCTCCGGTCCATTCAGTTCGATCGTTTCTCCGGCAAACGCGGCGGGATTGGACAACACCTTCGCCACGATGGCCGCGATGTCGCGAACATCGATCAGGCTGAGTTTCGCGTCGCCCATCGCCGAGTAAAACGCTCCCTGCGCGCGGATGCTCGGCGCGTTGTAGGCGGCGATGTTCTGCATAAAGCTGTTCGGCCGGAAAATCGTGTACTGCAATCCCGACGCTTTCAACTTGTCTTCGACCTTGCGGTGCCACGAGGGAAACGACTTGGGGTAATCCCCCGCGCCCAAAGCGGAATTAAGGGCCAGGTAGGCCACGCCCGCCTGCTTGCAAGCATCGATCACGTTGCTTTCGAGTTCCACCAGTTGCGGAATCGGCGAGCAGACCAGATAGATCGCGTCGACTCCTTTCAGTGCATTCGCGAGACTCGCCCGGTCGGCGAAGTCGGCGATCACCGTCGCAACTCCTGCGGGAGCGCTGCGTGCGTCCTCGGCGCTGCGGTACATCGCTTTTACCGGCTTCCCAGTCTTTACAACCTCCCCCAAGACCGGGCGTCCCACTGTTCCTGAAGCTCCCGTAACCAGAATCATGACGTATCCTTTCTGTGTGCCACTCGTCCGTGTGTGCGGCTCGCATGCGCGGTGCCGGTTGAACTCCGTCGGCGGCCCCGAAATCTTCCGAGTCATGGTATAACCGCGAAAGAGACTGCGTAAGTACGCACTTTTTTGTAAGTGGGTTGGGCTGCTGGAGCCATCGGAAACGTTTATTTAAGGCGCAAAACCATGAAAGATCATCACGGATGCCCCGTCCAGGCAACGGTTAATCTCATTTCCGGCAAATGGAAGGTGCAGATTCTCTGGCATCTTTCTTTCCGGCCGCGACGGTTTGCGGAAATTCGCAAGAAGCTGAAAACGATTTCCGAAAAAGTGCTTACCGAGCAGTTGCGGCAACTTGAAAAAGACGGGCTGGTGCTGCGCTGCGCGACCTCGTCTGTGCCGCCGCAGGTCACCTACTCGCTCAACTCCCCGGGCGAGGAACTGGTCCCGATGCTGCAAACACTCTGCGACTGGGGCTGTGCCCATCTCCACATGAAACCCAGCCTCCCCCGCCACCTGAAAATTGGGTAGTTAGGTTGAATGCGCGAAAGTAGAGGCTTCGCTTCCCTCTGGCAAGATCAGGGCAGGGCGCACTCAGTGGTTGGCCACTTGAAAGTGGCCGCTACAATTGCGGATTGCCGCCAATTGCAAATTATCGCCACACCGCACACTGTGTTACTTTCTCGACGACTTACCCGCGCCTTTCGCTCACCTGCGGATGAATTATCGACTACGCTCTTCTTATCACCAAGGAGACCTTGCATGGAACCTCTCGCCACGCTTTTCACGATCTTCGGCGTCATTTTTTTGCTGCTATTTCTGGGCGCGATCGTCGGCTCCTGCTTTACGGTGCAGACCGCGGAAGTGGCGATCGTCCAGCGGCTGGGCAAATTTGCGCGCGTCGCGGGGCCCGGACTCAACTGGAAAACGCCGTTCATCGAAAATGTGGTGCGGCGGATGAGCATGAAGGTCTTGCAGTTCGACGTGCAGGTGGAAACGAAGACGCAGGACAATGTTTTTGTGCAAATCCCCGTCTCGATCCAGTACAAAGTGCTGCCCGAAGGCGTCGAGTCGGCGTTCTACAAGCTGTCCGATCCGGTCAAGCAGATCGAGTCGATGGTGTATAACGTGGTGCTGGGGCACGTGCCCAAGATGAAACTCGACGACACTTTTCTTAACCAGGCGGACATCGCCAAGGATTTACGCGACTCGCTGGACAGTTCGATGCACGAGTACGGGTACAACATCGTCAAAGTGCTGATCTCCGATATCGTGCCCGACCCCAAGGTGAAAGCGGCGATGAACGACATCAACGCGGCGGCGCGCGAACGCGAAGCCACGGTTTCGCGCGCTGAGACGAATAAGCTGCTCGCCGTGAAGCAGGCCGAAGCGGAAGCCGAATCGAAGCGCCTGCAGGGCGAAGGCATTGCCAATCAACGCAGAGCGATCATCGCCGGATTAAAAGATTCCATCGAAGATTTTTCCAAAGCAGTGGCGGGCGCCACGCCTCACGACGTGATGCAGCTCGTACTGATCACCCAATATTTCGACACGCTGAAAGAAATCGCCGCCAACGACCGTACCAACACCGTGCTTGTTCCGCATTCGCCCAGCACCATCAACGATCTGTTCGGCCAGTTCCGCGACACCATGGTCGCCGGCAACGCGCTCTCGACGTCGGTGGACGTGGCCGGCCCAGCCGCCAGCCGTCTGAAATAGTGGGAACCGGGCGGTTCATGCAGAATCGCGATTCTCGGATCGAGCCGCAGCTTTAATAAACTTGGCGGTCACATCCGGAGCGCTAATCGGGAGCATGTGGCCGCCTGGCACCAATTCGACGCTCACCGCGGGGCTCTCCGCTTTCATAGCTTCGCCGTGCACGGCATGATCCAGCACTTCGTCGCTTGTTCCATATAAAATTCGCACGGGGAGGCGAAGCGATGGATACCTGGCGACCATTTCGCCTAAATCGAAATTGACGGCTCTCAATTCCAAGGAGGTGTTATAGAAGCTGCGCGGGCGCAGGCCCAGAATGCCCCCTCCGCGAATCGGAAAATCCGCTGGTGCGGGGTCCGGGCTGAATATTGCATCGAGGATGGCTTTCCCACGGCGAATGCCGATTGGAGTCGCTACGGTCCAGGCCACCAGCCAACGCAAGAAATTTGATTTGATATCCAGCGCGCGGAATGGGGCCGGCACTTGTTTCGGCACGTGCGTCAGCGGCGCGACGAGGGCCAACGCTTTCATCATTCCCGGATGATCGAGAGCAACAGTTAGCGCGATCGCGCCTCCGAGGGAATGCCCAACAAGCAGCGGTCGCTGCAACCCCAGCTTGCGGATGAACTCCGCTACGATTGCGGCTTGCTCGGTAAGGCGTCCTGTGGCACCGGGGGCGCGCCGGGAATATCCCGACCCGGGACGATCCATCAGGATTACGCGGAACTCGTCGGTCAGCCTCTCGAGGAGCGCGTATGTGAAGTTGCCCATCTGCCCGCCGAGACCGTGAACAATCACGATTGGCGGTCCCGAGCCCTTATCCAGGTAATGGATCCGCGCGCCTGAGACTTCGATGAATTGCCCTCGTGGCGGCAATGCTTGCTCGACGCGTCGCGCGGTGACGGCGGTGAAAATCACCAGCCCGGCCAAAATCGCGGCCACAAGCACTATGCCTGCAATGAGTAACATCATCATTGCGGGCGCTTAGTCCGTTTTTTGAACTCTATCGTGCCGTCGTCCACGCTGGCGAAGCGGAACTCCAGCATGTCCAGCGCATAGTTCTGATGCAGGCGCCAGGGCCGCTTCGATCCTTGTTTCGGCAACACATCCTTCGCCCGCTGGATGTAGCCGGAGCTGAAATCGATCGCCGGTTGCTCCGCGATTGAATCATCCCGCTTGCGCGGCGTGCATCGCGCATAGCCTCCCGCGTCCATGTGTTTCAGCAAGCGGCAAACGTACTCGGCGGTCAAATCGGATTTGAGTGTCCACGAAGCGTTGGTATAGCCGAACGACGAGGCCAGGTTCGGCACATCGCTGTACATCATTCCCTTGTAGCTCATGGCGCGCGAGAGCGTCACCGGCGCTCCATCTACCCAGACTTCCATCCCGCCCATCAGCTGTACCTTCAGTCCGGTCGCGGTCACGATAATGTCTGCTTCGAGTTCCTGGCCCGACCGCAAACGCAAGCCCTCTTCCGTAAAGCTCTCAATCTCGTCGGTCACTACCGACGCCTTGCCCGAGCGGATCGCGCGAAACAAATCCTCATCAGGAATAAAGCAGAGCCGCTGGTCCCACGGGTTGTAGCGCGGCGTAAAATGTTTCGCCACATCGTAACCGGGCCCGAGCGCTTTCTGCGCCATCCCCAGCAGCCACTTTTTTATCTTTTCCGGTTTCTGCCGCGATTGGTTAAAGAGGTACATCGCCACCAGCACGTTTTTCCAGCGCACGATCGCATAGGCCAATTTCGAAGGTAGTTTGCCGCGCAGCCAGTTGGCCACGGCGTCCTGCGATGGCAACGCCAGAATGTACGAGGGAGACCTCTGCAGCATCACCACGTGGGCGGCCGCCTCTGCCATCGCCGGCACGAGCGTTACCGACGTGGCGCCGCTTCCGATCACAATGACGCGTTTATTCTTGTAATCCAGATTTTCTGGCCACTTTTGCGGGTGCACGATTTGCCCGCGGAATTTTTCCATCCCCGGCCAGCCCGGCATGTAGCCGCCGGCGTAGTCGTAGTAGCCGCTGCACATGTACAGAAAATTGCAGGTGAAGCGCGCCGTGGACCCGTCCGCTTTCGCGGCATCCACCGTCCAATATTCGTCGGCCGACGACCACCGCGCCGCCCTCACCTTATGGCCGTATCGAATCTTGCGATCGATCCCATACTCCTGAGCCGTTTCCCGGATATAGCGCAAGATCGACGGACCATCCGCGATTGCTTTTGCTTCACGCCAGGGGCGGAAGCGGTAGCCGAGCGTGTACATGTCGGAATCCGAGCGCACTCCGGGATAGCGAAACAGGTCCCACGTGCCCCCGATCGCGTCACGTCCTTCCAGGATCAAATAACTTTTCTTGGGACACTCCGCTTGGAGGTGATACGCCGCGCCAATTCCGGAAAGTCCCGCGCCGACAATCAGCACATCGAAGTGCTCGACTCCAGGTTGCTCGCCTGTGTTGAGCGGCGCATCCTCCGCCACCGCTGCTCGATCCGCCATCCGCGCCGCCTCCATTCTCAACTGCTCGCAGTCTACTAACGCTCGCTCCGCATTTCCAGTTGGGAAAAGAACCGACCTGAAGGTCGGCCACTACGTTTGGCCGGAGTTATGGCTTGCCGCCCAGTTGCTTCAGCTTGTTTTCCGCGTTTTCTTTCATTCCCTTGCGATATTCTTCGGAGATCGAACTATCCGTCGGCAAAAGCTCCAGCGCCTTCTTCGCATTCTCTCGCGCCAGATCCTTTTGCCCGTCCGCAAGATACGCGTCGGAAAGGCTGTCGTAGACATTCGCCGACTTCGGAAACGCATTCACATTGAGCTTCAAGATCGCGATCGCGCCCTTCGTGTCTCCTTCCTGCAGGTGCTCGTAACCAATTTCATTCACCAGTGCTTCATCGAATAGTTTCGCTTTCGGGTCCTTTTGCCGCGCGGCCGCCAACTGTTGCGCCGCCTTTTCCGCACCGCCCGGCGCATCGATGAGTTTCAGCATCGAGGGAGGCTCCCCACGCCTCACTGCGTTTGCCGGCGCGCTACCTGGGGTTCTCACCAGCGTCTGCGCATACCAATCCACGATCGAGGCAGGCAGATCCTTGTGCGCCGCAAAAATGTACACGCCGTGCCCGCCGTTGGGATACTCCAGAAACTTGGTGCCTGGATTCGTGGAAAGGCTATAGAGCCATTCCATCAATTCCACCGCCCCTGCATCATCGTCAGCGGCCGCAAGCAGCACCGGCATTTTTTCAGACTTCTCCAAGAACGAGCGCGCGTCGCGGTCCGCGTTCCCCGAAAGCAGCACCAGCGACTTCACTTCGGGGTGGCGCATCGCGAGGTGAATCGCTAGATTCACGCCGCAGCTTGCACCGCCCGCGCCGGCAACGTGCGCATCCACACCTGGCTGTGACACCAGGTAGCCAAATGCTACATCGACATCGCTCGGCCATTTTTCATTTAGAACTTTGGCACCCTCGGCCGGCGGCAAATCCTTTGGCGCCTTGCCTTCGCTGTCCCCGTAGCCGCGGTAGTCGAGTGTCAGCACGGAAATTCCCTCTGCGGCGAGTTGCGCCGCGAGGCCGTCCCAGCCCTTGCGCTGCAGATTGCATTGGTGCAGCAGCAGCACGCCCGGCCCGGGCTTCCCCGCGGAGAAAAATGTTGCTTCCAACTTCGTGCCATCGGTCGCGGCGAGATCCACGACCCGCGGAGCGGGCACCTGCTGCGCGGCGCACGTAACGGTCAGCGTCAAAAGACCCAGCAACCCCGCGAACCGAATTTGTGTGATCCTGAGATTTGGATTCTTCATGAGATATCCTCCTGCATCGCCATAAGGGAAGTGCACGACATCAAGTGGATGCGCCGAGCCCAATCACGACGTTCGACTACTCCGCAAAGGGGGCGTAGCGAAGGAGCATACTCCCCGAGGCGAGCGGCCGAGAGTCCAGCAGCTTCATGCGCAAGCGGCTCAGCTTGCGCCCAAACAACTGCTTCCCGCATCCCAGGACCACCGGCACCAGACACAACCGGTATTCGTCGTACAATCCTTCCTCCAAAAGCGTTGCGCTTAGCCCTCCGCTGCCAAACACAAAAATATTTTTGTCGCCCGCGCGCTTCAGCGCTTCCACTTCCTTCTTGACGTCACCTTTTAGCAATTTCGTGTTGTGCCAATCCACTTTATCGAGCGTTCGCGAGAATACCGCCTTCGGCAAACTGTTCATGAACGTTGCTACTTCGCCCTGCGCTGTTTTCCAGTATGCGGCCATCCCTTCGTAGGTGACCCTGCCAAACAAGAGCATGTCTGCCGCGCTCAACTGTTCGATCGACATCCGCTCCAACTCTTCGCCCCAGGCGTATTGATGCCAGTCCAGCGCCCAATTCTCTGCCCCATCAAAAAATCCATCCAGCGTCATCAGATTCCACATGATCAATTTGCTCATCGTCAGTTCCCCGTTCTCGTCGGCTCCGTATCTTCCACACTCATCTTAGATGCCGGGGTGGCTTGTGAGCCAGCCCGGCAACAAGTAGCAAGAAGCGGGAAGAATGGGGTATGCGGCTAGAAGGGGCCCGCAAGCTTTTTAGTCTCCTGGAATGGCCAGGGACATCAACGCAGTTGTCAAAGAGTGGAGCCACGCTCCGGCGATCGAAGAACCGCCGTCCCAATCGGCTGACAGCCAGGCTGCCAAGTCCGGGGATGTAAGTTCGGTTGTAAGCCAGTCTGAAGGGCCCTGAAGCTTCAGGAGATAAATCAAGGAATTGGCTGCTTTGGCTGACCGTTCAATCGATCCAGCCGGGCCGCTGACGACATGACGCTCTAAGGCGTCCATCGGCGTCACGCGAGAAAGGTCCACGGGACAGCGAGACAGAACGCGTACTTTGGCTTTTTCTGGGAAATCCGGGTCACGGAGATACGCGACTACCGCGAGCTGAGGTGCTACCCAACTTCCCGCGTCAAATGCACTCCAAAGTTTGCCAAAAGCAACTCGGTCGTAGCCAAGCACAGCCAGCGCGGTGGCACCGACGAGATGTGGACGCCAGTTTGCCTCGTCCAGTAAACGACCTATGTCCGGTATTGGATTGGAAGACGCTCGACAGCAATCCCTGACCTTGGAGACTGCGTGAATATTCCTCAGGTGCAAGAGATCGAGATATGCAGGTTCCGAGCCAAATAATGGCGAAAAAATTCCGAATCGGTTAGTGGTATCCATGCTTTCTTTGCGATGCTGCGTTTCTCATCTACCGCTATTTTTATCGTCCGGCACCCGCTGACGGAGCAGAGGCTATTCGTCGTCGGTGTCGGTGTTGGAGCCGCCGAGGCCGGTGCGCATGAGGAGGCGGCGGAGGGCTTGTTCGCCGGCTGCGCCGCGTTGGGTGCCGGCGATGGTGCCGTCGCGGTCGATCAGGACGTAGATGGGATAGACGTTGGCCTGGTACATTGCGGCGAGGTTGGTGTCTTCCATTAGGACGATGGGGACGCCGCGCGGATGGGCTTCGAGATAGCGCTTCACGGTTTTCTTGGACTCGCCGACGTCGACCGCCAGGACGATCAGGCCTTTGGCGGCGAACTGTTTCGCGATCTGGTCGACGTAAGGCGCTTCATGGTCGCAATAGCCGCACCAGGTGGCCCAGAACTCGAAGAGGACGACTTTCCCTTTGATGGATTCGTTGGTGAACTTTTCGCCACCGGTGGTGGTGGCGTGGAAGCGCGGCGCGGGCTCCCGCGTTGGGTTGGCGGAGAGAAGGCCGGAGGCAAAAACTAACGCGGCGAAAAGCAGCGTCACGCTTGAGGGCAGGGTTCGGGTGCGCATGCCGGGAATCTATCACAAGTTGAAACCGATGTGGTTAAGTGGCCGGGCGGGTACTCGAGGGACGTTGTCGCAGCCGATCTTAAGTCGGCCACGGCGAGGGCGAGGAAAAAGCCGACCTGAGGGTCGGCCGTTACGAAGGCGTAGGGAGAGGATTGAGGGCAAAGTGAAGAACCGACCTGAAGGTCGGCCACTACAAAAGAGGCGCCCGAGGACGCTCGGGCGCTTCCCGGGTGGATTAGGCGGACTTGGCGCGCTTTTGCGCGGCTTGCATTTGAGCGTGGATGGCCTTCATTTGCTCGCGGGCCTGGGCGACCCGCTTGCGGCCGTCGGGTGTGGCGTCGATCAACTTTTCGAAGCTGGCGGCGAATTGCGGTGAATACGCGGCGCGGATTTCGCCGAGGAGCGGCTCGATTTTGGAGAACACGCCGATGTGTTCGCCGTTGCTGTCGGAGAAAAGCTCCAGGCTGACGGCGCCGTTTTTGACGAGCGCGGCGGCCATTTCCCAGTAGCTGAGGACCATGCGCAGATAGGCGCTATTTTCGCTAAACATCGCGGTGTTGAAGTCGGCGAAGGATTGAGGATTGAAGTCGCGAAAATACCAGTCGCGGGCGTTGCGCATCTTCTCTTCGCGGCGGAGTTCGTACAGTTTGAGGATTAGTCCTGCTTCTTCTTGTTTCGACATGGTGGAAAGCTCCTTTTTATTTTTTGAGACTGCCGGTGATGCCGGGCCTAAGCGGTCTGGCGTCACCGGGTTGAGTTGAGAAGACGGGTTGTTAGATCCAAGAGAGCCGGTTGCCTAGATCGTTGGTTGCCGGGGTCCCTCCACTGCGCAACCCGGCGCGCCAAACAACGGCGCGGAAGAAAATGCCGGGTTGCTCCGGTCGGGATGACAGGAAGAGGCCGCTGGATTGAAAGCTCCCTTCCGACAGTAAATCAGCGCTACGTGGAGGAAGGAAGAAAAGGGTTAGTGGTTTTCGTTGTGGCAGCAACCGGCGTCGGCTTTGGCTGCGGCGGCGCGGGCGGGTTCGGCGGACTTGCCGGCTGCCGCAGATGGATATTTGTCGTGGTGGCGCACCCAGCCCATTGGATGCGGTTTCACGCCGGCTTCGTTGCGGCCGTTGGGAACGCGGTCGAGGAAGTAGTAAACGCCGAGGAGTTCCTCAAGGCCACGTCCGAACGTGGAGTAGGTGTGGTAGACGTTGCCGGAAGGATCCTTGGCAAAAACGCTAAATCCTGGCGCTTCTTCCCTGGGAAAGCCCACCGTGCCGTAGTTGTAGATTTTGCCGGAGGCGAGTTCTTCCGTGGTGAAGGAGACGCGGAAGTCCTGATTGAGCGTGTTGCCGGAGGAAGAGGCCCATGGAAAGCGCCAGCCCATGCGGGTTTTGAAGGATTCGATTTTGGAAAGCGGGGCGCGAGAGATGGCGGTGAAGGTGACATCGCGCTGGAGGAGGTGCGGAAGCACGCCGTCAAAGCCATCGCTGACCATCGAGCAGCTTGAGCATCCCTCCGGCCATTCCGGGCCAAACATGAAGTGATAGACGGCGAGCTGCGAGCGGCCGTCGAAAAGATCCGCGAGGGATTTCTTTCCCGCGGGTGTATCGAAAATATAGTTCTTTTCGACGCGGACCCAGGGCAGGGCCTGGCGCTCGGCGGCGAGGGCGTCGCGCAGATGGGTGAGCTCCTTTTCTTTTGTCAGCAACGCCTTGCGCGCCGTCAACCAGTCGGCGGGCGTGGCGATGCGAGGACGTTCGAGCGTGGTATTGGTCATGACTGCTTCTCCTTTGTTTTTGGATCTACTGCGTTTGAATCAAGACTGGGTTTCCTGAAACCGGTGATGCGGTGAAATTTTGTAATTACAAATGCGGCGACTCCTCCGCTGGAGGTCAGGCCGACGGCAAGCGCTGCGGCGTTGGCAATGCAGACGGGGCACACCATCACTTCCTCCTTCCCTCGACGGCTAGGCGCTTTGCGCCCTTTGAGCGAACAGTGGCGGCTCATCGGCGCTGGGGCCCCAGCTTGCGGGCACTGGAACGTCGAGCAGCCGGAGATAGACGCTGAACTGGCCGCGATGCTGGTACCAGTGGCTGAGCAGGACGTCGCGGAGAAAGAGGCCGCGAGGTTGCGCGAGCAGTTCTTTCTGGCCGGCGAGGAGGCGCCAGGTTTCCGTCATCGCGGCGTCGCTGAATTTCGGCAATAGGCTGCGCACGGTGCTGACGCTTTCGTCGAATATCTGCAAAACTTCTTCGCGGCTGGCGGCTTGCGGGAATTTCGCAAAATCGGGGATTTGCCCCGGATCACTCTGAACAAACTGAACCACCGAACCCGGTACAAAGGCGAGGTGATACGCCAACTGCCCGGCGGACATGGATTTCGCGTGAGGCTTCCATGTGAGCTTGTCTTCCGGGAGGCGCTCCAGGAATCTCCGGGTGATTGGCGCCTGGATTTCGAACTCCGCGAGCATTGCTTGTGCGATTGACATGATGATTTCTCCTTTGTTTTTTCTTCCACTCCGAAGACACCAATAGCGTGCGGCCAATTCCCGGGCCAATTTGGACAACTGGAATTTGTTCAGCGTTTTGTGGTCAGTGCGTCCGGGCGCGTTCGGCGCGCTGCACCACGCGCTCGTGGATGTATTTCCAGCCGTCCTTGACGTTGCGATCGGATTCGACGAGCAAGCCAAATCCGCTGTGGTGGAATTTAATCAGCGTGCCGCCGGGCACTTCGCTCAGGCGGTATTGAAGATTGTTGGCTACCGGGTGCGACATGAAGAGCGGGCCGCAGATTTCAAGCAGCGTTGGCTTCTTGATGGCCTGCACCGTGCCCCAGTAGTGGCCGTTGCCCTCGCCCAAATCGCGGAACCAGCGGCCGCCGGGCCAGGCTTCGATCACCGTGGGCATGGGCTTGCCTTCGCCCACTTCGTTGTAAGGGCCGAGTTGCTCGAGCAGCGCGGCGAATGTTGCGTCGAGCGAGGCGCGCACGTGAACTTCCTGGGAAACATTCAGCGTCAAGTTGTCCAACATGCTTGGTGCGGGTGAGCTCATGCGTTTCTCCTTTAATGGTTAGGAATTGGGAATTCTATTTGGGCTTCTCGCTGGCCTCGGCGCGTTCCTTCACTCGGGCGAGTTGATGAGCCCAGTAGCGTTCGAACGTGCCGGTCCATTCATGGAGCGGGCG
>Ga0210403_10003861_pt1 | contig 13040 bp, 12 predicted proteins | sample IncBWC19MmetaG_FD_150863 | JGI IMG/M metagenome (GOLD analysis project Ga0210403, IMG submission 150863) | Forest soil microbial communities from Barre Woods Harvard Forest LTER site, Petersham, Massachusetts, United States - Inc-BW-C-19-M | ecosystem: Environmental > Terrestrial > Soil >... | reverse complement strand
GCATGGCAATGGCGACCATGCGGCGCTGTGGACGACCGCTCTGTGGCGGATGGAATCGAACGGGGTTCCGCGCGATCGCCTGTTCGCGATCAATTTCACCGATCCGCTGGCGCGCGCCGATGATACCAAGGCCGAGCCGAACAAATCCTCGACCGAGGACCAGCGCCGCGAACTCGGCGCGGCCGTCCAGGAATTGAAGCGCCGGACCGGCGCATCGCGTGTGGCTTTGGTGGGCAATTCGCGCGGCGGCTATTCGATCCGCGGGCTGATCAAGAATGGCGGCGGCGCAGACGTCAGCCACGCCGTGCTGTGCGGCGTTCCCAATCACGGCGTCTATGCCTGGGACGCCGGTCTCAACAACGAGTTCAACGGCCAAGGCCCGTTCCTGCGGGGGCTGAACGAGGGCGAGAGCGAAGTGACGGCGGGCACCGCGTTCCTGACGCTGCGCAGCGACGGCATGGACAAATACGCCCAGGAAGACGGCCGCTTCGTCGGCAAGCCGGGTACGCCGACCGGCGTTACCGCGGAAGGCCCGGCGCTCAAGGGTGCCACCAATCTTGTGCTCGGCGCGGTCGACCATCGCGAGACCGCCTATTCCCCGCGCGCGTTCCGCGAGATCTACAAATTCATCGCCGGGCGCGAGCCCGATCGAATTGCTGTTACGCCTGAAGCGGAAGTCAGGCTGAGCGGTCTGGTGACGGGAACCCCCGGCGGCATTCAAACAAATCGCCCGGTGGCGGGGGCGTCGGTGGAGATCTATCGCGTCTCCGCCGATAGCGGCGAACGCATCGGCGGCGCCATCCACAATTCGCAAACCGGCGCCGACGGGCGCTGGGGTCCGGCGAAGGTCGATCCCTCTTGGTATCTCGAGATGGTGCTCACGTCGGCCGGCTCGACCACCACGCATTTCTATCGTTCGCCGTTTCCGCGTTCCTCCGCCATCGTGCATCTTCGTGCGGCCCGTCCGCCGGGGCCGGCGGACGCGGGCGCAGGCTGCGTCGTCCTGATGTCGCGGACGCGTGGATATTTCGGTCTTCCGCGCGATGCCGTGCTGTTCGACGGCAGGGAGCCTCCGGACGTGAAGCCGGGCGTGCCCGGCGATTCCGTCAGCACGCTGAAGCTTTCGGCCGCGGAAGCCGGGCGCCCGGTTGCCGCCCTCTTCAACGAGGAGCGGATCGTCGCGCGGGGCTGGCCGGCGTCAGAAAACAGGATTGCGGTCGCCGAGTTCACTTCCTAGCTACCGCTATTGTCACCTGTTTCGCGAGGCTGCCCGTGAGCATAGCCGAAGCCTTGGGAATGGAAGCCGTGGATATGCCGGTCGCGCGCCGGCCGCTGGTTCCGCCCAGTCCGCCGCGCGCGCCGGATAACATGACCGCCATCGGGCGGATGGTGGCGATGCGCGAAAGCGCGATCGCCACCTGGGGCCAGCGCGCTTACGAAGAGGATATCGTCAGGGGCCGCTTCTTCGGGCGGTCCAGTTTCATCCTCAACACGCCGGACGCGATCCGGCATGTGCTTGTCGACAATTACGAGAACTACACACGGACGCCGGCTGCTCTCCGGGTGCTGCGTCCGGTGCTCGGCGAAGGCCTTTTGATCGCCGAAGGCCGCGCCTGGAAATATCAACGCCGAACGCTGGCGCCGGCCTTCACGCCGCGCGCGGTGATGTCGCTGGTACCGCATATGGTCGCGGTAACGGACGAAACGATCGCAAAACTTGCAGCGAAGTGCGCCGAGCCGGTCGACCTGCGCGAAGCGATGCAGCGCATGACGCTCGAGATCGCCGGGCGCACCATGTTCTCGTTCGGGATGGGCCGCCATGGTCCGACATTGCGCGATTTCATGATGGAGTATGGCGAACGGCTGGCGCGCCCGCATTTTCTCGATCTGCTGTTGCCGCTCGGCTGGCCGACCCCGCAGGATTTTTCCCGCAGCCGCTTCCGCAAGCGGTGGACGCGGTTCATAGGCGAATTGATGGCGGAGCGCCGCGCCGCCGGCAAGAACGAAGGCGCGCCGCCGTGCGATCTGTTCGACCTGATGGGTGCCGCGCGCGATTCCGAGACCGGCGAAGCCTTCACCGACGAGCAGCTCGGCGATCAGGTCGCCACCATGATCCTCGCCGGTCATGAGACCACCGCCACCGCGCTGTTCTGGTCGCTCTATCTGCTGGCGCTCGATACCGTCGCCCAGGACCGATTGGCGGCCGAGGTCGCGGGCGCCGAAGTGAGTGGCGCGCTCGATATCGAGCGGCTGAAATTCACCCGCGCCGTGGTCGAAGAGACGATGCGGCTCTATCCGCCGGCCTTCCTGATCGCACGCGCAGCCGCCGCGCCCGATACGATCGCGGGCATGCCGGTCAGGAAGCACGATGTGGTCTTGATCGCGCCGTGGCTGCTGCACCGGCACGAAAAGCTCTGGCGCGAGCCGAACGCGTTCATCCCGGAGCGCTTCATGCCGCCGGCGCCGCCGCCCGACCGCTTCGCCTATCTGCCGTTCGGCGTCGGCGCGCGGATCTGCATCGGCGCGCATTTCGCGCTGGTGGAGGCAACGCTGGCGCTCGCCAGGATCATCGCTGCCTTCCGGCTCGATCTGCTCGACAAGACGCCGGTGATGCCGATCGGCGTGGTGACGACACAGCCGGATCGCTCCCCGATGTTCCGTATCGCGCGTCGGTGACGAAGGCGCCCTTTGACCGCTTCGCAACCTGCTTTAGGCCTTATCCATGAGTGAAACCCAGGCGCAGTTTTCCGTACTGAAACAGACCGCCGACCCGGCGGTGGCCGACGCTATTCGCGAGCTGATCGAGAAGGGCAAGGACCACGAGCTCAACCGTATCAATCTGCTGGATTTTTCGAAGCGGACCGGGCTCGACGAAGAGCGGGTGATTTCCGGCTTTCTGCATGCTTCCCGGCTCGGGCTGTTCGATCTCACCTGGAACGTGCTTTGCCCCGGCTGCGGCGGCGTGCTGGACGCCCACTCCACGCTGAAATCGCTGCGTCATGACGACTATCATTGCGGGCTGTGCGCCTGCGGCTACGAGGCCTCCGTCGACGAGCAGGTGGAAGTCGCCTTCACGGTCAGTCCGCGGGTCCGGCGCATCGCGGCGCATGATCCCAACACGCTGCCGCTCTGGGAATATTTCAAGCAGGTGTTCTGGAGTTCGGGCGTCGATTTCAACGAGGAGTCGTTCGCGGCACTCTCCAACGACGTCGTGCTGGACGCGCTTGAACTGCCGGCGGGCGAGAAGGCGACGATGTCGCTGCAATTGCCCTCGGACTTCATCATCGTATTCGAGCCGGTGACGCACGCCGCGCAGTTCATCGATGTTCAGGGCGAGCCGACCCGGGAGCGTCAGCAGCTGTCGCTGATCTACAACAAGCTGCAGGCGCCGACGGGTACCATCACGCTGCGTCCCGGGCCGTTGCGGCTGTCGCTCGACAATCAGGCCGGCGTACGGGTGTTGCCGTCGGTCTTTATCGCGGCTGACGCGCTCCATCATCTGATCGGCAAGCGCAAGCCGTTCCTCACCGCCAAGCGGATGCTGACCAACCAGACCTTCCGCGACGTCTTCAAGGCCGACAACCTCAACATCGATCAGCGGCTCAAGATCACCTCGCTGACGTTCCTGTTCACCGACCTCAAGGGCTCGACCGCGCTGTACGAGCGGGTCGGCGATCTCGCCGCCTTCGATCTGGTGCGGGCGCATTTCCATGCGCTGCTCGAGATCATCTCTTCGGAGAAAGGCGCCGTGGTGAAGACCATCGGCGACGCGGTGATGGCGACCTTCATCCGGCCCGAACATGCGATCGTCGCGGGTTTGCGGATGCGCGCCGCCATGGATGTGCTCAACGCCGAGCGCGGCACCAACGATCTGGTGGTCAAGATCGGCATCCATGAAGGCCCCTGCCTCGCCGTGATGCTCAACGAGCGCCAGGATTATTTCGGCCAGACCGTCAACATCGCAGCGCGGGTTCAGGGCCTGTCGACCTCGCAGGCGATCCACATCACCGGTCCGGTGATCGGGGCTCCGGCGGTCGCCGCGATCCTGGACAGGGAGGCGATCACGCCGATCCAGAAGCAGGCGGCGCTGCGCGGCATTGCCGACAAGATCATGGTCTACGAAATTCCCTGAGATTGCCGAAACGTAATACCGCGGCCGAAACCGCGTGGATTGCGCGGGTTGGCTTTCGAGCCCATATACAGGCCATAACAGTAAACGGACTTCACGCGATTTCGGTAGGGAAATGATGCTGGACGGACTTCGCCAATTCATCGCCGATGTTGTTTCTCCAACCGCGCATGGGCAGCAATCGTTCGACGATACCGGTTATCGCCTGGCGGCCACCGCGCTGTTGATCCATGTTATTTCGATCGACGGCGAGCCGTCGGCCGCGGAAAAGCGCAAACTTCACAGCATGATCGAAAGCCGCTTCGGACTTGATCCGGGCAGGGCGGACCAGTTGATCGCGTCCGCGATCCTGGTCGAAGGCGAGGCCGTCGATCTCTATCGTTTCACCAGTGTCATCATGCGTTCGGTGGATGAGGCCGGCAGGCTCCGTATCGTCGAGATGATGTGGGAGTTGGTCTATGCCGACGGCCAGGTCAGCGAGTTCGAGGACAACGTGGTGTGGCGTGCGGCGGATCTGCTGGGCGTGTCCTCGCGCGACCGGATCGATCTCAAGCATAGCGTGGCCGCCAGGCAGCCTGCGGCGACCGCAGGCGGCTGAGAGTATCGCCGGCGCGGCAATGTGCCACGTCTCGGGCGGGGCTTTCGAGCCCTCGGCGCGTGCGCCGTGGGACATGACGAAATTTTAATTTCCGGGGCAATTGAGCGATTCGCCGACGCGATTAGCCCTGAAATGTCTCGATTTGACGCGGCAGTATTGTGCGTTTGAACACGCCGTCATGCTTGCGGGTGGCTTGCATCCCGCCTAAGGCGTATGCTTTCTCGGGCGCGTTAGCCGCCTTTCCTGCAATAATTTAAGAGCATTGAATCGTGACTGAGCGTGTGACGCTGATTACCGGTGCCTCGGCGGGGATAGGCACCGAACTGGCGCGCGTTTTTGCTTCAAAAGGCCATCGTCTGGCTCTGGTGGCGCGGCGCGCGGATCGGCTGGCGGCGCTGGCGGAGGAAATCGCTCGTGGCGGCGCTGCCGCGCCGATCGTGATTGCCTGCGATCTCGAACAGCCCGACGCCGGCGATCTGATTGCTGCGGCCCTGGCCGCCGAGGGCGTGGATGTCGAATACGTCGTCAACAATGCAGGTTTTGGCTTGTTCGGTCATGCGATCGAGCTGGATCGCGCAGCGCAGCTTGGCATGATCGCGGTCAACGTCCGCGCCATGACTGATTTGTCGCTGCGGTTTGCCGATCAGCTGATCCGGCACCAGGGCGGCATCCTCAACGTCGCTTCGATCGCCAGCTTTCTGCCGGGGCCGGGAATGGCGGTGTATTACGCCTCCAAGGCCTATGCGCTCTCGTTCAGCGAGGCGCTGCGCTGCGAACTTGCCCCGCGCGGCGTACGGGTGACCGCACTATGTCCAGGACCGGTGCCGTCGGAATTTCAGGAGCGGGCGGGGTTTGAACCCGGATTTGACTCCGCGATCCTGAACGTCTCCCCGGCCGATGTCGCAAAGGCGGGGTATCGCGGGCTGATGGCCAATAAGCGGGTGGTGCTGCCCGGCGTCGGCATCAAGGTCCTGCCGTTCTTGCTCCGGCTGTTTCCGCGCGGCTTCATCCTCGCGGCGGTCGGCGGGTTTCAGCTCAGGAAGCGCAAGTGAGGCGTTCATCCCCCTCTCTGGCCCGCAATTTGCTTTGAACCAGCGCATGAATTTCTGCGACCGCCTTGCGGAATTAAGGATGCATTAAGAACGATTCTGGCTTGATAGGCTGGAGATAGCGAAGATCAATCGATGTCGTTCCATTTGATCAAACGTGACGCCGAAAGCGTGCCGCCTCTTCCCGATAGGGTACGAACGGTTTCTGCCGCATCTTCGTCCCGAGCGCCGTTGCTGCCGGTCCTGATCATCCTGCATCAGGAAACCTCGACGCCGGGCCGCGTCGGCAATGCGCTGCGGGCGCTCGGGCATCCCCTCGATATCCGGCGTCCACGGTTTGGCGACCCGCTTCCGGAGACGCTGGACGGTCATGCCGGCGCCGTCATTTTCGGCGGCCCGATGAGCGCCAACGATCCGGATGAGTATGTCCGCCGGGAGATCGACTGGATCGAGGTGCCACTCAGGGAGCGGCGGCCGTTCCTGGGGATCTGCCTGGGTGCGCAGATGCTCGCCAGGCAGCTTGGCGCCCGGGTGGCGCCGCACCCCGAAGGCCGCGCGCAGATCGGATATTACCCGATCCGCCCCACGGCCGCGGGCTTGAAGGTCTCCCCGAATTGGCCGGATCACGTCTACCACTGGCACCGCGAGGGATTTGAACTTCCCCATGGCACAGCATTGCTGGCGGAAGGTAGCGATTTCCCGGTCGAGGCATTCCAGCTCGACCATGCGTTTGGCTTTCAGTTCCACCCCGATGTCACCTACGCGATGATGCATCGCTGGACCACGCGCGGCCATGCCCGCCTCGAACTGCCGGGCGCGCGGCCGCGCCATCATCACTTCGCCGATCGCTCGGTGCATGACGTGACCGAGCGGGCCTGGCTGAAGCAGTTCATCGATGACTGGCTGGCCAGGGCGCCGTTCCCGGCGATGTCGGAAGCCGCGGAATAGCCCATGCGTTTCCTTCGGTCGAAACCCTTTCCAATTTTTCAAATGTGATAGTGTCGGCCCAACAAGCTTGCGGGGTCATCGGCAAGCAAGGCGGGAGGCAACATGACCGGCGACGAGTTCGCACAGCTGTTGAGCAACGTCACGCTGTCGGCGGAATCCGGAGACGGCGCGCGTTTCGCCAGCCATTTCACCGAAGACGCGATCTATTACGACTACATCTACGGCCCGCACCAAGGCCGTGCCGAGATCGCGCATATGATGCAGGATCTGTTTCACCGCGATGCCGCCGACTATCGCTGGGAGATGTTCGATCCGGTATTCGATGGCGAAATCGGATATGCGTGGTCGCTCTCGAGCTTCACATCGAAGATCCCGCAATTTCAGGGAAGGCCGGTCGTGATCGACGGCATGAGCCGCTTCATCGTGCGCGACGGGCTGATCGCCGAGTATCGCGAATCCGTCAATGGCGGCGTGGCGATGGCGCAGCTAGGCGTCGAGCCGGAGCGGATGACCAAGGTGTTCAATCGCTGGACCGGATGGCTGAGGGAGCGGCCGGACACGGTGGACTATCTGGCGCGGCCAACGGGCTCGCGCGCCAGGAGGGGCGTCTGAAACGGCAATCAACAAGGCGTCGTCGAAAAAGGCCACCAACACAGGGAGATCGCGAGTGACTTATCAGCACATTCTGTACGAAGTGAGCGAGAAGATCGCGACCATCACGCTCAACCGGCCCGACCACATGAATGCGTGGACGCCGGTCATGGAGCGCGAAGTGCGCCACGCCATGGAGGCGGCGGCCGCCGACGAAAATGTGCGCGTCATCGTGCTGACCGGGGCAGGGCGCGCGTTCTGCGCCGGCGCCGACATGGACGCGCTAAAGGGGCTTGATCCCGACGACATCCGGCGCGCCGCGAGCCTGCCGCCGTTCGATATGAACCGCCGGCCCGACTGGCAGGCGCGCTATGCTTATTATCCGTCGATCCCCAAACCCGTGCTCGGCATGCTGAACGGCGCCACCGCCGGCATTGGCCTCGTCCATGCGCTGTATTGCGACCTGCGCTTTGCCGCCGACAACACGGTTTTCACCACCGCCTTCTCGCGGCGCGGGCTGATCGCGGAGCACGGCATCAGCTGGATGCTGCCGCGTATCGTCGGTCACGCCAATGCGCTGGACCTGCTGATGTCGGCGCGCCGGGTGTCCAGCGAAGAGGCGCTGCGCATCGGCCTGGTCAACCGCCTGTACCCGCCCGAGCAACTCCGCGAGCAGACCTATGCCTACGCGCGCGATCTGGCCGATTTCGTCTCGCCGAGCGCGATCGCCGTGATCAAGCGGCAGCTCTACGACGTGCCGTTCCAGACGCTGGCGGAAGCCACCATCGACGCCAACCGCAAGATGGTGGTGGCGCTGCGCGGCAGCGATTTTCGCGAGGGCGTGGCGAGTTTCATGGAGAAACGGCCGCCGAGGTTTACGGGGAAGTAGCCGGGGAGGGCGGGCAGCCAACAGCCCGTCTTCGCCCGAGGGGGCTTCGCCGGGCACCACGCTTTGCCCTTCAGGCTCGGCGTGGCTGCACCACGCGTAGCCCGAAGGGCGAAGCGTGGTGGAGCCAGGCGGGATCGAACCGCCGACCTCGTCATTGCGAACGACGCGCTCTCCCAGCTGAGCTATGGCCCCATTGTGACCGCCAACGAAGCGGCCAGCAATCGGCGCCATTTACAATCCGCGCCAAGGCCAAGTCAAGAACGGCGAAATCGCCGTTTTCGGCTTTATTTGCCCGGAACTTCCCTTGTTTGCGGGGGATGGAACCGGTATCTAGCTGGAGGTCGAATCCGCGACCGAACCGCGAGCAAAGCCTGCCCATGCGTGCCGTTCTCGACATCGTTCTCATCGTTCTGGACCTCTATGTCTGGCTGCTGATTGCGTCCGCCATCCTGTCCTGGCTCATCGCCTTCAATGTCGTGAACACCCGCAACCAGTTCGTGTCGGCGGTGGCCGAATTCCTGTACCGGATCACTGAGCCGCTATTGGCGCCGATCCGCAATTTCATGCCCAATCTGGGCGGGCTCGACATCTCGCCGATCATCCTGATCCTGATCATCATGTTCATCCAGCGGGTGATCACCTACTATATCTATCCAGCCGTCTTCTGACTGCGGATACGGATGCCTGATGGATCCCTGGCGCTACTCCACTGAAGGCATCAGTGTCGCGCTGCGGGTGACGCCGCGCGGCGGCCGCGACGATATCGATGGGCTCGAGACGCTCGCCGACGGGCGCACCGTCGTGAAGGTGCGGGTTCGCGCCATCGCCGACGGCGGCGAGGCCAATCGCGCGGTGACCGAACTGATGGCGAAGGCGCTCGGGGTGCCCAGGGCGAGGGTGCGGATTCTTTCCGGCACGACCTCTCGCCTGAAACAAATTGCCGTTGACGGCGACCCGGCAAAGCTCGGCGAGAGCTTGCGAAAGCTCACCGCGGCAAAGCCGGATTAGCGCGTATTCCGCAAAAGTGGGTACCGGTTTTGCGAATGGAATTCGCGCCAGCGAAAGACTGAAGACAAAGGACGGAAATGACGGCCCGGATCATCGATGGAAAGGTTATCGCCGCAGAGCTTCGCGCCCGCGTCGCTGACGAGGTCGCGCGCGTCAAGCACCAAAACGGGCTGACGCCCGGGCTCGCGGTGGTGCTGGTCGGCAGCGACCCCGCCAGCCAGGTCTATGTCCGCAGCAAGCACAAGCAGACCCAGGCCGCTGGCATGGCGTCGTTCGAGCACGTGCTTCCCGCCGACGCGGCGCAGGAAGAAGTGCTTGCGCTGATTGCAACGCTCAACCGCGATCCCGCCGTGCACGGCATCCTGGTGCAATTGCCGCTGCCGAAATCGCTTCATACTGAAACCATCATCAACGCCATCGATCCCGCCAAGGATGTCGACGGGCTGCATCCGAACAATGCCGGACGGCTTGCCGGTGGCTTTGACGCGCTGTCGCCCTGCACGCCGCTCGGCTGCATCATTCTGACCAAGAGCGTGCACGCCTCGCTGGAAGGCATGAACGCCATCGTGATCGGCCGCTCCAATCTGGTCGGCCGTCCGCTGCTGCAGTTGCTGCTGAACGAAAACGCCACGGTGACGATCGCGCATTCGCGCTCGCGCGACCTTAAATCGCTTTGTGCCCGCGCCGATCTGGTCTATGCCGCCGTGGGCAGACCCGAAATGGTGCGCGGCGACTGGATCAAGCCCGGCGCCACCGTGATCGATGTCGGCATCAACCGGATGCCTGGTGCCAATGGCAAGGACCGGCTGATCGGCGACGTCGCCTTTGCCGAGGCGCTCAACGTCGCTGGTGCCATCACGCCGGTGCCCGGCGGCGTCGGCCAGATGACGGTGGCGTGCCTTCTGGTCAGCACCCTGCGCGCGGCCTGCGCGATCCACGGATTGCCGAAGCCGGCGGTGTGAGGAGGCTTGTCATTCCCGGGTGCGAGCGAAACTCGCGAACCCGGAATCTGGAGGTCGTGACACAGGAGATTCCGGGTTCATCGCTGCGCGATGCCGAGGAATGACGACCAGGCCGTCACCCCGCCGCGTTCTCGATCAGCCTCCGGTAGAACCGGATCATGTCGGCATAGCCCTCGATGCTGAGGCGCTCGTTGGTGCCGTGGAATCGCTTCAGGTCGTCGGAGTTGGCGCGCACCGGCGAGAAGCGGAAAATATTGTCGGCAACGCCGACGTAATGCCGCGAATCGGTCCCCGCCAGCATCAGGCTGGGTGCAACGACAACGTCGGGAAAGACCTCGCGGATTGTGCGGTTGAGCGTCTGGTAGGCGGCGCGGTTGATGTCCGTCACCGGCGTCGGTTCGGCGTTGCCGGGAAACGGCTCGATGGTGATCCGGTCGTCGTTGACGGTACGGCGAACATGGTCGATCACGCTGGCCTGGCTGTCGCCCGGCATCAGCCGGAAGTTGACGCTGGCCGAGGCGTTCCCGGGCAGCACATTGTCCTTGTCGCCGGCGTTGAAGATCGTCAGCGCGGTGGTGGTACGCATCATCGCCTCGGTAGGACCGGTCTTTGCGAACTCGCGCAGCAATAGCGGCTTGAACAGCCAGAGATTGGAGAGCACGACGCGGTTGAAACCGCTCATCTCCGGCGCCAGCGTATCGAACATCTCAGCGGCCGCGCCGCTCATCTGCATGGGCAGGCGATGCTCTTCCAGTCGGGCCAGCGCCGCGCTCATCATGCCGATCGCGGTATCGCGCGGCGGCATCGAGGAATGGCCCGGTGTGGCATGCGCGGTCAGCACCAGCGTGGCATAGCCCTTCTCGGCGACGCCGATCAGAGCTGCCGCCTTGTCGAGGCCCTTGACGAGGCCTTCGGTGATCAGGAGCCCTTCATCGATCGCGAAGTCGAGCCGGGCGCCGCGCGCGGCCAGCGTTGCGGCGACGGCCTTGGCGCCGCGGGTGCCCGCCACTTCCTCGTCATGGCCGAACGCGAAATAGATGGTTCGCTTCGGGCGGAAGCCCTGCTTGGCCATCGCCTCGGCGGCCTCCAGGATCGAATAGAGGTTGCCCTTGTCGTCCCAGGAGCCGCGGCCCCAGATGAAACCGTCGGCTATGACGCCGTCATAGGGCGGCTTGAGCCAGTCCTTTTCGGTGCCCGGCGCGACCGGCACCACGTCCTGATGCGCCAGCAGCGCGATCGGCTGCGCGTTCGGGTCGCTGCCTTCCCAGGTGTAGAGCAGGCTGTAGCCGGCGATGACCTCGCGCTTGGCGGCGGCATGAAAGGCGGGAAAACTTTTCAGGATGTGCGCCTGCAGGCCGCGCAGCGCCTCGGTGTCCTGGTCCGGATTGTCAAAACTCGAAATGGTCCGGAAGCGGATCGCCTCGCTCAGCCGCGTGGCCGCGCCCTCGCTGTCGACCGCCGCGCGCGGCACCGAAGCGACCTGAAGCTGCCGCGAGCCACGGCTGACCACGTTGAACGACAGCACGCCTGCGACCACGACGATCGCCGCGATCGCGAGCAGCAGGAGGCTGCGGATGATCCTGATTAGCCGGCGCATGGGGTCCCCGATTTCTTCGTCATGGCCGGCAGAGCCGTCCGAAGGACGGCGTCGCTTCCGCTTGCCTATGTCCTGGCCACTTCTTTCTCGCCGCATGCTTTAAAGACGTGGATGCCCGGCACAAGGCCGGGCATGACGATATTGGCTATAAAGAGCCATTCCGCCGGCTACTTCGCTTTCGCCTTCGCTCGCGCGATGCCTTCCGCGATCAGCTTGTGCGCGTCCTCTGCGCCGCCCCATCGCAATACCTTCACCCATTTGCCGGGTTCGAGGTCCTTGTAGTGCTCGAAGAAGTGCTGGATCTGCGCCAGCGTGATGTCGGGCAGGTCGCTATAGGTTCTCACCTTGTCATAGCGCTGGGTCAGTTTCGATGACGGCACCGCGATGATTTTCTCGTCGCCGCCGGCCTCGTCTTCCATCAGCAGCACCCCGACCGGCCGGACGCTCATCACGGCGCCCGGCACGATCGCGCGGGTATTGGCGACCAGCACGTCGCAAGGGTCGCCGTCGTTCGAGAGCGTGTGCGGGATGAAGCCGTAATTGCCGGGATAGCGCATGGCGGTATAGAGAAACCGGTCGACCACCAGCGTACCGGCCTCCTTGTCCATCTCGTATTTGATCGGCTCGCCGCCAACCGGCACTTCGATGATGACGTTGACCTCACGCGGCGGATCGTTCCCGATCGAGATGGCGTCAATGCGCATGAATGGCTCCGCAGGGCTTTGGAGTTAAGTCTGGAAAAAAGCTGATAGCACCGGCCGGCCAAAGCTTGTGCCGGTCAAGACTTGTGCCGGTCAAGGCTTCGGCGCGCGTTGAGACCCGGTCTCAGCTGGTCCAGGCGAAGGCGACCTTGTCGAGCGATTTGGGCCCGAACTTCTCCGAGGACCGCGCCACCATGCGGCCGCCGAGGGCCCGGTAAAACTCGGTTGCGGGATCGTTGTCGGAGAGCGCCCAGATCACCATGCTCTTCAGGCCGCTCTGCAAAAGGTCGCGCCGCGCGGCGGTGAACAGCCGGCGGCCGAAGCCGAGGCCCTGAAACTCGGGGCGCAGATAAAGCTCGTAGATCTCGCCTTCGAAGTGCAGGCTGCGCGCGCGGTTGCGGCCGTAATTGGCGTAGCCGGCGACCTTGTCGCCGAACACCAGCACGCTGACGCGGCTGCCCTTGCGGATCGCGCTGTCCCACCATTGCGGTCCGCGGCGGTTGATCAGCTTCTCCAGCTCGGCGCCGGGGATGATGCCCTGATAGGCCGAACGCCAGGCTTCATCATG
>Ga0210403_10003858_pt1 | contig 13045 bp, 10 predicted proteins | sample IncBWC19MmetaG_FD_150863 | JGI IMG/M metagenome (GOLD analysis project Ga0210403, IMG submission 150863) | Forest soil microbial communities from Barre Woods Harvard Forest LTER site, Petersham, Massachusetts, United States - Inc-BW-C-19-M | ecosystem: Environmental > Terrestrial > Soil >... | reverse complement strand
AAAATTGTTGGCTATCGCGAAGCGATGGTTTTGCCCGAACGCCCGAAGAAATTATTGGTTGTTGGTTCCGGAGCTATTGGAGCAGAGTTTGCTTATTTCTATAATACAATGGGTGCTGAAGTAACTATCGTGGAGTTTCTACCCCGCATCGTTCCAGTTGAAGATGAAGAAGTATCCAAGCAATTGGACAAATCATTCAAGAAAGCGGGGATGACCATATATGTCAATTCCGAAGTGACGGCCGTAGATACCAAAGGAAAAGGATGCGTATCCACTGTTAAAACACCTACAGGTGAAATTAAAATTGAATCCGACGTTGTGCTCTCTGCAGTAGGCGTTTCTACCAATCTGGAGAACATTGGTTTGGAGGAAACAGGAGTTAAAACGGATAAGGGAAAAGTGATAGTGGATCAATTTTATAAAACGAATGTGCCAGGCATTTACGCCATTGGTGACATTACTTCAGGTCCTGCGCTCGCGCACGTAGCTTCCGCCGAGGGAATCATTTGCGTTGAAAAAATGGCTGGTCAAAATCCGGAGCCACTCAATTATAATAATTTACCAGGCTGTACCTATTGCTCACCGGAGATAGCATCGGTGGGTTATACGGAAGAAGCAGCGAAGAAAGCAGGATATCAAATTAAAGTGGGTAAGTTTCCATTTAGTGCGTCGGGAAAAGCAAAAGCAGCGGGTGCCCCTGATGGCTTTGTGAAAGTGATTTTTGACGCTAAGTATGGCGAATGGTTGGGCGCGCACTTTATCGGTTCCAATGTAACGGAGATGATTGCCGAAGTAGTGGTAGCCCGAAAGTTGGAGACTACAGGACACGAAATTTTTAAATCGGTTCATCCGCATCCCACCATGAGCGAGGCCATTATGGAAGCGGCTGCAGCTGCCTATGGGGAAGTAATTCATTTGTAATGACTTTGTTTCGTTAATGAAAAACCCAGGGAGTATCAACTTTTGCCCTGACTATCTAACCGCACAGGGGTAAACCGCCACCCTTTCGACGATGCAATGGCTAAAGGACGGCGCTAACCATCCTGGGGTTATTTTCAACATTTTAGACATCGTTTTCAATCCGATGCGGTTAAAACTTCGTATATCCTTTTCAACGGTACAAAAGTGCATTTAAAAGAAAACCGTTTATAGTTCAATTATTTTTTTGTACATTTAATTTAAATACTTTAAAATCAGTTCGTTATGAAAATGGTACCCGTTCGCTTTTATTACCAAAGAGCTCGAATTTTCGGCTGGTTGATCCTTATTTGCATTATCGGCTACACGCTTTTCAGTATCTTCACTGGGAATTTCAATTAGTTAGTGTCCAAGCATAAAAACATATCCGTAAAAAGCTATTACCAACGAGCTAAGGTGTTCGGATATCTTGCTATTATTATAGCTGTATCCTTAGTCCTCATTTATCTTTTCGATAAATTCTTTAAATAACCGCCAGGTTTCCTCTGCAAGCCGTTGAGGATTGTCTTGCGTTTACAAATTTTACTTGCGGTCAAATCCATAAATTTGCTCCTATACTCTAACTTGTCTTGCCCATGTGTTCCCATCGGATAATTCTTCCAGTGCTTGTGCTGATTTCAGCGATGACTACACAGGCACAAAATCAAGATTCCATTCAGCAAGTGATCTATCAAACTGCCTTGCAGAAATTGAAGGATGGCAGTTATGCCGAGGCCTCTGCACAATTCTCCCAATTGATTGCAACTAATTTTTCAAACAAGGAAATTTACGTGAAACGTGGAATTGCCTCCTATATGGTTAAAGATTTTGGAAAGTCGAAAACCGATTTTGATGAAGCGGTTAAAGCACGCATCAATACGGAGGAATTATTTGAATACCGCGGACTTGCCCGTTACCAATTGGACGATTTTGCCGGGGCCGCCGGTGACCTGGAGAAAGCCGTTTCTGTGGGCGCCAAAGGCGCAGAAGTATTCACCACCCTGGGCAATGCAAAATTCCGGTTAGACAATTATAAGGACGCGATTGTCAACTATGACAAGGCTATTGCTGCAGGAAAAAAAGATGCTATTCTTTTTAACAACCGGGGCAAGGCAAAAATGCTACTTAAGGATCTGACCGGAGCCGATGCAGACTTCTCGGAAGCACTTGTGATCAAGCCAGCATACGATAAGGCACTTGAAAATAGGGCCGAGGCCCGCTATCAGCTTAAGGAATGGAAAAATGCAACCCTGGATTTTGATATGATAATTTCTTCAGGGCGAAGCGATACCGAACTCTTTCAAAAATCCGGAACGGCAAAATTTAATTTGCAGGACTACAGGGGTTGTGCAGACATGTTAAATAAAGTGGTTGGCAAAGGGGTGAAAGACAAAGAGGTCTTCCGGATGCTGGGGTTAAGTTTATTCAATGCTGGTGACTTCCCCGGAACATCGGGTGCTTTGTTAGCCGCAGTTTCGATGGGAGTGAGTGACAAGGAAGTTTTTGAACAATTGGGAACAAGTCAATACAAAACCAAAGATTTTAAGGGTGCCATTGAATCGTTGGGCCGGGCGGTGGCATTAGGATCCGGCAGCAAAGAAATTTTTCTCTTCAAGGGCAATGCCGAATATCAGCAAAAGGATATTGACAATGCGATGAAGGATTTAGAGAAAGCAATTTCGCTCGGAGTCTCTGATTATGATGCTTTTAGAAATTTGGGAGACAGTAAATTTTTAAAGAATGATTTTGCAAGTGCCATAAAATATTACGACAAGGCCATCACCTTTCCACAGGCCGATGCCGTTGCTTTCAATAATCGGGGCAAGGCAAAATCCGCATTGGGCGACTTGCAAGGCAGCCTTGCCGATTTTGATAAGGCAATTTCCCTCAAGCCGGAGTACAGTAAAGCCATTTTAAATCGGGGAATGGTTCGTTTCTCGATGGCTAATTATGCCGGTGCTGCCGATGACCTCGATAAAGTCCGAAGTACCGAAGGCGAATCGGCAGGGTTGCTTAGCATGTTGGGTATTTCAAAATACAATTTAAGAGAACAAGAGTCAGCCAAGGACTTTTTGGAACGCGCGGTGAAAGTTGGAGCAAAAGATGCCAAAGTCAATTTGTACCTCGGCTACCTTCGCTTTGGTGCTAAAGATTTTAAAGGTTGCGTGGAAGCACTGAATGCAGCAGAGCTTGGCGGGGAAAAGGAAATTGAATTAAATGAAAAACGCGGCAAGTCGCAGTTTGAAACAAAAGATTTCATCAGCACCGTAACGGATTTGGAAAAAGTAGTACAAAATGGCCAACCCGATGTGTTGACTCTCGAAGACCTGGGCATCGCTTATATGCAGCAACAAAAAAACAAGGAGGCGCTGGGTTATCTGGAAAAAGCGATTGCGGCGGGAAGCAAAAACAAGGACGTTTATTTCCAGGTAGGTAATGGCCGGTTCAAAGACAACAACTTTTCCGGAGCTATCGACGCCTACGACAAGGCCATATCATTTGGCGCAAATGATGAAGTGATTTATAATAATCGCGGAAAGGCAAAGCTCAACTCCAGTTTGCCCAAGGAATCCCTTTCCGATTTTGATCAGTCATTAAAAATCAAAGCCAACTATCCGCAGGCGCTGAAAAATCGAGCCGCTGCGAATGCTCAATTGGAAGAATGGCAGAAAGTAGTTACTGATTTGGCAATCGTTATCAGCTCAAACCAGGCTGGTGCCGAAGAATATTCGTTATCCGGAACTGCAAAATACAATTTGAAAAATTTTAATGGCGCCATTGACGACCTAAGCAAAGCGATTTCGGGTGGAGCAAAAGATAAATCAGTATTTGTTGCGCGCGGAAATTCATATTTCGAAACGGCTGATCTCAGGAATGCGCTCCCGGATTTTACTAAAGCCATTGAATTAGGGGAGGTATCACCTGAGGTTTTTTTTAAACGAGGCTCGTGTCGCTTTGATGCCCAGGACTTTAAAAATGCACTTGCGGACCTGGAGAAAGCAATCAATGCCGGATATACGGAGGCCACAGCCTATGATATGCGCGGTTTTTGCAAACTCGACAATAAAGATGTAGAAGGTGCCCTTGCCGATTTGAATACGGCTATTGAAAAGAACGCCAAACTTGCGACTGCATTTTATCACCGTGGTGATGCGCGCTTTCGCAACACCAATTATTTGGGTGCTTCGCAGGACTATACTACTGCCATCAACCTTGGGTTGGCTGACCCGGTGTTGTTTAACAATCGCGGGAAATCGTACTTTAATCAAGATCAATACGAGAATGCCATTGCTGATTTTGGAACGGCCATAGCAAAAAAAGAAGATTATGTAAGGGCCTATGAAAATCGCGCGAATACGTATTTGAAATTAAAAAAATATGATCTCGCTGTGAAAGATCTGAGGCAGATGGAGAAGTTAACCGAAAAGCCGGATGCAGACTTTTATCAAAAGTTAGGTGAAACGTATTTTGAACTGAAGAATTACAACGTTGCCCTGGGATATTTAGACAAAGCTGTGGAGGGTGGAAATAAAGATAAGAGTGTATTATTTAAAAGAGGGAAATGTTCATTGGATCAACAGGATTTTCAAGCCTCTGTAAAAGATTTCGATGAGGCACTGAAAGCCGGTGAAAACACGTTGCCACTATTTTTAGAGAGAGCCAGAGCTTATTTGGGATTGGGGAATAAAAAATCGGCACTCGATAATTTATCCAAGGCCATAGCCCTCGACCCCAACAATGCTGATGTGTATTTCAACAGCGCTGTGATCAAAGAAGAGAGTCAGGATTTTGAACAAGCCGTTCTCGATTACGACAAAGCCATCAAGCTCAATCCTAAAGATGCAGCATCCCTGGCCGGCCGCGCGAATTGCAAGGCGGAGATGGATGATTTCGGGGCTGCACTTGGAGATATGGATGACGCCATTGAACTCGATGGCAAGAATGCGGCCTACTTCAAGCAGCGTGGAAATTTTCACTATCAGTTAAAGGACAAGGAGAAAGCTTGTGCGGACTGGACCAAAGCCGTGCAGTTAGGGGACACTAAGGCAAAGTTCTCGATAGAGCAGTATTGTAAATAAGACTACCGGGATTTCAATCTAAAGAGCTCAAATTGAGCTGATATTCAACTTCACACTTTCATCGTTAAAACCTTACATCCGACAGGCAGTAGTCGTTTTGTCCGGTGAATGGCAGATTACTTTGACGATTTTTGATGTATTAAAGAAAAAGCGAGGGTATGAAGTCTCTATTGATATTATTAGCGGGGTTGGGGTTCGGAGTAAATGGGTTTGCAGGAAATGTGCTTAACGGAAAAGTAACTTCAGTAATTGATGGCAACACGATCGAGATGCTGACCGATGATAACGAATCGTATAAAATTATGCTGTACGGAATTGATAGTCCGGAATTAGGCCAGGAGTATGGAGAGAAAGCGAAAAAATTCCTGGAGAAAATAATCCTTGATAAAAATGTGAACGTGAACATTCAGGGCAAAGATCGTTGGGGCAACCGGTTAGGAATTATCTTAATTGAAGGTACCCTTGATCCACGCTTCAATTTATTAGAAGCCGGTTTAGCCTGGACAGCCGAACGAGACCCCGTCCAGGAATTGGAAGTGATCAAAGAAAAAGCGCGTGAAAAGGGAAAAGGCCTATGGAAGGAGCAAGACCCCACACCCCCCTGGATTTACCGCAGGCAGCAAACTATGACACAACTCAAGTCGAGCTAAAATAATATTCAAAACACAGCGTTATACTCCAGCTATGCAACAACTAAGGCTGGGGTTTTTTCTTTGTTTATTGGGAATGTTGTTCCCTTTCGTAAGCTATGGGCAAAGCAATACGCTGGGTGATCGTGGACCGTCTACGGTGGATGAACAGCATCACGCTTTTCACAAGCCACATATTACACGCAAGCAAAAGCTATTATTCCGGAAGCCGAGTGTGAAGCACACGGCCGAGTATGAATATTACAACCGTATGGAACAGGTGGCACGTGAGAAACAAACAGTGGCATTGAAAGAACTCAAGCTGCGGGGAATGCCCCACCCGCGGCAAACAGCGGAGTATGAGTTTTACGTACGCGCCGAGAGCGTAGCAAAAGAAAAACAGCGCTTACTTCGTAAGTTGGCCAAGCCACAATATTCAGACTTCACTTATTTCGGGCATAAGCGCCCACCAAAAAAACATTTGCCTTTCGCGATGCGCTATTGCAAAGAATGTGGCATCAGGCATTGATCCTGGGTCCTTGATTCTTGCCACTGGTTTATAGATGAGCCCTCGAACGTAACCAATCACCAACTTCAGCAACCAGTATCCAGCATCTGGTGTCCAGTACCATTTTTATCTTGTGCTTCGATGGACATTATAGTCTAGTATCGTCTCCTGTGAGGGACGATACGCGCCAAATGAACAGAGAGAGCATCCCTGCAGGAGACAGCGCGACCAAAAACTTGATGTAAATTCGATTTGAACCACATTAGGACATAGACACATAAACTTTCACATAGTCTGGATTTTTCTATGTATGCATTCTTTTGTGAATTATGTGTCTATGTGGTTCAGTGCTATGTCGCCGATTGCGTGTTGTTAAACCGTATCCCGATTAATATTCGGGATCAGAATCCAATATCATTTTTTTAACTTACGCTTCGATGGACATCGCCTCCTACATCGAACACACCAACCTTAGCCCTTTACTAACTGGTAAAGACATCGATCAACTGATCGCGCAGGCAAAACAGTTTCAGTTTCTAGGAGTATGTGTGCCGCCGTTTTGGGTGAAACGGGCCAAGCGGGAAATTAATGATGAAAAAATTTTATTGGTTACCGTCGCGGGCTTTCCTCTTGGTTATTCGATGACCGAAACGAAACTTGACGAAATCAAACGTGCTATCGATAATGGCGCGGATGAAGTGGATGTGGTGTGGAATATTTCCTCCTTCAAGACCGGAATCCCGTGGACTAAAATAGAGATCGCCAAGTGCAGCAAGCTGACCCATGATCACCAAAAAATCCTGAAAGTAATAATTGAAACAGCGTATCTTTCTGACGGGGAGATGATTATGGCTTGTAAAATCTGCTCTGACGCAGGCGTAGATTTTGTAAAAACATCCACTGGATTTGCATCAAGCGGTGCAAAAGCAGAGCACATTCGATTGATGAAAGCTTCCCTGCCTTCATCGGTGGGTATCAAAGCATCGGGCGGAATAAAAACACTGGACGATGTCCTGAAAATGATTAATGCCGGTGCTACGCGCATCGGCACGTCATCAGGAATAAAGATTTTAAAATGACCACAAACCCAAAACCATGAACGACTTTTCAGCTCTTTTTCCCGAGGAAAAATCAATTCCAGCTTCTGTAAAATTACCCACTAACAACGAACAGCGCGAATACCTTATCAATGGACAGATGCGCACCTGGCAAGGAGATATGAATCCGGTAGCCAGTCCGATTTTTCTGAAAGAGGGTACGGGGTATAAACAAAAAATTATTGGAAGCACCCCCTTACTTACTTCCAGGGAAGCGTTGGAAGCATTGGATGCAGCAGTGAATGCCTATGATCAGGGTCATGGGGTCTGGCCGATGATGACCGTAGCGGATCGGATTCGTCACGTGGAGATTTTTTTGGAAAAGATGAAAGAGAAAAGGCAGGATGTGGTCAACCTGCTGATGTGGGAGATTGGTAAAACACAAAAAGATTCTGAAAAGGAATTTGATCGCACCTGTGATTATATTATCGACACCATTGACGCCCTCAAAGACCTTGACCGTAAATCTTCTAATTTTGTGCAGGAGCAAGGCATCATGGGGCAAATCAGGCGCGTGCCCCTGGGTGTTGCTCTTTGCATGGGGCCGTACAACTATCCACTCAACGAAACCTTTAGCACCCTCTTTCCTGCCCTGATCATGGGTAACACCGTAGTGTTTAAGCCTGCAAAGTATGGTGTATTGCTTATCCGCCCGTTACTGGAAGCCTTTAGAACAAGTTTTCCCCCTGGAGTGATCAATGTGATTTATGGTCGCGGCCGCGAAACCGTAGGGGCCTTGATGGAGACCGGAAAGATTGACGTGTTTGCCTTTATAGGCACAAACAAGGGCGCTAATGAATTGAAGAAAGCGCACCCTAAATCGCACCGGTTGAAAGCAATACTCGGCCTCGATGCAAAAAACCTGGCTATCATTTTACCGGATGCCGATCTTGACAATGCTGTAAACGAATGTATTCTTGGTTCGCTATCATTCAATGGTCAGCGATGTACTGCCATTAAAATCATTTTTGCTCACAAAAACGTTCAGGAGCAGTTCATCAAAAAATTCTGTGAGGCGGTAGCAAAACTAAAGCCTGGTATGCCATGGGATGCCGGGGTATCGCTTACCCCTTTGCCCGAACCAGGAAAAACAGCTTATCTGCAAGAGTTGGTGGATGACGCCATTCAGCATGGTGCGAAGGTGATGAATGCGAATGGAGGGGAAACATTTTACACTTTTTTTTACCCGGCCGTGCTTTACCCTGTGAACGATAAGATGAAAGTTTATTTTGAAGAACAGTTTGGGCCCGTCGTTCCCATCCGCTCCTTCGAAGGAGAAAAGGAAGTCATTGAGTACATTCTTAACTCTAACTTTGGCCAGCAGTTGAGTATATTCGGTAAAGATTCTAAAATGATCGGACACCTGATTGATGCTTTTGCTAACCAGGTAGGCCGTATCAACATCAATGCCCAATGTCAGCGCGGTCCGGATATGTTTCCCTTTAATGGCAGAAAAGATTCAGCCGAGGGTACCTTGTCGGTAACAGACGCCCTTCGTGTGTTCTCCATCCGGTCGTTAGTAGCCACAAAGATCACGGACGACAACAAGAAAATCATTGGCAATATTATTCGCAACAGGGAATCTGCATTTTTAAGTACGGATTATATTTTCTAACAATCAAAGAATGGTTGATGAAGCATGTGAACATTCGTATTTCAGGAAAAGTGCAAGGCGTTTTCTTCCGGGCATCAGCAAAAGAACAAGCGGATCATTATGGTGTAAAAGGTTTTGTGCGCAACGACTTCAATGGCGATGTGTACATGGAGGTGGAGGGCGATGAAGATCAACTGAAGGTATTTTTGCAATGGTGTGCACGCGGCCCCAGCAGAGCACACGTCGAGAATGTTAACGTTGAAGAATCAGCCCTAAGAAATTTTGCTTTTTTTGAGGTGAGGAGGTAAGTTAGTCCGCAATAACTTCCACGTCTACCCTGATATTTTTCCTGGCGAAGGAGCTGTTCTTGTCGTGAATCATGCGGCTGCCACCCCAACCTTTCACTGCGACGCGGCTATCGTCAATGCCCTGATCAACCAGCCACATCTTGATAGTTTCAGCCCTCGCTTCCGACAGCTGTTTAGCAGAACCACTACCCGTGACCGCATCGCTGGTAATCTTAAAGAAATCCTGACTTTGCCCCATGTAAATAATTTTCCCACGGCCGTTGCCATTGGTGTGGCCATGCAAAGCAATTTTCATGGACGGGCTGCCTTTCATCATCTCCAACAGACTATTTAGTTGATACTTAGAATCTGGCAGCATAACGGCAGCGTCGTTGAAAAAATAAACATTGTACAGCGTAGAGATATCGCCTTTTTGAATCTTCACCAGCCCGAAGTTGATCATGTAAAAATTACCCACGAGCGTCACATAAGGTTTGAGCGTATCTTTCTCTGTTTCCTTATAATTAATGGCTAGTTGCTCCTTGCGGAACCCGAAGGTGTTGCTGACTAAGGTCAGGTTCCCGCTTTTAGTACCCGGGTTGGGCAATGTAATGTAGGTGTTGCCTCTCACGCGGGTAATCAATTTGCTGGTCTCGGCGTTCACGACTTCTACTTCACCGTCAATTACTTCGTTGTTGGTTAGGTTAAAAAGACTGAGAAAAACCGGCGTGTTTTTCAGCGTTTGCGGAAGGAGTACCGGCGCGGGGCGCGGATTGTCAACCACTTCCGTGACCACGGGTTCGGGTTTCTTTACTTCAATTTTTGATGGCTCCTCGGCCCTTGTAATAGCGGCCTTCTCCTGTGGCTCCGTCATCGTGACCAGGGGCTCTTTGACGACGGAAGTCTCTTTGATGGTGTATACCCATGCATCGGCGAAAGTCCCATCGCTTCTAACTTTCTTCCATTCGTCGACGCACGCATCGCGGGTGGTGAGCTGGTCGAGATAGACATACCAATAGCGGCGCGTTGCATCAAATCCATATGCCGTGTGTCGGCCATCTTTTTTCAGCGACGTAGATAGGCGAATAGCATAATCTTCGTGTTCCGGGGAGAATGCGGCAACAACAAGGTAAGAGCCCAGTGGAAGTTTCTTGGTGATTCGTGAAGATTGAGCAGGGGATGAAAGAAATGAGATAAGAAGAAAAAAACAGAAATAATTTTTAATCATGATGAATTGATTAAAATCTAAATTACGTGTAAGGCTTCAATTTTCCAATTCAGAAACCCCAGGCAAGTCTGGTTGATTAAAAGCCTTACTCCTCAATTACCTCCACATCTACGCGGATATTTTTGCGGGCGTGCACACTGTTTTTATCATGGATCATACGGCTGCCACCCCAACCCTTTACTGTGACACGTTCATTGGCGATGCCTTGCGCCAGAAGCCACTCCCGAATCACTTCCGCCCTGGCCTCTGATAATTCTTTGGCTGATCCCGAGCCTTCTACCGCATCTTTTGTAATCTTGAAGAAATCTTTACTGGGGCCCATGTAAATAATTTTTCCCCGGCTATTGCCGTTGGTATGACCATGCAATACAATTTTAAGACTGGGATTCTCTTTAAACATTTGTAGCAAACTGTTTAATTGGTATTTGGAATCAGGCAACATGATAGCGGCGTCATTATAAAAATAGACATTGTAAAGTGTTGAGATATCTCCCTTATGAATGCGTGATAACCCAAAATTTACCATGTAAAAATTTCCAACCAGGTCCAAATAGGGTTGAACGGTATCCGCTTCTGTGTTTTGATAGTGGAGTTCATGTTGCTCGGGGCGAAACCCGAAGGTCTTACTGATCAAACTAAGTTGGCCGCTTTTCGTTCCCGGGTTGGGTAACGTGACGTAGGTATTGCCTTTCACTTTGGTAATCAGTCGCGAACGTTCGGTATCCACCACTTCGACGTCGCCATCAATGACTTGATTGTTAGTGGCATTATAGAGGCTTAGGAAAACCGGGGTATTGCTAAGCGATTGAGGGAGATAAACCGGGTCGGCCGGAGGGTTCTCGATTACTTCAGTGACAACAGATTTCTGTTCCTCAACTTTCTTCTCGGTTGCGTTAACTTCCTCCGTTTTTTTCGCTCCGGCTATTTTCGGTTCTTCTTTTTTGACGACGGGCGTGAGGGGAGGATTCACTTTTTGAAGTTGGGGTTCTTCTTTGTTAGCTATGTGCTCACTGGTTTCAGGGCCTGTTCTAATGGTACGAACCCATGCCTTCTCAAATGTGCCGGATTTCCGCACCCTCAGCATTTGCCGAACGGATTCAGTAAAGTCTGAATATTGGTCGAGGTAAACGAAGTAAAGTTTTCGAGTGGGCTCCAATCCATACTTTGCATGGAGTCCATTTTCGTTCAATTTGGCAGCATAGCGCTGTGCATAATCTTCCTGATGGGAAAAAAATGCGGCAACCACAATATAATAACCCTTAGGCAGGGGATCGTTGTCGGGTTGTTGGGGAGAGCTCCTTGCGGATAAGACAGTTCCGGCAAGTAGGATTAAAGCACAACTGTAGCTTTTAACCATGTAAGAAACTGGTTTGATTCAGTCAAAATTATCGAAGAATAATCGAATTTTCCAAACTTTATAGGCCTCTCAAACGCAGGTTGCTTGAAAAAATCATGTAATAAAATGAAGGATTTCTCTCAAAAAACCATAGCCATACCCCGTTAATTGGATTACTGCTGAGGGAATTGAGAACATTGCGACCATAGCAGATTTTGTTTTTTTAAAGGAATCAGCTCCGATGGCGATCAGGTAAAGTAAGTATAGGAGAAAGGCGACCTCACCAACCGGTGGGTTGAGGAAAGCAACCGGTAACAAGGATAACAACCCCAACAGGAAAAAGGATGGAAACCAATGGACCAGTTTCACCTCACCAGGATGTACCCGGCCCACCAGCACGCGCCCTTTTCCGAAGTTGGAAACCTGTTTGAAAAATTCTTTTAGGGTAGCACGTCTTTGGTGATATACAAAGGCATCAGGAATAAGCCCGACCCGGAATCCTAATTTTTTCAGACGAACGCTAAACTCAATATCTTCTGCAAATCGATCAAAGTGGAAGCCGTCCGTAATTTTAAAGACTTCACGACTGATGCCCATGTTAAAACTTCGCGGTTGAAAATTTTTTGACTTTCCCCCGCGAATCCCTCCCGTGGTGAAAACGGATGACATGGTATAGGCCATGGCTTGCTGAAGCGGCGTGAAATTTTCGTGGCCGCGATCGGGGCCGCCCCAGGCATCAAGCTTTTCGGTTCTCAATGTTTTTTCGACGACTTCAAGGTAGTGTGACGGAACCTGGCAGTCACTATCGAATGCGATAAAATATTCCCCGTTCGCTTTTTCAAATCCAAAATTGCGACTTGGGCCAGGACCTGAATTTGGTTTAAAGAAATACTGAATGTTCAGAAGGGAGGCATATTTTTCGAATATGACATCGCTTTTAACGGACGAGCCATCTTCAATGATCAACACCTCAAAATCTTGAAAGGATTGCCTGGTTAAACTTTGCAGCAAGTCATCGACTTCTTGTGGACGATTGTAAACGGGGATGATGATTGAATACTTAGGGGCAGTCATTGTAGAATCAAAACAAAATTAACCCGAATTAATTAAGAATAAATTCTCAGGCGGTCCCCGGAATCTTAAGCATGGCCACCTATCGGGAAATTATGAGATGCCCCCTTGAATTCTTTCCACACGTAGATGCCCCACAATGCAGCCACGACGGTTGCCCCCTGACCAAGGCCGTAGGAAATAGCCGGCCCTGCCTTTTCACTTGCCAGGATGCTGAACGACATGCCCATGCTCCAGATCAGCCCGCCCAGGATACCAA
>Ga0210403_10003857_pt1 | contig 13045 bp, 10 predicted proteins | sample IncBWC19MmetaG_FD_150863 | JGI IMG/M metagenome (GOLD analysis project Ga0210403, IMG submission 150863) | Forest soil microbial communities from Barre Woods Harvard Forest LTER site, Petersham, Massachusetts, United States - Inc-BW-C-19-M | ecosystem: Environmental > Terrestrial > Soil >... | reverse complement strand
CTATCCGCACGAGCTCTCAGGCGGGATGCTCAAACGAGCCGAGCTGGCACGGGCGTTCGCCGTGAAGCCCGAAATCCTGTACATGGACGAGCCGTTCTCGGCGCTGGATGCATTGACGAACCTGCGCATGCGCAATGAGCTGCTGCGCATCCTGGAAGAGGAGCGCCACACGGTTATGTTGATTACCCATGACGTGGAGGAGGCCATTCACTTGGCCGATCGGATCATGGTGCTGTCGCCGAGACCCACGAGAATTCAAGCAATGTTCACGGTGGATCTACCGCATCCGCGCAAGCTCACCGGTCCCGAGGTGCAGGAACTACGCGTTGCCATCCTGCATGAGCTCGGCGTCGATCGGAATGCGGGGTGAGCTCCCTGCTTATTCCACGCGCACCGGTCGCTCGGCGCCGGCGGGTGAGCATGGCTTTGCCGCTGGTCATCGCGAGTTGTGCCGTGTGGACGAGAGTGAGCGCGCAGGCACCTGAGATTGTGGTTGCCACCGAAGTGGGATCGCTCGCGTCGAGACAGGTCAGTAGCAGCGATACCGCATCATTGCTGAGCAGCGTCGATTCGGCTCAAGCCGGAGGCATCTCCAGTCTGCCTGTACTTCACGGTCTCGGCGATGACCGGATACGGATTTTGGTCAATGGGGTACCGATGGCCGCCGCCTGCCCCATGCACATGAACCCGCCGCTGTCTTATATCGATCCCTCCAATGTGGCGCGCATCGAGGTTCTCTCGGGGGTGACGCCGGTGCGTCTCGGCGGCGACAGCATTGCCGGCACCATTCAAGTTGACTCCGCGCCGCCCGTCTTTGCTGCGACGGAGGGTTCGATCGACCGCGCCGGCCGACTATCGACCTTCTACCGGAGCAACAGCTCCGCGTTGGGCGGCACGGCGGCGATTTCGATGGCCAGCACGGATCTCAGCCTGGAGTATCGGGGTTCCGCAACCCGCGCGGGCGACTACTACGATGGTGCGGGTGAACGAATCAATGCCTCGCGCTTCGAGACATTGGACAGTCAAGTGACGGCGGCCTACCGCAGCGGGCGTCATCTGTTCGAGGCGCAGGCAGCGTTGCAGCATATTCCCTACGAGGGATTTCCCAATGCGGATATGGATATGCAGGGAAATATCGCCGCATTTTTGAATGCCCGCTATGCAGGTGGTTACGGGTGGGGCGACCTGCACATCAAAGCTTACTACGACCATATTCGCCACGAAATGAACGGCAACGCACCGGACCGCTATCCGCCCAATGTCAGCATCACGGGTTTCGGGGATTTTCCCACCCGCGAGCGGGGACAGGATTTCGGCTACCGTGTTGATGCGGGTATCGTGGCGTCGATGCAGGACATGGTACGCATCGGCAACGAACTGCACGCGCAGACGCTCGATGACCGCTGGCCCGGCGCCCCAGCCGGCATGATGTTCGACTATGTCAGTCTCAACAATGCGACGCGCGTGCAATGGGGAACCTTCGCCGAATGGGAGCGGCGGTGGAACGAGCGTTGGACCACCCAGTTCGGAGTGCGAAACGATACGTTACGGATGGATACCGGCCCCGTGCAAGGGTATGACGGAATCGATCCGGCGGCGCAGGCATTCAACGCAACGCATCGTGCCCGCGTCGACGTCAACTTTGATTCTACGCTCCTGATCCGCTTTCGACCTGATGATGGGGAAGACTACACGTTGGGTCTGGCGCGCAAGAATCGCTCCCCCAACCTTTACGAGCGCTACGCCTGGGGCACGAACACCATCGGTACCATCACCTGGTTCGGCGACGGCAACGGTTACACCGGCAATCCGGACCTCAAGCCGGAGACAGCCGATACCGCGAGTGTTTCCGGCAACTGGCACGATCGCGATGCGCGCGCGTGGCAGTTGCGCGTCACCACCTACTTGACCGCCGTGCAGAACTACATCGGCGTGCTGCCGCTCTGTGCTCCAGCCTGTTCAGGAATGCCGGCCTCGCAATTGATGTTTGCCAATCAGACGGCGCGCCTCTATGGAGCCGATGTGAACGCGGCCTACACGCTCTCGGATAACGCCGTCGGCGGAGTTTTCCGAATCAAAGGCTCAGCCGGTTACGTGCACGGCGAAGACTTGTCCACACGGACTCCCTTGTACCATGTGATGCCCCTTCACGGCCTCGTGGCTGTGGAATACGAATTCGGAGCGTGGTCGAGCGCCTTGAGCTTCCACACGGTCGTCCGCAACACTGATGTCGACCCGGTGCGCCTTGAGCCTCCCACGCCCGGTTACTCAATGGTCGACTTACGCACGGCCTACGAATGGCGAAATCTTCGACTCGACTTTGCCATCAGCAATTTGCTCGATCGCCAGTATGCGAGTCCGTTGGGTGGCACCTGGCAGTCGGCCCCATACCCACCGGGCTACGCCGGCGCCACATTCCGGCCGCTGCCGGCGGCAGGCCGATCCTTCGATAGCGGTTTCAGCATGAAATTCTAATGGGACGACCGACCTCGATATGGCTACGCTCTATTCACACGCGAGGCGGTCCGAACCAGGTGGTTAGCGCGTCAGGGAGGCATTGATGGTGACAGTCTCCCACCCAGGCCACATATCCGTCGGGCCGAATCAACACGGCGGTGGGAGAAGTGACCGCGCCGAGTGCCGGAAGCTCCCACGTACCAACGTAGTTGGCATCGATCAACTGAACCCGATCTGCCCATGGAGTGATGTCGAAGGCACCGGGCTCACCGAAGTTGAGTAGCACCGGCCGGGCATCGTGCAGCAGGGTGAAGACCCGCAGCGGCCCGTTGGCGGTGACCAGGTCGAGATCGGGCATGCGGCGTCCGAGCAGCGGGTGTCCCTCGCCGAAGTCGTAGTGGATGTCCAGACCGGACATCATCGCAGCGAATCGTCTGCGAGGCTCGTCCATGCCGAGGAGCTCGGACAGTGTGTCGCGCAGTGCCTTCGTGCGTTCGTCCGGGCGGCGAAGCGCCACTGAAGCCATCGTGTTGCGCAGCACGCGGGCAGCAACCGGGTGACGCTCGGCATGGTAGGTATCCAGCAGGCTTTCCGGAGACCTCCCCTTGACCACCTGGGCCAGCTTCCATCCCAGATTCACCGCATCTTGCACACCGGTCTGCAGACCCTGTCCCCCATCCGGAGCATGCACGTGTGCGGCGTCGCCGGCCAGCAGCACCCGACCCTTGCGGTAGGACGCCGCCTGCCGGGTCATGTCGGTGAACCTCGAGATCCAGGTGGGACTGTGGATCCCGTAATCCGTCCCGCACACGGCGATGAGCGCCTCGCTGAGATCGGGCAGAGTAGGTTCGGTCGTGGCTCCGACGTGCTGTTCGGTCACCATGATCCCCACCGGCCCCCCATCCGCGTAGACGATCTCGCCGTCGCGGATCTCGTACTTCACCTTGCCGAAGGAATGGACGCCAAAGGCGTTGCGGTGGATGCCCAATTCCGGCTGCTCGGCCATCTCGACCTCGGCGAGCAGACTGCTCGTCGTCGGATCCCAACCGGGGAACTCGATGCCGGCTGCCTTACGGACCAGACTGCGTCCGCCGTCGCACCCGACGAGATAGTCCGCCCGCAGCGGCTGCCCGTCGGACAGCTCGACATCCACGCCGGTGTCATCCTGCGCGAAACCCATCACCTCACGTTCGCGATAGATGGTCACCGCCAGCTCCCCGACCCAGCCGGCCAGAATGCGCTCGATGTGCTTCTGCCACAGCCCGAGACCGTAGTTGTGCCTGGTGGGAAAGTCGCTGATGTCCAAGTGGGTTCCGGCGAACATCGCGACCTGCGCCACCTGTCCCTCCGACAGGAACCGATCGGCGATTCCACGCTGATCGAGAATCTCGATGGTGCGTGAGTGCAGACCGCCGGCACGCGAGCCAATGAGGCCCTGGCTGGTGCGCCGCTCGACAATCGCAACATCGACGCCCGCCAACGCCAACTCGCCTGCCAACATCAGCCCTGTCGGACCTCCCCCGCAGATCACCACCGCATGTTCAGTCATTTTGCATTCCCATTTCCCAAGGTGCCGACCTTGACCAGCGGTTCTACGGCACGACCGGGGTCTTGCCGCAAGCCCCCCGGTGCGCTATATGTTCAGAGTGGGGTGAGTAGTCTTTTTTCGCGACGGCGAGTGCCGATGTGTCAGCAAGTTACTGATCTGACTCGTCCTTTTGGTCGGTTCGAGTCGCTCTCACCACCATAAAATCCAGGTGAAATCCCGGCCCGGTGCATCGGTGGGCAGGGCGCCGCTACGCTCGAAATATCCTACAACTGACATATTTATCGGGGACGATTCTCCAATAGTTTGCAAGGAGGGGAGTTCTATATGAGCGCGCGACCACCGTTCGAGCACGACGAGCTCGTGCGTCGCATCAGCCGCGATCTCGCCGACGGCTACGATGAAGAATTGGAGATGGAGATCGAGGACCGCCACCCGCTACCGCGCGAGGCGTCAGCACTCGAAGCCGACACGGAGAAGGACTACCGGCGAATCTATTTCCAACAGTTATTTCGGCTCCAAGCCGAGCTCGTGAAGTTGCAGGATTGGGTGGTCGCTTCTGGACAGAAGGTTTTGATCCTTTTTGAAGGACGCGATGCTGCCGGCAAGGGGGGTGCGATCAAGCGCATCAGTCAAAAGCTCAATCCGCGGGTGTGTCGCGTGGTGGCGCTGCCGGCACCCAATGATCGCGAGCGCACGCAGTGGTACTTCCAGCGCTATGTGCCGCACCTCCCCGCTGCCGGCGAAATCGTTCTGTTCGATCGCAGTTGGTACAATCGCGCGGGCGTCGAGCGGGTGATGGGATTCTGTACGCCCGAGGAGTATGAGGAGTTCTTCCGCTCCGTACCGGAATTTGAGCGCATGCTCGTTCGCTCGGGCATCAAGTTGCTGAAATACTGGTTCTCGATCACGGATGAGGAACAATACTTGCGGTTTCTCGGCCGCATTCACGACCCGCTAAAGCAGTGGAAGCTGAGCCCGATGGATCTCGAATCGCGCCGTCGCTGGGAGGACTACACGAAGGCGAAGGAAGTGATGCTCGAGCGCTCGCACATTCCTGAGGCGCGATGGTGGGTCGTGCACGCGGTCGACAAGAAGCGCGCGCGTCTCAACTTTATCGATCATTTGTTGCATCAGTTCCCCTACGCAGACACGCCGAAACCGCTAATTGTGCTGCCGCAACGCGAACATCACGAACATTACTCTCGACAAGCGGTGCCGGCGGACATGCTGGTGCCGGAGGTGTATTGACCAGAGCGATCGCCAACGGCACACAGTGAATCTGTGCAGTGCGCAATTTTGCGACACGCGACTCACAGTTGTTCACCGGCGCCGACTGTTCGCCGTGCCTTGTGACAAATCTTTGACAAAGGCGTAAAAGGCTTGAACAACCCAAGAGCTTCTGCGGAACCTGGCGCCCGGTGCCGGGGTCCGAACCCGTGGGGTAGAGCTCCCCGCGAATCCGACAGGCAATATCTACACAGGAGATATCCATGAACACTGCAGTCGATATGGTGTCGCTGAGCACACCCGTCAAGCGCTTCGTGAGTCAGGCTCGTCAAGCCTTGATCGACGGCCGCTGGCAGGACGCCCAGTCGGGCGAAACCTTCGAAGTCTTCAATCCTTCCAATGAAGCCGTCATTGCGCGTGTGGCCGATTGCAAGCGCGCCGATGTTGATCTGGCGGTGGCTGCGGCCCGCAAGGCGTTCGACAAGGGTCCTTGGCCGCGCATGTCGCCCTCGGCGCGAGGAAAAATCCTGTGGAAAATCGGCGACCTGATCCTGGAGAATCTCGAGGAGCTGGCGCAGCTGGAATCGCTCAACAACGGCAAACCCATCGGGGTGGCGCGCGCCGCTGACGTGCCCCTAGCCGCGGACCTGTTCCACTACATGGCGGGGTGGGCCACCAAGATAGAAGGCAGCACGATCGCCCTTTCGGTGCCATATACCCCCGAGGCGCAATATCACGCCTATACGCGTAAGGAGCCCATCGGGGTTGTGGCGCAGATCATTCCTTGGAATTTTCCGCTGTTGATGGCGGCCTGGAAATTGGGTCCGGTGCTGACGGCCGGCTGCACAGTGGTGCTCAAGCCGGCGGAGGAAACGCCGCTGTCGGCACTGCGCCTCGCGCAGCTGTGTTTGGACGCGGGCTTGCCGCCCGGTGTGCTCAACGTGGTGACGGGGTTTGGCGAGACCTGCGGCGCCCCGCTGGCAGCGCACAACCATGTGGACAAGGTGGCCTTCACCGGTTCGACCGAAGTCGGCAAGCTGATCGTCAAAGCCGCGGCGAACGACCTAAAAAAGGTCACGCTCGAACTGGGCGGCAAGTCGCCCAACATCGTGCTGGACGACGCGGATCTCGATGTGGCGATTCCTGGCGCGGCGAGCGCGATCTTCTTCAATCACGGCCAATGTTGCTGCGCCGGATCGCGTCTGTTCGTGCAGGAGAAGAGCTACGATCGCGTATTGGAGGGCGTCAGCAAGGCCGCGCGCGCCATCCGCCTGGGACCAGGCCTCAATCCGCAGAGCGAGATGGGACCGCTGGTGTCGAAGACTCAGTTCGATCGTGTCACCGGGTTCCTGCGTTCCGGCAAGGAGGAGGGGGCTCGCACGGTGTGCGGCGGCAAGCGCCACGGAGAGACTGGTTTCTTCGTCGAGCCCACGGTGCTCGACGGCACGAGCGACAAGATGCGCGTGTATCAGGAGGAGATCTTCGGGCCGGTTGTGACTGTCATGCCGTTCAAGGAAGTTGACGATGAACTGATTCGCCGCGCCAACGACACGGTATACGGCTTGGCCGCGGGTCTCTGGACCACCAACATCAAGCGTGCCCATCGTATCGCCAATGAGCTTCGGGCCGGGACGGTCTGGGTTAATTGCTACAACATCTTCGATGCTGCGTTGCCTTTTGGCGGCTATAAGCAGTCGGGGTGGGGGCGCGAGATGGGCAGTGAGGTTCTCAAGAATTATCTTGAGACCAAGGCAATCTGCATGAGTATCTAAAAGTAATAAGTGGCGGGCGCGCCGCTCATGGGCGCGCCTCGCCTTGGGCGTTAGATACGTCCAATAACGCGGATCCGAATCGCCATTCAAAACCACTCTTGATGGAGCCAGCCATGTCACGCATGCGAGCAGTGCAGGTCTCTAGCGCCAATGGCCCGTTCGAACTGGTCATGCGCGATATTCCAACCCCCGGCCCCAGGCAGGTTCGAATCAAAGTGCAGGCGTGCGGCATCTGCCATAGCGATTCTTTCACCAAGCTCGGCGCTTTTCCCGGAATTCGATTTCCGCGGGTTCCCGGGCACGAAGTCGTTGGCCTCTTGGATGCGGTGGGCTCGGAAGTACCCGAGTGGAAGGTGGGCTCACGGGTCGGTGTCGGCTGGCACGGAGGCCACTGCGGACACTGCGCCTCATGTCGTCGCGGAGATTTCATCACGTGTACGACCGGCCAGATTCCCGGCATCTCCTACGACGGCGGGTATGCGGATTACATGATCGCGCCATTCGAAGCACTGGCCGCCGTTCCGGACGAAATGTCCTCGGCGGAAGCCGCGCCGCTGCTGTGCGCTGGGATAACGACGTTCAACGCGCTGCGGCACAGTGGTGCCGGACCGGGCGATCTCGTCGCGGTCCTCGGCATCGGCGGCCTCGGTCACCTGGGCGTGCAGTATGCCGCGAAAATGGGGTGCCATACCGTGGCCGTCGCGCGCGGTACCGACAAGGAACCGCTGGCTCGCGAGTTGGGAGCGCAGCACTATATCGATAGCACGGCTCAAAACGTCGCCGCTGAACTGACGAAGCTCGGCGGCGCGCGAGTGATCCTCGCCACCTTGACGGATGCCAAATCCATGAGCGATGCCGTGGGTGGTTTGGGCGTCGACGGTAAGCTGCTGGTCATCGGTGCGTCCCTGCAGCCGATCGAAGTTCCGCCGCTGGCGTTGATTTCGGCGAGACGCTCCATTGCGGGATGGCCCTCGGGAACGTCCAGCGATTCGGAAGATACGATGGATTTCAGCGTGTTGTCCCAGATTCGTCCGCTGATCGAAACGTATCCGCTGGAACGCGCGACAGACGCCTACGAGAGGATGATGAGCGGCAAGGCGCGATTTCGCGTCGTGCTCACCACCGACACGGCGGCGAGATGATTCGAATCACGGCCTGGGTGCACACGATTCAGCCGGCGCGAGGCACCGGTTGCGGCCGAATGCTGATCGAAGCCGTCGCAGAGGCGGCACGCACGGCCGGAGCGAATGGCCCCTATTGGTTGACCCATCAAAGCAATGCCGTGGCGCGACAATTGTACGACCGCCTCGGGCAGAACCAGGGCTTCATTCACTATGTCTATTCGAAATAATCAGGCGCCGATCGCATCCGCCGGCGTCGGTCATTGGTGCGGCCGTTTATTTCGCATCCGCTAATCGGGGCGCGAAATGCAGCGCTACGGAGTTCATGCAGTAGCGTAGCCCGGTCGGCCGCGGGCCGTCGTCAAACACATGCCCCAAATGCGCGTCGCAGCGTCGGCATGAAATCGCATCTCGCTGCATGCCAAGGCTGGAATCGGAACTCTTCACCACATTCAACGCGGAGATCGGTTGCCAGAAGCTGGGCCAACCCGTTCCCGACTCGTACTTGGTCTTTGAGTCGTACAGCGCCGTGTCGCAGCAAATGCAACGATATATCCCGTCCGAATGATTGCTGGCGTACTCGCCGGAAAATGCCGCCTCGGTGCCGTCCTGACGGGTAACCCGAAAACTGAGCGCAGAGAGCTGAGCGCGCCATTGCGCTTCGGTCTTGACCAGCTTTGCCACGCGCACGATCCCCTCACTCTTCCCTGCGGCGGAGAAATTCTCGATCGACACGTCGGTGCTCGATGCGGGCGCCGATTGCGTCGACCCGAAGGCTCGGGCGATGCCGGTACTTGCTGCCAGTGCAGTCAGACCGACGGTCAGAAAACGTCGTCGATCCAGGGCGGCTTGGGTTCGATCAACCAGAGGGTCGTCGTTCTTCCATACCACGGTGCGGTCCTCAACCAAATGTGAATGAATAGGCTTGAACGTCGTTGTCCAAAAACTCGATTGAAAAGACGTGCTCGCCGACAGCTGCGACTTGTCGAATCAACTGATATAGGCGCTGCTCCGTGATGACGCCATCGCCATGCGCATCGGTATCTGCACCGTGGTTGGCACCGGGAGATGAACCGTCGAGCTGGACGCGAAATCGGATTGGTTTTCCGTCCGGTCCGGGGCCCAGCACGAGATGAAGATCTCGTGCGTAGAACCGATACACGATCTTCCCAGGACCCTTGCTCAAGGCGGCTTTTTCACCGTCGACGAGCCATTTTCCACTCAGCGCCCATTGATTCAATTCCAATGCAGGCGGGATCGCGTAAGTCTGCTGGCGGTCTTGAACCAAGCCACCTGGAGAGCGGAAGTTTTCCGCTCGCGCATACCCGAGGTAGGTCTCCTGCGATTGATCGTGCGCTTCATCAGCGGCAGCCTGCACACCGACGGCCGTGGAGGACTCCACGCCCGGCGGTGGCAGATTTGTATAGCCCGCTTCGGCCAACAATTGGCGAATGATCTGCTCCGATTCCTCGTAGCTACCTTCGCCGAAGTGGTGGCTGCGTATGTGGCCGGCCGCATCGATGAAATAGTGTGCGGGCCAATACTGATTGTTGAATCCCTGCCAGATTGCATAGTTGTTGTCGAGAGCAACAGGATAGGTGACCGCTAATTCGCTCACCGCGCGCCTCACATTGGCCGGATCCTTCTCGAAGGCGAACTCCGGTGCATGCACACCGATCACGACGAGACCATGATCTTTATATTTGGCGTACCACGTCTTCACGTATGGCAGTGCCCGTAAACAGTTGATGCAGGAATAAGTCCAGAAATCTACCAAGACAACTTTGCCGCGCAGCCCCTCGGACGACAGGGCGGGTGAATTCAGCCACGTCGTGGCGCCCTTAAGAGAGGGTATGTCACCCTCGATCGGAAGTCCTCCAGAGGGCTTGCCCGACATCATCATGGCGTGACCTCCGGCCATTGAATTGGTCATGGCCATGGAATTCCCATTGCCCGGTGACGCGCCGCCCGGTTTGATGGCGTCGATGAGGGATTGCTCCAGCCGGTTCGTCCCGGCGAGCGACAAGCGGGTGAGCACGCTACTGTCCCAACCCAAGGCGATGGCCGCTACGGCGAGCAATACCGCGACGCCCAGCACGCGTCGTACCCACTCGCCCGCGCCGAGCGATTTCTTCAACGCATTGAATACGCGTCCGCCGGCGAGGATGGCAATGGCCAACGACGTCGCCGCGCCCGCTGCGTAGGTGAACAACAATACAGTGGTGTGAGCATTGGGCCCCGATATGGCTGCACCGGTAAGCACGAGGCCCAGAATCGGGCCTGCGCAAGGCGCCCATAAGAATCCGGTGGCGACTCCCAACAGCAGAGAGGGGACAACGCCGCCTCTTGCATCCCCTCCCGTACCCTGCGGTATCAATCGATTTCCCAGCGCTACGAAGGGACGAGCCATCCAATCCGCCAGCCGCCGTGACAGCAACGTGGCCGCGAACGCCGCCAGAAGTACCATCGCCAGTAGGCGTCCATACTGGTTGAGCCGAACCGCCCAGGCGCCCCCCACCGCAGCCAATGTAGCAATGCCGGCGAATGTGACTGCCATGCCTATCAATAGAGGCAAGCCGCTGGTCAGGAACTTCTGTTCCGATCGGGCGAACACAAACGGCAACACCGGCAGAATGCACGGGCTCACGATGGTGAGCACACCGCCCAAAAATACCAGCAGCAGTAAAATCATAATTGAGGTTCCCACTAGATGGGACCGGTGCCAAGACAGTTAAATTTCGACCGATCGCTATATATCGCGTTATATGGCGCAAAAGTATGCCATTTCCTGCGCCGGAAGCTGCGATCTCATGAAGTTCGGAGGTAAAAACCCGGCGGCCTTGCGGCCGCCGGGCACCTGCTTGTCGTGCGGCTCTCAGGTACCCGGCACCTGGATTCGTACGACGTCCTTCAACACGCCTTCAAGGCCGCCGAAGACCGTCAACTTGTCGATCTTCTCCGTCACCTTCTCCAGCGTCTCCAACTCCTTCAACCGCAACAGCGTCGGGTTGTCGTCCATCAGACGCGCGGTGTTGAGCAAGGAACGAGTCGCAGCCGTCTCCTCGCGCCGGCGAATCAAGTTCGCCTGTGCGATCTTTTCCGCCTCCACCACCTGGTTGAGGATCACCTTCATCTCACCCGGCAAGATGACGTCCTTCACACCCACCGAACGGACAACTACCCCGTTGCCTTCGAGCTTCCCGGCCACAACGGCGCTGATCTCGCGATCGAACGCTCCCTTGTCGCCCAGCAGCTCATCCAAGGTCCGAGCACCCACCGCTTCGCGCAGTGCGAACTGCAGTTCCTTGTAGACGTACTCGACGAAGTTGACGAGCCGCGTCCGGGCCTGAACCGCGTCCAGCACCTGCCAGAGCGCCGTCAGGTTGACGCGCAAGCTCACCTTGTCACGCGTCAGGATTTCCTGACCCGCGACCTCCATCGTCTGCAACCGAAGATCCACCAACTCCACCTTGACGTTGCGCTGAAACTTCCAGAAGGCCGTCAAGCCTGGCTTCAGCACGTCACGCAGCTCGCCGTCCGCGATCAACAGACCCACCGAGGTGTCCGGCACCTCGACGGAGCCGATCGCAGCGGTGTTCAGCACCGGACCGCCTGCGCGAATCAAGATCCGAGCCGTGTCGGCATCGAGCGCGAAGTCGCGCGAGATATCCTTCACGTCAACCCGAACGGCGACCGGTCCGCGCCAGTACAGCTGACGCTTACCCGGCGACAGCACCGACACCAAGCGATCGTTCTTGTAGACGAGTCCGACCTCGCGGTCTCCCAGCTCTACAATCATCAAATGCCGCTCGATCACGGCGCGCGCCTCGGCGATCAGTACGTCGACCCGCGGGTGCTCGAACTCCGCCACCGCAACGTCGTACACCTTGACCTCGGTCCGGTTGAGCGGATCGAACAACCAGTGCACGCCGGGCCCCATGACCGCCTCGAAGCTGCGGTTACGAAACAGAAGTCCGCGCTCATACTGCGCAATCGTGATTCGCTTCATCCCCATCATCGCGTTCATCGCTCTTCTCCTCACCGCGGCCGCCGTACCCCATGTACGGCGGCCATCCAACAGGTCGAGGTTCACCTCCGCGTACCACGCGGGCCCGTGGGGGCGCGGCACTCGCCGATCCGATTCGCTGCAGTCGTCGATCCCGTGGCCTAGTTCCTCGCGGGAGCGAACCAGACCATATCGACTCGACTCAGCGGCCACCGGAGCGAACACCGCGCGTCCCACCGCTCAAAGCGTTGCACGCGTTGTGCGGGATCAATGCCGGAATGCACATCGTTCCCCCACCGAAGCTCACCTCGATGCGAGGGGTTGGCCGGGGGCGCCGAGCCTCGCGTCAACACCATCAAGTCCCAGTTTTGCAGACTGGTACAAGTGCGGGAGTCGAACCCGCGACACGCGGTTACCAAGCCGCTGCTCTATCCACTGAGCTAACTTGTGGTGGCATGAAACAGAGCGGCCGTGCGGTACGCGCCTGCGCAACCCAAAGCGGGGCACAAGCGCGCCAGGTGGGCTTACGAACCCACTATCGCTGCACGATCGATGCTTCGACCTCGTCACGAAACCCCGGCGATCCGCGGTCTCAAATCCTCCATCTCGTTCTCACCAACGACTTCTCATCGCCCAAAACGATGAGACCCCGGTCGGCGGTGCCTTCCGGGGTCTCATGGAGAGATTGTTCCGGGGACCGCCATCTGGTCAGCCCCGCAACTCATGCGAACTTAGGCTAACGCATCACGATTTCCAAGGCGCGCGGGGGTGCGCCGCAGGGATTCACTGGATTCCCCGCCCAGACTTTCAGCGCTGAGCGCTGCCGCGTGCAAAAGGTCATTGATTGATGATTCATAGGGGCGCGCAATTTACGCCGAAAATACGGCGTGTCAACAGGGCGGGCTCAGTGGAT
>Ga0210403_10003856_pt1 | contig 13048 bp, 13 predicted proteins | sample IncBWC19MmetaG_FD_150863 | JGI IMG/M metagenome (GOLD analysis project Ga0210403, IMG submission 150863) | Forest soil microbial communities from Barre Woods Harvard Forest LTER site, Petersham, Massachusetts, United States - Inc-BW-C-19-M | ecosystem: Environmental > Terrestrial > Soil >... | reverse complement strand
CCTTGAAAGTCGAGGAAATCCGCCGCGCCACATGCATCCTGCCGGTATCGACCGGCTCGGTGGCGCCAAAGCGCGGCAACGTGGCACGGAAGGCGCGGACCAGGAAGATCGCTTCGATCATGTCGCCCCGCGCCTGCTTGATCGCGAGCGCCGCCAGCTCGCGATCATAGAGCGAGCCTTCGCTCATCACCCGATCGACGGCAAGGCCCAGCTGCTCGGAGATCTGGGGAAGCGTCACCTCGGGAATGTTGCGGTCGCCACGGCGCTCGTGCGCCAGCAGCCGATGGGCGTTCTCGATGGCCCGTTCGCCTCCCTTGACCGCAACATACATGCATCAACCTCCTTTGGCGATCAGCCGCGTGGTGCGCGGGATCGCGACAATTACTTCTCCCGACACCAGCACGACATCTATGCCGCGCGGAAACAATGACTCGTTGATGGAAAGCCGATCGAACAGATCCTGCGGCTCGATCGCAGCATGCAAGGTTGCCGTGCCGTCGATCCCGGGCCCGCGAAGTTCGTAGGCCCGGCCCTTGGTCAGGCTCCCGACCTGCAGGATCAGCGTGGTCGATCGATCCGGATATTCGTTGCTGCCGAACGAGAAGCGCGAAAGATCAGGCAATGCGCCGGCGTCACCGATCAGCGCGAAATGGCAAATCGAGGAATCCTCGACCACCGGCGCGCCGCTGTGGAACTTCAGCCATTTCGTGACTTCCGACGTCTCCGACATCCTGGCGTCGAGCCAGATCGGCGTGTCGTGATCGAACAGTGTGAGTGCAATCGCGGCCGTGCCACGCATGATCGAAGCCGGCGTGCCGACGGTTGCGACGACCTGCTGCACGCTGCCGGGCCGCGCCATGGCGTCCATCACGGAGCGGAAGGTCGATTGCGCCGACAGCACCTTGTCAGCAAATCCCGCAGGCAGTTCGGCGATCGTGGTCATCGTTCACCCCTCCCCGCGCACCATTGTGTAGAAATCAACCCGTGTCGCCGCGGTTTCCGTGGCCTTCTGATGGCGCCGCGCCAGCATCGCCGCTCGCAATGGCCCAATCACCCTGGCCTCCACCGGGCCGGCAAATTCACTCGATTGCACCATCGCGTCGCAGAGCGCGATCATCCGCGCCTTGTCGCGGTCGCGGCCGAGCGTGTAGCCGAACCCGACCTCGCCGCTGACAAGCCGCACCGCCGCACGCGACACCGTCGCTTCGCCGAGATTGAAGGGAGCACCATCACCGCCGATCCGGCCACGCACCATGACAAGGCCGTTCTCCGCCTCGCGCAAATTCTCATGCGCCGGCAACGTGATTGCCGCGAGCTGGCCGGCGATTTCGTCAGCCGTCGCTTGCGCGAGCACGGCCATTGCCGCCTTGCGTCGCGCCTGCCTGCCCTCTTCGCTGTCGCTGCGTGCCGTCATGACTTGACTTCTAGCTTGCCCAAATCAAGTTGTCTATTATATTAGACAACTTCATAATGACCCGCGATGAAGGTTTCGTGACAAACCCATGATTTTCCCGATACCCAGCACCGGTTCCGTACCATGAGCCTGCAGGACGCAAGCACAGGCGTTGCGCTGTGGCGGCAGGTTGCCGACGGCATCGAGCGCGGCATCGCCAACGGAACCTATGCCGCCGGCGAGAAGCTGCCGGGCGAGACCGAGATCGCGGAGACCTATCGGGTCAATCGTCATACGGTGCGGCGGGCGCTGGCGACATTGGCCGAGCGCGGCCTGGTGCGCGCCGAACGCGGCAGCGGCACCTATGTCGAGGCGCAGCGCCGCCTCGCCTATCCCCTGCGCTCGCGCACGCGCTTCTCCGAGATCGTCGGCGCCGGCGGCCATGAGCCGCGCGGCCAGTTGATCGAGGCGTCGGACGACATCGCCACACGCGAGATCGCGCGTGAATTGGGATTGAAGACCGGCGCTCCGCTGATCCGCATCGAAGCGCTGCGGCTGGCCGACCGCACGCCGATCTGCGTCAGCACCACCTGGCTCTCAGCCGAAATCTTCCCCGGCGCCGGCAGCGTATTCGCCGCGACGCGCTCGATGACAAAACTGCTCGCGCATTACGGCATCCGCGACTATCGCCGCGGCTCGTCGAAAATCACGGCGGCGATTGCGGACGCGACCGACGCTACCCATCTCGACCTGCCGCTCGGCCGCCCGGTGCTGGTGGTCGACGCCACCGACGTCGATCTCAGCGGCAATCCGCTGGTCACCAAGCGCGCGCGCTTTGCCGCCGAGCGCGTCGAGTTTTTGGTGGAGAACAGTTAGGCTCTCTGTTTTGACGCGTTTTCTTCGCGCGAACCGGTTCCCACCCCGCATCAAGTGCGGGGCAGGCTTCGCTTGAAAACGCTATGCAATCGCCCTTCGGCCGATGATGGCAAAGCGCAGCTTGCTCGAAATCCAGTCGATCGCGGCAACCGCCATCAGGATCATCAGGATCAGGAACGACACTTTCTGCCATTCCAGCACGCGAATTTGTTCGGCGAGCTGCAGGCCGATGCCGCCGGCGCCGACGATGCCGATGATGGTGGCCGAGCGCGTGTTCGACTCGATGAAATAGAGCACCTGGCCGGCGATGACAGGCAGCACCTGCGGCATCAGGCCGAAGCGGATTTCATGCAACGCGCTGCCGCCGGAGGCCCTGATACCTTCGACCTGCTTCTGGTCGGCGCCCTCGATCGCCTCGGAGAACAGTTTGCCGAACGCGCCGAAATCCGACACCGCGATCGCGAGCACGCCCGCGAACGGGCCGAGGCCGACGACATTGATCCAGACCAGCGCCCAGATCAGGGTGTCGACGCCGCGGATCGAATCCAGAAAGCGTCGCACCGGAAAGCGGATGATCTCGGGCACGATGTTACGCGCCGCGAACAGGCTGACCGGCAGTGCCGCCAGCGCGGCCAGCGTGGTGCCGAGCAGCGCGATCGACAACGTCTCGCCGAGCGCTTTCAGATACAGCGGCAGCGAGGAGCCCGGATCGGGCGGCAGCATCAGAAGCGTGATCCAGCCGAGTTGGTGCAGGCCGTTGAGGAAGCGCGTCGGCGAGAAGTCGAGATCGACCAGGCCGAAGACGAAGATCGCGAACGCCAGCAGCGCCACCAGCGGCGTGGCAAGCCGCGCCGAGGCCGGCCTGTCGAACACTTGCGGATAGCGTGCGCGCAGCTGGGCCGGATCGGGCGCCGGAACCTGGTTCATGTCCGCGCTTCCTTGCCGAACAGGCGGCTGCGCAGCCAGCCGGTGCCGATATCGATGATGAAGACGGTGATGATGATCGTCACCAGGATCGCGCTGACGTCGGAGTAATAGAATTTCCGGATCGCAACCACGAGTTCCTGGCCGATGCCGCCGGCGCCGACAAAGCCCATCACCGAGGCCTCGCGCACATTGATCTCGAACCGCAGCAGAGCATAGCTGGCGTAACCCGCCACGACCTGCGGCAGCACCGCAAAGCGCATGCAGGAGACCCAGCTCGCGCCCGTCGAGCGCACACCCTCGACCGGCTTCATGTCGGCATTCTCGACGATCTCGGAGAACAGCTTTCCCAGCGCGCCGGTCGAATGGATCGCAATCGCCAACACGCCCGCCATCGGCCCAAGCCCGAAGGCGATGACGAAGATCAGCGCGAACACAATGCCGGGAACAGTGCGGGCGAACTCCAGGAGCCGCCGCACCACGAAGCGCAGCCATGGCATCGGCGAGGTGTTTTCAGCGGCAAAGAAGTTCAGCAGGAAGGCAAGCGCCGCGCCAGTGATCGTCCCGACATAGCTGATCAGGACCGTCTCGCCGAGCAGCTTGAGCCATTTTTTCCAACCCCAGAACCACTCGCCAAAATTGGTCCAGACGCGGCTGCCGTCGTCGAGTTTCAGGATGCGGTCGAAATAGCTGACGAAGTTGCCGAGATAGGTGAAGAAGGTTTTCAGGTTCACTTCCGCGCCGAAGGCGGCGAGCATGAGCGCGGCCAGAAAAACCAGGGCCCCGAGCGCAAGCCGCAATCGCTTGCGCGCGACCGCCTTGCGATAGGCTTCATTCAGCGCCGCAAGCTGCTGGCTCGGAAGAATGGCAACGGCTGATGTCATCGAGGGTTCACATCAAGAGCAGAGAGGCCGGGGCGAACCCGGCCTCTCGAGCATCCATCAGGAGTTCTTCTTGCGAAGGGTGTCGACGAATTTGATCAGCTCGATCGTCTTGTTGTAGTCCTCGTTGGTGATGGGCTCCCACGGCTTGTTCTTGCCGTCGGAGAGCTTCTTGAAGGCCTCGGGGTCCTTCTGCGCCGCATCGAGGAACGCCTGCTTGATCGCGGTCTTCATGTCGTCGGGCAGATCGCTGAGATAGGCATAGGGCGAGTTGATGATGAGGTCCGACTTCACGATGATGCGGAAGTCTTCCCTCTTCATCGGCGTGCTGTCGGCGTTCTTGAGCATGCCCTTGGTCAACATGCGCGTCAGGTTGGAATCGTCTTCCGCATTCCACCAGTTGGCTGCGACATCGACGGTGCCCTGCGACAGCGCCAGCACGGCGTTCTCGTGGCTGCCGGTGAAGACGACCTGCGAGAAAAACTTGTCGGGATCGACACCCATCTGGTTCATCTTGAAGCGCGGCATGTTGTTGCCGGAGGTCGAGTTGGGATCGACCAGCCCGAGGTTCTTGCCCTTCAGGTCATCGAGCTTCTGGTACGGGCTTTTAGCGAGCACATAGAACACCGAATAATAGCCCTTGGAGCCGTCGGAATTGACGTCGATCACGAACGCATCGGTCTTGACGCCGGTCAGCCGCGCCCGCGAGAACGAAGCCGGGCCATAGTAGCCGATGTGGATGTTGCCGGCGCGCTGGCCCTCGATGACAGCGGCATAGTCGTTGGCGACACGCAGGTTCACCTTGATGCCCAGCTCCTTCGAGAGATAGTTGACGAAGGGCGTGTAACGCTCGGTGACGCCCGAACCGTTCTCGGCCGGGATCACGGCAAAGGTGATCTCGGGATATTTCGCCTTCCAGTCTTCGGCAAGGGCGGAGGTGGTGAGCGCCAGCGAGGCGATTCCGGCAATCAGGAGTCTGCGGTTGATCATGGGGGGCACCCTTCGGGTTAGGTTTGGCGGGCAGTGACGTCCTCGAAGGGCTGACTTCGAAGACGCGGGAAAATTCAGGCGACGGCGGCAGCCGGAATGGTTTCGCCAGCGGGCGCTTCCGCTGACGGCACCGTTCCCATGACCTCGTTGGCCTCGAGATCGTAAAGCTCGCGGGCGATGTGCTCGGTCAGCGCCGACGGCGCACCGTCGAACACGACGCGGCCAGCAGACATCCCGATCAGGCGATCGCAATAGCTGCGCGCGAGATCGAGCGAATGCAGGTTGCAGAGCACGGTGATGCCGAAATGCTTGTTGATGCGCAAAAGCGCGTCCATCACGATCCTGGTGTTGCGCGGATCGAGCGAGGCGATCGGCTCATCGGCCAGGATGATGTCGGGCTCCTGCACCATCGCGCGCGCAATCGCCACGCGCTGCTGCTGGCCGCCGGAGAGCTGGTCGGCGCGCTGGGCGGCAAGCTGGGCCATGTCGAACTGCTCGAGCGCCGACATCGCGACCGCGACGTCCTCCTCCGGCCAGAGCTGGAACAGCGAGCGCCAGGACGAAATCTCCGACAAACGGCCCATCAGCACGTTGGTCAAAACATCGAGACGGCCGATCAAATTGAATTGCTGGAAGATCATGGCCGAGCGCGCTCGCCATTTGCGCAGCTCTTTGCCCTTGAGCGCGGTCACGTCCTGGCCGTCGAACAGGATGCGCCCGGATGTCGCAGGCGCCAGGCGGTTGATGGTTCGCAGCAGGGTCGACTTTCCGGCGCCGGAGCGGCCGATCACGCCGATAAAGCCACCCGGCGCAACGGAGAAGGACGCATTGTCGACTGCGGCCTTTGTGCCGAAACGGCACGTCAAACCTTCAACCACCAGCATGCGCTGCTCCGAAAATAGCCGTGGCCATGGCTATCGTCGAGATTCTACAGTTGTGTGACAGCCGCGCTGCAGTGCGGCATTCATCCACACCCGCCTCGGCCGTCACGTCATCGTCATGAAGTTGTCATCAAGCCCCCCGATGACGTGCGCGCCGAGCCTCCATCGGCATCGATTTTGGAAGTTGGCATGTCCGGCAAGACGCTCTCGATCAATCCCCTCATCGATCCCTCGGCAAAAGTTCAGGAAGCGAGCTTCGGCAACTATTGCGAGGTCGGCGCCCGCACCAAGCTGCTCGATGTCGCCATGGGCAACTACTCCTATGTCGTCAACGACTCCGAGATCACCTACACGACCATCGGCAAATTCTGCTCGATCGCGGCGATGACGCGGATCAATCCCGGCAATCACCCGATGCATCGCGCGACGCAGGCGCACTTCACGTATCGTGCGAGTGCGTATTTCCCCGGCGAGGCTGACGACGCCGAGTTTTTCGAATGGCGCAAGAGCCATCGCGTTTTCATCGGGCATGATGTCTGGATCGGGCATGGCGCGATCATCCTGCCGGGCCGCAGCGTCGGCACTGGAGCTGTGATCGCGGCCGGCGCCATCGTTACCAAGGACGTGCCCGCCTACACCATCGTCGGTGGCAACCCGGCGCGGCCGATCAAGCGGCGGTTTCCGGAAGACATCGCCGACCGGCTGGTACGGCTGGCCTGGTGGGACTGGGATCACGAGACGCTGCACACCGCCCTCCCCGATTTCAGGAAGCTTGGCATCGAGGCATTTCTCGACAAATATGAACCCTCCGCCGCCTCTCCCCTCAACCTCCGACGAAGTGCCGCATCGTGACTGACATTATTATTGAAGGTGGCCGCACGCTGCTCGACGGCGAATTTGCGGAAAGCTCGCTGTCGATTGCCAACGGCAAGATCTCGGGCGTCGATACCCGCAAGGGACGCGGCGCGTTCGAACTCGATGCGCGCGATCTCCTGGTGCTGCCCGGCATCGTCGACATCCATGGCGATGCTTTCGAGCGGCAGATGATGCCGCGGCCCAAGGTGGATTTCCCGATCGATGTCGCGCTGGTCGACAGCGACCGGCAGGCAATCGCCAACGGCATCACCACGGTCTTCCATGCCGCGACCTGGTCGTGGGAGCCTGGCTTGCGCTGTGGCGACAATGCGCAGAAGCTGCTGGAAGCGATCGAGATCTTGCGGCCGAAGCTTGCCGCGGACACGCGCTTCCATCTCCGCCACGAGACCTACAACCTCGATGCGGAACAGCAGATCGGCGAGTGGCTCGCCAGCAGACGCGTCGACCTGTTCGCGTTTAACGACCACACGGAAAATACGGTCACCCTGTTCAACAAGCCCAACAAGCGCAAAAGCATGGTCGAGCGCACCGGGCTTTCGGACGAAGCCTTCGACACCCTCCTGCAGCACGTGCTGTCCCGCGCCGATGCCGTGCCGGGATCGATCGCGCGGCTGGCGAAGATCGCGCGCGAGGCCGATGTCCGCATGCTCTCGCATGATGACGCAAGCCCGGCGATGCGACAGACTTTTCGCGCGCAGGGCGTGACGATCGCCGAATTCCCCGTCAACGAAGAGACTGCGCGCGAGGCCGCGGCCGGCGGCGACGCCATCGTGTTCGGCGCGCCCAATGTGGTGCGCGGCGGAAGCCACACCGGCTGGACCAAGGCTTCCGACATGATCGAGAAGGGTCTCTGCTCGGTGCTCGCCTCCGACTATTACTATCCGGCGCCGCTGCTCGCCGCCTTCCGCCTGGCCGCCGACGGAGTGCTGCCGCTGGCCAAGGCCTGGGACCTGATCTCGGGAGCGCCGGCCAAGGCTGCGGGCCTTTCCGACCGTGGCAAATTGGCGGAGGGACAGCGCGCCGACATCCTGCTCGTCGACGAAGCCGTGCCGATGCGGCCGCGCATCGTCGCGGTGATTGCGGCTGGCCGACTGCTGCATTTGACCGATGCCGATCGCATCGCCTCGCGTGGCTCCCGACTTGAGGCGATTGCCGCCGAATGAACTTCTAGACCTGCGCTGATGGCTCATTTTCCCCGCTACGCGATCTACTATGCGCCGGCGCAAGGCGCCGCGCTCGATCAGTTCGGGGCCGAAATGCTCGGCTATGACGCCTGGATCGGCGCAGCACTGCCCTTCCCGTCCGACGTCGTGGAAGAAGTGCCGGACTGGCGCGAGGTCACCGAGGATCCGCGCAAATACGGCTTCCATGCCACGCTGAAGGCGCCGATCTCGCTCGCAAACGGCGAAACGGAATCCGAATTGCTCGCCGCTTGCGCCGATTTTGCCGGCCAGCCGCGGCGGATTCCCGTGATCACGCCGGTCGTCAATTCGATCAGCGGTTTCATTGCGGTGATCCCCGCGGAGCGATCGAACGAGCTCGAACAATTCGCAGCCGATTGTGTCCGCGCCTTCGATTCCTTCCGCGCGCCGCTGACGGCGGATGATCGCGCGCGGCGCAATCCGTCGCGGCTGACGCCTCGGCAGGTCGAATATCTGGAACGCTGGGGCTATCCCTATGTCATGGAGGAATTCCGATTCCACATGACGTTGACCGGCCGGCTCGACGAGACGCGACACGAGAGCGTGATCGCGATGCTGCGCGAGCGTTTCGCGCGCCTGGACTTGCAGAAGCTCGACATCGATCGCCTCGCGCTGTTCAAACAAAATGACGTCAAGGCACGCTTTGAAATTATCGGCGACTGGCAATTGCATGCGGCGTAAAGAATCTGGAACGATTATCAAAACGCACGGTCGAGCGGCTCGAATGACTACTTCCCTCCGGTTTTGATCGGCGCCGTCTCCGGCATCAGACCCATCGCGATCAGCCCGACAACGGCCGCGAGCAACAGATACCAGGCCGGCGCCAGCGGATTGCCGGAAATGTGCAGCAGCCAGGTCACCACGAGTTGCGCGGTGCCGCCGAAGCTTGCGATCGCAACCGCATAGATGGTGGCAAACACGCCGCCACGGATATTCTGCGGCAACGCTTCGGCGAATGTGGCGTAGAACGCGGTGAAGGGCAGCGAGCCGACCAGGGTCAGCACGCCAAAGCCGAACAGCAGCGACAACGCTCCCGGTGCATGCACGATCCACAGGAACGTCGGATAGGTCAGCACCAGCGCGACAAGCTGCGGCCAGACCATCACGGGCTTGCGACCGTAACGGTCCGCGAGCCAGCCGCCGAGCAGCGCCGCGACAATCCCGATGCCATTGCTGACCAGCGAGGTGGTAAAAGCGAGCGTCGTTCCCACATGCAGCGTGTTCTGCGCATACGTCGTCATATACTGCGTCACGTAAGTCGAGATCGTGCCGCTCGCCAGGATCAGCAGCGCCAGCACGATGACGCGGATGTGCCGGCGCGCCAGCACGAGATGGTTGGAGGATCTTTCTCCGCCTGCGTCGCCTTGCGGGATCGTCTCCGGCAAGGAACTGCGCATCCACAGGCCGAACGGCAGGCAGACGGCGCCGATCAGGAACGCAATCCGCCAGCCATAGGATTCGAGCGCCTCCGGCGCCATCGTCTTGCTGAGGATAACGCCGACCAGCGCGCCCGCGGTCGCGGCGATCTCCTGGCTCGTCGGCTGCCACGACACCACCAGCGCGCGGCGCTCGGGCGAGGCGATCTCCATGAGATAGGCGGTGGTCGGCCCGACCTCGCCGCCCAGCGCAAAGCCCTGCGCCATCCGCGCGATGATGACGATGATCGGTGCGGCGAGGCCGATGGAATTGTAGGACGGCGTCAGCGAGATCACGAGGATCGCCGTGCCCATCAGCGCGAAGCTCAACAGCATCGCCGGCCGCCGTCCGATGCGGTCGGAATAGATGCCGAGCACGATGCCGCCGATCGGTCGCGTGACAAAGCCTGCGCCGAAAGTCGCAAGCGACAGCATCAGGCTGCCGTATTCGCTTTGCGCGGGAAAGAAGGTGTGCCCGATCTGAATCGCGAAAAAGCTGTAGGTGATGAAGTCGTAGAACTCGAGCATATTGCCGATGGTCGCGGCAAAAGCGGCGCGTGATATGCCAACCCGCTCTGGGTTCCCAGATTTTTCCGACAATGTCTGCTTCCCAACGTTCATCCTTCGTCGGATTGAATATTCACCTTCTTTGCGGTGTTTAGCAACGCATGAGGAATACCCTGTCCTACGTCGTCATTGCTCTCGCCGTCGCGGTTGCCATCTGGGTCGTATTGGGGTCGCCCTCACCCTGGTGAAGTGCGGCCTGCCTGAAAGATAATCTTTTTATCGCATCCGAAATCGGCTTTGCTTGGCTCGCCGGGATCGAAGTCGCACGCTCAAGAGGGAGGATCGGATGAACGGACTTGGCGGCCTCAACAAATCGCCCAACGGCGTCGTGATCGGGCTGGTGCAACTGCAACTCCCCGTCGTCGCCACACGGGCCGATCTCGCCAAACAGACCGAGCGCATCGTCTGGATGGTCGGCAAGGCGCGGCGCAATCTTTCCACCATGGATCTCGTGGTTTTCCCGGAATATTCGCTGCATGGTCTGTCGATGGACACCAATCCCGAGATCATGTGCCGGCTTGATGGACCGGAGGTAGCGGCCTTCAAGAAGGCCTGCATCGACAACAATATCTGGGGCTGCTTCTCCATCATGGAGTTCAACCCGCAGGGCAACCCCTACAATTCCGGCCTGATCATCGACGACCACGGCGAGATCAAGCTGTACTACCGCAAATTCCATCCCTGGATTCCGGTCGAGCCGTGGGAGCCCGGCGACATCGGCATTCCCGTCATCGAAGGGCCGAAGGGCGCGAAAATCGCGCTCATCATCTGCCATGACGGCATGTTCCCGGAGATGGCGCGCGAGTGCGCCTACAAGGGCGCGGAAATCATGATCCGCACCGCCGGCTACACCGCGCCGATCCGCGAAAGCTGGCGCTTCACCAACCAGGCGAACGCTTTCCAGAACCTGATGGTGACCGCCAATGTCTGCATGTGCGGCTCGGACGGCTCGTTCGATTCCATGGGCGAAGGCATGATCGTCAATTTCGACGGCAGCGTCATCGCGCACGGCACCACGGGACGCGCCGACGAGATCATCACCGCGGAGGTCAGGCCCGATCTCGTGCGCGAGGCACGGATCAACTGGGGCGTCGAGAACAACATCTATCAGCTCTGGCATCGCGGCTATGTCGCGGTGAAGGGCGGCGCCATGGATTGCCCCTACACCTTCATGCAGGACATGGTCGCGGGCACCTTCCGCCTGCCCTGGGAGGATCAGGTCAAAATCACCGACGGCACCTCCTGTGGCTTCCCGGCGCCGACACGGATGTTCGGCAAGACCGCCAAGGCGGCGGAATAGCGGGTCACGCATCAATGCTCCCTGCGGGCTTCGGACGCCGCCCGCGTGTCGACAAATAGAAGCGTTCCCGCTGCGCTTGTGCGCCCGAGTTTGATGTTTGGTTCGCCCTTCAAAAAATGGAGGGCGCAGGGAATGCCGGGTGAGGGCCTCACCCATGGCCCGCCTGCAACAAAAAAAGCAGGCGGCAGTCACCACAGGTTCAGCCGGATCAACCGGCATTCCCTGCGCGATGGTGTTACGGCTTATGGCGCGCTCTCCCCGGTGTCCGGGCTTGATAGCCACCGTCGCTCTCGCGAACGCCTCGCGGAGCTCGATCCCAGCGTCGGGGGATCAGGACCACACGTTTTTGCCGTACGCGTCGGCGCGCCTCGTCGTGCGTGCCAACGCGTCCATCGCATCCCGCTTCCTACGTCCGTGACGATCGCGATACGCCCCTCCAGTGGAGGCGGGACGACGCAAGTAATGCACATCTTCTGATTTTCGTAAATACAAATATTTTTGCAGAAGGGGCTGGACAGGAATTCTCGAACCTTGCCCGACGGGCAAATCGCCCTCACGCATCATATTGGCACGTCGACAAAAATTGCCTATTGAACGAGTGTCTTCGGCTCGCGCATAACAGCATCGCGACCCGAATGAAGAGGGCACACTCGGTGAAGCGTTTCATATACCTCCTCGCGATCCTGGCATGGTGCACCAGCGCATCGGCGCAGGATCGAACCATCACCGTCGCCTCGACCACCTCGACCGAGCAATCCGGCCTGTTCGGCTATCTATTGCAGCGCTTTACGGAAGCAACCGGCATCGGCGTGAGGGTTGTTGCCGTCGGCACCGGTCAGGCGCTCGACATCGGGCGACGCGGCGATGCCGATGTGGCGTTCGTGCACGACCGAGTGGCCGAAGACAAGTTCATGTCTGAGGGCCAAGGCGTGAAGCGCTACGACGTCATGTACAACGACTTCATCATCGTCGGCCCGAAGGCGGACCCGGCGCACATTTCAGGCGACAAGGATGTTGCCGATGCCTTGCGCAAGATCGCCGCGGCAAAGGCGCCCTTCATCTCACGCGGCGATCATTCCGGCACGCACGAGGCTGAACTGCGACTGTGGAAGGTCGCCGGCGTCGACGTTGCGGCCGCCAAGGGCGACTGGTACCGCGAAATCGGCCAGGGCATGGGGCCCGCGCTCAACATGGCCTCGTCGTCGAACGCCTATCTGCTGTCGGACCGCGGCACCTGGCTGTCGTTCAAGAACAAGGGCGATCTCGCCGTCCTCACCGAGGGCGACAAGCGCCTGTTCAACCAGTATGGCGTGATGCTGGTGAACCCGGAGAAACATCCCACCGTGAAAGCCAGGGATGGCCAGGCTTTTGTCGACTGGCTAATCTCGCCGAAGGGGCAGGAGACGATTGCCGGCTACAAGGTCGGCGGCGAGCAGCTATTTTTCCCCAACGCGTCCCACTAGCAGGAAGGCGGCGGTCGAGACCACTACGCTCAGCGACAGCAGGATCAATCCCAGCCCAAGCGCGAGCGGCAGATCGCCCTTGCTTGTCTCGAGCGCAATTGCAGTCGTCATGGTCCGCGTGTAACCCCGGATATTGCCGCCGACGATGATGATCGCGCCGACTTCCGCGATCGCGCGGCCGAAGGCAGCGAGGAAGGCCGTCAACATCGACGCGCGGCCGAGCTGGAATAACAGCACGATGCTGCGCGGGGTCGAAAGCCCGTCGGTGTGGGCGAGATCG
>Ga0210403_10003853_pt1 | contig 13056 bp, 11 predicted proteins | sample IncBWC19MmetaG_FD_150863 | JGI IMG/M metagenome (GOLD analysis project Ga0210403, IMG submission 150863) | Forest soil microbial communities from Barre Woods Harvard Forest LTER site, Petersham, Massachusetts, United States - Inc-BW-C-19-M | ecosystem: Environmental > Terrestrial > Soil >... | reverse complement strand
CCCTAAATCTTTTGAAGTGGCGATCGTAAATATCAAAGTAGTGGTGCCACTTGAAAATCAATCGCCCGTGATTGTTATTAAAATAATTCTCGAGCTCGTTCATAATTATAAATATATTAATAAGAATCTTAATAGGCCTCTATCTCAAGACCTTTGACAATTGGAAAACTTTTAGTTCGTTTCGATAAGCCCATACCAATAACAAAGCACCAATAAGAATATACACGGCGTGCACCAGCAAGGGATGGCGGATACCCAATAAGGGTTCAGCGATAACAACTAAAAGTGCCATTGCCACAGGGGCAGTAATTAATTTAAATACATTAAACTGAATGCTGAACTTATGCCTAATTCCAATGTACAAGAGCACCACCTCCACCACATACCCGATCCAAGTGGCAAAAATCACACCCATGATTCCGAATTTTGGCAACAAAACAATCATCATTAAAATTTTAACGATCACGATGATAAAATAAAAATAAGGTAGCGGCCTGGAATATCTCAAAGCTCCGTACGGCATGGAGACATAGAAGCGCATGGAGCGGATCAAATAAGTAACCGCGATGAAAGGCATCCAGGAAATCGCCGCGAAGTAGGTGGGCTTATTAAACCAAGCAAGGATTATTGGAAAAGCGAATATGCTGAGGCCCACTAAAAGAATAGTGACTGCAGTGAGGCCATTATAATAGCGGTTAATCTCTGTTGTTGTAGTTTTTTTCGTTTGAAGAGCCACGGCACCTAACACTTTTGGGAAAAAAGAATTATAAAATCCAACCAATACAAACTCAATGGATGACATACATTTATAAGCAAAATCATAAATTCCAATTTGAGCAATTGGCAGATAAAAGGTCATTAATACTTTGTCGTAGTAATTATTAAACCACTGAATGATTTGGTACAAGAGTACCGGCTGATTGAATCCAAACGTGCTTTTGATCAACGGGAAATCAAAATGAAAACCGAATTGCCGATAGACACTCACCAATACCCAAAGCCCTGTCATCGATGCGGCAATGAACCGACCTCCGATGGGGCCAATTAAGTCATTAGGGAAAATCCAGAGCCCACCAATGGTAAGGATTGCGATTAGCGAAAACGAAAGTAAGTTGAACCACAGAAACGAAATTGCCTTCTCCTGGGTTTGCAACAAACTGCTATTAACTTTAAAAACGGCCTGCAATATTGCTGTTGCTACGGAAATCAATCCATACGGGTAGAAAACAATTTTCGATTCAGAATAAACTTTTGCAAAAACCCAATTTCCAATAAAGACAAATACAGTCCCGGTCAGCAGTCCAAGGATTAGAATAAATGTAAATGCCGAACTGATAAATTTTGCGAGCTTCTCCTTGTCGTGTTTATATTCATGGAAATACGTGTAAACAGAAGTGTCGAAACTGTAGGTTACAAAAACTTGCACTAATAAAGAAAAGCCGGTGTACAAAGCAAAGGAACCATACAAGGTTGGCGGGAGACTGAGGTAAAATGGGAGTAAAATAATTGCACTTGCCATGGGCAGTGCACCGGCGATGGAGTAGATGATCGAGTTCCTGATAAATTTTTTGGAGATCAAAACTAAATTTTAATGCTTGTTATCTGATTTAATTGACTTGCGATTTCCTTAACCAATTCCTTATGCGAATAGTTGCGCGAGTTGTTCTTGAAATGATTCAATTCCCCGGCCTTAAATTTTTGATATAAATCCATCAAATGCTGCTTGATGTGAATTTTGTCCTCAAACGAAAAGGTTACCCCTGCCCCGGTCTCTGTCAGAACCGCTGCAGCGTCGCCCTCAACAGGGCCAACACAAACAATTGGTCGTTTCGAGGCCAGGTATTCAAATAGCTTTCCCGTCAGTACAAACTTAGTTTGTTCAAAAATACAAAGGAGCAAAACCTGTGCGTTTTTCATTTGCCGCACCGCCTCCTGATGAGGTTGGATAGCAGTAAGGATTAAATACTTTTCTAAGCCCGCCATCCGTATTGAGTCTACCACTGATGGGTCAACTCGTCCCATCAATTTAATTTTAAGATCTGCAAACATAGGGTGTTCCTCTTCCTTCAACTCCGCCAACACCTGCCAAAGATTGTGGGGGTTTATTCTTGAGAAAAAAGTTCCTATATGGACAATGGAGAAATGGTCGTCCAGATGCATATCATTATGCGTAAAGTCATCCTCATCAAACCCGTTAGTTACAACCTTTACCGTTCTTCCCGATTTTTTCTCAAACTCATTTTTCATTCCATTACCGACGACCGTCACGGCATCGGCAGTTTTAAGTACCTCTAACTCCAACCGGTGGTGTTTCCTGTCAGCCCGGGTAGTCAGAAGAAGTTCTTTGTAATAATCCATAGTGGTCCATGGATCTCGAAAATCAGCGAGCCACGGCAGGCCTATATTCTTCTTTAAGGATAATGCAATCAGATGAGCGCTGTGTGGCGGCCCTGTAGACACCATCCCATCCACAGGATTGGTCTTTAAGTAAGTGGATAAATATTTCACCGAAGGTTTTATCCAAAGAGCCCGCGCATCCGGAATAAAAAAATTACTCCGCACCCAGTTTGAAATTTTCTCAAAGTATGAGGCGCGATGTCTTGGTTTAATATCAGCAAGACCTGATGAGTTTTTAGACGCTGAAAAAAAACGGTACAGTTGATGCGGTTCCAAAATAGGTCTTTTGATCACCTGGATATTCTCGGGCACATCATTCCCTAACGAAGCATCCATCAAGGGATAACTTCCATTGCTCACCGTATAAATGACAGGCTCCCATCCGCAATTCCGGAGGTATTTTGCAAATTTAACCCAACGGACAACAGCAATGCCTCCGGCCGGGGGCCAGTAATAAGTAATAATCAGAACTTTCCTGAGCATTGATATCCTAAGTCAATCGGGTTCCTAAATATCCCTTCAATACATCCAGCGCCCTGTCAAAATTGCTATTGTTAGGTACCACGAGATCTGCGTAGTGCTTAAGCGGTTCAATCAAGGACTCATAAATGGGCATGACGTGGTACTGATAGCGGTACAGCACGTCATCAATATCGTACCCACGTTCTACCTGGTCGCGTTTGATACGCCTGCCCAGCTTGACATGGTCCTTCGCTTCTATAAAAATCTTAAGGTCAAGTTCTTTGGCAATCTCTTCAAAATATTGAACGAACAGTCCCTCAACCACTAAAATAGGTGCCGCCTTAAATTCCAAATGTTTAGGCTCAGCGGAAGGATTATTGAATGTGTATTCTCTTTTGATCACATCCTGGCCTGCCTTGAGCATAAGCAAGTCTTTTAAAAAAGCCGAACGGTCGATCGAAATCGGAAGGTCAAAATTCTTTACACCATTTTCATCTATAGGCTGCTGGTCACGTGGTTTGTAATAATTGTCCTGTGAAATCAGGCATATCTGCGAAGATTTGAAGTGTGCCGACAGTCCTTGCAGAAAAAAGGTCTTGCCTGAACCGCTGCCTCCCGTTATGCCGATGGTGAAAGGTTTCATCAACCTCAAAAGTACGGATTACCAGTCAAACGGAATGGCAGTTTAATTCTAAAAATGCGACCAATTTCTTTATGGCTTTCGCGCGATGACTGATTCTGTTTTTCTCCTCCATGGTCATTTGTGCCAGGGTTTTATCAAACCCGTTGGGAACAAAAACAGGATCGTAGCCAAATCCTCCCTGGCCTCTTTTCTCAGTCAGAATTTTCCCTTCCAATAATCCCTCAAACTGAAAATGGTTTCCAGAAACAATAAGGGTGACTACGGTTATGAATCGGGCGCGTCGATCACCTTTCCCTTCAAGGTTTTTCAGCAGCAACCTCATATTGTCGTCGTGGTTCCGCTGGAGGCCGGCATATATAGCCGAGTCGACCCCAGGTTCGTTGTTGAGCACAGCCACCTCCAAACCGGAGTCGTCGGCAAAACAATCAACCTTGTATTTGGCATAAACGTATGCTGCTTTTTGATTCGAGTTACCAGAAATGGTGCCTGCGGTTTCGCCTAATTCCTCATGGCATCCAATATCCTGAAGGCTTACTATTTCAAACTTCTCATCGAGAAGTGATTTCACCTCCAATAGTTTATGCGCATTATTCGTAGCAAAACACAACTTCATCATCAATTGATCTTCATCAAGGTTACCACATAAACCAGGTTAGAATTTGCTGGAATGGTTGCCGTAGAGGAACTGCCGTAAACATAACCGGAAGGAGCGTACATGGTGATTTTTGTGCCCAATGTCACATATTTTGGAAGCATGATTCGCCAGGCTGCGACTTGGTCCTTTAATGCCATTGGCGATGAATTTAGGGACCTAACAAGAGTATCGTTCAATATTCTTTCAGTTCCTGTAACTGTAATAAAATCATTCGCACCGGGTTTTGCGGCATTAGACGTTGTGCTATCAATGGTATAGCGAATTCCACTTGTTGTGTCATACTTTGCTACAATACTATGATTTTGCAAATAAGAGTCAATGGTAGAGATGTCGCTGGCCAGTTTCGTGCCCTTTACGCTGATCAATCTTACTTCGTAAAGTAAATTTGAATTGGGTCCGATTTTATTGTCATTGTGAGTGCTTACCCCAAACGCAAGGCCTGACGGAATATACAACTCACCATAGCTACCCGCCGGAAAATGCAACAATCCTTGCTGTAATCCCGCTATAGCGGCGGACAATAAAACTGTAGTTGAGTCTGCACTATCAACTTCCTCCAGGGTGGAAATAGATTTGGCCGTATACGATATGGTGACCAAATCTGACAGCACTGGATAAATCCCATTGCCCACGGTATCGAGAGAATACCAATATCCGGTATTTACTTTGATCGCTTGAGGGTCATAGGTTTTAAGAAAACTACTGATCTTAGCGGTGTCTGATTTAAGTTGGGCCTGTGAACTAACCGTGTCTACCTTATGGCAAGATTGTAGTGATAACGAAACGAGCCAGATAAAGAACAAAATTCTACTCATAACTCACGGGTGCACCAGGTTTTCCAATCAATGATGAATGACCTTCTGCAGTTGAATGGTGAATATCATAATTTGATTTGACTTAATCGAGGTTCCGTTACCATTGGGGCCATACGCTAAACTGGAAGGGACGTAAAAAGTTGCCGTTGAGCCTTCCTGCATTTTTTGCAGCCCTATTTGCCAACCCAGGATTAATCCTGTCAAAGAAAATGAAACTGAATTGCCTTTATCCAAAATCGTTCCGTCAGAAAAGTTCTTCGCCGTGTAGTTACATTGAATAACGTCTGTCAAAGAGGGTTTGACACCCGCTTTCAGTGTATCAATCGTATAGCGGAGCCCGCTGATATCCCTTTCTGCTTTGATGGAGTGGATGCTGAGATAAGTTTCAATAGCTGACGTGTCAGATTTCAACTGTTGGTCTTTGACCTCGGTAAGCTGAAATTCAAAGACGACATTGGAGGTACTATTCAAAATGCCATACCCATTGGTATAAAAGGAAGGAATAAATATTCTCCCTTTGCTCCCCATCGGGAACTGGGGCAGTGCATCCTGAACGCCTAACATGAGACTGTCCAGTACAAAATGTTTGGGTAGAGAGGACTGTTCCAAAAGGGAATTATCACTCATCAATCTTTTCGAGTACTTTAATTTTACTGAATCATTGAACGTAGCCCTGATACCTGTTGACGCGGAATCGATGATAAACCAAACTCCTTGCGGCAGTTTGGTGGCAGCAATACCGTTCTGCTTTATATAGCTTGCAATGGCAGCGGTGTCCTTGATGTATTGGGGACCCGTTTGATCTGTCGCTGCGTTCTGTTTGAGGCAAGAACTTAATGTCCCAACGATGAGAACAATAAAAATCCAGGAAATGCGCATATGCTTATTGAATATCAACGACCTCCATGTCAAACGCAAGGACAGTATCTTCCACAATATCCTCACTCTTCCGCTGCTTTCCATACGCAAGGGAAGAAGGAATATATACCGTCATTTTACATCCTTTATTCATCAGCTTTAAGGCCTCGTGCCATCCTGTAATTACAGCAGTCCTTCCCACCTGAACAGGAATGGGCGTATAACCACGGCCTTCCATAAATATTTTTTTCTCTTTGGCTATGGACTCGATACTGGTATCAAAATATTTTCCGTTAAGCAAATAACCTGCATAATTCACTTTTACTGTTTGTCCATCTTTTGCATTTTCCCCTTTTCCGGACTTAATGATTACGTAACGAAGTCCTGACGGCGTCTTCATGGCAGTAATATTTTTCTCCTTTAAAAAATTTTCAATAATCACACTGTCTTTGGCAAGCTGTTGTTTCTGTTGATTGAGAGTAATTTCACTTTGCTTAGCAACTAACTCCTCTCTGTATTTAATAAATTCTGCGCTGTCCAACACTTCCTTCATGTTGAAATAGAACGTAAAGAACGAGGCACTGTCAATGTTAGGAGGAATGGGCGTTCGGAACGCTTTAAAAACATCTGATGCGGCCATTTTGAATGTGACGCTATCCCCTTTGGTAAGCATGTAGATCACCTCCATCAGCTTATCCCCGCGTTGTGGTTGCGCTTGCTTTGGCATAATCTGAGGATACGGATTTTTATGGGTGTCGAACCAAACTGAGTCCTTACTATCCTTAAAACTAAAATCCATTACTAAAATCTGTTTCACTTTCGTCTCTTTTCCATCTCCCTTTTTTAGGACACTGAATTTCTGACCTGATACCGTTTCCCGTTCATTAGAACAAGCCGAGCAAATCGCAAAGACAACCAGGGAAACTAAAATTGAATTTTTCATTGTTGAGAGTTATGAGTTGTTAATTAATTTTTCTTTGTAAAATGGCAGCACCTTTAAAAACTTCTCCAATGTTTGATCAAGGGATAATTTAGAGGATCCTCCGGAGGCATTTCTATGGCCTCCACCTTCAAAATGAGCTCTCGCGAGCTCATTCACTGAAAAAGTGCCCAAAGATCGAAAAGAAATTTTGATTTCCTCACCCCGGTCATACATCAATACCGACAACTGAACATCTTTTATCGATAATCCGTAGTTTACCAAGCCCTCGGTATCACCGGTCTGTACATTAAATTTTCCCAGTTCGTCTTGTGAAAGCGTCATGTACGCGGTGCGATATTCCGGCAGGACGGTGAGTTTATGGTTCAGCACATATCCGGTTAGCCTAAGTCTGCCCAGCGAGTTCACGTCATAGACCAGGCGTGCCACTTCACTTGGATTTGCTCCCAACAAAGTTAATTCCTCTGCTACTTTAAATTCTCTCGAGGTCGTATTGTTGTGACGAAATCCGCCGGTATCCGTCATTAGGCCAGCGTAAAGACAATTCGCCGTGGAGGCATCGATCAGTTGTTTTCCATCAAGACTGACAATAAAATCATATACTAACTGGGCGGTTGACGCATCGTTGACGTCCCATTTTTCATAATCAGCAAAATGTTCGGGTTCTAAGTGATGATCAATCATCACTTTCACCGCCGCTGAGTTCCGCACCATGTCACCCAGTTCGTTGATCCGGTTAAGGCTTGAAAAGTCGAGGCAGAAAATAATATCCGCTTCCGAAAAGAGGGCTGCGGATTTTTGTTCAGGTTCTTTGGATTTTTTAGAAAGTGATATTACCGCTTCCGAACCAGGCATCCAGGCCAGAAATTCAGGATAGTCGCTGGGTGTGATCACATCCACCCGATGACCTTTCTTTTTAAGAAAACCAGCCAATCCCAGCGAAGAGCCGAGGGCATCCGCATCCGGCTTAAAGTGAGTAACAATAGCCACTTTTTTTGGCGAGCTCAACAAGGCTTTAAGGTCAGCTAAATTTTTCATCAAAGGCAGCAAAAATGCAGATAATTGCCGGAAAGGAAAAATAAGTGCTTATTAAGAAACTTCCTGAATCTGACTTCTTTTGATATTTTTGCGCCCAATTTCCATCAGGATTTTAGGATTTTCAGGATTCAACCATCTAAAAACAAATAAACATGGCAGGCAACAGGACTTTTACAATGATCAAACCCGATGCAACAGGCGCAGGCAATAGCGGAGCAATTATGAAAATGATAGAAGAAGCAGGGTTCCGTATTGTGGCAATGAAGAAAACGAAACTCACGGCTGAATTAGCGGGAAAATTTTATGAAATACATAAGGCAAGGCCTTTTTACGGAGAACTTTGTAGTTATATGAGCAGTGGTGCTATCGTGCCCATGATTCTGGAGAAAGAAAATGCCGTTGAGGATTTCAGGAAATTGATCGGGGCTACGGACCCAAAAAAAGCTATACCTGGTACTATCCGTGCTTTATTTGCCAAGTCAATTGATGCTAATGCCATCCATGGTTCAGATTCCGATGAGAATGCGGAAATTGAGGGTTACTTTTTCTTCTCCCAATTTGAACGATTCTGAATTAAATGAGGCCGTTAACCGTTATCAATTATTCGTTAATTGTGACTACGGAGAACGATTTGCCCATTAACGAATAACTATATAACGAACAACGAAAGAACTCATGATTGATCCCTCCTACTCCGAGAAATTTGAAAGTCGGCACAACGCACCGGATACTTCGCAAATCGAGGCGATGTTGAAAACGGTGAAGGCGAAATCAGTGGATGAGCTGATTGGACAAACTGTACCATCGGCCATTCGTCTGAAAAGTCCGTTGAATTTACCGTCGGCACAATCCGAGTATGAATTTCTAAATGGCTTTAAAAAGCTCTTCTCGAAAAACAAGATCTATAAATCGTTCATGGGAACCGGGTATTACAATTGTATAACCCCCGGCGTAATCCTCCGGAATGTTTTGGAAAATCCAGGCTGGTATACCGCGTACACGCCTTACCAGGCTGAAATTGCTCAAGGCCGCATGGAAGCGCTCATCAATTACCAAACCATGGTAATGGATTTAACAGGAATGGAAATAGCTAATGCCTCTTTGCTTGATGAAGCTACCGCTGCAGCTGAGGCCCTTCACTTGTTGCACGCATCACGCAAAGCAGAAAAGAAAAATGCGCATCAGTTTTTTGTTGATCAAAATACATTTCCACAGACAATCGATTTGCTAAAGACGCGCTCTGCACCAATCGGTGTTGATTTGGTTATTGGCGATGTATCGAAACTGGATATTAGCAATACTAATCTCTTCGCTGTTTACATTCAAAACCCGGATAATAACGGCGCCATAAAAGATCACACTGCATTCATCGCTTCGGCTCACGAGAAAAATGTTTTTGTTGTGATTGGCGCTGATCTGATGAGTTTACTATTAATGAAATCGCCCGGTGAAATGGGTGCCGATGTTGTGGTGGGTTCATCACAGCGCTTTGGTGTGCCCATGGGATTTGGCGGACCACATGCTGCATTCTTTGCAACGAGAGATGAGTTCAAACGCCAGATGCCAGGACGAATCATTGGGGTGTCCGTTGATGCCAATGGAAACCCAGCTTATCGCATGGCGCTGCAAACCCGGGAGCAACATATCCGAAGGGAGAAAGCAACTTCTAATATTTGCACTGCTCAGGTTTTATTGTCGGTGATGGCCAGCATGTATGCAGTTTATCACGGACCCGATGGATTGAAAAAAATAGCAGGACGAATTCATGGTTTGGCTAAAAGTCTTGCAGGATCACTGACCTCCATGGGCTTCCAGCAAGCTAATGCTAATTATTTCGATACCCTGAAAATGACTGTACCCGATGCAGACATGCTAAGGACCGCAGCCGAAGGGCACGAAATAAATTTCCGTTACTTCTCAAAAACTGAAGTCGGAATTTCGTTGGATGAAACTTCCTCCAGCGAAGATGTTAAACTAATCACAGGTATTTTTGCCAAGACATTCAATGTAGCAAGCGTCAGCACCACACCGCTGTCGTCGAGCAAACTTTCCTGGCCTGAAAGATTAATTCGTCAATCTTCTTATTTAACGCATCCGGTGTTCAATACCCACCATTCCGAGCATGAAATGCTGCGCTACATCAAGCGGTTAGAGAATAAAGATTTGTCCATGGTTCATTCGATGATTTCACTGGGTTCATGCACGATGAAACTGAACGCCACCACAGAAATGATTCCGGTGACATGGCCTGAACTCGGACAAATCCATCCTTTCGCCCCGGCTGATCAAACGGAGGGCTATAGGGAAATGATTTCCAATCTTGAAAACTGGCTAAAGGCAATCACCGGGTTTACGGGCGTATCCCTGCAACCGAACAGTGGCGCCCAGGGCGAGTATGCCGGACTGCTCACTATACGTGCCTATCATCAAAGCCGTGGTGAAAACCACAGAAATATTTCACTCATTCCTGCTTCCGCACACGGCACTAACCCTGCCAGCGCTGTGATGGCAGGTATGGACGTAGTGGTGGTAAAATCCGATGAAGAAGGCAAGATCGACGTAGCTGATCTTAAAGCGAAGGCTGAACTGTACAAAAATAGTCTCGCTTGTTTGATGGTGACGTATCCCTCAACCCACGGAGTGTTTGAAGAATCCATTACCGAAATCTGTGAGACCATTCATAAAAACGGCGGTCTCGTTTATATGGATGGCGCCAACATGAATGCACAAGTAGGGTTGACTTCGCCTGCGAGCATTGGTGCGGATGTTTGCCACCTAAATCTTCATAAAACATTTTGCATTCCCCATGGAGGCGGCGGCCCTGGCATGGGCCCTATTTGTGTGAACGACAAACTGAAACCATTTCTTCCTGGTCATGCTGTGGTAAAAACAGGAGGAGAAAAGGCCATCAATGCTGTGAGCGCGGCACCCTTTGGAAGTGCCAGTATCCTTGCCATCTCCTACGCTTACATTGCCATGATGGGTAGTGAAGGATTAACGAATGCTACCAAGTTGGCGATCCTCAATGCCAATTACATCAAAGAAAAACTGAGTGAGCACTTCAAAATTCTTTACACCGGTACCAATGGTCGTTGTGCACATGAAATGATTGTGGATTGCCGGGAGTTCAAGAAAGCGGGCGTAGAAGTAGAAGATATCGCCAAGCGATTGATGGACTATGGATTCCATGCACCCACGGTTTCATTCCCCGTTGCCGGCACCTTAATGATTGAACCAACGGAAAGTGAACCTAAGGAAGAACTTGACCGATTCATCGAAGCCCTGGTACAGATCAGAAATGAAATCCGCGAAGTTGAGGAAGGGAAGGCCGACAAGGAAAATAACGTATTGAAGAATGCTCCTCACACAGCAGCGGTAATTACTTCGGATGAATGGACCAAGCCATACAGCCGGCAAAAGGCGGCTTACCCATTGCATTTTGTAAAAGACAACAAATTCTGGCCGTCCGTAAGTCGTGTCGACAACGCCTATGGCGACAGACATTTGGTTTGCAGCTGCCTGCCTGTGGAGGAATATGTGAAAGAGGAGGCTTAACAGATTTCAAATTATTACATTCAAAATACTAGGCAATAGGTAGTAGCAATAATGGCGCTAACTCGCCTATTGCGTTTGCCTACTGCCTACTATTAAACATTGCAAATTCATCCCAATTCAGTACTTTTGTGACCTTCTATGCAAAGTAAATCATTTCAACGGGTCTTGCTTCTGGCTTCAGGCTTTTGCGCCGTGCTGGTGATCTTACTTTCTCAGTCCTTCTATCAAACAGGCACTTTACCTGCAAAGACCAAGGCTGAAAAAGCATCCGAAAAGAAAGAAGTAGCAATTCATGCCCCTTCTGATGTTGCCGCCCAGGGCCAGGCAGTTGAGTTGAATCATTCACAACCTCCTATTCTTGAGAAACTGATCCTGGCGGATGATAAAAATGAAAAAGCAGTTTTCATTCAGAAAATTGCCACCAAATTTTTCAGGACCTTGTTCCGGGTAATCATATCACCCAACGCCCCCTGATTTCTCGTTAATCCCTGTTAATCGTTGATCCAGCGGATTAACTATTGCAGTGTTTTCAATTTTCAAATTATCTAATTTTCAAATTTTCAAATCAATCAGTTATGCGCAATAAAGGAGTAGTAGTGGTGCTCACCATAGTAATCACGGCACTTTGCCTTTACTATCTGTCGTTCACCTTCGTTACGGCAAAAATCAATCGGGAAGCTATTGCCCGGGCCACAGACAAAGATGGTTCAATTGATCTTTCTAAAAAACAGAATTACCTCGATTCACTCTGGAACAAACCAGTCTACAACATTTTCGGAGCGGAGTACACCTACAAAGAAATAAAAGATAATGAGTTGAGCCTCGGCCTTGACTTACAAGGCGGGATGCACGTAGTCCTGGAGATTTCACCCATTGATATTGTGAAAGGTCTTAGTGGCAACAACCAAGATCCTGCGTTTTTGGCTGCTTTGCAAAAAGCCAAAGCGCGGGAAAAGAGCAGCAGTACTTCCTTCGTAACCTTATTTTTCCAGGCGTTCAAGGAAGCGAATCCTGACAGGAGTCTGGCATCGCTGTTCACTTCCACGGCTAACAAGGACCGTGTTAAATTATCGGATAGCGACGAAACCGTTTTAAAATTTCTTGACAAAGAAGTAAAAGACGCCATCGATCGATCGTTCACTATTTTGAAGACGCGTATTGATCAGTTTGGAACCTCCCAACCCAACATTCAGAAGCTTACGGGAACGAACCGCATCCAAATCGAAATTCCTGGAGCGGATAACCCTCAGCGCGTCCGCAAACTTTTGCAAGGTGTTGCGCGTCTTGAGTTTTGGGAAATTGTAGAACCTTACGATCCGCAGATCAGTCAATCGCTGATGGGCATCAACCAGATGCTGATGAAGGAGCAAGCAGCAAAAAACCTGCAAGCTAAAACAACAACACCATCTACTGAAGTAAAGGCAAATTCTAAACTTGCTGAAAAAACCGACACTACCAAGTCGGCCTTAGAAAAACAATTGACCAGCGCAAACCCCAAGGATAGCACGAGCAGTTCGTTGGATTCATTGCGATCCGCTACTGCTTCTCCCCTGTTCTCATTAAGTTCTCAGGGTGGTTCATTCCTTTATCCTGTAAAAGACACGGCGCAGATCAACGCTATATTTAAACGTCCGGAAGTAAGATCTTTACTACCCCGCACCGTCGGATTCTTTTGGGATGTGAAAGCTGACCC
>Ga0210403_10003850_pt1 | contig 13062 bp, 7 predicted proteins | sample IncBWC19MmetaG_FD_150863 | JGI IMG/M metagenome (GOLD analysis project Ga0210403, IMG submission 150863) | Forest soil microbial communities from Barre Woods Harvard Forest LTER site, Petersham, Massachusetts, United States - Inc-BW-C-19-M | ecosystem: Environmental > Terrestrial > Soil >... | reverse complement strand
ACGACCGCGGTGATCGATGCGAAGATGATCGGATACCAGAGACCCGCGTAGATGTCGCCGGTCGAGGCCACGATCGCGAACGCGGTGGCGGGCAACAATCCGCCGAACCAGCCGTTGCCGATGTGGTAGGGCAGCGACATCGAAGTGTAGCGGATCTTGGTCGGGAACAGTTCGACCAGCATCGCCGCGATCGGCCCGTACACCATGGTGACGAAGATCACCAGTATGAACAGCAGTCCGATGATGGCGGCCACCTGCGGACGGAAGATATCGAACGGGTTCGACATCTTCACGATGCCGGCGTCGCCCGTCTTGGGATAGCCGGCTGCCGCTACCGCCGCGGCGATGGCCGGGTTGCCGGCCTTCGCGTCGGTGTAGGGCACTTCCTTGCCGTTCACCATCACCTTCACGCCGCTTCCCGCGGGGCTATATGAGGTCGAATACTTGACCGACGACGCCGCCAGGAAGGCGCGGGCGGTGTCGCAGGGCGCCGAGAACACGCGGGTGCCCACGGGGTTGAACAGATCGCCACAACCTGCGGGATCGGCCACCACTTCGACCTTGGCCGCTTCGATCGCCTTTTCCAGCGCCGGGTTGGCGTTCGAGGTGATCATCCGGAAGATCGGGAAGAAGGTCAGCGCCGCGATCAGGCAGCCGCCGAGGATGATCGGCTTGCGGCCGATCTTGTCGGACAGCGCGCCGAACACGACGAAGAAGCCGGTCCCGAGCAACAGCGACCACGCGATCAGGAGGTTCGCGGTGTAGCCGTCGACCTTCAGGATCGATTGCATGAAGAACAGCGCGTAGAACTGGCCGGTGTACCAGACCACGCCCTGACCCATGGTGCCGCCGAGCAGCGCCAGCAGCACGATCTTGCCGTTGCTCCAGTTGGCGAAGGCTTCGGTCAGCGGGGCCTTCGAACTCTTGCCCTCGTCCTTCATCTTCTGGAACACCGGCGACTCATTGAGGCGCAACCGGATCCAGACCGAGATCGCCAGCAGGGCGACCGACACCAGGAACGGAACACGCCAGCCCCAGGCGGCGAAGTCGGCTTCGCCGATCGCCGTGCGGGTGAACAGGATCACCAGCAGCGACAGGAACAGGCCGAGCGTCGCGGTGGTCTGGATGAACGAGGTGTAGTAGCCGCGTTTGCCCTGCGGCGAATGCTCGGCCACATAGGTGGCGGCTCCGCCATACTCGCCGCCGAGCGCGAGGCCCTGCGCCAGACGCAACGCGATCAGGATGACCGGCGCGGCAAAGCCGATGGTCGCGGCGTTCGGCAACAGGCCGACGATGAAGGTCGAGAGACCCATGATCAGGATGGTGACGAGGAAGGTATATTTGCGTCCTACGATGTCGCCGATGCGTCCGAACACGATGGCGCCGAACGGGCGCACCAGGAAGCCGGCGGCGAAGGCGAGCAGCGCGAAGATGTCGCGCGTTGCCGGCGGATAAGCCGAGAAGAATTGCGCGCCGATGATCGGGGCGAGCGATCCGTAGAGGTAGAAGTCATACCATTCGAAGACGGTACCGAGCGATGAGGCGAGAATGACGAAACGTTCGTCCTTCGTCATCCCTCCCGCTCGCGTCGATGTTGCAGTCAATGTGGACATTTTGATTCGCTCCCCGAGATCGTTGATGCAAAACGCGCCCCACCCCGCCGAACTAAGCCGGACTAAGCTTAAGGCCTCATGTTACGGTAACATCGGCGTGAAACCTCTCCCAATAAGACTTTTGGCCCTTCGCACTTCTATATCTGCAAAAGCGGTGACACCCTGGACCGCGGTCATGTCTGCCGCCGAACGTATTGCGACGCACAAATAGCTTGGATTAACCGCGTTGCTCCGTGGCATTATTGTATGCTTGCATGCCACACCTCATAAGAGGACAATTGATGCGACAAGAAAATATTCGCTTGGCAGGCCCCAAAAATGCGGTCACGGGTTTGCCGCAACCCTCTTGCAAGAAATAAATGACTGCCATCGCCAACACCCGTCTCGTCATTGCCGATGACCATCCGCTGTTTCGCGATGCCTTGCGGCAGGCGGTCGCAAGCGTCGTGGCCTCTGCGAAAATCGATGAAGCCGGCTCGTTCGAGGATCTGACCTCGCTGCTCGAGCAGGATTCCGATGTCGACCTGATCCTGCTCGATCTGACCATGCCGGGGATCTCCGGCTTCTCCGGGCTGATCTATCTGCGCGCGCAGTATCCGGCGGTTCCGGTGGTGATCGTGTCGGCCAGCGATGATGTGGGCACCATCCGCCGCTCGCTGGATTTCGGCGCCTCCGGGTTCATTCCCAAGCGGTTCGGGGTCGATACGCTGCGCGACGCGATCGTGAAGGTAATGGATGGCGACGTCTGGGTACCGCCGGATACCGATCTTACCTCCGCGGCCGATCCGGACATGACGCGGTTGCGCGACCGGCTGGTGACGCTGACCCCGCAGCAGGTGAGGGTGCTGATGATGCTGTCGGAGGGGCTGCTCAACAAGCAGATCGCCTACGAGCTCGGCGTGTCGGAGGCGACCATCAAGGCGCACGTGTCGGCGATCCTGCAGAAGCTCGGGGTCGAGAGCCGCACCCAGGCGGTGATCGCGGCGGCGAAGATCGCCGGCGGTCAGTGGCGCCAGGGCACGCCGTCGGCGCAGTAATTCGTGATGGTTGGTTCACCTCTCGCCGCAAGAGCGGGGCGAGGGAGAAGGGCTACTCCGCCGCCACCATCTGTTGCGTCCGCCACTGACCGAGCAGAGCGCGGAGCGAAGCCGGCTTCACCGGCTTGTTGAGCACCGCGATGTTCTCGTCGCGGGCTGCGGCCCGCACATGCGGGCTGCGATCGGCGGTGATCAGGATCGCCGGAATGTTTTCGCCGAAGCGGCGGCGAATGTCGCGGATCGCGGCGACGCCGTTGCCGCGATCGAGATGGTAGTCGACCAGCAGACCTGTCACCGGCCGGCCGGCGGCCTCGATCGCCTCGATGGCGGCGTCGGGATCGGTCACCGCGATGACCTCGGCGTTCCAGGCCTTCAGCAGCGTTTGCATGCCATCCAGGATCGCCGCGTCGTTCTCGATGCAGACGATCAGGGAGCCGCTCATCGGCGTCTTCGAGAGCGGGGTCGCGGTGGTCACGGCCGCGGTGTAGTTGATCGCCTTCGCGGTCGGCACCATCACCGAAAAGACCGAGCCGCCGGCGCCGGTGGCATCGAGCGCGATGCCGTGGTTGAGGACGCGCGCGAGGCGTTCGACGATCGACAGCCCGAGGCCAAGGCCGCGCGCGATCCGCGCGCCCTGCTCGAGCCGGTGAAACTCCTTGAAGATCTCGCCGCGCTTGAGCACGGGAATGCCGACGCCGGTGTCGTAGACGCCGATCTGCAGGCTTTGGCCGTGACGCCGGCAACCGACCAGCACGCGGCCGTGCGGGGTATATTTGATGGCGTTGGAAATCAGGTTCTGCAACAGCCGCCGCAGCATCAGGCGATCGGATTCCACCGGCAGCGAGCAGGGCACGAAGCTCAGCTTCAGCCCCTTGGCGCGCGCGATCGGTGCGAATTCGATTTCCAGCGAGCGCATCAGGTCGCTCATCTTGAAGCTCGTGATCGACGGTGTCATGGCGCCGGCGTCCAGCCGCGAAATATCCAGCAGCGCGCCAAGGATTTCCTCGATCGCCTCCAGCGAATCGTCGATGTTTTCGACCAGCCGCGAATCCTCGCCCCCGGACTGGCGCTCGACCAGGCTCGTGACATAAAGCCGCGCCGCGTTCAGCGGCTGCAGGATGTCGTGACTGGCGGCGGCCAAAAAGCGCGTCTTGGAGATGTTGGCGTCCTCGGCGGTGCTCTTGGCCAGTGCCAGTTCCGAATTCAGCCGTGTGAGCTCCTCGGTGCGGTCGCGCACGCGCTTTTCCAGGGTAGCATTGGCGCGCTCCAGCGCCTCGGCGGCCTCGAAGGAGGGTGTGACGTCGGAAAAGGTGATCACCAGTCCGCCGCCGGGCATCCGGTTCGAGCGCACCTCGATCACCATGTGACGATCGGGCAGACGTTCCAGATAGGGCTCGCCTTCGGTGGTATAGGCGGCAAGGCGCATTTCCAGCAAAGAACGGCTGTCGCTTTCGCCGAAGCCCGGCGGGCTGATCGCTCCCATGAATTCGAGGATTTCCTGGAGCGGAATCCCGATCTGGACGAGGTGCAGGGGCAACCCCAAAATTTCGCCGAACTGGCGGTTCGAGCAGATCAGCTGCAGGTCCGCGTCGAACACGGCGATGCCCTGCCGCACATGGTTCAGCGCGGTCTGCAGGATCTCGCGATTGAAGTGGAGCGCGGCGTGGGAGTCGTCGAGCAGCTTGAGCGCGGCCTTGGCGGAAACGGTGCGTTTGCGCAGCAACAGCGACATCACCAGGCGCGAAGACGCCGCGCCGATCGAAGAGGCGATCAGGTGTTCGGCGTGCTGCAGCAGCTCGAAATCGGCCGGCGCGGCCGGATCCAGTCTCGCGTTATGGGTCACCGCGAAGGCTTCGAACGAATGGCGCGCGCGATCGGGCCCGAGATACTGCGCCACCGTGCTCTGGATGTCCTGCACCGTCACCGTGGTGCGCCAGCGCCGGAAAGTCGGCGCCGGCGCCAGCGCATCCGGAACGAACAGATCGGCCTGCAATCGTTCGATCGAGGACGGCTTGCGCGCCAGCGACAGCACCACATAGGTCAGGATGTTGAGCGCAAGCGACCACAGCACGCCGTGCAGTAGCGGCGCCAGATCGGCGCCGAACAGGGCTTGCGGACGCAGCGCCTCGATGCCGAACGGGCCGTGCTGCAGGATCAGCATGCCCGCGGTATTGCCGTCCATGAAGCTCGGCAGAAACAGCGTGTAGATCCACACCGCAGCGCCGACCAGCATGCCGCCGATGGCGCCGCGTGCGGTCGCGCGCCGCCAGAACAGGCCGCCGAAAAACGCCGGCGCCAGCTGCGCGATGGCCGCGAAGGACAACAGGCCGATCGCCGCGAGCTGGGTGTTGCCGAGCGCACGGTAATAGAAATACGCCATCGCCATGATGCCGAAAATCGCAAAGCGGCGAACCTTGAGCAGGAAATCGCCGAAATCCTTCTGGTGCGCGACCGATTGCTGACCACGCTGGAGCACCAGCGGAACGATGATATCGTTCGAAACCATGACCGAAAGCGCGACGCATTCCACGATCACCATCGCGGTCGCCGCCGACAGGCCTCCGACGAAGACGCCGACGCTGAGCAGGGGAGCATTTCCCTCGATCGGCAACGCCAGCACGTACATGTCGCTGTCGACCGCGCCGAACGGGAAGATGATGAGGCCCGCGAGCGCGATCGGAATCACGAACAAATTGATGGCGACCAGATAGAACGGAAACAGCCAGCGTGCCCGGCCGACCTCGGCATCGGTTGAGTTCTCGACCACGCTGACGTGAAACTGGCGCGGCAGCAGCATGATGGCGCAGAACGACAACAGCACCATGGTGAGGAAGTTGCCGATCGAGGGCGTGTAATCGATGGCGCGTACTGCCTCGGGCGTTTTCATCGCGCGTTCGATCAGTTCATGCGGACTGAACATCCAGAACGTGACGAAGGCTCCGGCGGCGATGAAGGCCACCAGTTTGACGATGGATTCGGTGGCGACCGCCAGCATCAGGCCGTGCTGGTGTTCGGTCGCATCGGTCTGGCGGGTGCCGAACAGCACCGCGAAGGCCGCCATCGCCAGCGTCACCATCAGCGCGATGTCGCCGATGATCGGAATGTGGGAGAACGCCTCGTCGTCGCTCAGGATGGTTTCGAGCGAGGAGGCCACCGCCTTGAGCTGAAGCGCGATATAGGGAACCGATCCGATGATCGCGATCAGGGCTACGGTTGCCGCAACGGCCTGGCTCTTGCCGTAGCGCGCGCCGATGAAATCGGCGATCGAGGTGATGTTCTGGGATTTCGCCAGCTTGATCACCCGGCGCAACAGCGGCGTGCACAGCCCGATCATCAGGATCGGCCCGATATAGATCGCGAGAAAATCGACGCTGGTGCGGGTGGCGAAGCCGACCGAGCCGAAGAACGTCCAGGACGTGCAATAGATCGCCAGCGACAGCGGATAGATCAGCCCGCTGGCTCGGCCGCGCTGCATCGGCGACAGGCGGTCGCCATAGCTCGCCACCAGAAACAGGAACCCGATGTAGCCGAAGGCGGCTGCGATCACGCCCCAGTCGTGCAGCATCGCTGCTTACTCCCTGTGAGGCCCAAAGCCCCAACTTCAACTATTTGCGCGTGTTCCGGTCGCAAAACCGGTATCCACTTTAGCGGAATAGGCGCCTGAAACTAACGCTTTGCGCCGGCGCAGGCGACAGCGAAATGCCTCCGAAATTCAGCAATTCAGATCGTCGTTAAGTCCAGCGGGGCGCGAGGAAGACGGCCAGGGCGACGATGAACCAGGCGGCCAGCCCGCCGAGCAGGGCGATCCGGTAGTCGACCCGGTCGACCGCGAAATAGCAGACCGCCAGAAAAGCCAGATAGGCCGGTATCGTCCTGGCCCCGGCGAGGCAGGCCTCCCGGAACCCGGAATCGTCGCCTTTGGCGCCGACGATCAACAGCGCGATCAGGGCAAAGGTCGGGAACAGCGGCAGGATGCCGGGCAGCGTATTGTCGCGCCTGGACAGAAAGACGATTGCCGCCGTCACCAGGCCGCCGGCAATGCCCTTCCAGACGATGTCCGTTCGGGCGGGCTCCGCAGTGATCCGGCTCCGGCGCGCTATTCGGCAGCCAGCGACTTTTTCCGGAGCGGCAGGCCGAGCTGTTCCCAGACCTGCAGCAGTGCTTCGGCGAGCTGATCGATCAGCACGTCGTCGTGATAGGGCGACGGCGTGATGCGCAGCCGCTCGGTGCCCTTGGCCACCGTCGGATAGTTGATCGGCTGGATGTAGATATTGTGCTCTTCCAGCAGGACGTCGCAGGCGCGCTTGCAGGCTTCCGGGTCGCCGACGAACAGCGGCACGATATGGGTATCGCTCGACATCACGGGCAGGCCGGCGGCGGTCAGGATCGCCTTGAGGCGGGCGGCGCGATCCTGATGGCGCTCGCGCTCCCAGCTCGAGGTCTTCAGATGGCGGATCGCGGCGGTGGCCGCCGAACAGATCGCCGGCGGCAGCGCGGTGGTGAAGATGAAGCCGGGGGCGTAGGAGCGCACCGCGTCGATGATGTCGGAACTCCCGGCGATATAGCCGCCGAGGCAGCCGAACGCCTTGGCCAGCGTGCCTTCCAGGATATCGATCCGGTGCATGACGCCGTCGCGTTCGGCAATGCCGCCGCCGCGCGGACCGTACATGCCGACAGCATGAACCTCGTCGACATAGGTCATCGCACCATAGCGCTCGGCGAGATCGCAGATTTTGGCCAATGGCGCGACGTCGCCGTCCATGGAATAGAGGCTCTCGCAGGCGATCAGCTTCGGCCGGTCGGGACCGGCGGCGCGCAGCAGTTCTTCGAGATGGGCCGTGTCGTTGTGACGGAACACCTGGCGCTCGCAGCCGGACTGGCGGATGCCTTCGATCATCGAATTGTGGTTGAGCTCATCCGACAGGATCAGGCAGTTCGGAATCAGCTTGGCGATGGTCGCAATGCCCGTCTGGTTCGAGACGTAGCCGGAGGTGAACAACAGCGCCGCTTGCTTGCCGTGCAGATCGGCCAGTTCGGCTTCGAGCTGCACCAGCGGATGATGGGTGCCGGCGATGTTGCGGGTGCCGCCGGCGCCGGTGCCCACGCGCGTGGCGGTCTCCACCATGGCGCCAACCACTTTCGGGTGCTGCCCCATGCCGAGATAGTCGTTGGAGCACCAGATCACGACGTTGCGCGCGCCCTTCGGCGAGTGCCACACCGCGTGCGGAAACCGGCCGGCGATACGCTCGAGATCGGCGAAAACCCGGTAGCGCCGCTCGTCATGCAGGCGGTTGAGGGCGGCACTGAAGAACTGGCTGTAATCCATCGCAAAACTGCCTGTAGGGAAGCTGGCCGGGACGGCCAAGTCTCTATGGGGAGATGCCTTTTTAGAGCGTTTCCAGGTTTAATGTCGAGCCGGAATCCGGTGCCCCAAACTCAATGTGTGCGGAGCCGGGTTGCTTCGCACGCGGACCGAAGCTTGATCCTGATCAACACACCGTGACCCTGCGGCGGGGCACGTGCATTTTTAAAAGAAATACGAGCGGATGGATTTACGTCGTCCTGAAGCGGAGCACGCCGTCGGTTTCGTCGGCCGTCAGGCGTCCTTCGACCAGCATGTAATTGACATGGGCGATCAGTTCGCCGGCGGCAAAACCCATCTGGTGTGCATCCAGCACGTGCTTGTGGAACACCACCGGCACCAGCTGCGCCGAGGTTTGCGCCGTTTCCCGGCAGGCTTCGGCGATCAGCCGGCAACGATCCTCATGGTGATCGGCCAGTTGCTTGATCCGGGTCTTCAGGCCGTAGAACGGCACGCCGTGGCCCGGCAGGACCATGACGTCATAGGGCAGCGTCGTGGTCAGGCTCGCTAGTGAGGCCAGATATTCGCCGAGCGAATTCTGGTCGGGCTCCACCGCCCAGACGCTGACATTGGGCGAAATCTTGCTCAGCACCTGATCGGCGGACAGGAACAATTTGTCGGCGGCGCAGTACAGCATGACCTGGTCCAGCGCGTGGCCGCCGCCGGTGATGACCTTGAAGCGGCGCGTGCCGATCGAAATCTCGTCGCCATGCGAGATACGGCGATAGGAAGCCGGCAGGATCGAAACCCGCTTCAGATAATCCTGGCCGCGGCCGAGCAGCTTGTCGGTCAGGCTCTCGTCCATGCCGTGACGGCGGAAGAACAGCCGCTGCGCCATCTTGCGCTCTTCGGTGCCGCGGTTCTGGTGATAGACCGACTGCAGGTATTCCACCTGCGACATATAAAGAGCGCAGTGGAAACGCTCGACGATCCACCCCGCCAGACCGACATGGTCGGGATGCGAATGTGTCACGATCAGTCGCGTGACCTTGACGTGCCTGAGCGGGCCCTCGAACAAGGCGGTCCAGGCCGCGATCGATTCCTCGTTGCCGAACCCGGAATCCACCATCGCCCAGCCGTCGCCATCGGCGAGCAGGTAGATGTTCACGTGGTTGAGACGGAACGGCAGCTTGAGCCGGACCCACAATACCCCCGGCATCACCTCGACGACCTGGTCCTCGCTGGGATGATTTTCCCAAGGGTACCGCAGCGCCTCGGCGGAGGACTGAACCGTGTCTGTTTTGGAATGCATGGTTTCGCGTCGCAATGATCTCATCTGGAGCGCGATCGGACGCAAAACCGGATACCAGTTTTGCTGATCGCGCTCTACCGGCTTAGCTGCACAAGCGGCGCGGCGCCAGCCGAAAAAACGAATGCGGGTTTGGGCAAAACACATGGGGGTCGATTTGGGCCGTCATTCCCGGCCTATGCGAAGCATAGAACCCGGAATCTAGAGATTCCCCGGTGCGCCATTGCGCACCTTCGGTCTGGTGCTGACGCACCACCCCGGAATGACGAATCGCTACGCCGCCCGGATATTGGAGAGGAAGGCGTCGATTTCGGCGCGCAGCACGTCGGCCTCGCGGCGCAGCGCGTCGGAGGCGCTCAGCACCTCGCCGGCGGCCGATCCGGCTTCGGCGGAAGCGGTGGAGACGCCGACGATGTTGCTGGAAACCTCGGAAGTGCCGCCGGCGGCGTGTTGGATGTTGCGGGCGATCTCGCGCGTCGCCGCGCCTTGCTCCTCGACCGCGGCCGCGATCGCGGTGGTGACCTCGTTGATCTCGCTGATGGTGTTGGTGATGCTTCGGATCGCGCCGACCGCCGACGTCGTCACCTGCTGCATGTTGGCGATCTGGGAACGGATTTCGTCGGTCGCGCTCGCGGTCTGGTTGGCGAGGCTTTTCACCTCGGAGGCGACCACGGCGAAGCCGCGGCCGGCCTCGCCGGCGCGGGCGGCTTCGATGGTGGCGTTGAGCGCCAGCAGGTTGGTCTGCGAGGCGATCGTCTGAATCAGATCGACCACGACGCTGATGCGCCCGGCGTTTTCGGCCAGGCCCTGCATGGTGGCGTCGGTTGCGCCGGCCTCGTCGACGGCCTTGCGGGCAATCTCCGCCGAGGTCACGACCTGGCGGCCGATTTCTGCGATCGAGGAGGACAGTTCCTCGGTGCCCGAGGACACGGTCTGGACGTTGACCGAGGTTTCCTCGGCGGCGGAGGCCACCGCGCTCACCAGCGCGCTGGATTGATCTGCGGTCGCCGACATGCTTTGCGCCGTGGTCTGCATGGAATTGGCCGACTTCTGCAGGCTGTCCAGTGCGGCGCGGACGGTGGTTTCGAATTCGACGATCCGGGCTTCCATGCGGGAGGCGCGTTCGGCCTTGACGATCCGGTCCTTGTCCTGATCGGCAGAGAGCGCGCGGGCCTCGATCATGCTTTCGCGGAAGACCTCCAGCGAATTCGCCATCGCGGCGATTTCGTCATGCTGGTGCGAGCGATGGATTTCCGATTGGAGGTCGCCGTCGGACAGAAGCTGCATCGAACGCTGCAGCGCGCGGATCCGGCGCAGGATGTTGCGGCCGACATAGAGCCAGACGAACAGCACGGATCCGACCAGGGTCAGGCCGCCGAACGCCAGCATCACGATGGTTGCATACGAAATCTCGCGGCGCGCCTGCCAGGTCGAGGCGTTGGTCTCGCTCTGCACGCCGTCGACCAGCTGCTGCACGCTGATGCCGAGGCCGACGTTCAGTTTGCGGGTTTCGTCGAGGATGGTCTGGCCGTAATCGTTGGCATCCAGTTCCCTCTGGCGGAGCTTGAAGACGCCGGCCTTGCCCTCGCCGAGCGCCAGCAGTTTCAGTGCCGCGTCGCTTAAGCCCTTGGTGCCGGCGTTCTTGGGCAGGAGATCGAGGTTCGACTTGACGCGTTCTTGCGCTGCTTTGAATTCCTTCTCGATCGCATCCAGCGTGTCGCTTGAGTTGGCCGAAAGTGCCGCGATCATCTGCGACGCCGCCAGATTGCCGCTGGCAAAGACATTGCCGAGCTGATCGACTGTCCGGGCGGCCTCGGCTGCGTCATCGGAAGAAAGGTTGGCCGATTGCAGGATGGCGTTGATCTGGGACTGGGCGTCCATCATCGCAGGCGACGCGGCTGCAACGAAGGCTCCCTGCGTGGTGCGCAGTGCGTCATATTGCTTTTCGTGCTGGGCCGCGATGCCGAGTCTTTCCTTCGCCGCCGAGCCGAGGCTCTTGATGGTGTCATCGATGTTCTTCACGGTGTCGGTGAGCGCCGCGACCACATTCTTGTCGGCGCCGAGCTCGATGATTTCGCCGAGCTTCTGCAGCGTGACACGCTGGGTCTCGCTCATCTTCCTGGAGCGTTCGTTCAGCACGTCTTCGCTTTCGGAGGCGAGCAGCGCCGGTCCCTGACTGGCAAGGCTCGCGCTCTGGGCGGAAAGCTGCAGGCTGGCCGCCAGGCGCGGGATATCCTGACCGCTCAGATCGACCATGCGCCCGCCGAGATGACCGAGCACCATCGCTGCGCCGGCGCTGATGACGAGGGCCATGCCCGCGATCACTGCGAAGGCGGCGAACAGGCTGCCCCTGACGCCCCACCTTGGCCGCAAAAAGCCAAAGAACCTACCGAGCTTGCCGATCGAAAATCGCCGCGCCATGCCGTTGCCGCCCGCTGAAATGGGATTGATCGTTTGGGCGGCAGTATCGCGTTACCAGGTTAACAAAATTGGGAACTTTCGGGCCGAATGCGCGAGTTCTGCGCAATAAAACAACAATTTTTGCTTAAGGCTTCCTTTCGATTGAATCGAGACGCTCCCCTGGATTCTTCGACGCACGTCGACCGGTTTCCACTTCGTTCGAAAACGCTTTCGCCAAAAACAAAAAGGCCGGCGCGAGGCCGGCCTTTCCGAAATTGCGATCCGGTCTTGGGATCAATACTTCGCAACCACCGGGCCACCCCAGTTGAAGCGATAGTTCACGCCAGCCTTCACGACATGGTCGTCGGTGGTGAAGCTGCCGACCGGAACCAGCGCGGCCGGAGCGATGAAGTTGGCGCTGCCGAAATTATAGTACTGATATTCGATCTTGGCCGACCAGCTCGGGGCGAACATGTATTCGAGGCCGGCGCCGACGGTGTAGCCGTTACGATGATCGCCATTGATCGCAAACGCGACCGGCGTGCCGAAGGACGTTACGGTTTCGTTGTTGTCCGAATAAGCATAGCCGCCCTTCACGTAGAGCAACCCCGGACCCCAAGTGTAGCCGACGCGGCCGGTGACCGAGCCCAGTCCACGCTGGTTGTTGTTATAGGCCAGGCCGCCCGGGAATACCGCGCCGACGCTGCCGTTCAGCCAGCTGAACTGGCCTTCGAGGCCCAGCACCCAGTTCGGGGCGAACTGGTAGTCCGCGCCGACCTGCAGACCGCCGAGGAAGCGGCCGTTGCTGCTGTTGCCGGTGGCGAGACCGCTGAAATTGTTGTCGCTCGAGAACGCGCCGCCGATATGGCCGCCGATATAGAAGCCGGTCCAGTTGTAGATCGGAGCAACGTAGGCCGGAGCCTTGTTATACGGCACGCGAGCGCCGAGATCGGCTGCGAGTGCTGGCACGGTCGCGCCGAGAGCGACGAGGGCCACAGTACCGAGTAGAAGCTTCTTCATTGGTCTTTGTTCTCCAGCAGATTTTTATTCGAGAGGCGCCGCGCGTCGGCTCCATCCATGGCGCGCACTTAGCCAGCTTTTGAATAAATTGCTGTCACCGTGAGGCCACAGTGAGCAACTTCCCAAACTGTTGGTGGAACTGGCGTTTTCAGTGCTTAATGGGGCCTTAATCAGAACTGAAAGAAGCCTTAATTTTTTGAGGCTTCGGCTCACGGAGCCGTGATCAATCGCGATCGAATCAGCAGCGCTATCGCTGCATCTGCATCAGCTGATCCATCGGCATCATGTTTTGGTTTAGGTTCGCCATGATCCAGAGCGAGCCGCCGATCACGAGCAGGACGATCAGCATGCCGAAAGCCAGCGCCAGCACGTTGTTGGCGT
>Ga0210403_10003846_pt1 | contig 13069 bp, 10 predicted proteins | sample IncBWC19MmetaG_FD_150863 | JGI IMG/M metagenome (GOLD analysis project Ga0210403, IMG submission 150863) | Forest soil microbial communities from Barre Woods Harvard Forest LTER site, Petersham, Massachusetts, United States - Inc-BW-C-19-M | ecosystem: Environmental > Terrestrial > Soil >... | reverse complement strand
TCAACGGAACACCCAAGTACGTGCACGCGGCCTGCGATGCCAGTCTTAAGCGCCTCGGCGTCGATCATATCGATCTTTACTACCAACACCGTGTCGACCCGAACGTCGCCATCGAGGAAACGGTGGGCGCCATGGCGGATCTGGTCAAGGCGGGTAAGGTGCGCCACCTCGGCCTCTCTGAAGCCTCGGCGACTACCATTCGCCGCGCCGCCGAGGTGCACCCCATCACCGCGCTGCAGAGCGAATTCTCACTATGGACGCGCGACCTGGAGGCCACGATCCTGCCCGCCTGCGAGGAACTCGACATCGGGGTCGTCGCCTACAGCCCGCTCGGCCGCGGCTTTCTTACCGGCGTGTTCAAGAGGCCGCAGGACTTCGACCCCGGCGATTTTCGGCGCAACAACCCACGATTCTCGAGTGAGAATTTTGCCGGCAATCTACAACTGGTGGAGGTCGTCGCGCAGATCGCGCGCGAGGAAGGCTACACACCGGCACAGGTCGCCCTCGCTTGGCTGCTCGACTGCGCACCGTATGTCGTGCCGATTCCGGGCACGCGCAACATCAAGCGCCTGAAAGAAAATGCACTGTCCGTCATGGTGCGGCTGGGCGATGCACAACTCGAGCGGCTGTATGGGATCCTGCGTGAACGGCCGGTGACCGGAGCGCGTTACCCTGCGGCATCGATGGCGACAATCGACGCCTGAAGGAGGGCTGCCATTGACTCGGCGCGCGTCGGCTCGCGGCGTCGAAGCGCGGTTCGCGGCACGTATTGACCGGCACCGGACCGGTTACTAGAATGGAGCCGTCTTAGATCGCGCTATCTCCATGAGCGCCTCGTCATTTTGCCCATCCGCAATGACGAGGTTCTCCGATGTCCACCTTTCGAGCGACTGCAGCCGCTGCTGCGGTCTCTGCTGTGTCGTGCCCGGCCAAATGGCCGTGCAGGGATTTCGGGTCGACAAACCCGCAGAGACGCCCTGCGAGGCATCTCAATGGCTCTCACCGGTGCTCGATTCACGCGACCCGCCGGTTACATGGATACGCCGGCTGCGAAGGCTTTGATTGTTACGGAGTCGGGCAATGGATCACGCAGAACCTGTTCCAGGGTGCGCAGTGGTCGGACTCCCCTGACACGGCACATCAAATGTTTGCTGCCTATCGTTACTGGGCTCCGCGATTTGAGGCTGCGGCGCTGCTCGAGGCCGCGCTGCCTCACGTGCGCGATAACGCGCGGCTCGCATTCACCGCAATGATGACAGCGTTGACTACCGGCGAGACAGCCGATCAGCCGACCGACGCTGCGCGGCTACGTCGTGAGACGCTTGCGGTGATTCGCTCGGCGCTCAGGTCCGACCGGAGGCCGCCTTGAGGGCTTTACGCTCGGTCTGAGCATAAAACCAGTCAAAGACGTGCTCCGGTCTGAGAGGTCGGCTGAGGAGATAGCCTTGCGCGTAGTCGCAGCCTAGTCTCTGCAGGACCGCGAGCTGCTGGGGAGTCTCGATCCCCTCGGCGATTACTTCCAGTTCGAGGCCGTGAGCCAGGTCGATGGTTGATTTGACAATGAGCTGATCACGGTCGTTGCACAGCAGGCCTGCAACGAAGGACTTGTCAATCTTGAGCCGATCTACTGCCAGTTTCTGGAGGTAACTCAAGGAGGAGTAGCCGGTGCCGTAGTCATCGATGGAAAGAGTGATGCCGAGCGCTTTGATGGCCTGAAGAATGCGCATCGCCCGATCTGGATCACGCATAATGGCGCTCTCGGTGATTTCGAGTTCCAGAAACTCCGCTCGTATGCCGCTGCGGCTGAGTAGGCTGCCGAGCCAATCAGGCAATTGCTCGTCCTGAAGATTCCTGGCTGAAAGATTGACGGCTGCTTTCAGCGGTAGGCCTTGCGCATGCCAGCCTCTGCAATAGGCAAGGGTGCGTTCTAGTATCCATTCGGTCAGCGGTCGAATGACGTCGCTCGCCTCGGCTAGGGGAATGAATTCTGCCGGTGACACCTCGCCCAGCGTGGCCGAGTTCCAGCGGCACAGTACCTCCACCTCCGGCGTTCCCTGTTTCTGAAGCGATACCTTGGGTTGAAATAGTAGATGCAACTCATCCTGTTGGATGGCCGAGCGCAACAGGGTAAGCACTTGCAGTCGACGGGGGCTCCGGGTGTCCATGGACGGGTCGAAGGCCTCAACGACGGTATGATTGCGCTTAGCTGCATACAGCGCCAAATCGGCCCGCTGCAGCAGCAAGCTGGCGTCTCTGCCATGCAGCGGGGCAGTTGCGACCCCAATGCTGGCTCCAAGGGAGATCGGAATTCCCCTGATGAGTATCGGCGCTGACACCGTGGCGCGTACTTGCGCGCAGAAAGACGCAATGCCGGCGGGCGGCTGCTCGGTCAATAGAATGGCGAATTCATCGCCACCCAAGCGAGCCACGCATTCGCAGTGCGCATTCAAGTCGATGAATCGCTTTCCGAGTTCCACCAGCAATGCGTCGCCCATGTCATGGCCCAGCGTATCGTTGACTTCCTTAAAGCCATCTAAATCCAGCATTAGCAGCATTAGCGGCGCATCTTCTGAAGCACCCTCGAGTTCGCCAGCCAGCAATTCCGCCAATCTCAACCGATTGGGCAAGCCGGTAAGGCTGTCGTGCATTGCTCTGTGGTGCAGTTCTTTTTCACGGCGTCGCTGGGCGCTAACATCATGAATGGTGACTGCTATGACGGAGCTGTCTTCCCAGGCGAGATGTCTTGCGGAGACTTCGACCGGTGTCTCCCTGCCGTCGAGATGTTTGAACTCAAAGCGCTCGCGCACCAGTTCCTGCTCCGGCGTGAGGCGGCCAAGCACCTCGCAAAGCTGTGGCGCGAGGGTGTGCAATGGCGTACCTGAGATAGTGGCAGGCTCTCGCTCGAGCAGACGGCCTGCCGTACCATTTGCCGTGCGGATAGCACCATTCGGATCCAAGGTTAGTAGCGCATCCACTGATTCATCCACGATTTGGCGAAGCAGTGCATCCTGGTGTCTCAGCTTGCGGCTTGCTCGCCAGCTCTGCCACGTTTCCGTGTAGAGCATGCTGAGTGCGACACCCATGAAACTACATAAGACGACGGCGATGAAGGGTGAGGGCCCAGGAATCTCGTTGCAGAGACCGTAGAGCAAGAAACTCGCGAGCGAAACTACACCGATCCATGCACCCATGACCCATGGCAGGCGGCGCCATGATCCCTTTCCCATCGTATAGACGCACGCCACCGCGCACAGCGCGAGGGCGGCGAGTAACGCGCCTGCTTGGAGATGACGCAGTGGCGCTCGGCGGCCGCTTTCGTATGCGATGGCCTGCAAGACTACGCCTGGTAACGAGCGGTACACCGGGACCGGCACGATGTCACCCAGCTCGATGGCTGTAGCGCCGACCAGTATCGTCTTGCCATGCAGATCGGGTGCGATGGCCCCTTGCACAAGGTCGCAATACGAGTACTTTCGAAATGAGGTCGGATCCACCCGGTAATCCAGTGTCAAGAGGGGTCGCGGAGCTGCACCGGTCAACCGGCGCCAAACCGGTGGCGCTGATGTGGTTCCGATGGCGTCCAGATTAGGCACTTCGCGCACCAGGCCATCGAGGTCAGGAATCAGATTTACCGATGCCATCGATGCATAGCGGCGAAATTCGGGCAGTGGCTCGCTGAGCAAAAGAGGCTTCGAATCGACGCTCAGGGGTTGCCAGAATGCGGGCAGTACTACGAGGCCTTGCACGCGTGAAAGTGCTTGAGCCAGTAAATCGTCTTCCGAGGAAGTCGACGATGAGCTGAAGTCAACGTCGAAGAACATGCGCCGGGCCCCGAGACGCTGCAGGGTATCGATCAAGACAGCGTGTCGGCCGCGTGGCCAAGGCCAAGAGCCCAGCTCGTGTAGGCTACGGGCATCGATTTCGACGATGACGATGTCGGAGCTAATAGTGTTCGAAAGCAGCCGAGTGCTGTTCTCGACAAACGCCCGATCAAAGGGGCCCAGCAGACCTGTCACGTAACAGAGTGCTGCAAGGGCGAAAGCGCCTAACGCGGTCAGTGCGGGCGGGAGGAATTTGTGGGTATTTCCCCGCCTGCTGGGTCCTGACACGAGCGTCTAACTTTATGGTTTACCGTGGCCGAGACACTGTCCGAGTCCGGTCCCGTTGGTCTTGCCATTGCAACCGACCACTGGGGAAACAGGTACGCCGCCGTTTGATCCGGAGGAGCTGCCGTTTGATCCGGAGGAGTTGCCGTTTGATCCGGAGGAGGCGCCGTTTGATCCGGACGAGCCACCGTTTGATCCGGATGAGCCATTGCTTGCGCTACTGCTGGATCCAGAACTGCCCGTAGAACCGGAAGCTGAGGTAGCAGCGGTCGCGGTCAACACTGCGTGTTGAGCCGACACTGTAGCACCAACTTCTGCCAAGTCCCGGGTTACAAGGGCAACCTCGACTGCATTTACCTCACCCGTCGCGGGCGCCTCGGCCTTAGCAGTGCTGCTCTTCAGGTTCCCCGGCATGATGGGAGCGGCTTCAATGGGGCTCACCAGGAGCGAACCTTCCCCGAGGCTGTGTCGGATTGACTGATTGGGCTTGAGCAATACATGCTGGCTCACGCCGGGGGCTGAGACATCCAGCGAGCCCTCCATCAGCGTGACGCTGGTTGTGCCGTCTTCAACGGCAACTGTGAAGACCGTGCCTTTGACGACTGAGACGAGGTATGGGGTCTCGACCGACATGGGCCGACCATGTCGGGATTGAATATTGTAGAGCGCGGCGCCGGCGCTCTGCAGGTAGCGATCAACGAGGCTTCCCGACGGGCCGGTGTCGGGAAGAGCGACGGTTGAATTGGGCCCGATATGAACGAGCGAATCATTGTCCTTGAGATCGAGCGTGCCGTCGGAGCCCGTCCTGATCTGCGCCGGTAGAGTGAGGTGTGTCGAAGCGCTGACCGGCACCAGATGATTACCCTGTGTGACGCTCACGCTGCCGCGGCTTGAGACGACTGTAACTTCCGTTGCGTGCGCCTTTTCGCAGCACAGTCCGAGCACCGCACTGGTGGCTACGAAAGGCAGGAATATGTGTACTCGCATGCGGTGCTCCCTGATAGATGGCATAGGGTAATGAGTGCAGGCTCACAGTTACCGTGATCCTCGTCACGGGCAACTCAGTCACTGTGGAATAAGGCGAGTCAGCGCACGGATTGCGCCAATCCAACCGTGAAAACTGCGCGCAGGCCATAGATCTGCGGATTATGCAAAAAGCGCTTATTGTTACGGTTCTGGTCGCCATGCTCCTCGGCGGGCGCTTGGTTTGCGCCGATTCCGCATCTGCATTGTTTAGCGGACCCTATATCTCGGGCAGCTCGGTGTATAGCGCGCGCGATTTCGCGCCCGATATCGCCGCGCATGTCGGGCGCCCTACCTCGGCTGCCGTGCTCGAATCACTCCGCAGTGCTATCCGTAGCCGCTACGCGCGTGACGGCTATGTCACGCCCATCATCTCCGTTCCCGCCCAAGACTTGCAGTCGACCAATCCGCGCCTCATCATTCACGAAGCGGTGATCAGCGCCGTGGAAATTCGCGGTAATGCGGGCCCCTACCGGACTCGAATCGAGGAACTGGCGCACGAACTGCAGCGCTCGCAGCCGCTGCGCAAGGAACAGGTGCGCTCAGTTTTGAGGCGCATCAGCCAGCTGCCGGGCATCACATCAAGGCCTCTGTTCGATCAGCGGCCCGATGTCACTAATGAGTTCCTGCTGGTGCTGCGAGTTGAATACCAGCGTGTCGCGGGAAAGGTGGAGTTGAACAATGGGGGTACCCGCGGTCTTGGACGCGAATTGTTGACAGCCGATCTGGCGATGAACAATCTGCTCGGCATTCAGGAGCAGCTGCGCCTCAATGGCGCCGTTTCCTCCCACCCGGATCGCTATCACTACGAAGAGGCGCGGCTGGCACGACGTTTCGATAACACCTCAGTTTTCGCGGATGTCAGCGGCTCGACGGCGGTGCCGGATTTTGACACCCACTTTCGCGACGCGCACTTCAGCACGGGTTTGGCGCAGCAGCTTCAGCGGTCGGGCGCTGGGATCTTATCCCTTGGGGCGTCCCTGAATGGGGATAACGGTTCTATTCGCGATTCCCGTGGTATGACCTCGATAGAGGATCACGAGCGCAACATAGCATTCGGTGTAACCTTTGCGCGCAGCGAGGCCTCACGCGGCAGGCTATACATTGGCGCGCAGCATGGCCTGGATGTAGCCGGTAGCCAAATAAACGAGGGTGCGAATGCAGACATAGATTCCCAATACACAAAGTATCTGCTGGAGGCAGAGCAAGTCTTCTCCTTGGGCACCACCTGGACCTTTCAGATCGATTTTGACGGGCAGGTCACCGGAGCGGTCCTGCCGGTGTTAGAGCGGTTCGCTTTCGGCGGCATCGGTTTTGGAGCCGCATTCGATCCTGCAACCCTATCCGGCGATTCTGGTGCCGAGGTCACGGCGGTGTTGGCGCATGTCATTCGTGCAACCGGCGGGCGGCTCCAATACCTGCGCGTCTATCTTCGGTCGGACACGGGAATTGCGTGGAACAATTCCCCATACTTTTATCATCGGGATGAGGCGACCTCCGCCGGCGGGGGTGTGCTGGCCCGTTGGACACACGTGATTGCGACACTGGAGCTGAGCACGCCGGTTGAGCAACCTCGATATGTTTCTGCGGCGCAATCGCTGCGCACCTTTGGTTCGGTGGCATACGTTTTCTGAATTCCCCGCGTCTGGTATCAGCCGTTCAATAGCATTGTCGAGAGATTCCAGGTCACCGGCGGCGGTTCGACTCCAAGTGGGGAGTTGTGGTTGGGATCAAAGGTTTGCAGCTGGCGCTGTAGCCACGCGATGAAGCGAGCGTCGCTCTCGAGCCTTAGTCCGTCGTTGCCGCGCGCATAGTCCTGCAGCGCTTCGGTTGAGATCAAAATCCGTATCATGCGGGAACGCTTGGCGGGGCGCAGTGGGTCGTGCAGGCGCCAGGTGGCTAAGATCATCATGCCTTGCCCGCGAGGGATCAATATGTGGCAGTCATCGGGAAGCTGATCCTCGACCAGCTTGCGAAAATGCGGAGCGAAATCCTTCACGAAAGGTCCATATCTTTTACTGCGTTATCATCTTGGCGTTGAGCAGGGAGTCCTTAAGCATTCGCGACATTCTGGAATATGTTCCGAAAAGTAGGGCGCCGGCAATGCATCGAATCACAGAATCAGAATTATCGAGCGCAGCGGTCGTATAGTTAGAAGTTTAAAGAGAAGGGCACAAGTTAGGCATGAGTAGCATAGTCGACCGAAACACTCGGCTCGCCAAAATCCTGGACATCGGTCACGACACTTCGATGCGGGGTGCCGGAATTTCCTTGCGAGAGGCGCTAGCCGTCACGGGTTATGCAGAATATCGCTCAAGCTTTACCGCCGTCGATCTCCTGCCTATCATTGGCGCGCTAGTAGTGGATGGGAACTGGTGTCGAAGTGACGGACAAGAGATGACTGCGCCACCCCCGCCAGCACAGGTGATGCAACTATGAAAATTGGCACGTTTGCCCGAGTCGTGTTGCGCATGTCTCTTGGAGCGATGCTAACAGAGCCATTAGCGGCATCGGCAATTACGCCAGTCCCCGAACCGGTCGTCATCGGCGAAAAATACCAGATCGAGTCCAAGGTATTGGCGGAGACCCGGACCTATGTCATTCATACCCCCGCTTCCTACAAAAACGGAAAAGACGCCTATCCCGTGCTCGTACTTCAGGACGCGGAGAATAACTTCGGGCTTACGAGCGCGGCGGTCAATTTGCTATCGGGCAATGGCCGCATCCCAGCGATGATCGTCGTTGGCATCAATAATACTGACCGCACGCGCGACATGACTCCCTCCAAACCCAGCACGGGCTTTGGCGGCACCCCCTGGACAGGCTCCGCCGGCGGAGCGGACAAGTTCCTATCCTTCATTGCCGACGAGCTTTTGCCAACGGTCGATCGCAACTATCGAACCCGTCCTTATCGCGTGTTGATCGGTCATTCGCGCGGCGGTTTGTTCGCGGTTTACGCACTGATTAACCGCCCGGAGGTCTTCAAGGGCTATCTCGTCATCAGTCCGTCGTTGTGGTGGGACGACCAGGTCTTGGTCAAGGCAGCGCAGCCGTTTTTCGCCGCTCACAAGGATCTTCGCGCCGATCTCTACATGAGCATGGGAAGTGAGGGCGACAGGATGTTAGGCGGCGCGTGGAAACTGTCTGCCGTGCTTGAAGAGAGCAAGCTCGCCGATCTGCGCTGGCAATTCAAGCGCTCTCCCGAGGAGGACCATGGCACCATTCCCTATATCAGCACTTACGAAGGACTTCAGGCGATCTTTCGCGGTTATCGGATGACGGACCCAATCGCGGTATACGAGGAGGCAGGGCTGCCTGCCTTCGAACGGCACTACGCCGAAGTGTCCAAGCGCATGGGATACACAGTTCCGGTGCCTGCGGACGTGTATGGCGGGTTGGTCTTTGAATTGTCGAATCGCGAGCGCTTTGCTGAGGCCGAAGAAATCGGTAAGAAAATGTTGCAGCTCGATGCGAAGAACACGTGGGCTCTTTCCGCCCTTGCGCAGGTCGCGGCGAAGCAGAAAGACGATGCTCGCGCGATCGGCTATCTGACTCAAGTATTGCAACTCTATCCCGGCAACAGCCAAGCACGTGCCACGCTTGTCAATTATAAAGTCGACGTCGACAAGATCGTTCCGAGCGTAGAATTGTCAGCTAAGTCAGTGACGCTCTATGTCGGTGAGTACCGTTTCAAAGATGAACTGTGGAAGGTCGCGTATGAGAAAGGCAAGCTCATGGCTACCAGCTCAGCGGGTAAATGCGAACTGCGCGCGCTGACGCAAACCAAATTTTATTGCATCGATATCGAGGTGGCGCTCCAGTTCAGTAAGGATAACCACGGCCGTGTTGTCGGCGTCACGGCTGAGTGGCTGGACCACAGCGAGGACTATAGAAAGGTTAAATGACCTGTTCGGCGCTTATATTGGACGATGTTGATAAACAGTGCCGTTCTCATAGTAGCAGCATAATTCCAATCACAACTCGCTTGCCGTTAAAAAGAAGGCTTACTCATGGCAGGAAATCGTTTTCGGAGCCAACTGTTCTTTCAAGCTTTACTGTTTTTTCCCAACGCTCTGCAGAGGAGGCACTTCGGCAGTCTTTCCAGCCGCTTTGGCTTTCTCGGCGGCGGACTCGTCGGCACGCATTCCGGCGAGAATTCCCTCTAACGCGTAGTTGCCTTCGTGGCAGGCGTACTCGAAGATCCGCCCTTTCGATGGACTGAATTCGTATTCGCCGCTCCATGGCCGATCCCAAACGCTCGGATCTTCAACCTTGAACTTATAAAGGATGCGGTGAGGTGCGACGCGAGTGAATCGCTCAGTGACCTTCAATTCCTCCCATGCTCCATGCAGCGCGGTGGCTTTCGGAAAGTTCGTTGTCTCTACGACTAGCGTCGCGCCCTCGTACCAACCGATGGAATCACCCATCCAAGGACGCCCGCCATCGGTGCGGTGTTTTCCGCCGATGCGAATCATCCGCACGTCGTGAACCATTTCAACCACGATGGCGACCGTGTCCTTGCTCTGCGCTATTTCATAGTTATTGTTGTAAAGCAACGGCAGCATCACCGGACCCGCGCTGTAGCCGAACGAAGTTAAGCATCGCTCCGCCAGCGTTTGATTCTCGGGATTTTCTCCGTAGTGCAAGCGTCGATTTTCAACCACCACGCCTGGTTTGGTCGGCGGCAGACGTCCATCGACGGGATCGGTGATGAAGGAGGCTCGCGGTTCACTGTTAACCCGCATGACATTGTTACCTGGATCGATCCACGCAAAGTTATAGCCACAGCCCGCGCCGCTGAAGCCCTTGCCGCACTCATGCGGCAGATCGGTGGTCTTAAATTTGGGGTCCCTGGGCGCGGCATCCGCAGCGTATATCTTTGCATCATCACCTTCGACTTTCTTGACCTCTTCGGGGGTCATGATAAGGCGCGTGCCGTATTCCTTCGGGCGCTCGAGGGTCGTCAGGGTCGCGTTGGTCCAGGTCCCTTCCAGGTCCGGCTGACCATAGGTGTTCAGCGGTGCTTTGTAGGCGCCGGCCGCGACACTGGCCGCCGCAAACACCGATGAGGCGATCAGGGCGGAGATCGCCGCGCTAAAACTTAACGCGCTTGACTGCTTCGTACTCATTTTCAGTGGCTCCTTGGCACGTCGCCAGTGGCTCGACGAACTTAACAGATGTGTAGGTCTTGCTTTCGATGCATTGTACCGCCGCCGAGCAGTTAGCTTTAGTATGCCCCAGCGCGCGGAATGCGCAATATTTGGAGATCCTTGCCCCATCATCGGCCGGAATGCAGCTTTCGCGCGTGATGAGGGTCATGCAATGAACGCCGCAGCGCTCATAAATAAACCGCAAGGCCGCTATCACGGGCTGATCGGTATTCCAGGCACCGGGGGTCCGCCGGTTACCGGCATTTGGCTCAGGTGGGGCAGGGAATATACTCGCGTTGCTGGATCAGCGTGGCTGGCCGCAGCGAACCAGGATGGTGGAGCGTTGCGGGGCGGCGTAGCCGCCAAATGGGCCGGTCAAGACGGACCATTGCCGAGTAGTAGAATTGCGGGCCATGACACTTCGTGAGTACTGGAACAGACGCAATACGCTGTTTATCTGGTTTGCGCGGCGCCGGTGTCCCAAATGCAGAGAGCGGGTCGGCTACATCGAGTTCGGAAAGGGGATTAGTGGGCTCAAAGTAGACCGTGACTGCGCTGCGACCGAGAATTCAAACTAATTGCGGTAAGACCTCTCCCATGGAAAACAGCATCCTGTATACGTTCAGCACCATTGCCCAAGCGCTGGGCGGGGCGTTCGCACTCCTTTCCGCCTTTGTGCTGTTTCGATTCCAGTCCTTGGATGCGTCGATGTTAAATGCGTCCAGTGGCTTAAGGTCGATCTGGAAAAGCCCATCGGATTTGGAAACATACGATACCTTGCGAGGTCTTTCGGTTTGGCCATCGTTAAACAAGGCAATCGATGCGCAAATCGCGAGAATGACCGCAGCGCACGAGGAACCTAGTTTCGAAGTCATGGCGACGAAGACACGCCTTCGCGCCGGGCAGAGCCTTCATCGCGTTCTGACATTGGCGTTCTGGTTGGCGGTTTCAATGACGTTTTTGGCCATGACGGGTTCAGTCGCCGTTATTCCGTACGCACATGAAATCGCGGAGACGCAAAGCCTCCAATTTATTCATGCGCTGAACCTTGCAGGAGTAGCGGCATTCGCGCTGTGCATGCTCTCGTATGTGTTTGTGATCTATGCCGCGCTAGTCAGCCGCTATGGCAAGCACATCATTCAGCCACGAATCGACGGGTTGATAAAGGGCTCGTAGTAGCCTCCCGCTGCCTTGGATCAATCCACCGAAAAAGGAAACCGCGTCATTGACATGTTCCACTCCCGCCTACATACCAGACAAATGATGAGTTGCCTCGATATCACCCAACGCCAAGCACAAGAGTTTGGCAATCTTTAAAACTGCGGCCCTGGATTCGTGGTGCTGACGGGAGCCGGGCCTAGCGGTGAGATTTTGCTAGATTCGACCTGCGCTGTCGCTGGCGGCGGCGGGTGAGCTAGCGGCGGAAGATTCCGCATCTGGCTTACGGTGAGATTGATTTGGCCGCCTCGTGCAATGCGTTGACGAACGCAGTTCTGGCCGCGCTGTACTCCTTGCTGGTGGCGGCCGGCCATGCCGAATTGATGACAATGATCAATCGGTCGTCTTTGAACGTAGTGATCGATTGGCCAAAGATGCCCAGCGCTTCGTAGCTGCCATTTTCCCGGATCCACCAGAAATAGCCGTAGCCACCCGCGCCGTTGTCGATCTCCTTGGCGGTGGCCTGCGCCACCCACCAGGAAGGAACTACCTGTCGACCTTGAGCCATGCCGCCGTCCAAGATGAATTGTCCGACGCGCGCATAGTCGCGCAGGGTCATCGAAATGCAGCAGCCGCCACGTTCCTGTTTACCGGATGCATCCACCATCCACACTGCATCCTGTTCCATGCCATAGGTGGTCCAGACCTTCTCGGAGAGATATTGCGAGAGTGGTTCGCCCACGGCATTGGAGACCATGATGCCTACCATGTCCGTCTCGCCCGTATCGTAATGCCACTTCGTGCCAGGCTCGGCGGCGCGCGGCAAATGTCGCATGTAACTCACTAAAGGATCCATGCCCGGCTCGCTGCCTGTAAAGCCTGCCTGAGCTACGTCCGACTTAGGATCAGTGTAATCCTCATTCCACTTCACCCCCGAGCTCATCATGAGCAGCTGCTTCACCGTGACACCGTCGTAGGCTGAGCCTTTGAGCTCAGGCACGTAGTCAGTGACCAAGGCATCCGGCCCTTTGATCTTGCCATCCTGAATGGCAGCGCCGACCAGAGTTGAGGTCAGGGATTTAGCCACGGAGAACGAGGTCCAGCGGTCTTTTGGCGTGCGACCCAGGCCATAGCGCTCTAGCACTATTTTGCCGTCCTTCAAGACCAGGACACCGGAGGTTCGATTCGCACTCATATAGCTAGCGACTGTCCATTGACGATCGCCATAGTCCCAAGTTGGCGACAGTTGCTTGGAAACCTTGGGCAAGGGATGGACGTTAGAGCCGCGCTTTACTGTGGCGACTTGGTAGATCTTTTCGATGTTGCGATATCCCGTGCGCTGCTGTTCCGCCGTCCAGAACAGGAGGCTGGGTGTATCGGATTTTAGTGCCACCTGTGCAGAGCCGGGGAGGGCGAATAGTAGGGAGCAAAACGCGAGTGCGACTCTTGAGATTTCCATGGAGGGTACTGCCAGCGTGCGAAAGAAGCTGCTGAGTATAGACCCTCGCATCGGCGGGCTCACCTGGCTAGGGGCGTTGAGCACATGACAAGACTCGATGCTTGTGCGAACGACCCGACCGACGCAGAAGAGGGACGCCGGAAGCGCGGCGCGGTGCTGCCGCGCCCCTGCGG
>Ga0210403_10003845_pt1 | contig 13070 bp, 12 predicted proteins | sample IncBWC19MmetaG_FD_150863 | JGI IMG/M metagenome (GOLD analysis project Ga0210403, IMG submission 150863) | Forest soil microbial communities from Barre Woods Harvard Forest LTER site, Petersham, Massachusetts, United States - Inc-BW-C-19-M | ecosystem: Environmental > Terrestrial > Soil >... | reverse complement strand
CGACCACAATGCGGTGGCGCTCTCGGTCGGCATACAGCACATGGTGCGCAGCGACTTGGGCGCAGCCGGAGTGATGTTCACGCTCGACACCGAATCCGGCTTCCGCGACGTGGTCTTCATCACCGCGGCGTATGGTTTGGGCGAAACTGTGGTGCAGGGCGCGGTCAACCCCGATGAGTTCTACGTCTACAAGCCCGCGTTGCGTGCCGGACGCCGGTCGGTGCTGCGCAAAAATCTCGGCGGCAAGGCGATAAAAATGATTTATGCCGAAGCGGGTTCGCAGGAACGCGTACGCACGGTCGAGGTCGCGAATGCCGAGCGTAATCGCTTCTCGATCGATGAGACGGATATTGTAAATCTGGCCAAGCAGGCGCTCATCATCGAAGAGCATTACGGCGCGCCGATGGACATCGAATGGGGCAAGGACGGCGCGACTGGGAAAGTCTATATTCTCCAGGCGCGTCCGGAAACCGTGCAAAGCCGTGCCGGCCGCACGATACAGCGATTTACGCTGAAGGCACGCTCCAGGGTGCTCATCAGCGGCCGCAGCATCGGCCAGCGCATCGGCGCAGGCAATGCCCGGATCATCAAGGACGTCAAGGAAATGTCGCGCGTGCGGGCGGGCGATGTATTGGTCGCCGACATGACCGATCCGGACTGGGAACCGGTGATGAAACGCGCCTCCGCCATTGTGACCAATCGCGGCGGACGCACCTGCCACGCGGCCATCATCGCCCGCGAGCTTGGCATACCGGCGGTGGTGGGCTGCGGCACCGCGACGACCGCAATCAAGGAAAACCAAGCGGTTACGGTTTCCTGCGCCGAAGGCGACACCGGGTACATTTACGACGGCATGCTGGAGTACGACCTGCGCAGCATCGAAATGGATTCGATGCCGGAGATACCGGTGAATATCACCATGAATGTCGGAAATCCGGATCGCGCTTTCGATTTCGCGGGCATCCCGCATAGAGGAGTCGGCCTCGCGCGACTGGAGTTCATCATAAACCGGATGATCGGCGTGCATCCGCGGGCGCTGCTCGAGTTCGATAAGCAGAGCGCCGAGCTGAAGGACACCATCAGCAAGCAGATTGCCGGCTACGACGGCCCGGTCAATTTCTACATCGACAAGCTGAGCGAGGGAATTGCGCAGATCGCGGCCGCCTTTGCGCCGCAGCCGGTGATCGTGCGGCTGTCGGATTTCAAATCAAATGAATATGCGAATTTGATCGGCGGCAAGAATTATGAACCGCACGAAGAAAATCCGATGCTGGGTTTTCGCGGCGCGTCCCGCTACATCGACAAAGTGTTCAGGCCTTGCTTCGAACTCGAATGCCGCGCATTGAAGCGCGTGCGCGATGAGATGGGATTGACCAATGTGCAACTGATGGTGCCGTTCGTGCGCACGATCGCCGAGGCGAAAGCCGTGACACAGCTGCTCGCCGAGAACGGCTTGAAGCGCGGCGACAACGGGTTAAAACACATCATGATGTGCGAGCTGCCGACCAACGCCCTGCTCGCCGACCGCTACCTGGAATACTTCGACGGCATGTCGATAGGCTCCAATGACATGACGCAGCTTGCGCTCGGCCTGGACCGCGACTCCAGTGTGGTGGCCAAGTCCTTCGACGAGCGCGACGATGCGGTCAAAATGCTGATGGCGATGGCGATCAAAGCCTGCAAAGCGCAGGGCAAGTATGTCGGAATCTGCGGCCAAGGTCCTTCCGATCATCCTGAGCTCGCGCGTTGGTTGGTGGAACAGGGCATCGATAGCCTGTCCTTGAATCCGGATACGGTGGTGGAAACCTGGATGTTTCTCGCCAACGACACGCCGCAGTGAGGCCGCCTAAAAAGGGCGCAACAACCGCTCGCGATAGTATTGCAGCTCGCGGATCGACTCGCGCACATCGTCGAGTGCCAGATGAGCCGAGGTCTTGCGATACCCTTCTGCTATCTTCGGTGCCCAGCGCAAAGCCAGCTCCTTGAGGGTGCTCACGTCGAGATTGCGATAATGGAAAAATTCCTCCAGCGCCGGCATGTAGCGCGCCAGGAAGCGCCGGTCCTGGCACACGCTGTTGCCGCACATCGGCGAGCGTTTGGGTTCCAGCCATTGTTCGAGAAACTCGAGAGTGCGCCGCTCCGCGGTAGCGGCATCGATACCGCTCGCGAGGACGCGGTCGCGGAGTCCGGAGCGGCCATGTTGGTTTCGATTCCAATCATCCATCGCGTCGAGCACCGCCTCGCTCTGGTGCACCGCGAACACCGGCCCTTCGGCAAGCACGTTGAGGTGTTTGTCGGTTACGATCGTTGCGATCTCGATGATGAGATCGGAGTCCGGCTTCAGGCCGGTCATCTCCAAGTCGATCCAAATTAGATTTTCAGGGGATTTCATTGTTGCAGCGTAAACCGGCATGGTAGCAGGAGGCACCGGTACCGTCCTCGCCAGTTATGGCCGGGGAGTACTGGTGCAGGGCAGCGGCGGTGTCGTGCGCTGCGGATTAATGGGGCGCAAACTGCGCGTCGTGTGCGGCGATCGCGTGACGTGGGCGTATCCGCCGTCCGCCGACGGACCGTCGGTCGAGTCAATCGAACCGCGCCGCAATCTCATCGAGCGAATCGATGCACGCGGCCGGCCCGAGCCGGTGGCTGCCAATATCGACAGACTTGCCATCGTGGCGGCCACCCAGCCTGCGCCCGATTGGTTCTTGGTGGATCGCTACTGGGCGGGAGCCGCCCTCAAAGAACTGCAAGCCCTCCTCGTCGTCAATAAGAGCGACCTTGGAACGGATGCAATCCAGGCGCAAATCGAGGAATACCGCAAGTTGCGCCTGAGCTGCGTGGAGGTGAGCTGCGAAAGCGGATCCGGCATTGCCGAGCTCGAGCAGCAGTTCAGCGGCCGCGTGACCATGTTGGTCGGCCAGTCAGGCGTGGGCAAGTCCTCGCTGGTAAACGCCCTGGCCCCCGAGGCCGCGGCGCAAACCGCAGAATTGACCCGCGACGCCGAAGGCCGGCACACGACCACTACCGCACGTTGGTATCAGATCGGCGCAAGCGCAAGCCTGGTCGATGCCCCGGGAGTGCGCGACTTTGCTCCCCCGGCGAGCCTGGCGCGCGCAGCCGAGCGCGGGTTTGTAGAGATCCATGAGCACAGCGTCCAATGCCGATTCAATGATTGCCGGCACATGGAGGAACCCGGCTGCGCCGTGCGCAGCGCCGTGATGAACAATCAAATCGCACCGCGGCGCTACGAAAGCTATCGGCGGCTTTTTCGCTTGTACGAAAAGCTCGCCTCTTAGGAGACGTTGGTGCGGCCGGCCAGGGCATGCGCGAGCGTGCCGCCATCGACGTACTCCAACTCCCCGCCGACCGGGACGCCATGAGCGATCCGCGAGGCCTTAACACCTAAACGCAGTGCGGTTTCCCCCAAGTAATGCGCAGTGGCTTCCCCTTCGGCCGTCGGATTCGTGGCTAGAATCACTTCGCGAATCTCGCCTGCCTTGAGCAAGCGTTCGAATTCATCCAAACCAAGTTCGGCGGGCCCCACGCCATCGAGCGGCGACAAATGTCCCATGAGCACGAAGTAGCGCCCGCGGAAACCACCCGACTGTTCGATGGCGACTACATCGGCGGGTGATTCGACGACGCAGAGCTGCGTCGCATCGCGTTGGCTGGAGGCGCAAATTGCGCAGTACTCGCTTTCCGTCAACATGCGGCAGAGCTTACAGTGGCCGACTTGTTGCAGCGCCTCAGCCAGTGCTTGACTCAAGGTCCGGCCGCCATCGCGGTCGCGCTCCAGAAGGTAGAAGGCCATGCGCTGCGCCGACTTGGGCCCCACGCCCGGCAGACAGCGCAGCGAATCGATCAAGCGAGCGAGCGTCGGCGTGTACTTCATCTAGATATTTGATCTCAGAACGGCAGCTTCATGCCTGGCGGCAGATTCAGGCCGGACATCAGGCCCGAGTACTTCTCTTGGGTGCGCGCTGCGATCTTTTTCACGGCATCGTTGACGGCTGCCACCAACAGATCTTCGAGCATGTCCTTGTCTTCGCCGAGCAGTTTCGGCTCGATCAGCACCTTCTTGGCTTCGTGCCGTCCGTTTAAAGTCACTTTGACCATGCCCGCGCCGGACTCTCCGGTGACTTCGATTTCAGCCAATTCCGCCTGCGCCTTCTGCATGGTTTCCTGCATCTGCTGCGCCTGGCGCATAAGATTTCCCAATCCACCTTTCATCATGCGGTTCCCCTGGTTAATTTGTCGGCTTTACCGAGGCCACATCCACCGCGGCGCCGAAGCGCTCGCGCAGCCCCGTCACTGCCGGATCCGACTCGAACGCGGCCGCTGCGCGCGAAACCTTGCCTTGTTCCATTGCTAAGCGCTGACGTGCCGGTGAATCGAGGCTGGATGGAGCCGTTTCAAACAGCACGCGAATTTCGCGGCCCAGATACCTGGACAATCCTTGCACGAGTTTCTCCTCGATGGGACGGGTGCGCCGATCCGTGGCGGCCTGATCGAGTTGCAACGTCAATAGGTCATGCTCGAAGGCCGCCGGGACACAATTCAACGCCAGCTGGCGCACCATGCCGCTTAAAGCGGCAGCCTCAACCACGGCCGGCCAATTGTCCGCATCAATGGTGGTCCGTGCCACCGGCGCGCTTGCAGCCGGCGCGCTAGAAGTGGGCGCCCCCACCGCAACGGCGAGATTGAGCGCGCGGCTTGGGGTAGCGGGTTGTGCCGCGGCCTCGGGGCGAAACGCCAGCATTCTAAGCAACGTCATTTCAAATCCCACTCGCGGCTCAGGTGCCATTGCCAAATCGCGCCGGCCTCCGATCGCGATTTGATAATAAAGCTGCGCGTCCTCGGGCGAAATCGCCTGCGCCAATCGCTCGAGCAGCGCGGCATCGAAGTCCTCGTCTTGGGAGGCCGCCGCCGGAACGATTTGCACAATGGCGATGCGCTGCAGGAATGCCGCCAACTCCGCCAGGGCGCGGTCGTAGTCCGGTGCATCACGATCAAGGTCTCGCACCTCTTCCAACATTGCGCTGCCGTCACCGCGCGACAGCGCCTCGATGAGCCGGCCCACATGGCCGCGATCGATGGTGCCGAGCATCTCCCGCGCATTCACCTCGCTCACAGCGCCGCCGCCAAAGGCGATCAGCTGATCCAACAGGCTTAGGCCATCGCGCATGCTGCCTTCGGCCGCGCGCGCAAGCAGCCCCAACGCCGCCGGCTCGAACACCAAGCCTTCCGCGGCCGCAATCATTTTCAAGCGCTCGCCGATCAATGCCGCGGGCAAGCGCTTGAGACTGAACTGCAAGCAGCGCGACAGCACGGTCACCGGCAATTTCTGCGGATCGGTGGTCGCCAGCAGGAATTTGACATGCGGCGGCGGCTCTTCCAACGTTTTGAGCAGCGCGTTGAAGGAATGATTCGACAGCATGTGCACTTCGTCGATGAGGTATATCTTGTAACGGCCGCGAGTCGGCGCGTATTGCACGTTGTCGAGCATTTCGCGCGTGTCGTCTACCTTGGTACGCGAGGCTGCGTCGACCTCGATGAGATCCACGTAGCGGCCCTCGTCGATTTCCCGGCACGCGGCGCATACACCGCAGGGATTGGAACTCACGCCGGCGGTCTCGCAATTCAGCGACTTCGCCAAGATGCGTGCGACCGTCGTTTTACCGACACCGCGAGTTCCTGTGAACAGAAACGCGTGATGCACCTTGCCGCTGTCGAGTGCATTGGCGAGCGCTCGCAGCACATGCTCCTGCCCTACCATCTCGGCGAACCGCTTGGGGCGCCATTTGCGCGCTAGTACGACGTAGCTCATAACGGATTCAAGTTTAGCTTCGGAATCAAAGGCCGCGTGTTTTTTCGCGGCGGCCGGCGTCGGCAGGACCGCCAAGGGCGTCCCGCGCAGGCCGGCCCCGCGTAGGGGGCCCGACCTAGGGCGGCCCGCCGGGGACCCACCGTGGCCGCGCAGGGGCCTCGCAGGGAGGCGACCCGCGCCGGCAGGACTTCGGCGCCCGACTTAAAGCTGCTACCGCTGCTCCCTTCCGGGCCTGACGGGGTTCACGGCCAGTCGTCGCGAAGATGCAAACGCGAGCCGCCATTGAACTCGGCTGGCGGAGAGGGAGGGATTCGAACCCTCGAACACCTTTTGGGATGTTACTCACTTTCCAGGCGAGCGCCTTCGACCACTCGGCCACCTCTCCTCGCGGCCGCAAGGGTACCGGAGCCTTCCTGCGCGATCAAATCTGGCTGCCCGCCTTATTCGTGGGAGCCGGCTGATAGCGCGGCGGAATATCCAAGCACGCATCCTTCGGGCCGGGGGGCGGCGGCGTCACTGCCACAGTGGGAATCACCAACGCACCCTGCGTATTCGGCGTATCCAGCCCGGGAGGCACTTTCAACGGCGGCGCCGATAAGGCGTGTTGATACTCCTGCGCGGTGTGGCAGTCGGGGTTCAGTTTGCTGAATAAGTGACAGCCGCTCATACAAGCGCTCGCGATACCTACCAACAAAACTCGATCGAGATTCATGCAGCTTGGTCCTCCAGGGTAACTCCCGCGGCACGCATCGCGCGCAGCACGGTGTCTTGGTGCGCCGACGAGAGTTCGACCAACGGTAGGCGAATAGCGTTGCCAATGAGTCCCATCCTCGCGACCGCCCACTTGACCGGTATGGGACTCGATTCCACGAATAAATCCTTATGTAAAGCTTGCAGGCTCGCATCGACCAAGCGCGCGCCGGCCAAATCGCCCGCCAGCGCAGCAGAACAAGCCTCGCGCACTCGGCGCGGAGCCACATTTGCCGATACCGAAATCACGCCGCGCGCGCCGACGCTCATCAATTCGATGGCGCTGGCATCGTCGCCCGACAAAAGAGTGAACTCCGCGGGACACATGCTCATTATCTCGCGCGCCCGGCTCAACGATGCCGTCGCTTCTTTGACCGCCACGATGCGAGGATGCCGCGCTAGACGGGCGATGGTGCTCGGCAGGAGATCCACCGCCGTTCGGCTCGGAACATTATACAGAATTACGGGCGCCGCGGAGGCGTCAGCTGCGGCACAGAAGTGTCTATAAAGGCCTTCCTGAGGCGGCTTGTTGTAATACGGCGTCACCACCATCACGCCATCCACGCCCAGCCGCGACAAGCTGCGGGTTCGCGCCGCGGTGGTGTCGGTCGCATTGGTGCCCGCGCCCACGATTACTTTGAGCTTTTGCTGACAGCGCGCCACCGCTCGGCGCGTCAGCTCCTCGATTTCCGGCGCGGAGAGCGCCGGGGATTCTCCCGTGGTACCGGCAACGACGATTCCATCGGTGCCCTCACGCATGTGAAAATCCAGCAACCGATCCCACGCGTACCAGTCCAAGGCCCCGTCGGCGGTCATTGGCGTGACGATTGCTACCATGCTTCCGGAAAACATCGCTGAACTCCACGCGAAATATCGCTACCTTAATTGCCGGACATGCACCCTGGCAAGCGTCCATCCGGTAGAATTTGCACCGATGAAACAACATATCGTGATTTCCGCGGTTGGCGGGGACCGCGTCGGCATGGTCCATGAATTATCCAAAGCCATCGCCGATTGTGGGGGGAGCATCAGCGAAAGTCGCATGACCTCACTCGGCAACGAGTTTGCCATGCTGCTTCTGGTCAACGGCAACTGGCATACCCTTGCCAAACTCGAGGGCGAGTTCAAGAAGCTTGCCGATGCCACCGGCATGAATATTCAATTGCGGCGCACCGAAGAGAGGTCTGCGCGCAACGACATGCTGCCCTATTCCATCGACGTGGTGTGCCTCGATCAGACCGGCATCGTCGCGGGACTATCGGGGTTCTTCGCGCAACGCGGCGTCGACATCGCCGAACTTTCGACGCGCGCCTACGCGGCTGCGCATACCGGCGCTCCGATGTTCTCCGTGCAGATGATCGTAAATGTCCCGAGTCGCCTGCATATCGGGGTGCTGCGCGAGGAGTTCATGGATTTCTGCGACCATCTGAATTTGGATGCCATTTTCGAACCTGTGAAGAGTTAGCATGAGCAAGCTAGAGATCGGCAAGAAAGCGCCGCCGTTCACCCTCGAGGGCACCAACGGAACTTGGTCGCTCAAGGATGGGGCTGGCAGCGCGCTGGTCATTTACTTTTATCCGCGCGATAACACCTCGGGCTGCACTCAGGAAGGCCTCGACTTTGCGGCGCTGCATGATCAATTCAAGAAAGCCAAGACGCATATTTTCGGCATCTCGCCGGACAGCGTCGCGTCTCACGAGAAATTCAAAAAAAAGATGTCGTTTCCATTCAACCTGTTAAGCGATCCCGAGCAGAAGGTGTGCAAACTGTACGAGGTGATCCAGGAAAAGAGCATGTACGGCAGGAAGTACTTGGGGGTCGAGCGCAGCACCTTTCTCATCGACGGCAACGGTCTGCTGCGGCACGAGTGGCGCAAAGTCAAGGTCAAGGACCATGCCGCGGCTGTGTTGGCGGCGGTGAAAACCCTGTGACCGGCAATGTGCGGCCGCTAGGGGCCGCTGTATTGAAGAGCCGTCAAAGCAAAGCGGAGCGCCGCATTTTCGTGCTGGATACCAATGTATTGATGCACGACCCCACGGCAATCTTTCGCTTCGAGGAACACGACATTTACATTCCGATGACCGTGCTCGAGGAACTCGACGCGGGAAAGAAAGGGCTGTCGGAATCGGCGCGCAACGTGCGCCAGGTCAGCCGCTTTCTCGACGAGCTGATGCAGGGGGCTACCAAGAAGCAGATCGATCGCGGGCTCTTATTGCCGACGGCCATACCCGTCAATCACGGCAAGCGTCCGCCGGGCGGCAGGCTGTTTTTTCAGACTCAATTGCTGGAATCCGTGCTGCCCGACAGCCTGCCAGGTCAGGGCGCGGACAATGCGATTCTGGCCAACACTCTGGCATTGCAGCAAAAATCCCGCGGCGCGCGCGTCACCCTGGTATCGAAAGACATCAACTTGCGCATCAAAGCGGCGATTCTCGGCGTACATGCCGAGGATTATTCCAGCGACAAGACCATTGAAGATGCGGATTTGCTCGTCAGCGGTGTGCAGCAGCTGCCGCAGAATTTCTGGGACCGGCACGGCAAGGGCATGGAATCCTGGCAGCAGCAGAGCCGCACCTACTATCGAGTTCGCGGCCCCCTGGTGCGCGAGTGGCAGACCAATCAATTCGTGTATGACCCCGGTGAGAACGGCGTGGAAGCCATCGTGCGAAAGCTCGAGGGCGAGTCGGCGATCCTGGAGCTGACCGTGGACTATCGGAACGAGCGCAACAACGTGTGGGGGGTTACTTCAAGAAACCGCGAACAGAATCTCGCACTCAATCTGTTGATGGATCCGGAAATCGACTTCGTCACCGTGTTGGGTCCTGCCGGCACCGGCAAGACATTGCTGACGCTGGCGGCGGGTCTTGCGCAAACGCTTGATCACAATCGTTTCAGCGAAATCATCATGACCCGCGTCACCATCCCCTTGGGCGAAGACATCGGCTTTCTGCCGGGCACGGAGGAAGAAAAGATGGAGCCCTGGATGGGGGCACTGATGGACAATCTCGAAGTCCTGACTCAGAGCCAGGGCGGCGGCACCTGGGGACGAGGCGCCACCAACGATCTGCTGCGCCATCGGATCAAGATCCGTTCCTTGAATTTCATGCGCGGCCGCACGTTTTTGAATCGTTTCATCATCCTCGATGAGGCACAGAACCTGACGCCCAAACAAATGAAGGCCCTGGTCACTCGCGCAGGACCCGGCACCAAAATGGTGTGTTTGGGCAACATCGCGCAGATTGATACGCCCTACCTGACTGAAACTACTTCGGGCCTCACCTATGTGGTAAACCGCTTCCATGGGTGGACGTTTTCAGGGCATATTACGCTGGTGCGCGGCGAACGCTCCCGCCTTGCCGATTATGCTTCCGAAGTTCTTTGATTTTGCGGCAGTTTTGAGCGAACTTTGGAATCCGGCAGCGTTCCAACCTGCCTAAGGAGACTTGAATGTCAGTGCTCAAATCCATGCTCGCATTGCTTGCCGCCGCAGCGGTCAGCGCGAGTGTGGGTGTGGGCTACGCAGCCGGCACGGCGCCCGGCGGCGAGCAGGATCTTCCCGACCTGGGCAGTCCAGCCAATGCCGTGGTCTCGATTGAAGAGGAGTACCGCGCGGGGCTGGGGTATGTCAACGAAATACGCAACACCGGCCTGATCCTCACCGATCCCGAGTCCAGCCAGTACGCTCAGGACATCGGCCACAGTCTCTCGAGTCACGCCGAGGAGGGGCAGCACCGCTTTTACTACTTCGTGGTGCGCGACCCGGTGGTCAATGCGTTCGCCGTGCCCGGCGGCTTTGTGGCCATCAACAGCGGGTTGATCCTGGCGACGCGCAATGAAAACGAACTGGCCGGCGTGCTGGCTCACGAAACTGCACACGTCACTCAGCGCCATCTTGTCCGGCAGCTGCTCGATCAAAGTCACGCCGGCCTATTGACGACGGCCGCCATGCTGGCAGCTATTCTGTTGGGCGCGACAGCCGGCCGCGGCTCGCCCGACGCGATCGAGGGCGCGATACTAGGCGCCCAAGGAGCTGCGATTCAGCACCAGATCAACTACACCCGCGCCAGCGAATACGAAGCCGACCGAATCGGCATCAGCACCATGGCGAGCGCCGGATACGATCCTTTGGGCATGGCCAGCTTCTTCGATTACATGTCTCATGAGGGTCCGGAGCCGAGCCGCATCAATGCGGTGCAGTTCCTGATCGATCACCCGATTTTCTCGGATCGCATCGCCGAGGCGCGCAATCGGGCGGATCAGATCGGCCGACAACGGCATGAGGACTCGTTGAGCTACAGGCTGATCCGTGAGCGCTTGAGATCGGTGGCAGGCAATCCGCAAGTCGCGCTTGACTACTACCGCAGCATGATCAAGAACGGCGGCGGCAAGACGGTCGAAGAGCGCTACGGCAAAGCCGTGGCGGAAATTGCCACGCGAAACCCGGCTGCCGCGATTCCGGATCTCGAGGCGCTGCTGCGCGAATATCCGAAGGTTACCCAGTTTTACGGTGCGCTGGGTCAGGCCTACATGGGCAATAACCAGCTGAAAGAATCGCAGGCGGTGCTCGATAGAGGGATGGATTTGTTCCCGCGCAATGTACCCATCACGATTCGATTGGCGGAGACGCTCATGCATGCCGGCGACAACCGGCGCGCGCATGTGGTGTTATTGGATTTATTCAATAACGTCGAGCCGACGCCGGATCAGACCCGGCTCATCGCAAAGGCCGCGAATGCGGCGGGAGATTTTGCCGACTCCTACAGTTACATGGCAGAGTTTTATTTCATGACCGGCGAGCTGCAAAGAGGGGCCGGCCAACTGCAATTGGCGTTGGCTCAGCCTGCGCTCGACCCGATTCAGCGCGCGCGCCTGAGTGCCCGCCTCGAAGAGGTGCGTGCGGCCATGCCAAAGAACCGCAATAACACCGTTGCCGACGGCAACGGCCGATATTGATTCGCTCGCCATTTTCCCGCTGCATCTTCTCGACATAGCCTGTATCGTTGGCTTATCCGTTGGCCCTCTAGGGAGAATTTCTGCATGCTGAGAGTCAAGCACGGCTGCGCGGCGCTCGGCATCGTATTTGCAGTGGCGTTGAGCGGCTGCGTTACCTTGCCTGCCAATAGTAAGCGTGTGCCGCAGGATCCATGGGAGTCATGGAATCGCGGCGTGTACAAGGTCAATGACAAGCTCGATCGTGCGGTCGCCAAGCCGGTAGCACGCACTTACGTGCGCGCTGTTCCGAAGCCGGTGCGCACGGGCATCAGCAATTTTTTCCAGAATCTGCGCCAAACGACCGTCATGGTCAATGATGCTTTGCAGGGAAAGTTCAAAGCAGCCGCCAATGATCTCGGTCGTTTCCTCCTGAATTCGACCGTCGGCATGGGCGGACTCCTGGATCCGGCCACGCAGGCAGGACTGGACCTCAACGACGAAGATTTTGGACAAACTTTGGGGCATTGGGGCCTTCATCCGGGCCCCTTTGTCGAGATTCCGCTTCTGGGACCTTCGGACGTGCGCGATGGGGTGGGCCGAGGCGTGGATATTTTTACAGGTCCGGCTCACTACGTCTCGAACCAGCCAGTCTCGTATTCCTTGTACGTGGTTGAATTGGTCGACACGCGCACCGGATTGCTACCGCTCGACGAGACGCTAAAAAATGTCTACGACCCCTACGCCTCCCGTCGCGACGCGTATCTGCAGCGGCGCGCCTACCTGATCTCGGACGGCAAACTCAGCGAAGAGCCGCTCGAAGATCCCGGCGAGGACGAGCCGCCGGCCAAGAAGGTACCTGACCCCGCGCCGCCGCGCGAGCAACCTGCCAGAGCGGCGCAGCCCGGGAATCCTGAGTAGCGTTTCGCGCGCGCACTTGCCGATTCGCGGCTAGTTCGGCGGATTGTTGGCTTTGAGAAACGCGACGGCGGCTTGCAGCATTTGCAGCCTGGTCTCGCTGCGCGACAGCCAATGGTCCTCGTGTTTCATGGTGACCAGTTCCGCGGATTTGCCCGCACGCTTCAACGCGCTCAGCATCATATCGCTCTGCTCGAAAGGAACCACGGTGTCGTCGCGGCCGTGAATCAAGAGCACTGGCACGGTCACGGCGCTCACATGTTCGATGGGCGAAATTTCGACGAGCGCGGGATCGTTTTGATCGGCAGTGCCCATGAATCGATCCCAATAGCGCTGACTCCAGCTGAGGTGATTTTCAATGGTCCATTTGCGAAAGCGTCGCAGGTCCGAAATGCCGGCCACCGCTACGGCGCAGCGATATACGCCGGGATCCAAAGTCACGCCGGCAAGCGCCGCATAGCCGCCGTAGCTGCCTCCGACGATGCACACGCGTGCAGGGTCGATCACGCCCTGCTTGGCAAGATAGCGCACCCCGTCGGATAAATCCGTTTGCATCTTGCGGCCCCACTGGCCGAAGCCGGCCTCGATGAATCTTAAGCTCAAGGCCGAGCCGCGGTAGTTGGGTTGCAGCACGGCGTAGCCTTGC
>Ga0210403_10003844_pt1 | contig 13073 bp, 10 predicted proteins | sample IncBWC19MmetaG_FD_150863 | JGI IMG/M metagenome (GOLD analysis project Ga0210403, IMG submission 150863) | Forest soil microbial communities from Barre Woods Harvard Forest LTER site, Petersham, Massachusetts, United States - Inc-BW-C-19-M | ecosystem: Environmental > Terrestrial > Soil >... | reverse complement strand
AATACTTAAGCGAGAACACCGACGCAGCGTTGACTCTGTACCGATAATCAACCATGACTTGACGATGTCACGTTGTTTGATGTCTGTCAGCATCTAATTCAGTAAAGAAAGCGCGATTCCCCCCGTCAGCTAAAGCAGACGGTCCCCTCGCGCCGCAGATTATGAAAAAACTGGCTTCGAAATAAATTCAGCCCTCTCGGAAATAGACAACCGCCCCTAAATGCTCTTTAGCCAACCGCATGTCGAACCCTACCCCGCTCGGCGGGACGGCATTCCCTCGAACTCCACCGGGACCGCCGCCGCATCCCAGCCTAGCTTCATTTGTGCACCCGGCCTGGTCCGCTGCGCATCGCGCAGCGGGCGTCGATCGAAACCGTATTTCTGCTTCAATCGCGCCACACGCTCCGCGATCATGTTTCGATATTTCTCCGGCGCATAGGCTTGCTTTCGGTACCACTCTTCATACTGTTTGGTCAGCCGCGGGAATTTATCGCGCACAAACGGCAAGAACTGTTTCGCGGACGAAGGCGTCAGAAAAAGCACCCCCGACCAGAACCACTGCGCTCCCGCTCGGTGGGCAGCCTCAGCCACCGCTTCAAGCTCGCCTTCGCGGTCGGTAATGCCGGGGATCAGCGGCGATGCCGACACGCCTACGCGCAGGCCCGCTTCGCTCAACTGCCGCACAGCGGCCAGCCGCAAATCCGGCCGCGGCGCGCGCGGCTCCAGCAAACGCGCCAACCTCGGCCGCAGTGTGGTAACGGTGACATGGAGTGCCAGTTCGGATCGTTCCGCAATGCGCTTAAACACATCGATGTCTCGCACAATCTGATTCGATTTCGTGATTACCGAAATGCTCAATCCCTCCCGCTTGGCCAATTCTTCCAGGCACGCCCGGGTCACGCCATATTCCCGCTCAGCAGGCTGATAGGGATCTGTCGCCGTCCCAATGGCGATGTGTTCCGGCTTTTCCCCGCCCGAACCCTCCGACGCATAGGAATACTTGTGGGCCACGTCATACGCCAGCAAGGGCCCCGCGTCTTTCTTCACAAATATCTTGCGTTCGAACTCCCCGCCGTCCAGCTCCATATACTCGTGCGTGTAGCGCGCGTAGCAGTACAAGCACCCAAACTCGCATCCCCGATAGGGATTGATGGTCCAATCGAACGGCACACGCGCCGAGTCGCACTTATTCAGAATCGACTTGACCGGCAACAAAAAATAGTCCGGCCGCTCGGAGGACTTTCGGTGGCTTTCCGCCGGCGGAGAGCATGCTGCGAGGCGGGCAATGCCCACCAGCGGTACGGCTGCCTCTCGGGTCCGGCCTTCCGCCCGGCTTTCCAGGCCGTGCGGGACCGCCTCAAATGAGGTCGGCGGAGGGCAATCCGCCGTGGGGCAACCCGAAGTGCTGCCGCCTGAGCCAGTAACCGCCGAGGTTCCCACTTTGTCCGAGACATTGCGGTCACCGTCCGACGCATCGCCGGCCCTTGGTTTTGGGCTTGTCTTATAGGGGCTTACAGGAAAGAGTGTTGCCGTGGATTGTCTAGCGTGGCGGCGCCGGATACCAATCGTCCGCGCCGAAGAGGAAAGAACTGGAGACATAACCCACCTCGAAGCACGCCGCAGTATTTCGCCTTTTCTTCGCTATGTCAAGTACTTTTCGCTTTTTCTTCGACAAGGCGGGCGCGCCAGCCCCTCATGCTTCTGGGGCACACTGCCCCTTCGTCCGGATTGTTTGCAGCCCCTCCACAGGGTATCCTGCTCGTTCCGGAGGATCGGCGTGCGACAGTCCCCGTTGGCACGGTTTCTTCTTGGCGTGTCCGCCGCCCTTTGCTCGGCGTCGTCCTGCCCTTCCCGCGCTCAGCAACCGCCGCAACCTCAGCAGCAGACCCCATCGCAACAACGGCCTCCCACACAGCAAGCTCCTTCCCAGCAACCGGCGCAGCCAGCGGCGCAGTCAACCACGCAACCGGCGCAAACCAAAAAGCCAGCCACTGGACCTGCCACTACTCAATCTACCCATTACCCCATCCTGCTTCTGGTTCAAGGCAACGACCAATCTTGGAACCTGCGCATCGGCCTAAGAGGCCCCGAACGTCTTGATCGGACGGGTTATCCGCCGATTCCACTGGAACCCGCCGAGGTCGTCCGAGAAGGCACAACCGATTCTTGGACTTACCACGCCAAAGACGCTCAGACCGGTGCGGCTGTCTCGGTGCATATCACGCGGGAACCCTGCTCCGATTCAGCAACGGGCACCAAATTTGCCTTCACCGCCTCCCGGGAGCACGCCCAGATCGGTTCGGCGCCAGGCTGTGCACGGGTCGCCACGGAACTCTTCCCGAAAATCAACAATCAGCCCACAGACGACGATGCCGGCGCCAAAGACAAGCCCGCTCCTCCGACGGTCACGCACTTCAAGCCGCCCGTTTACGTCGCCTACATCCATGGCACCGGCAAGCTGATCGTCAAACGCGGCACCGCCGCCCGGACCGTCCCGGGCAAAGCCGGCTACCAGCCAGCTCTTTCGCGCGATGGCAAGCGGCTGCTCTATACCACCGACGAAAAGGGCGGCGAAAATGGTAGCGAACGCGCGATTTCTGTATACGACTGGGCAACAGGCAAATCCTCCGAGTTGCTCCGAGGATCCGTCCAGCAGCCGTTTTGGTCGCCGGATGAGACGCGCGTGGCATTCCTGAAATCTGACGGCTCCAAGTGGGAGGTATGGACCATGCCTCAAGATGCCCCGGAAAAAGCCGCGCTTCTCTATCCTGGCGAGGCGCTCCAGCTGGACGGCTGGGCGGATGCGCAGACGATTCTGGCGGGCGACCTAGAGACTCTTTCCTGGGTCGGGGAAGACGGGACCGTGAAGCAATCCGTGCCCAGTGCGGACCTCTACGGTAAGGAGCAATTTAGTTTGTCCAGCGCCAATACCGTGCGCGTTCATCCGCTCAACCCGGATTTGCTGCTCGTTTCCGCGGAGTTGCTGCCAGCGCCTGCCGCCGCCGCGAAGAATCCTGCGGTTGCGGGCAAGGACGCTGCGACGCAGCCGGGGCAGGCTTTCTTCCTTTTTGAGATCCAATCCAAGCGACGCGTGCTGCTCAGTCCGGCGAGCTTGTCGTGCTCGTTCGCGGAATGGTCCCGCGACGGACTGCAGATTTTTTTCACCTGTCACGAGCCGTCTAGCACCGCGATGACCATCTACAAAATGTTCTGGGACGGCACCAGTCAGCTCAAGGTGCAAGACGGTTATGGTCTCGTGATTGGCCAATAGGCTCCGGAACAACAAGATTCTGCCCTAGGATGGTTTGTATGTTCATGCCGGTTATCCGTCTGTCGGCCATTTTCATCAACATGGTTGCCTCAGCGTCAGTCATCGAGCAGGCCACTTCTTCCGTCACGCAACAATCTCCTGCGCCAACGCCTCATCCCACGTCCCGGTCGCCGCTGCGCTTGGCCTTGCCGAGGCGCGCCTATCTCTGCGATGGTGGCGCCAGCATCGTTATGATCATGGAAACTAACGCGGCCCGCCTCACGCTGAACGATCACATCTACAATATGAAGCAGGTCGAGACGGTTTCCGGCACGAAATATGTCGAGGGCTCGGTGGTATGGTCCAGCGACGGTGATGACGGCTTCCTCGAAGACGACACGGTTGCGGGCAAGCCTCAAATGCTGGCCACAAACTGCCGTCTGCAGAGTATTTATCCGCCTGTCGCTCCCACTGCGGGAAAAATCACGGGCACCATCAGCTTTCCGCGGCGCGTGCCCTTGCCGCCGGACGCCGTCGTCCTCGTGCAACTTCAGGATGTGTTCCTTCCCGACGCTCCCTCGCCATTCCTTGCCGAATCGAAGACCACTCTTGGCGGACGCCAGGTGCCGATTCCCTTCATATTGAAGTTCGATCCCGCAAAGATCGACCCGAAACATCCGTACGCGGTCGAAGCCAGCATCCTCGTCGACAATCATCTGCGTTTCACCAATGACACGGCCTACTTGGTCTTGACCCAGGGACATCCGGCAAAAATCGCTATGATTTTGGTCGCAGTAGATGCTTCTGCAGGTAGAAAACCCTGAGCCTGGGTAGCACCAGTTCGCGATTTTTCCAAGCGTTGGCCGATACGCCGCAGGCCCTTGTTTCGCCGCCCCGGGCCCCCCGCCCGAACGCTATACTTGTTTAATGGCGACCCCTACGACTGTCCAGCCGAAGCAAGTGGGCATCCTTATCCTGGATGACGAGGACAACAACCGGGGCGTCGTGCGCCAGATCCTGGATTCAGAGGGCTGGCGGGTCCGTTTGGTTCAGAACCCCAACCTGCTCCTTGCCGAGCTCAAATCCGGCGAATGGTCTTTGGTGATCGCTAATATTGCGCTGGCCGGCACGGATACCCCGACATTCATCACCCTTCGCGAGTTGGCCGGCGTTTCTCATGAAGAGGGAGGGCGCATCCGCGTCCTTTACCTGGTGCCGGAAATGAGCGGAAGCCAGTACCTTGGCGCCCTGGAGCTGGCCCGGATGCCCTATGTCCTGCGCCCGTTCCATCTGCACGATTTTCTCGAGAAAGTCAGCGACCTGCTCGTGGAAGTAAAAGCCATCGAAGGTCCCATTCGCCAGGTGCGCCATGAGTTTGGCGCGATGCGCAAGAAGAAAAAGCAGGCCGGGCGTTCCAATGCCATGTTTGCTTCGCGCGATTCTTATTCGTACAGCGACGAAGAAATGGCCGAGTATGAAAAGCAAGAGAGCGAGGCTTCTAGAACTAGCCGAAACAAGCCCCGCACCAACCTTGGCGGCTCCGACCGCTGAGCCGTCGATGTTTTGAAACTCTTCTTCCTTTAAGCTCGTGCTGAGATTGGCTTCGCCCGCCGCCCTTCCACAATTCCGGCCGTCTCCCCAGGGCTTTATAGGCGCACCGCCAGAAGCGCCTCCCGCTACCGAAAGCGCAGCTTGCTTGACTTACCTGCCACGCAAGGGCGATGCTACCGCGTCCAAACTGTCTAGGACGCTTCCACTATTGATGACGAGGATCTGAATGCGATTTCGACTGACTAGGTGTTCTCCTTTGGTGCGCTGGGGACTGCTGACGATTTTTGCCGTTTGTTCGCCGATTCCTTCCGCGGCGCAGCAATCCGACTCCCCGGCACCGCGCGCTTTCACTGGCAACGACTACCAGCGGGCGGAAAAATTCATGACTTATAACACGCGGCCCCTGGTGTTCCATGAGGTGCGCGGGAAGTGGCTGCCGGAGGATCGCTATTTGTTCCGCGACTCGGGACCGGAGGGAAGCGAGTTCGTAATCTTTGACGCGGCTCATGGAACGCGGCAGCCGGCTTTTGACCATGCCAAAGTGGCTGCGGCTCTTTCGGCAGCAGCCGGAGCGACTTATAACGCGGCGCATCTGCCGTTCACGACGTTGGAGTTTTCTGCTGACGGCAAATCCATCTCGTTCCATCTAAAGTCCGAGAACTGGGCTTGCGACCTCCAAGCCGGCAAATGCACGGCCGAAGCAAAGTCCGCCAAAGGTGCAACCGAACGGCCCGAAGAAGAGAATTCGCCCGATGGCAAGAGCGCGGCGTTCATACGTGATTACAATCTGTGGGTGCGGGATGTAGCAAGCGGGCGAGAGACGCAGCTCACGGCTGACGGCGTAAAGGACTTCGCATACGCCACGGACAACGCTGGGTGGATCCACAGCAACCGCCCCATTTTGCTTTGGTCGCCGGACTCCAGAAAAATAGCGACTTTCCAACAGGATCAGCGCGGCGTTGGGGAAATGTATCTGGTAGAAACGAAAGTTGGCCATCCGGTGCTGCAGGCTTGGAAATATCCGCTTCCCGGCGATGCTGTGGTTACCACCTTGCAACGCGTTGTGATTGATCTTGATGCCCACAAAGTGATTCGCCTCGAACTTCCAGCCGATCAGCACCGCACCACGCTTTGCGACGACGTGGAATGCCGAGGAAGCGATTGGGACGATGTCGAGTGGAGTCCTGACGCGACGCATCTCGCGTTCGTTTCGACTTCGCGCGATCATAAGCATGAGCAGTTTCGCGTCGCCGACGCCACCACGGGCGCGGTGCGCGACGTGTTCGATGAAACCGCGGCCACGCAATACGAATCCGGATGGGGCCGCGTCAACTGGCACTACCTGCCGGCCTCGAACGAAGTCATCTGGTTTTCCGAGCGGGACAACTGGGGCCACTTGTATCTCTACGATCTCGCGAGCGGCCGTCTAAAAAACCAGATCACTTCCGGCGAATGGGTGGTCACGCAGTTGCTGCGGGTCGATGAAAAAAATCGCGTCCTCTATTTCCTCGGTTGCGGCCGCGAAAAAGGGCGGATTCCCTATTTCCCGCATCTTTATCGTATTGGATTCGACGGGAAGAACCTGGCTTTGCTGACGCCCGAAGACGGGAATCACGAGGTCAGCTTTTCGTCCTCGGGGCGCTACTTTTTGGATAGCTATTCCAAGCCAGATGTCCCTGCCGTTGCGGTGGTGCGCGATGAAGCGGGCAAGCTGATCTCGACCGTTGCAAAGATGGACATTTCGCGGCTTCTAGCAGCGGGCTGGCAGCCGCCGGTTCCTATCACCGTGAAAGCGCGCGACGGCGTCACGGACCTTTATGGGCTGATGTATAAGCCGAGCAACCTCGATCCCGCAAAAAAATATCCGATCGTGAATTACATCTACCCGGGGCCGCAGGGCGGCAGCGTCAGCTTCTGGGGTTTCGCGCCCGCGCGCCAGGACGCGCAGCCTCTCGCTGAGCTCGGCTTCGCCGTGGTGCAAATCGAAGGCCTGGGTAATCCCCTGCGCTCGAAGAAATTCCACGACTTTTATTACGGAAATATGGGCGACAACACTTTGCCCGACCAGATTGCCGGGATGAAAGAGCTGGCCGAGAAGTATTCATGGATTGATATAGAACGCGCGGGGATCTTCGGCCACTCCGGCGGAGGGTACGCCGCCGCCGACGCTATGTTTCGCTACCCCGATTTTTTCAAGGTCGGGATCTCGGAGTCCGGAAACCACGACAATCGCGAGTACGAGGATGATTGGGGTGAACGGTATCAGGGACTGCTGGTAAAGAATGCCGATGGGACCACCAACTATGACGACCAGGCCAACCAGCACCTCGCTAAGAATTTGAAGGGGCATTTGCTGCTGGCGCATGGGACCCTGGACGACAACGTTCCGCCTTACAATACACTGCTGGTGGTAGACGAGCTGATCAAGGCCAACAAGGACTTTGATCTCTTGCTTTTGCCCAACCAGCATCATGGCTACGGGAGCGCGACTCTCTATATGACGCGGCGGCGGTGGGACTACTTTGTGCGGTACTTGCTCGGGGCGGAGCCGCCGCATGAGTATGCGTTGCATCCGCCTACTCCCTAGCGTGAAGAAGCGTCCTGGGCGCACGCCGGTTATGGATCGCCCTGATTGGGTTTCGATTTTGCCGGGGCGAATCGCCCGCTGGAGGCCTGGGAACCCGCAGGCTTATTCGTGCAGAACAACCGTCAGCAGGGACTTATTGACCCTGATCTTGCCGTTGTATTCGATGAAGCCAAGTTTTCTGAATTTGTTCATGAAGAAGTTCACGCGTGAGCGCGTGGTGCCGACCATTTCGGCCAAAGTCTCCTGACTGACTTTGGGGAGGTCGCGCTCGGGCTGATCCTGCTTGCCATAGCGCGCGAGCAAGAGCAGGGTTCGGGCGAGGCGTTTCTCACTGGAATTGAAGAGCTGATCGACCAAGTCTTCTTCCACGCGGATGTTGTGCGCAAGCATGTAGCTGATAAAACGGTCGGACAGCTCATGCTCTTCATGCAGCACGCGGAGCATCTCTTCCTTGTTGATGACCAGAAGGCTGGTCGGGGTGATGGCCGTCGCGGTAGCCATGCGGAGCGTTTGGCCGGCCATACAGCCCTCGCCAAAAAAATCGGTCGGACCAAACATGGCGACCACGGCTTCCTTACCTGCGCCGTTCACGACCGAGAGTTTCACGCCGCCCTTCTGAATGTACAGGACCGTGCCTGCAGGATCCCCTTGGTTGAAGATGGACTCAGCTCGCCGATATTCCGTGACTTTCTTGGCAACTCCCGCGTTATCCAGGAAAGCTTGCGGGTCGAAAGGACTGGTCTTCTTGGACTTGGAATTCTTAATCTTCATAGGGGCACGAATAGCCGACCTCTTCGGGGACGGCATAGAGAACCAACCTACAGTACCCAAAAGCTCGGCCGCCAAACTGTGCAAAACTGAACAGCACACCCATCGAGCGACCGGTTTGACCCTACCGTTGTGCCGCAGTTTCTAGGCGCGTTTCTGCCCGTCGTGTCCGCCGATGCGCACTCGTGTGGAGCCGTGCTTCTGGCTGATAGAGCGTTCGAAGCGCTAGGGCAGGCGTGCTGTTTCGGGCGGTGGCGCGCTGGGGTTGCCATTGATAGACCAGCGGAAAAAGCGGTGATCGCACGTCAAGCAACGGAATGGGCGAACGAAAAAGGTCTTGAGAAGGGCTGACTCGAGAATTCCGTGGCATCGGGAGCGATGGATGCGCTGACTACGGCAGACAGGACAGTTCATAGTGACCGTGGCCCTCCTTATGGAAAGCGCGAGCGAGAGCCAGCACTCGAGCCGTACAAAGAAATGCTGCTAGTACTGTATGAATCGTGTCCGAAGCTAGCAAGGACGGCAGGGGAAGACTGTTCAAAACGGTACAGACCGCGAAATTGATACCGATTAAGGTTGCCGAGTGGCCGGGGCTCCCGAGAGGTGCCTTGTTGGGAGGGCCGCTCCACGGAGGTTTGAATAGGCATCACCTATGTCTCCCCTATCCGCTAGTCAACCCAGGACGGATCAGCACAACGGTGCCAGCCGGCGAGCGGCTGCCTGTAGATGGCAGTCCTTGCGGGTTCTATTCGTCCACCGGGACGCTGACGAAGTTGATTCTTGCGTGCAGGAACTGAAGAGGGCCGAGTTTGCCGTCGAGGCCGATATCGTTTTGACCCTGGGGCAATGCATCGAGCAACTGCGCAAAGAGCAGTTTGACCTGATCGTGGCGGAGTATCCCAGTCCCAACTGGAGCGGAACGCAAGCCTTGGAAGTTCTCCACCAGGTGGTGCAAAGCGTCCCGCTTATTTTCGTGGCCGCGAGTTTGCAAAGAGAGTGCAAGGCGGCGTTGCGAGCGAATGGCGCATACGATTTTATCGAACCCGCACGTATGGACCACTTGCCAGTGGCCGTCCGTGGAGCGCTCGAGGAAAAGAAGTTGCGTGATGAGCTGGCGCAAGCGGAAAAAACGCGGGAGAGAGCGGAAGCACGTTATCGAGCGCTCCTTGAGAACCCCACTCACGGAATTTGCCGCGTCGATGCGCAGGGGAGATTTGGTTACGCGAATTCGGCGTTTCTCGGCATGCTGGGGTACACCTCGATAGAGGAATTTCTCGAAACGGACTTTGCCAGGGATGTGATTCGAGATCCAGGAGTGCGCGATCGATGGAATGCGTGCCTGAGGGAGGGTGGCGAAATCGCGGGCTTCGAGATGGAGTGCCATCGCAAAGATGGCGCGACGGTGAAGGTCCGGTTGAGCGGGCGTGGAGTCTTGACGGGGAGCGGCGCATTCGACGGCTACGAGATGATTGTTGGAGACCTAACGCAGCAGCAAGCGCTTGCCGAGCGACTCCGTGGGCAGGCGGACACTGACGCGCTCACAGGGCTGGGGAATGACCGGCGCCTTTTCGAGGTGCTGCACACGGAGATAAGCCGTTCGAAGCGCACCGGTCGGGAATTCGCGCTGATATTGCTCGACGTAGACCAGTTCAGGAAGATGAACGACCAGTTCGGCCACCTGGTAGGAGACCGCGCGCTTGGCCGTCTAACAAACATTCTGCGGAGCTGTTCGAGATCCATTGACACGGCCGCAAGGCAAGGCGGGGACGAGTTTGCGCTGGTGCTGCCGGAAACGGGGGCAGCCGATGCGGAAGTGGTAGCGCAGCGAATCTCAGAGCTGCTTAGAAAAGATGTGGAAGAGCCAACGCTTTCGGTGAGCGTGGGAGTGGCCGCCTATCCAAGGGATGCCGAATCCGTTGGTCCGCTGCTGTATGCGGCGGATGCCGCGTTGTATGCGAGGAAGGGGAAGCGCATCAAGTTTGTGTCCGCGGGACCAGCGATCGAACCTTCGAACAACGGCGAACGACGCGCTGTGAGCAGGTCCGCGCAGCAGGCCAGCGGCAAGCTGTGAGGAACGTAGAGAGACCTTGGAAAGCACGATCAGGATAGGATGGGTATGCGACATACGAGAGCAGCCGAACGCCGAACCAAATGGGCCCGCAGACGGTCGCCGTTGGCAGGCCGAAGTACTGGCAAAAAGCAGATGGATTTGCTGGGAGAGAAAAACATTCTGGATTTGATCTCGATGGGGGCACCGCTTCCTGAGGTTCTGAATAACGTGTGCACGGCCATCGATCTCCAGATAGGGAACATCGTGTCGGTGGTGTTGCTGCCCGATGACCCGGAGTGTGATTTTAAATCGATTGCTCGCGGAGCTCTGCAGTTTGGGCTGCGTCTGTATTGGTCTGCGGACATTCCTTTTCGGGACGACCGCGTGCTGGGATCCTTCGAGATGTACTGTTGCGTTCCGCGAACGCCTACGGCGGCTGAACTGAAGCTGATCCAGCGAGCAACGAATCTGGCAGCACTTGCCATCCGACGGTACCACGGCGATGACGATAGCGGCAGCGCGTCGAGAGAATGGAAGCGAGCGCAGGAAAAAAGGTCCGACGAAGCGGCTCAAATGAACTGAAGCCGTGAACGGAGCTGGGCTGGGGACGGACCATCGTCCGAAGCAAGCCCGGATCCGGCAACTTTTCCCCCTCTTTTGTCCTGGTCGTTCTGCAAGAAAATCAAAGCTGGCCGTTCTAAACCCGAGACGCGTCCTGGAAGGGTCACGCGAAGGAGGGTTTATGCAACGATCGATCTTGGGAACCATTTTTAGCAGTTTCGTTGGCATCAGCGCGTTGGGGGGCCTGGCGCTGCTGGGGGCTTCGCCGAATGCGGTGCCGGGGAAAACGGAAGGTAACTGGCGTTTGCTGGACCCCGTTTCTTACGAGAACATCACCATATTTCCAGTCGCAAGTTCTTCCATGCAGGACACTTCGCCGTTCTTGACCTTGGATGAGGGGCTTTCGAGCGGAGAAGTACTGGTCAGTGAGCAGGGGGCCGCTGGGTTGGCGCGGACGCGAAACGGGCGGCCGGTGGCGGTGCCGCAATACAACAGCGGGGCGAGCGTGAGCCAGCTGGTGTTAATCAACCGCAGCAAACGGCCGCTGCTATTGCTGGCTGGGGAGTTGGTGAGCGGGGGGAAACAGGACCGCATCATTGGCAAGGACCGCATCGTGCCGGTGGGGTCGGAGCCTCTGCCGCTGGATGTTTTTTGTGTGGAGCACGGGCGGTGGACGGGGGCTAGCTCCCAATTCATAGCCTCTAAGACCATTGTTCATCCGAGCGTGCGCGAGCAGGCGGCGGTGGCCCAGGACCAAAACGAGGTGTGGGATGCCGTTCGCTCGGGAACCTTGGCTAAAGCCGCGCCTCGACCGTCTGGTGATAATGCCGGTACAAGAGCACCCGAGGCGTACGCTCCACGCATCACGACAGAAGCCATTCAAGCCACCATCGACGGCGCGGCGCCCACTCAGGCTTACGCCAAGATATATGAAGGAGGCCGCGTCGGAGCTTCGGTGGACGGATTCGTGGAAGAATTGAAGAGGCGGTTTGACCGCGCGACCCTGGGACTTAAGGGCGAGCGCGTTGTTGGCGTAGTGGTGGCTTATGGGGGTGAAGTGGCCTGGAGCGACATCTTCGCGTCGGGGGAGTTGTTTGAACATTATTGGAGCAAATTGCTGCGGAGTTATGCGGTGGAGGCTATGGCGCGGCCGAGTTATAGAGAGACAGTGGCGGTTACGGATGCGCGGGAATTTTTGAGAAATTTGAATGGACGCGAGGTGGTGGAGAGCGAGCCTGGAGTTTACCGGTGGAGGGAGACTACCGAGGGGAGGCTTTCGTTGATTGAGTTGGAATCCATTTCGCCGAAGGCCATGACTTTGCACCGGTTGTTGTTGCACCGGACGTCGTGAGGTGGTGGCGGCTCAGGCCAAGGCGGGCACCGCGTGAGAAGAGGTGCGTGCCGTGCCATGCCCCTATAAGTGGCGGACTTGGCTTGGGTCGGTTAAGCGTTCTAGGAGAACTGCGGCTGGGGCCTCCCAGGCGGGATGCTTTAGCTCGGGGGCCAGTTCGACCAGCGGAGTTAGGACGAAGCGGCGCTGGAGCATGCGGGGGTGGGGGACTTGTAGCTCCGGCGTCGCGATCGTTTCGTTGCCGTAGAGGAGGATGTCCAGGTCGATCTTTCGGGGGCCTTTGGCGAATTCTTTTTGGCTGCGCAGTTGCGATTCGATCAAGCGCAGCGCTTCCAGGAGCGCTGACGGTTCGAGCTCTGTTTCCGCTTCCAAAACACAATTGAGAAACCACGGTTGGTCGAGATAATCGACTGGCTCGGTTTCGTAAATCGATGAGACTTGCTGGACCTGGACGCCGGATGGCGGGAGCGCGGCGATTGCGCGGCGGAGGTGGCCTTCGCGGTTTCCTAGGTTTGAACCAAGCGACAAATAGACGGTAGGCATTTTTGGATCGTGCGCGCACACCCTCCAACTCTCTCGCGACGTGCCGAGAGGCGAACTTTAATTTGTCCATTCTGAGGATTCAACTGCTAACTCAGGTTGTTGGCGTTCGTTAAGGATAGTGTTCGGACGGAGTCTTTCTAAAGGAGGGATCGGAACTTGAGGTCTCGGGCGCGGGGAACAAAAAACTGGCGCGCAGCGTATCTTTAGGCGGAAGGCCGGGACTTGCGACGCGTGTCGCATAGGAGTGTCTCATGACGAGTTTCAGGCAAGACCTGCGGTACGGGCTGCGGGTGTTACTGAAGAACCCGGGATTCACGGCCATTGCGGTGTTGACCCTGGCGCTCGGGATTGGCGCGAATACGGCGCTATTCTCGGTGGTGAATGGCGTGCTGCTGAATGTGGGCTTGTCCCG
>Ga0210403_10003837_pt1 | contig 13101 bp, 9 predicted proteins | sample IncBWC19MmetaG_FD_150863 | JGI IMG/M metagenome (GOLD analysis project Ga0210403, IMG submission 150863) | Forest soil microbial communities from Barre Woods Harvard Forest LTER site, Petersham, Massachusetts, United States - Inc-BW-C-19-M | ecosystem: Environmental > Terrestrial > Soil >... | reverse complement strand
GCTGGCCGGCGATGATGGCAATCCCAATACGAAGCCCAATGCAAATTGGCTTCCGCTGCCGACCAAGACCGCGCCGGACCCTTCGTACCCCGGAGCTCACAGCACCATTAGTTTTGCCGGAGCCGAAGTCCTAAAGTCCGAGCTTGGTGATCGGTTCACTTTTGATGTTACCTCTGAGTCGTTGCAGGGAGTGAAGCGTCACTTCACCAGCTTCTCGGCTGCTGCACTGGAGGCGGGACTGAGCCGAATCTATGCGGGCCAGCACTTCCGGTCCGACCACAATGCCGGCAAGAAGCTGGGCACGAATGTAGCGGAGTCGATTGTGGATACTATTCTGCTTCCCAAATAAAAACAAATGATTCTGGAATCGAACACATATGCGGGGGATGGGTGTGGCTGAGGGCTTTACTCAAAGTGGCACACCTTTCCCTTGCAGGTGCTCTTGTTTCGCGGAGTGAGAGGGAACCACGTCAGGAGGAACATCCTTCTCTTCCAAAATGCGCATTACTTGAAGGTTGTCCTGGCGTATGTGGGGCTCAAATCCGGGGCGTGACGGTCATCGCACACGTTTTTCGTTGTGCAAGTGCTCTTCATGGAACAGTTGTTCTATATGAGCCAATTTCAATTGGGAGAATTCGCAATGTTCAGTCGAGCAGTGAGATTTGGGACAAATCGTAGCGATCATCAAGAGTGGTCGACTATTTATTCATACACGCTAACAGTTTTGGTGTTGGTATTTCTGGGGATGACTGTTTCAGGCCTTTGGGCCCAGACGTCAACAACAGGGGCCATCGCCGGCGTTGTTACAGATCCAACCGCGGCCGTGCTTCCTGGCGTGTCTGTAGTGTTGAAGAATCTTGATACTAGCGGCTCCGCCTCCACAACATCCAATGCACAAGGATCGTACACCTTCCCTCTTGTGTCTCCTGGAAACTATTCTGTCTCGGCGAATGCTACAGGGTTTAAAGGGACCACCAAAAACGTGACGGTCGCGCTCGGGGCCAGCGTTACCGCAAACTTGGAGCTTTCCATCTCCTCGCAAAAGGAAACAGTTGAGGTAACAGAACAACTGACGGGCGTTCAAACCGAGGATGCCAATATTGAAACAAACTTTAATGCCCAACAAATTTCCGCTTTACCCAATCCAGGGAATGACCTGAGTGCAGTCGCGCTAACCGCCCCTGGTGTGGTGATGAATACCACCGGGGGCTCCGTTTTTGGCGGAGGTAACTATGAGTTCTTCGGTTTGCCGTCCAATTCCAACGTGTTCACGTACGATGGCGCCAATAACAACGACCCCTACTTCAACATCAATAACAGCGGTGCGACCAATCTATCTCTGGGCCTGAACGATGTGAAGGAAACCAGCGTAGTGACTAACGGCTACAGTGGGCAATTTGGCGGCTTGGCGGGAGCGAACATCAACTATGTCTCGAAGTCCGGAACCAATTCCTTCCACGGGAATGCGGAATACTGGTGGAATGGACGGGCTCTGAATGCTAATAACTATTTCAGGAATCAGGCGAACGCCGTTGCGGAAAGCCAGGTCGCCCCGCGCCCGTTCGTGAATGCCAATCAGTATGCAGCCTCGATTGGCGGACCCATCAGGAAGAATAAATCCTTCTTCTTTGTCGACTATGAAGGCATTCGATTGTTGATTCCGTCACTCTTTTCGGTCAACTTGCCGACTCAGCAGTTTCAAAATGCAGTAATTGCCAATTTAAACAGCGTCAGCCCTGCTTCGGTGCCGTTTTACAACAAGCTGTTCGGTATCTGGAACGCAACTCCAGGCGCCGCAGGTGCTCAAAACACTCTTGCTGGTGGAGGGTGTTCAAACGTTACCAGCTTGGCGGGGACTGTATTCGGAGCAGCCAACCCGTGTGCCACCCAGCTACAAGGCGGCACATCTCAGGCCACGAACGATTACCTAATTGTGGGTCGCTATGACCAGAACATCGGCAACAATGACAAACTGTTTCTCCGAGTGCAACACGAAAGCGGCCTGCAGGCCACCTACACCGATCCTCTAACTTCCGCTTTCAATGCTCACAGTGCTCAGCCGGAGTGGCAGAGCCAGTTGAGTGAGACCCACACATTCGGCACCAACAAGGTGAACAATTTCATCGCCTCGCTGCAGTGGTATAGCGCGCTATTCACGATGGTGAATCCGACCGCAGAATTCCAGACGCTTCCTCAAACGGTCGCATTCGGCGACAACTCACTGTTCAATCTGAACAATGACGGTACCGCCTTTCCTCAGGGCCGGAATGTGACCCAGTACGGACTTGTGGACGACTTCAGTTGGACTCACGGGAAACACAGCTTCCGCTTCGGAATCAACTTTCGCCGCGACGATGTGAGTGATCACAATTTCACTGGTGTGATTCCTTTTGTTCAGGAGGTCTCCCTGAACGACTTCGCATTCGGAGGCGTTGCGCCTTCCAATACCAGCGTGGGGAATTTGGTGGCTCAGAATTTCCCAGTCAATACAAATGTACCGATAGCGCTCTATCAGCTTGGCTGGTATGCATCAGACGAGGTCAAGGTCACTCCCAACTTGAAACTGACGCTGAGCATGCGATTTGACCATCTGTCGAATCCAGTCTGCCAGACCAATTGCTTCCAAAGCCTATCAGCTCCGTTTCAAGACCTGAATCCCACGGCCCCCGTGAATCAAGCGTTGAGCACAGGCTTGCATACTGCATTTCCCTCCGTTACGTCCGTCGTGTATGAGCCGAAAGTCGGCTTCGCATGGTCGCCGTTCGGCGCCAAGAACACTGTCGTCCGTGGAGGATTCGGCATCTTCAGCGATGCCATTCCTACGGGTGCGATTGATGACATCCTGACCAACGCGCCGAATGATCCGTCGTTCGTGCTTTTTAATGGTGCGCTCTCGCCCGCAGCGGTAGGGAATCTGAATGGGCAAGCGATCGCAGCCAATGCCGCTTTCCGCGCCAATTTTGCCAACGGAGGCGCGGTTCCCGCCTTCAATTTCTTTAATCCCGGCAAAGTGCAGATTCCGCGTTATTACGAATGGGACCTGGAAATACAGCAGGTGGTGGGGTGGCACACCACGCTGAGCGCGAAGTATGTGGGCAATCATGGTGAGCATGAGGAAATCACGAATCCAGCCTTGAACGCATTCAGTCCAACGGGCGCTGCATTCGGGGGTCTGCCGTTGACCATTCCAGACGCGCGATTCGGAGTAGTTGCCCAGACCCAAAACTCCGGGAACTCAAACTACACCGGCCTCACACTGACTGCCGAGCACAACTTTACTGGAGGATTCCAGTTCCAGGCGTCCTATACGTATAGCCATGCTCTGGATGAAATCTCCAATAGCTCCCTGAACCCTTTCGGCGTGAACTCCAACGGCAACGTTGATGTTGTCACGCCCTTAAATCCATTCAATATCGCGCAGCTTAACTATGGCAATGCCGACTACGATGTCCGTCAGTCGTTCGTCATGAACTACGTTTGGAGTGACGCTTTCCGCCATCTAACGGCCCGGGGGCCGGACGCTCTCGTGAAAGGCTGGACGTTCTCCGGAACGATCTTCAAGCACACGGGATTCCCGTACTCGATCTGGAGCAGCAACGCGACAGCCACGCTACAAGGGAGCTTGTTCGGCAGTACAAATCCTGCGACGACCACGGCGGTGCTCGCTAACGTCGTGGGCTCTCCTAACATCAACTGCGGTAGCTCAGCTGCCCAGTTGGTGAACGGGTTGCCCAATCCGTGCTACAGTGCTGCCAATTTCGCTGACCCAACCAATGATTTCGGAACCCAGCGCCGTAACCAGTTCCGTGGACCAGGTTACTTCGACACTGACTTCAGCGTGGAGAAGGCTTTTGCCATACCGAAATGGGAGAGCGCGCAGTTCTCCATTGGTGCAAGATTCTTTAATCTCTTCAATCATCCGAACTTTGCCTTCCCCAACACCAATGCGGATAGCGGTCAGTTTGGACAAATCACACAGACCGTCAGTCAGCCGACGACCATTTATGGCGCCGGTCTGGGTGCGGACGCATCACCACGAGTAATCGAGTTGCAAGGGAAGTTGGTCTTCTGATCAGCAATCAACGCGCTGGCAGTGGCGGTCTCAAGTGAGGCCGCCTTCGTTTATATGAGGCTGCTTCGTTTAGATGGAGAGCAAATGAGAACGAGCTTGCCGGAGATTTGTCGGAGGTTTTTTGTGCATCAATTCATGCTGCGGGTCATCAGCGGACGCGGTCCTTGTCTGCTTTCCAAAAAGTGACAATATCTTGACACGCTTGTACACAGATTGAGCCGCGTCGAGCATCTATTCCGATGATCAAAGCAAACTGAGTTTTCACAACGCTAACAATCGATCGTCAAGGAGAAGAAATGAAATTACACACACCAAGCGTGTTGTCATGGCGGTCAGCGCTGGCAGCCGCATTTACTGCACTCTGGCTCTTCTCATCCGCTTACGCGCAAGCACCTGCAAAACCCAAGTCAATCTGGCAGATTCAGAAAGTTCCTCTCAAAGGATTGTTGGCAGTGGGAGTGTCGGCAGATTCTGCGAACGATGTTTGGGTAGTCGGCAACGGATCCTTGCATTTTGACGGCAGGACGTGGACGCAGATTCCGATCGCCCAGGAAACGGGGGATCCCGATCTCGTCCTTAACAGCGTTGCTGCACTTTCCCCGAGCAATGTGTGGGCCGTAGGCTTCTTTGAAAATAGCAAAGGCTTCGACACTGAGGTAATCCAGCATTTCGATGGCAAGGCGTGGAGAAACGTAAAAGATCTGAACCTCGTTGGCAAGCAAGTGGACAATGTAACAGTGCTGAGCGAAGCATTGGTCTCCATTGCCGCGCTGTCGCCAACAGATCTTTGGGCCGCAGGATATCTACTGGCGGAAAGCGGCACGCAGCAATTCCTGGTTCCATTCATTGAACACTTCAATGGCAAGAAGTGGTCTCTCTCTGGGGCGCCTTTTGCGACGGGGAGCGACCTCTTGGCCGGAGTGAACGACATCGCACCAATCTCCGACACAGACGTTTGGATGACAGCCTTCCATGATATTAACGGACAAGATGGTCAGGGAGAGATTTTCCATTTCGACGGTCATACCTGGAGTCTATTTGCCACCGCCGACGCGCGGGCGAGCACTTTTCGTGCCGTAGCTGCGATTTCTAAGAGTGATGTGTGGGCAGTGGGTGATCAAAATGATCTTCAAAATACGCTGATTGAGCACTTTGATGGCAATCAGTGGACCGTGATACCCACCCCCACGCCGGCGAACACGCAAGTCGTCGAACTGTGGGGCGTAACCGCTATCTCGAGTAAAGATGTGTGGGCAAGCGGATTCCAGGAAGGAGTTGACGGCAAGAATAGCCCTCTCGTTCTTCATTGGAACGGAGCCAAGTGGAGCTTGGTCACAGCGCCTACCGAGGGGACGCGATCGACGACCACGTTCGGAATCGCTTCGGTCGCACCGGGAGATGTGTGGGTGGCAGGAAGTTTCCTCAGCAACCACATGCCGTTCGAACAACCGTTCGTTCTCTTTACTAACCAGGCAAAGTGATTCGTTCAAGGGACAGCGCCCACCGGAGCGCTGTCTCCATTCAATATTCCAGGCTACTGGGTGACGAGCGCAGTAGCGGAATACAAAAGCAACAGTGCGGATAATTTGAGAGCCACAAATCTCTGTTAGAAAAAAGGAAATGCAATGAATTCGGGAAAGTCTCTATTCAATAACAATCGCATTCGATCCGTCATGACCCTCGTTCTTGGCTTGACGCTGGCAGGCACCGCCCGCGCGCAGAGCTCGGAAACCATCAATCAGCTATTTGCTTTCACTTGTCGTGGCGGCATCATTGGTGTCGACAAATGTCCGCAAGGCGGACGTCCGGATGTCATCATTCAAGCCTCGGACGGAAACTTTTATGGCGCGGCCGAAGTTACCGAAGAAAATGTCTCCAATCCCCAGGGCGGCACACTCTTCAAACTGACGCCTGCTGGAACGTTCACCAAGCTTTTTACTTTCACCCAGACCGCCGGCGCGTTCGTGAACGGCGACAACCCCGCCAGCGCCTTGGTGGAGGCTAACGACGGGTTCCTCTACGGCACAACCTTTGATGGGGGCAGACAAAATGAAGGCGTGCTCTTTAAGATTAGTAAGACGGGCGCCGGTTTCAAGGTTCTTCATAACTTCTGCTCGTCCGCAAACTGTGCCGACGGCACCATTCCCAACTCCCTCTTGCTGGGGCAGGACGGCAACCTTTACGGCACCACACTCCAAGGTGGATCAACCGTGACATGCGGAAGTATCGGCTGCGGCACCATCTTCCGATTCGTGCCGACCACCGGCACTTTTACAGTCCTGCATAGATTGGCCGGCGTCACTGACGGTGTTGAGCCATTGGGAATAATTCAGGCAACCAACGGCAACTTCTATGGCGTTTCTCAAGGGCTCGATGCCAATAGCTTCAATGAGGATATCTTCCAATTCACCCCGGCGGGTAAATTCACGGTTCAGTTCAAGTCGGTCTTATTTGATATCGGCATTAGTGGACTGACTCAAGGTGCCAACGGCAATCTCTATGGAGCCTTCGAATCCATCACAGCGGGCGATATCAACTTTTTTGAAGTCAGCACCAAGGGCACTGGCTTTGTGGCTTTCGCTCCATTTACGAGGCTCGCAGGAACGACCACCATCCCTTCACTCCTCCTGGCTTCCGACGGCAACTTGTGGGACACGAACTTTACCGACTCGGCCGATCCGATGGGGAGCGTCTTTTCGATCAGCCCAAAGGATGGCGCGGTGCTCCAGACCTTCGCTTTCGACGGCGCCAGCGGTAACTCGCCTTTGGCTGGTGTGATCCAGGCCGCAAACGGCACTTTTGTTGGCACGACGGAACTCGGTGGCACCATCTCCGGGGGGGGCGAAAAGTTCGCTGATGGCACGGTTTGGACTCTGGATGCCGGCCTGCCTGCGCCCAGACCGGCCCTCGCGGCATTCACGCCCGCAAGCGGCGCGGTGGGCTCGGTTGTGACGATTCGCGGCAACAACTTCGTCGGAGCAATCGCGGTCACGTTTAACGGCGTCAGCGCCTCCTTCCGGGTGCTCAACCGTCAATTCATTAGCGCAATTGTGCCTGCTGGCGCCACCACGGGACCGATCAAGGTCACGAATTTGGGTAGCACGGCGACAAGCGCGCAGTCATTCAAAGTCAACTAGCCTGATACCTTCTCGCCACTTCGTTCCGGTGGGAGCGTTAAATCGCAGCTCGAACAATCCGGCGAACTCAGCCGCAAAAAGATTGCGGGGCGAAAAAAACTCTTTTCGCTCCGCAAAAAAGTAGCCGAGCGCCACGCTTCCGAGAGTGAACACCAAAACACACGAAATCTCTTGAACGTTGATTCGAGCCTCAACCAGCCCACGCTGTTATGTGAGCAAAACAGATTTTGCAAATTAAAATGCGTACTCGTTAAGCGTCTTCTGAAACTTTTGTTCTAGTCATCTCTCTCATGACTACGCGACGCGGAAGCTGCAAGGAATGGCTTGTTCGAGGAGCCATAAGTTCGGCGCCGCGCACTTTCAGTCAATTACAGGAGCCGTGAAATGCAAAAAGTAGTTCGCACCCTTTTGTCAGTCGCGCTAGCGATTGGCGTAGTGTCGGCAACCCGTAGCAATGCACAGGATGGACGTCCTCACCCAGGCGCAGTCTTCGTTATGACGAATGCTGCGGACCGGAACGAAGTCATTTCTTTTAAAAGAGCTGCAGATGGCTCGTTACAAGAAGGCCACAGATTTGCAACCGGTGGGCGCGGCAGTGGTGGTAACAATGATCCGCTGGAATCACAAGGTTCTTTAACCCTCAGTCAAGATCACACCCTGCTGTTTGTGGTCAACGCAGGTAGTGGGGAGATCTCAGTGTTTCGCGTTCACGGCTCGGATTTGTCGCTGGCTGATAAGGAACTTTCAGGAGGAAGTGAACCGAACGCAGTGGCCCAGCATGGACACCTCGTATACGTTCTCAACGCCGGCGGTAGCAGCAACGTGGTCGGTTTCCGGGTCAATGAGGACGGAAGACTTTCGCAGATTCCTCATTCTCTCAGTTTTCTAAGCACCAATACCTCGGGAGCCGCGTCATTAGCGTTCAGTCCCAATGGTCAGTTCCTCGTCGTTACTGAACGAGAGACGAACGACATCGATGTGTTCAGTGTGCAAAGCAACGGAACGTTGTCGCCGATCGTCATAAATCCGAGCGTGGGTCCAGGAGCTTTCGCGGTTACTTTTGCTCCCGATGGTGCCGCGCTGGTAGCTGAGACCGGCCCCACTGGAGGCCAAAACGCCTCGGCCATTTCATCGTACGCGGTTTCTTCCAATGGAACCCTTTCCGTGATCAGCGCGAGCGTCCCAACTCTCGGGGCAGCATCATGCTGGAACGCGGTCACTCCCAATGGCGAATGGGTTTACACCTCTAATGCCGGCTCCTCCACAATCTCCGGCTTTACCATCGGCAGCAATGGGGCACTAACCGCGTTGCCGGGAACCGTCGTTGGGACCAACCCCACGGGAGCCACGAATCTGGACATCACCATTAGTGCTGACGGCAAGTTCCTGTATAGCCTCGATGCGAAGGTGGGCACGATTAGCATCTTCGGCATTCAGTCGGATGGCACCTTGAGCAACCTGGGGACCGTCGGCGGGCTTCCGCAGGACGTCGGATTTAACGGGATCGCTGCAATCTAGATTTATTCGTGAGTTGCGGCAAATCGACGCCGCAACTCACGTTTTTTCGAAAATCTCAATCGCGTCTGAGGCAATTACAAGGAGAATGAAATTGGCAGTGAAGTTAGTAATACTTTACCCTCGTCCAAAGGACGTCGAAGCCTTCGAAAGAGTCTGTAAGCGCGACCATGTGCCAATGGCTGGCGAGAAACTGGCCGGCAAAACCAAGATTGTTGCGACCAAGGTGGTAGGCTCTCCGCAGGGAACGCCTGCCTTCCACCGTATTGCGGAGATTCATTTTCCTTCCATGGAGGCTCTGCAAGTCTGTGCCGCATCGGACGGCGGCAAACTGACGCTCGCGAATGCCGTGGCCATTTCTTCCGGCGGCGCACCGATCTTCCTAGTCGCCGAAGAGGAAGTATTCGTGTTCCAAGGAAAGTGACTTAGCGGCCGAGAGTTGAAAGTGTTCGGAGTTGAAGAATCTGATCGGGCTGTGTCGCCTGCGCCTGCGCCAGCGCCAGATAAAGTTCGTTAGTGAGCAGTTCTACCTCGCAACGGCAGCCCAGAGTCTGTGCAGATCGTTCTTGCTGAATCGTTACGAGTTGAATGACCAGCGGAACACCCTGACCATCGCAGACTAAGGACAATAAAAATGTTTCCCCACGGAATATTTTCTTTCGCCAGTTAGTTACACAGGCAGGAGCAGCCCTGATTATTCGTAGCGAGGCGGACGCAGAAGAGGTGGTTGCATCCAGCTTCTGGACCACCGGATTGTGCACGACTTGAAGGTGGAGGACAGCTAATCGTTTGGTGTCATTCCTGGAGGTTCAATATGCAGATAACGAGGTTAGGTACAGGCAGAACGAGTTCAGAGGTGGTATCCGGCATTCTGAATTGCGTGTGTCCTGAGTGCGGCGGAAGAATGGGTGGAGCTGGCAAAGAGTTCAAGTGCCAGGGCGAATGTCTGAGGGATTGGCGTCCGGCCTGGGAGCAAGCCTTGTCCGCTGGATTCGACACCCGATAAGAGGGCGATCCCACTGAGCCAATAAATTAAAGGGTATTTCTCATCAGGAAGCGGGATCTGATATTCGAGCAAAGGAATAAAACGTGAACAGGCTGAAGATGATGTTGATGGGACTCACGTTCTTGTCCGCTGCGTCGCCAAGGACAGTTGCGCAAGTGGCAAGAGATGCGGGGGAGATTCGAGGGGTACGTGAAATTCAGGTGACGCTCAGAAAATACGAATTTAGCCCAGGCTCGCTGCGAGTCAGGAAAGGCGAACAGGTCAGGCTAATCATGGCCGCCGTGGACCACGATCACGGATTTAGGCTGGACGACTTTCAAATCAATCAGAAGATTCCGAAGGGAACAACGGCGATCGTCGAATTTACCGCTGACAAAGCTGGCACTTTCCAATTTCACTGTTCGAATGTTTGCGGCTTAGGCCATAGAAACATGAAGGGAACACTGGTAGTAGAGGAGTGATCGAAAACTGCTGTGCGCGTTCTCGCCAAAGAGTCCGCCGGTTGGGAGTGGTAAATATATTTGGCTTCGATGAACGAGATTGTGGCGTCGACTATCCCGAAATTGACCAAGGCAAAAGCCTTGCAGTGCGCTCGACGTCAAGGCTGTGGGCCAGGGCAGCTGTCTGAGTTATTTCATTCGAGTAATCTTGAATCTTGCCCACTCCAGAACTTCCCAATCAGAGTCTGCTCCTTGGTACGAGTCTTGCTGTCGATCTCACCTAGACTTTGGACTTCGGCCGGGTCCCGAATATGTTCTTTGTCGCTCAGAGCAGGCGGTCGCGCGGGGAATGAATTCGCGCGAATTGACGATTGCAAAATCCTTACAAAATTGTCCCCACGTAAGGGAATAAAGTTGCTCTCCGCCAGTTTAAGTCGATAAGGAGGCGAATAGATGGAGTATCCTACCAGGCTTATGCCAGTGACCAGGAAGTCATCGGATCCCAAACAAGCTGCTGCATCGGCACGAGGTGTGCTGATTACTGGGGATGATGCAGCCACACAAAAAGAGCTTAGAGAACTTCTGGCACCCGAAGGATACGAACTCCATTTCGTAACGGCCGCAGATTCCTGCATCGAAGCACTACGCAGAACACAGCCGGCAGTTGTGGTAGTTGGGGTGCACGCTGGTTTTAGCACGACGCTATGCCTTGAGATTCTGCGGATTGCTCAGTGTGTACCAGTTCTCATTTTGAGTTCCGGCGTGGACCTCTGGGAAAACGTTCTGCTCTTGGAGTTAGGGGCCGATGACTATGTGAGCAAACCGTTCAGCCCACCCGAATTACTGGCGCGCCTGCGCGCGCTTATCCGTCGCTCTGGAAGAACGAGTCCTCGGGAGACTTTCAATTTTAGTGATATTGAAGTGATCATTCCAGAGATGAAGGTTACTCGCAACAACCGCTCCGTTTCGCTCATGCTTAAGGAGTTTCAGACACTCAAGTTCCTTCTCAGAAATCCACACCGCGTGCTGTCGCGGGAGGAACTGCTAAAGGAAGTCTGGGGCTACGAGAATTATCGGTTCACTCGGACAGTGGACAATCACATCCTACGGCTGCGTCAAAAACTGGAGCCCGATCCCTCGAAGCCAGTGCATTTCCGCACCGTGCGGGGAGTCGGGTATCAGTTTGTTCCAGACTGTAACAGGCAAGTGAAGCCCCGATGTTCCGTCCCTCAGAAATTGGCCCAATCACGAGCTCGACATGGAGGCCGGCATGCACATACACCCGAAGGCTCAGGATTCAAACTAAATTGCGATCCCATACCAACCATTAACGAAGTAGGACTTAGGTAAGAGTATCGTACGGAAGAGCTGGGTGCAGCGCGAGAGTCATTGCGCCCGCCACAAACTCACTCCAGCCCGGCGGCTGCGCCTACGATGCCTGCAGCGGTGATGGATAAAAGGAGGGTAGCGGCTTTTCATACGCTCACTTTTCCTGCGGGCTCGTGCCCATCTGAAATGGAATGTTCACCTCGCGCACCGGTTGATCGATTCCGCCTGGCTGCGAAGGAGCTTCTAAACCATCCGTGAGCAGGTAGGACTGCAGCGAAACTGAGCTCGTTGCGAATGTTTCCAGCGCTGTGATGTAGGAGACTTCTAGCTGTATCAGGGTTCTCTGGGCAATAAGAACCTGCGGGTAAGCTGCCGTCATTTCCTGGTATTTCTTGGCATACATCTCATATGCCTTTTGCGCCCTCGGTATCATCTGATTCTTGTAGCGATCGACTGCGGTTTGCGAAAAGGTGTAGTTTTGGACGATGCTGGCTGCCCGCTCGCGCAAAACGAGCTTCACGCGCTCTACCTCGCGCTTCGCCCTCTCTACATCAGCCCTGGCGGTGGTAACGTTTCCCTGGTTGCGGTTAAAGATGGGAATTTTCACCCCCACATCGGCAAAGCCCTGTAATCCTACAGATTTCCCGTTGGCCTCGGGCAACAACTCCCCATTCTGTTCCATGCCGCCCCGGATTGCAGGTCGGGAATCGGTTCCCGCCTTGCGCAAGCCAAGGTTGCTTGCGCTCGTTTGACTCCGAGTTCGGCGATTCTTACGGCCGGACTCTCGGAGACGATCTTCTCTACCAGTTCATCCGAGTTGACTGGCGATGTGTCCTCCAGCTTTCCTTCGAGCCTCATGAAAGGAATCCGCGGGTTCTCCACAACGGCGGACAGGGCTTTCCAAATCCGTTGCTGATTCTGTTCGGCCATGGTGACCGCTAGTTCTGCCTGTTGCGCTTCCACTTCTGATTCGAGCACGTCGGGGGCGTCCGCTTGTCCGACATTCGCGAGCTGACGGGAGGTCTGGACAGCATCATGGGCAAGCTTGCTGAGGCTTTGCCGCAACTCTAGCGTCTGCTGGGCAGCCAGCGCTTGGATAAAGGACATGCGCACGTTTGTGACAACGCGCATTTTTTGCTCCTCGGCTTCTGTCTCTGCCTGTTTGAGCTCTTGATCAAGAATCGTTCGATTCAGCCCTAGCTTTCCACTCAGCACGATGTGCTGCTGGACAAAAAATCCTTGCTCGCCGCCGTGAAACGACCCGCCTCTTATCTGTTCGCCCTGGTACCCGACGGTTGGGTTCGGATAGAGTCCCGACTGCTTCTTCCTGCCCTCGGCCGCCTGGATGTTGGAAGCGGATTGCGCGTACGCTCAAATCTGCCGAGCAAGGGCGTGAAAAACTGCGACAACTTGAGGCCGATCTGGCACATACCAATCGCGTGAGCACGTTGGGGGAAATGGCGGCTTCTCTGGCACACGAAATCAAGCAGCCCATCGCGGCTGCCATCACCAGCGCCAACAGCTGCATTGAGTGGCTGGCACACGAACCGCCCAATCTCGAGCGGGCCCGTGCGGCAGCGGCCAGAATCGATAAGTATGGGA
>Ga0210403_10003832_pt1 | contig 13109 bp, 11 predicted proteins | sample IncBWC19MmetaG_FD_150863 | JGI IMG/M metagenome (GOLD analysis project Ga0210403, IMG submission 150863) | Forest soil microbial communities from Barre Woods Harvard Forest LTER site, Petersham, Massachusetts, United States - Inc-BW-C-19-M | ecosystem: Environmental > Terrestrial > Soil >... | reverse complement strand
CGCTCTGGCAGCCGTTGAGAGCCGCAGCTAGCTTGAAATTGCGGACTGCAATGTGCTCCAGTTCTCCAGAAGCATTTTGGAACGAAATGCCGATAAGGTCTGGCGCACACTCAGAGATGCCGCTGTTGATGCCGTCGACGGTCAGTCCGGAAATGGAAACGCCGGTTGCATTTGCGACCAGCAGCGCGGTGGCGATCGGAGCAGCGTCGAAGAGGCTGGTAGTGTTCGCCTGCATCGCGGAGGGCATGAGGATCGCCCCGTTGTCGGCATCGATTGTCAAAGACTTGCGGATCGCAACTTGCTCGACGTAGATACCTTTGCAAATGTGGACCTGATCGCCCGGAGAGGCGGCGTCGATTGCGTCCTGGATATGAGTAAACCCTGCATTCGGGCACTCAACCTTGTCGTCATCTACCACCAACTGGACGCCTCGTGGCGGCACGGCTGCGCTCGGCCAAACCAGAACTGAGAGGAGAAGCACAGCCAGCGCTACTGTTTTTGAAGGGTTGCTTTTCATGGCGACTTACCTCGCTTTATGGAGCATGGGAGCAAAAAACCGCGTGAGGATGCAACGGCTGGAGGTTGCTTCCAAGCACTCGACCCTGATATTAGACCACTCGCAAGACCACGAATTTGGGCTGGAATGCCCGGAATATAGCAATCCGCTCCAGTCAGGGCAATAGCCCGAGCGTTCAGTGCCCGATTCCTTAATCGCCACTCGACGCATGACGAGCTTTCCGGACAGATGGGTCTACGTTTGGGCCAACGTCTCCCAACCCCTCTCACTCCTGTCCTCTTGTCCGGGTACTGTTTAGAGTCACTCCGCGCTGCAATCCGTGGCCGCGTCTCGACCAGGATTTATGATGGAAGCAGGGATTCCCCCAAAAGTCTTTCGCGAGGTTCAAAATGAGCAAACACCTTTGGATCTTACCGTGCGCCTTGCTAGCTATTCCCGTGCTGTGTGCTGGTCAAACCGTACATACCAAACCTGTTTCCAAGAAGAGTTCTACATCTACCGCAAAGTCCACGAACGCCCCGGCTAAACCGGCGGACCCATCTACAAAAATTGTTTACGCGGAACTGACCATTACTGAGTTGATCGCCGAGGATGCCAATCGCTGGTCTGACAAAATGTCCGCCCACGCCGCCGTCAGCGGCTTCATCACCCAGGTAGCAAAAGGAAGCGACGGCGAGACCGACGTCCGCATTTGCGAAAACCCCAAAATAGAGGGCATGGACCGCACGCGCTGCATTGTGGCAAAGTGCATCTCCAGGATGCCTTGCGATTTGCCGCCAGTTGGCAAGCCCGTTACCGTGAAAGGAATCACCCGCTACGACGCCAAAGTCGGCACGCATTGGTGGGAAATTCATCCCGTCGAAGAAATAGAAAAGTAGTCCGAAGATTTAAGGGCCGAGAAGCCCTGTAGAACACTTGATAGACGCGCGTACCGGACGAATAGGTAACTCCGGGCTTGGTATCAAGAGGAAAATTCCCTCGGCTACCAAACAAAAAGTGGATTTACCGTTCAGGTTGCCGACAACAGCATGGACAACCCCTTCATCAGATACGGTTGACAGCAAGCTCGGCCGGGTGCAGTGTTTTTCCGAGGGGACAATTCCCACCCTGCCCCGACGCGACGTTAACAGTCTCTTCGCCGGACAGGATGAAATGTACAGGAAAACCGCTTATCTGATTTCCGGGATGCTCTTCGCTCTCCTCCCAATTCCTGCATCCGCGCAGTGCAAAGACCAGCTCTGTTCGAGTGTGCAGAACATACTCGAAGCTGCCGAGATCGACTTTAGAGGATACAAGTCGCACACATCCACCCCTCCCGACGTCTCGACGGAAAATACAAAAGTCCCGTGCCAAATGACGACGTGGGCTAACAACGTGCCGATGTGTATCTGTTACGCACAAGTCCCCTTTGCAAACGGCGCGGGCTGGTTCGCGAGAATAATGGATGCGCTCAAGAGCCTCAACCCGTCTTGGCACTTCGCCGTTAATTCTCCGGGTGTCGACCGTTACGTCGACGCAGGCCCACCCGATTGTGAAATTACTCCGACGGAGGGACCTTATGTCGGCCAATGCCCGCTCCATCTGCAGGTGGCGAAGCAGAGTGACGGAACCGCGAAGCTCTTCCTGGAGATGAACTCGCTTTCTTCTCCGTTCCTGATGCAGCACATCTCGCCCTCTCCTTCCAAGCCGGATCCATCGGCCCCATCGGCCGTGGTTGGGGGTTGCGATGATTTCTGCCAAAGCCTGAAGAGAGCGTTTGAGGCTCGCACAAGTGGTTTTGAGGACATCCAAACCGCCAACTCGAATGCAGGCAACTCGGAGAGCAAGCTGAAACTTGGTGGCGCCAAGGAGTGTAGGGTCAGCGCAGTTAAAGTCCCGCCTTCCGTCGACTCAGGAACGCAGTTCGTTTGCTATTGGCAGGAGGCTTCCGCCTCCGCTGCTGAGGCCCGATTCCGCGATCTGGTCTCTCGGCTTCAGGTTCTGGTACCGTCGAATTGGTCAACTAGCCAGGAGAACGAATTGGATGAGCCAACCGGTGCAAACCTCACCGCATGGCATGCCATCGAGCCGGGCAACAAGCACGACGTTCGTGTCTATCTCTCCGGCGGTTCCGTTGGCCTTCACATCACTGCATGGAAGTAGCAGCCTGGAGATCGTTTCCGAAAACTGACCCACTATTAGTTTTCGGCTAACCAACGCCCCCGTATCGCTCCGATGCAAAGACGGGAATCTGCTCCACTCCGCAAACGCCCGTCTTTTTCGACGCCGCACAGACCACTCCATCGCCGCGGCCTACTTCGCACTCGCAGAACTCAGCGGCAGATTCACTGTCGCCATCTCCTGCCGCTTCGCCAACTGCTGCTCTTCGCGCGTTTCCAGCAACTCTCGGCCTTTCTCCTGTCCTGACGCCCAAATCTCCGCCAAAAAATAGCGTCCCTGATAGTTGTGGAACACCACATGGGATTTTGCTACGGCATTGGCGTCACGGCTGATGACCGGCATCGTCAACGCATGCGCCGCACCCTTGCCGTCTTTCCCCTGAATCTGCAGCCAGCCGCCCTGCACCAGCACCGTATATTCTCCCGCAGGCAGCTTGTTGTTTTCGACCTCAAACGCAAACGGCGCTGCAAACTTCACCACCCGCTCCGCCTGCTGCGCCCGAACTCCAGCGCCGCTTCCAAGCATCACCAGACCCGCCATCACCAAACTCCTCAGTATGTTTTTCATTTCCGTTCTCCTCGTCTGAAATTGGTTCCCGCTTCCAGGAACACGCCCAATTTCACAGAACCCGGCCCCCTCCACAATGCTCGCCGGGTAAGTCCCAGGAAAAAGGAATCTCACCGTCCAACATTAAGATAACGCGCAGCTTAAGCATCTCTCTCAACTGCGATTGATACACACCAGATCAAACTTTTTGTGCTAATGTTTCGTCTTTACCAGCAGGAGATGTTTCGTGACCACTTCGCCCCAGCTTCCCTCGGTCGTCCGCTTCGGCGCGTATGAGGCCGACCTGCTTTCCGGCGAACTTCGCAAATCCGGCATCCGCCTCAAGCTCCAGGATCGCCCCTTCCAAATTCTCGCCATCCTTTTGGAACAACCCGGAATAGTCGTCACCCGCGAGCAGCTCCAGAAACGCCTCTGGCCCGAGGACACCTTCGTCGATTTCGAGCATGGCCTCAACACCGCCATCAACAAACTCCGCGACGCCCTCTCGGACCAAGCCGACAACCCGCGCTTCATCGAAACTCTCCCGAAGCGCGGCTACCGTTTCGTCGCTCCCGTCTCCGTCAGCTCCGCGCCCCGCGCCCATCTCCACGCCGTCACTCCCGCCAGCTCGGCAACTCCTTTTCCTGTTCCGGCAATTTCCCCGGCTGGCCAGTCTGCCGTTCCCCCCGCCACTTCGTCAGCCCCGGCTGTCCGATATCGTCTGACTTCCTACCTCACCCCTGCGGTGATGTTTCTCTTCTACGTCGCGTTAATTGCCGCCTGGTATTTCTACTCGCACTCCCGAAGCGGCGCGGAACCCTCCGAAATTCGCATCGCGCCACTAAATGGCCTTCCCCGCGAAAGCGACGCCTCCTTCTCTCCCGACGGCAACCAAGTCGCCTTCGTATGGGCCGGCGAAAAGGGCGGCTATGCCCACATCTACGTCTCACAAATTGGAGCTACAGACTCCCCGCGTCAGATCACCACCAGCGGCGAAGGCACCTTCGAATTTGCTCCGGTCTGGTCACCCGACGGCCGCTACCTCGCTTTTTTCCGCTTCAATGATAAAGAAAAGGACCTCGCCATTTACGTGACCGCCGCGCTCGGTGGCTCCGAACGCCGGCTTTATAAGGTGAACTCCTCTCGCAAGGTGGACGCGCTCGATTGGTCCGTCGACGGCAAATATCTGGCCTTCTCCGATAGCGCTTCGCCCAGCGAAGCCTCGCGCATCTTTCTTCTCTCGCTTGACACCCTTGAAGTTCGCCCGGTAACTTCCGCGCCCGTCGGCACGCTTGGCGATACCACTCCGGCCTTTTCACCCGACGGAAAATCCCTCGCCTTCGTTCGCGACACCCTCGATGTTCGCGAAATTTTCGTGCTTCCTCTTTCCGGCGGCGCACCCCAACAAATCACTTTCGATCACGCCGATATTCAAGGCATCACCTGGACCCCGCCAAGTGACAAACTGATTTTTGCTTCTTCACGGCAAGGGCAAGTCAGTCTCTGGAGTATTTCGGCCAAAGGCGGACCTCCGCAACGCCTTCCCATCGCCGGTGCCGGCTGGGCCATGCGTCCCGCGTTGAACAGAAGAGGGAATCGCCTCGCTTATACCAGCGTCGTCTACTCCTCTTCCATCTGGCGCGCCTCTATCACTCCCGATCACAAAATCATCAGTCCGCTCGAGCATTTCATCTCTTCCACGGGGCTCGAGGAGGGCCCGCAATATTCTCCCGACGGCAGACACATCGTCTTTCAATCCACGCGCACGGGTTACCACGAGATCTGGCGCGCCGATGCCGACGGCTCCAACCCGATTCAATTGACTCACTTCGCAAAAAATCTGACCGGAACTCCCCGCTGGTCGCCGGATTCGCGGTGGATCACGTTCGACTCTCGCCCCGAGGGTCACTCGGAAGTTTTCGTGATTAATGCCGAAGGCGGGCAGCCTCGCCAGGTCACGCAGGGAAATTCCGAAAACGGTGTCGCCAGCTGGTCGACGGACGGCAAATGGATCTACTTCGCCTCCAATCGCGGCGGCACCTGGGAAGTCTGGAAAATCACTCCCGAAGGAACTTCCGCCACGCAAATCACGCGTCGCGGCGGCTTCGCAGCCCTGCCTTCTCTGGATGGAAAGTATCTTTACTACGCGAAGGGCCGCGATGTGCCTGGACTCTGGCGCGTGCCCGCCGAGGGCGGGGAAGAAGTCAAACTGTTCGATGGGCCGCCGGTCGGTGGCTGGGGATATTTTGCCGTCACCGCCGATGGCATCTACTACCCGGAAGTTCCCGCTCCCGGCAAAGGCGCACTCTACTTTTACTCCTTTGCCAGCCAGACGAGCTCGTTGGCCTGGCCCGCGGGAAAAGAGCAATCCGACAACGGCGCGCCCGCTCTTGGCATTTCGCCAGACGGCCGCACCATGGTCGTTTGCCTCCTCGACCAACCCCTCGTCTACATCATGCTCGTCGAAAATTTCCGCCCCTAGCTTCGTACCCTTGGTGCGTGTGTCATCCTGAACGCATCCGACAAGGATGCGTGAAGGATCTCAGCGCAAACCGTATCCACGAAATGGACGTGGAAGTCCCGCCGATCCAATCGCGATCTCTTCACAAACACAAAAATAATAATTGGGGTTTTTTAAAACAACTTCGGTAGGCTCTAAAACAGTCCGGGAATCTTCATTCCCGCCATGCCGGGGATTCCGCCCGCCAGGCTCTTCATCTGGTCCGCCAGTTCGTCATCCACGCGCCGCGACGCTTCATTCACCGCCGCCCGCACCAGGTCCTGCAGCATTTCTTGATCTTTTCCCGCAAACACTTCCGGCTCGATCCTCACTTCCAGAACTTGTTTCTGGCCGTTCATCTTCACGGTCACCATGCCGCCGCCGGCCGATGCCTCCACCGAAACCGAATTCACCTGCCGCTGCAAGTCTTCCTGCACCTGCCGCATCCGCGAAAGCATTTGTTGTAGGGCGTTCACTTCCATGTTCATGTCAGCCTCACTTTGCCGTGTGGCTTATTCTTCGCCTTGCCGCCGCACTTCGGAAATTCTCCCGCCGAACCGCTGCAACATCGATTTCACCATCGGGTCGTTTTCGAACTGGGCGCGAATTTCCTGCGTGCTGCTTACGGCTCGCGATGCATTCGCATCCTTTGCCGCACCAGTTTCCAGCTTAGCACAGACCCGCACCGCCCGCCCTAGTACCTTGTCCGAAGCGTTACGGATTTTCTCCAGCGTGTCCCGTCCCTCGATCAATCCCGCGAACGTGCTCTTCTCCGCCGGAAAATAAATCCGCAATTCCATTCCATCCAGTTCCCATCGCGAAGAATGCTCCAGCAACTCCCCGATAAATTTTTGCTGCGCCTGTATCGCCGCCTTGATCTCCGCCACCTGCCCCGCATCCAACCCAGTCGCCGCAACCTCCGCTGCCTTCTTTTGTGGCACAGGCATTCCTGCCTGTGCGCTTTTCCCATCCAACGTCGCTTCTTCAGCAATTCCACTCGCGCCCAAAGCAGGCACCACTTTCTCTTTCCTCTCAAATGCTGGCGCCACCGCCGCTCCTGATGCGCTCACTGCGATTGCTTCAGGTTTTGCAACTACCCGTTCTTCGCTTTTGTAGGGCCCGCTGTCCGAAGCGGACCGTTTCTCGATAACACTTGGTATGTTGGCGGCATTCGCCGTAGCCGATCGCAAAGGCAACGCCGCTGCCGTCGCCCCCAACCCCGCTCCACGCCCAGTTCCCCCACCGCCCGAATTTCCACCACCCGCGCTCTTCGCCTCCGCCAACAACTCCTCCAACGGAGCCAATCGCGCCGCATTCACCAGCCGCAACAATCCCATCTCCAGATGCACCCGCGGATCCATCGCCCGGCGCAACGAATCATCCGTCTGCAGCAAAATCTGAAAATATCTTGTCAGATCCTCTTCACTGAAAAGCGCCGCCGCCTTCGCCAGTCCCGGCCGCTGGTCCGGCGTCGCCGCCAGCAAGTCCGAATCGGCTCCGCAAACCCGCGCAATCAAAAGATTCCGCATGTGCCGGATCGCTTCACGGCAGAAATGCTGCAGGTTGCGCCCTTCTTTCTGGAACCGGTGCACCAACCCCAGCGCCCGCTCCGCCGACTGCTCCGCAATCGCCTGCACCAACTCATTCAGTGCATCTTCCGGCACCACTCCCAGCAGATCTCGCACTGCCTGGTCCTGAATGTCGTCGCCGCAATACGCCCGCGCCTGCTCCAGCAGCGAAAGCGCGTCGCGCATGCTGCCTTCCGCCATCCTTGCAATCACCGCCAGTGCGCCATCCTCAATTTTCAGGTTTTCTTTCGACGAAATATATTTCAGCCGGTCGGTAATCTCGTTGAACGTCAGCGCCCGAAAATGAAAATGCTGCGACCTCGACCGGATCGTATCTTCCAAATCTTCCGGCTGCGTCGTCGCCATCACGAAGATCACCCGGTCTGGCGGCTCTTCCAAAGTTTTCAGCAGCGCGTTCGACGCCTCGCCCGTCAGCATGTGCGCTTCGTCCAGGATCACCACTTTGCTTCGCGAAGCCGCCGGCGCGTACCGCACCATCTCCCTCAATTCACGTATCTGGTCGATGCCACGGTTCGACGCCGCGTCAATCTCAATCACGTCCAGCGAACTTCCCGCCGCAATCTCCTTGCACGAATCGCAAATCCCGCAGGGCTCCGCCGTCGGCCCGTTCACGCAGTTCAGCGCCTTAGCCAGAATCCGCGCCGCCGTAGTCTTCCCCACGCCGCGCGCCCCGGAAAAAATGTACGCGTGCGCCACGCGATCCTTCTTGATCGCGTTCGCCAGCGTCTCGGTCACATGCTCCTGCCCCACAAGATCCGCAAACGTCTGCGGCCGCCACTTCCGTGCAATCACTTGGTAAGTCATACGTGTCGGTGTGCCGTGCTCCTCGCCATTTCCGCAAATCGTGGCTTCATTTTCAGCGCCCGCCCCGCAAAAGTCAAAACCGAATTCCGAGAGTAGCGTCCACCTTCAGGTGGACCAGATCACCCATGTAGTGGCCGACCTTCAGGTCGGTTCTTCCCTCGCGAGATTTACGTAACTTATCCCCTCAAACTCAACCCCGTTCCAGGATTTCAATTCGAAGAGATGAACACACTCCTCCACCCGTGAAGAAAAAATAATCTTGCAACCAAGAAATCGTCCAATTCAATTTTTATGGGATCTACCGGTGAAAACCAACCACCAACCGCCTCCTGCTATCTGCTCGCCTCTAACTGATTACCGATTACTGACAACTGATTACTTCCCATCAAATCGAGGAACTTCGGGGTCTCCGCGGCACACTCGGCTTACCCGGTACCGTTGCTCCCTTCCGGGCCTGGCGGGGTTCGCGGGACCTCGTTGCACGAAGCCCGAAGTTCCACGATTCGGCAGTCTCTATCTCCCGACTGCTTCCTAAATCTTAGCACACACTCCTTTCCGCAACATTTCATTCCCCTCGCCCACTTCGGCAGCGCGTCGCCCATGCCACTCCCAAACTTTTCTTTGCTCATCCACCTTATTCATCACGGCACATCCCGCAAGCATCCCTCGAATCCGCACATTCACTCCGCTAGACTATCCTCGGTTGGAATTCCTCCCCAACCGCCTGGCCACCGTTCGCAGCGAAAGCCAGGTCCGCGCGCCAGCGCATGCCCGTCTCATCGCGGGCGCTCCCCACGTCACGGGGACACAAAACCTGCACGCACGTGCAGCAGGAGGATTTTCATGAAAGTCGTTCTCTCTGTAGTTCTAGTTTTTGCGTTAGCTCTTTTCGCAGTTCTACCTTCGCCCGCTTCCGCCGAACCTCGCCAGATCATTCAGGGGACTGAGGTCCACCTTACACTTCTCACTCCTGTCAGCACTTCCACCAGCCGCGAAGGCGATCCCTTCATCGCAGTCCTCGCTCAACCGCTTGCGCTCGACAGCCGCATCATTCTCCCCGTCGGCACGCGAATCCACGGCGTAGTCGGCACCATCCAGCGCCCCAAAAATTTCTCCCTCTTCCGCGGCCAGGCCTACATGAATCTCGCTTTCAAAAGTGTTGAGCTCGACAGCCGCCTGATCCCCGTCCAGATGAGCATTGTGGCCATCGGTAGGCCACGAATCGATTCCTACAGCAAGCCTCGCAACGACATGAAAATCACCGAAGGCGAAGTTGTCCAGCAGAAACACGACTACAAAGGTGACGCCTACGGCATGGCCATCGGCGGTGGTGGAGGCACATTGATGGGCGTTCTGTTCGGCAACGTAGCTCGCGGCATGGGCATCGGTTTCGCCGCCGGCGCCGTGTACGTCGTCGCCCGCAAGGGCAGGGAAGTCGAACTCCCCGCCGAAACCGGCCTCCTCACTCGCCTGGACAGTACCCTCACCGTCCCCATGAACGCCGCGTACGGCGACACCGCTTCTCCCAGTGGCGCAACGTCTCGCTAACTTCCGATCATCGATTTCTAAAATCACCAACGCCCGTCACTCCACTGGCGGGCGTTCCTGTCTCGGGTGGCACAGCGATTCCCCGCTGTACTCTTCGCAGCGCTCTCTGCTTGCCCTGAACGAATGACGTGAGGGGCGCCGCTGCGAACTCAGCGTTAATTCTTTCCTTTTTCGGCTGAAAACTGATTACTGATTACTTTCTTGAGGGAGGAAGGGCGCCGCCAGCTTGTTCAGCGTTAGCTCGCGGCGCCCGCGAGGTTTCTGGCGGGCTGCAATGAGGTATTTCTTGGGGGTACTTCAAGTCTCCTTAAAGCAATCGGTTTGCACCCATTACTTCTCAGAGGCTACAACGCTCGTACTCCCGCTTAAGTGCAGGCCGCATGCCAATCCCATTCCCTCAAATCCCCTTGCAAACGCTACCCTTACCCTGCGACCCAAATTTCCATTTCTGCATCAACTTCACACCCGTGTCCCACTCCGAAACACGAAACCGCGCCGGTTCTTGGCCTCAAGCTCCGTCACCCTGCTAGCCCCGACCGAAGCCGAGCCGTCTGGAGGTATCCCCGTCAAAAAATTCAGTCATCCCGACCGGAGCAGCGGCGCAATTTGCCGTTTCGCAGCGGAGGGATCGCGGCAACCAAATCAGCCACGTTGCAATTCGATCCGCCGAGCCGCGCTTGCCATCTATTCCCCCACCCCACCCATCCGTTTTTCTTATCCTTCCCATTCATTTTTCCTCTTGTGGAAATTCCTTTTTCCATTTGACGCTGCATTTCCCCTCGCGCTACCTTTACCTTGTCAGTGATGTCCACCCCCAAAATGCCAATCTGGCGTTCAGCGCTCCCAATCAAGGAGATTCATGTCCACCGAACTGCGTAATTTTCTCTCTGTCTCCTACGACGAACTCGAAGAACTCAATCTCAAAGCCAAAGAGCAGCGCAAGAATCGCACCCCCATCCACAAAATCCAGGAAGAACGCCTCAAATATCTCGGCACCGAAAAACGTATCAAGGCCGTCACCGTCCTCTTCAGCGACCTCGAAGGCCGCCTGCACATGCTTGATTACGACAAGAAATTTCTTCTCAAATCATGGGACAACCTCACCTTCGACGGCTCTTCCATCCGAGGTTTCACCGCCCAGCGCGAAAGCGACCTCCGCCTGGGTATTGACTGGGGTTCGTTCTACTGGGCGCCCGCCGACTATTTCGGCAGCGGCAAAGTTCTGGTCTTCGGCGAAGTAATCGACAAGGACGGCTCGCCCTATTCCGCCGACATTCGCGGCGTCCTCAAACACTACGCCGAAGCGCTGCACAAAAAGGAAGGCTACACACTCAACGCCGCCAACGAAATCGAAGGCTTCCTTTTCAAAGGTCCCGACGCCGAGCGCCACTACAACGAAAACGGCAAATTCGAATACGTAAACACCGGCGGGTACTACCACTCGCTCCCCGGCGATCCGCTCCGCACCTTTATCGACACCACCGCTGAAGTCCAGCGCGCCATGGGCTTCCAGAACGAAAAGGACCACCCTGAAGTCGCGCCCTCGCAGTTCGAAATCAATTACAGCTATTCCGAAGTCGTCAACGCCGCCGACCAGATTCAGCTCTACAAACTGATCTGCCGCCAGGTCGCCAACAAAATGGGGCTCACCGCGTCCTTTCTCCCGAAGCCCGTCGTCGGCGTCAACGGCAGCGGCATGCACACCAACGTCTCCATCAGCGAAAACAGCAAGAATCTTTTCTGGGATCCCAAGGGAGAGGAAAAACTCAGCAAAGCCGGCTGGTCGTTTATTGACCGCATTCTCACGCACGGCAACGACATCTGCCTGCTGCTCAACGCCAGCGTCAACGCCTATCGCCGCCTCGATCCGCACTTCGAAGCGCCCAACCAGATCAAGGCCTCGCCGGTGGATCGCGGCTCCATGATCCGTATCCCCATCGGCAACGAAAAATCCATGCGCGTCGAAGTCCGTTCCGTCTCCCCAGACTCCAACCCCTACCTCGTGATGTATTCGATTTTCAAAACCGGTATTGACGGCGAAACCTCAAAAATCAAGAATCTTCGCCAGGCCGAACGCTATCTCCCGGACAACATCTACACCGCCATCGATCTTTTCGAAAAGGCCGACTGGACCACCAAGCTCCTCGGCGCCGACGTCAAAGGCCGCTACGCCGACCTGAAACGCGCCTCCGCCGATCGCTGCCCTCGCGCTCTCGGCACCTTCGTCAAAGCGCCCGAAGTTCAATACCACCACGAGGTTTACAACCAGTTCCTCTGGAACCTTTTCTAGATTATTTTTGAGTGCGGGAGCGAAGCTCCCGCTTTTACGTTGTAAACCCAATCACGCGCCCGACCGGATCGCGTAGGGCTCGCCTTCCGAGGCGGGCCGCTCTTTTTTCTCAGCTGATCGCTGCCATCTCTTATCACCAAAAACCGGCCCGGCGCAAAGCGCCACGACTCCTAATTCAAACTCGGATCAAACACCACCGACATCTCAATCGTCTCGTCTTTTTCCGCTGCCACAAACTGCCACTGCTTCATCGCCTTCACCGAGCACTCCGAAAGAATCGGATTGCCCCCCAGCACCTGCACGTCCTTTACTGTCCCGTTGGCGTTGATTTGTACGCGCAGCTTTACCGTCCCGCCGATACCTCGGCTTTTCAATACCGATGGGTATTGCACTGCAACCATCTTCAGCGCTTTGCGGCTGTTCAGCACGACTTCCTGCGCAATGCTCGCTCCGGCGCTCGCAGCCACCAGCGCCGCACCAACCACAAGCCCCCAAATCCCCTTGGAATTGTTCTTCATAGACTTCCGACCTTCCCTGCTTTGCCGGACAGGCCGCCCCGTCCCCCGGCATACCTCAAGATACTGGGGAAAATGTGCAAGCCCTGCTCCACAGCCCACTCTAAATTCTCCGCGCCCACCAGAAGCTAACTACTCCTAACTCCCTGAAATATCGCCTGTTGTAGTCATCCAAAATCCATCTCGGCATTCCCAACCAGCCTCCGCACGCCCTCCCGCCGTTTTCTCGCCGGACCCGTCTCACCCCTGAGATTTCCAGCCTTCTGGCTGCGACTCTGCTATTGAGTGCGAGAGTGAAGCTCTCGCTTTTACGTACTCAGCCCCACCACCCAACTCCCCATCCATCAACCACCCACGGCCCAACAAATCTCCCCCAAGCAAAAAGAGGGGCGGCTCGAAAGCCGCCCCTCTCCATCCTTATTCCATCCTTATATTGTTTACTTAGAACGTAAACTGCGCCTTCAACTGAACCAACCGCGGCGAAGCATCCGCTCCCAGCACCGACCCGAACGGCGACGTCGGCCCGGAAACCGTGCGGATGATTTGTCCAAAGCTCCCCGTGGCTGCTACGTTGGCGATGGGAAGATCGTAGTTCGGATGATTGAACACATTGTAAAGCTGTGCTCCAATCGCGAACCTC